>JGI12210J13797_10762086_pt1 | contig 43858 bp, 38 predicted proteins | sample ElkSlonscriptome_3_FD_13797 | JGI IMG/M metagenome (IMG submission 13797) | reverse complement strand
ATCGTCAAGCGCCCGATGTCTGGATGCCCGCAGCGCCGTTGATGACTTACCCTGAAACAAAGACTTTTTTATTTCGTGTTCTTCGTGTCCTTTGTGGTTCACGCTTTTCAACCTATCCGCGCTTATCCGCGTAAATCCGCGGCAAAAAAGGAATCCAGTTGGACGTTTCCCACCTTATAGACGACCTGAACGACGCCCAGCGCCAGGCGGTGACGCTGGACGACGGGCATTGCCTGGTGCTGGCCGGGGCCGGTTCGGGCAAGACCCGCGTTCTTGTCCATCGAATCGCATGGCTGATCCAGGTCGAACACGTCTCGCCGATGTCGGTTCTGGCCGTAACCTTTACCAACAAGGCCGCCAACGAGATGCGGGGCCGGGTCGAGGAGCTGCTGCAGATTCCATCGTCCGGGCTGTGGATCGGAACGTTCCACGGCATCTGCCACCGGATTCTCCGGCTGCATTCGGCCGAGGCCAGTCTGAACCCCACATTCCAGATCCTGGATTCCGACGACCAGTATCGGCTGGTTCGTCGCACCATCCGCGAAATGCAGCTCGACGAGGGCGAGTTTCCACCGCGCGTGGTTCAGGGCTTCATCAACGCGCGCAAGGACGACGGCGTGCGTCCTGATCACATCGAGCACAACGGCAATCCGCTGACCATGCAAATGGTCGAAATCTACCGCACCTACCAGGGCGCCTGCGAGCGCTCGGGGCTGGTCGATTTCGCCGAACTTATGCTGCGCACGGTCGAGTTGCTGCGCGACAACCCCGTCCGGTTGCGCCATTACCAGGGTCGTTTTTCTCACGTGATGATCGACGAGTTCCAGGACACCAACACGCTTCAATACGCGCTGGTCAAGCTGCTGGCCGGCGGCCCGGCGACCCGCGTGTTCGTGGTCGGTGACGACGACCAGTCAATCTACGGCTGGCGCGGCGCGCGGGTCGAGAACGTGCAGCACTTCGTCAACGATTTCAAACCCGAAATCGTGCGCCTGGAACAGAACTACCGCTCGACACAGACGATTCTGGAGGCGGCCAACCGGGTCATCGACCACAACGAAGACCGGATGGGCAAGAACCTCTGGACCGAAGGCGAGCAGGGCGACCCGGTGCGGGTGTTTTCCGCCTACAACGAGGACGAGGAAGCCGAGTTCATCGTCGGCCGCATCCAGGACTGGGTGGAATCCGGCCGCAAGCCGTCCAGCGTCGGGGTGCTGTACCGCTCCAATGCGCAGTCGCGGCTGTTCGAGCAAGCATTGATTCGAGCCGATATTCCCTACCGCGTTTACGGCGGACTGAGGTTCTTCGAACGCGCCGAGATCCGCGACGCGCTCGGTTACCTGCGCCTGGTCCACAACCCGCTGGACGACGCCGCCTTCGAGCGCGTGGTCAACGTGCCGGCGCGCGGCATCGGCGAACGCACGGTCGCTGGCCTTCGCGAATCCGCTAGAGCACAGGATCTGTCGCTGTGGGACGCCACCCGGCGTCAGCTCGCCTCCGACAGCCTGGGCGGTCGCGCGCGCAATGCGCTTGGCGCATTTGTGGAACTCATTGAAATTCTGCGCGCCGACGCCGAGGAGACCGACCTCGGCGGCATCATGGGCAAGGTCATTAAGCGCTCGGAGCTGATCCAGCACTACCTGGCGCGCGAACCGGCCGACCGGGCCGAAGCGCGCCAGGAAAACCTCGACGAATTGATTCGCGCGGCCGAGAATTTCGACCCGTCGATGGAAGATGAGCAGGCCGGTTTGAGCCCCACCGCATCGTTTCTGACCCAGGCGGCATTGGAAGCCGGCGAGCACCAGGGCGAAAAATGGCAGGACTGCGTGCAACTGATGACCCTGCATTCGGCCAAGGGCCTGGAGTTTCCGCTGGTGTTCATGGCCGGCATGGAAGAAGGTCTTTTCCCGCACCAGAAATCGGTGGAAGAGCCGGGCCGGCTTTCCGAGGAGCGACGGCTTGCTTATGTGGGCATGACCCGCGCCATGGAGGTGTTGTACCTGAGCTATGCCGAATCGCGCCGGCTGCACGGCCAGACGATGTTTGGACGACCATCCCGCTTCGTCGGCGAGCTGCCCCCGGAACTCATCGAAGACATTCGCCCCCAGTTGAACGTCTCGCAGGCCCGGGCACCCCGTCAATCAGGCGGCGGCCTGCCGTCCCTGGGCTCGAGGGTCCGACACGCGAAGTTCGGCGCAGGCACCGTTCTCACCATCGAAGGCCAGGGCGAGAACGCTCGGATCCAGATCAACTTCGACGACGCCGGACAGAAATGGCTGGTGGCCGGCTACGCGACGCTGGAGCCCGAGTAGACCAGCGATTGTGACAGGTGAATTTCCAACGTCGAAGAAGCAAGACAGCTCTCGCATTTTCTCGCCTAGTCGACCGGGTAGAAGTACGAAACCATAGAGGTACCCGCCTGCCTGTCTTCGGCACGCCGGCTGTGGGGGCCGGGTTGCAATCGACCCACCATGGATTGCAGCTGGCCTGCCCGCCTCGTCGTGATCTCGGCTGCTCGCATCTCTCGCAGCTCATTTCGGCTCAGTACAACATGGTGTTTCGAGCCGCCTACCGGATGAATTGAAACCAGTATCGTGACCGGTTCGAAAGAGCGGTTCATGGGCTGCAGAGAACCGGGTCGGAAGTCCTCCGCGAGATTTCGCTTTTCGATGTAGGTGGGCGCGTTGAACCTGCCCAGCAACTGCTCGGCACGCCGGATCTGGTCTGCAGCCGGCCCTGTCCTGACGTCGTCGCGCAGTCTGTCGCGGTCGGCGTAACCGTCGCTGTCCAATTCATCGTGACTGTTGCTCATGGCTGTTGCTCTCGATGTGTCTTGCTCAAGGTATTACGGTTCGGCTGTGCTGCAATTGCCCAATGACAAGCCTGCATTGATTATAGTGATGCGTTTTGATAGCAGGCGCCTCCGTTTGGCTGATTCGATCAATGAAACCCTGAATCTCGACCGACGCCGTCGACTGGCGCTGATTCGCCGCGGCTCGACCGGCCCGAAGCTGATCGCGCTGCACGGCTGGCTGGACAACGCGCTGAGTTTTGAACCCATGTTCGAGCATTTCGGGGAATTGCAGCTTGCGTGCCTCGATTTCCCCGGTCATGGCGAGTCGCCACGGCGCGACGATGCTGCGCGCTATCATTTCGACGACTACGTATTCGACGTCCTGGCGGCAGCCGATGCCTTGGGCTGGGATCGTTTTCACCTGCTCGGCCATTCACTGGGAGGCGCGGTGGCCAGCGTTCTGGCAGCCAGTTGTCCGGAGCGCGTCGATTCGCTGAGCGTCATCGAAGGTCTGGGACCCCTGACTGCGACACCGGACAAGACCACGGAGGGCTGGCGCAAGGCAATCCATGCAAGCCGGGACCGACCGCGCCGTGTGCACGCCGATCGCGCCGCCGCGATCGATGCCCGAACGCGCAATTCTGACCTTCCGCGACGGGCCGCCGAGCGTCTGGCCGAGCGTGGCCTCGAGCGGGTTGCCGACGGCTGGCAGTGGCGTCACGACCTGCGACTGACCTGGCCCTCCACTCAGCGCTACACCGAACCGCAGGTTCTGGACCTGCTTGCCCATATCGAGGCACCGGCGATTTGCGTACTCGCATCGCCTCGATCGAGGGTTGTGCCTGCAGGCCTGATCGAGCGCCGGGCCGCCGCGGTGCCGGACCTGCGGCTGCACGAAGTTGCAGGCGGGCACCACTTGCACATGCAGAAACCGGTGGAGGTGGCGCGAATTATCGTTAAACATATAAAGGATCACATTGATGTCTGACAGGCCCGAAGTCCTGAATTCCGTGGCACCGAACGATCGGCTGATTTTCGCCCTGGATGTTCCCGACGCGCCGCGCGCGCGGGCGCTGATCCGCGAGCTGGGCGACACCATCACCTTCTACAAACTTGGCCTGGAGCTGGTCCTCTCCGGCGCTTATTTCGAGCTGATCGCGGAATTGAAGGATGCCGGAAAAAAAGTATTCGCCGACCTCAAGCTTTTCGATGTGCCGGCGACGGTCGGGCGTGCCGTGGCACAACTGGCGCGACACGACGTCGATTTTCTGACCGTCCACGGACAGGACGCGATGCTGGCCGAAGCGGCACGCAACAAGGGGCGATCGAAGGTACTTGCGGTGACCACCCTGACCAGCCTCGACCAGGGCGATCTCGACGACCTGGGTTTTATCTGCGACGTGCGCCAGCTGGTGCTGTCGCGCGCCCGGCGCGCGCTGAAGCTGGGTTGCGACGGGGTGATCTCTTCGGGACTCGAGGTACCGGCATTGCGTGAAGATGCGGATCCGGCGCTGGTCGTCGTCTGCCCGGGCATACGTCCCGTCGCCAACGTCGACGACCAAAAGCGAACCATGAGCGTGCGTGAAGCGTTCTCGGCGGGTGCCGACCATATTGTTGTTGGCCGTCCAATTCGGGATGCTGTTGACCCGCGGACGGTGGCGGATGCGATGCAGTCGGAGATCGCGCTTATATTTAGTTAATAAACAAAAGCTTACAAGATATAAAATAGGAGTTGCATTAGCTTTGCCTTTCAGGTTATTATTTTATCTGGTTTGGTCCTCGCCGTGATTGAGCCATGACGACAAGAAAAACCCGGGGCGCCGCCATGATCGTTTCGGGAAGCACTTGCGGCTTCGGCCGTGTTGGAGGCAGAACCCTGGTTGGTTCTGCCTTTTTTATTTCCCGCTCGATTGTTGTTTCACACGCTTGCCCCGCGGCCCCGGTTGCCCGCGGGCATGCGGCGGATCAGCCCGTCGGCTTGAAAAATGCGCTGGTGGTAAACTCCGCGTCCGCCTTCGAGAAGTCTTTCTGCATTCATCCATGACTTCGCTGCCACCGCATCGCCGGTTCCCCGGCTACCTGCTGCACTCGCTGAAGCTCAAGTGGGTTTCACTGTGGCGGCGAGTACTTCATCTGTGGGTCCGCGCCACCGTCTTGCCGGAAGATGTCGACGCGCACAAGCTTGAAAGCGGCCCGCCTGTGTTTTATATCCTCGACACGAATGCTTACTCCTCGTTGCTTATCCTGGAGCAGATCTGTCTAGAGCGCGGATGGCGCAAGCCATCGACCGCGTTCCAGCGCGACGATGTCGACCTCCCGCGGTCCTACGGCGCCAGCAGACGCTACCGCGGGCTGTTCGTGCGACGACCGACCCGGCGACGCAATTCGGAAATGGTCAAGACGCTTGTCGAAGCTGTGCATGACGGTCGCCTGGAAAACGTTCGAATCGTACCTGTAACGGTCCTGATCGGCCGCGCGCCCGACAAGGAACAGTCGATTGCCAAGATCCTGTTTTCCGAGAATTGGGATCTTGGCGGCCGATTCCGCCGCTTCCTGACGACGCTGGTCAACGGCCGGGCCACGTTCGTTCAGTTCGGCAAGCCGGTCATGCTGGCCGAAGTGGCGGCCGAGGCGCAGGGAGAAGAAAAGGACCTGCGCCGAATAAGTCGTCTTTTGCGGGTCCACTTCAAGCGCGTGCGTACCGCAGCCATCGGCCCCGACCGTTCGCACCGACGCACTCTGGTCGACCGTGTCGCGCATTCGGACTCGGTACGTCAGGCGGTTTCGGCGAAAGCCCGGCGCGACAAGATCGAGATATACGAGGCCGAAGCCCAGGCGAGAAAATATGCGCGAGAGATTGCGGCCGATTACTCCTACTCGTTCATACGGATCGCCGAAATTCTGCTGAGCTGGTTCTGGAATCGTATCTACCGCGGAATCCAGGTATTCCACTTCAGCCAATTCCGCGAGGCCCAGCAAGGGCACGAAATCGTCTACGTGCCCTGTCACCGCAGCCATATCGACTACATGCTGCTGTCGTTCCTGCTTTATCGACGCGGGTTCGTGCCACCGCATATCGCCGCCGGCATCAACCTGAATCTTCCAATCGTCGGACGTCTGCTGCGCTTCGGCGGCGCGTTCTACCTGCGGCGCAGTTTCCGTGCCCAGCCGCTGTATTCAGCAGTGTTCAACGAATATGTCCGCACCATCATCGACAAAGGCGTCGCGCTGGAATATTTCGTCGAGGGCACGCGTTCTCGCACCGGCCGCTCGCTGCCGCCGCGGGCCGGCATGCTGTCGATTACCGTGCGCGCATTCCTGCGCGACCAAAGCCGCCCGCTGATGTTTCAGCCGGTCTATATCGGTTACGAACGACTGGCCGAAGGCAGTTCGTACATCTCCGAACTCTCAGGCAGTCGGAAAAAGACCGAATCGCTGTCGGACTTTCGCAACGTGATCAACATCGTGCGCAAGAACTACGGACAGGTCGCGGTGAGCTTCGGAGAGCCCATACGACTGAATCCGCTTCTCGACGAGTACGCGCCGGAATGGGCAGACCAGCCGCCGGACCCGCAGGCGAAACCTGAATGGCTGGTGCCGATGGTCAACGACCTGGCCCAGCGTATCGTCGTCAACATCAACGCAGCGACGCATTGCAACCCGGTCAACCTGCTGGCGGCGGCCCTGCTCGCCACGCGCAAGCAGGCGCTGGATGAGGAAGATCTGGAGGCGATGATCGGCTTGTATCAGCGCTTGATACGAATGACCGCCTATTCCGATCGGATCACCATTACCGACCTGACGCCTGGGCAGATCATTGAATACGGTCTGGAACTGGGCATCATCCAGCGTCAGGCGCACACGCTGGGCGATATCATTCACGTCGACCAGAAGAATGCGGTGCTGCTGACCTATTTTCGTAACAACATTTCGCACCTGTTGGCCATGCCGGCCTGGATTGCCTGCTGTTTTCTCAACAACCAGCGGGTGCGCAAGTCGCGCGTCAGGCAGCTGACCGAAACCATCTACCCTTTTCTGAAGAAGGAGCTTTTTCTCCCCTGGCCGCCCGAAGAAGTGCCGATCGTCATCCAACGCTGCACCGATGCGCTGGTGCGACTGGGCCTTCTGGGGATGACCAACGATTACCTTCAGCGCACGCCCGGCGGCTCTGACCAGACCTACTACCTGCGACTGCTGGGTAATGCAATGCTGCAAACCTTCGAGCGCTACTACATTACCATTGCTGTGCTGGCCAAGAACGGCTCCGGCCGGCTGAGTCGCCAACGCCTCGAGCAGCTCTGCATCCAGAGCGCACAGCGTATTTCGCTTTTGCACGAATTCCAGGCTCCGGAGTTTTCCGATCGCACGCTGTTCAAACAGTTCATCGAGTCGCTGCAGGAGATCGAAGTGCTCGACCGAAACGAAGAAGGCCATCTGACCTTCGACCGCAAGCTGGAAGTGTTTGCCCGCGACGCGAAGCTTGTGCTGGACAAGGAAGTTCGGCATATCATTATCCAGATCGCGCCCCGGGTTCGCGATCTGGAGCCTGAATGACGCCGTGGCGGCTGTTACAATTCGCTAGATGAGCGCAGCGATTCCGGTACCAATAACAGCCGCAACCTCCGAGAAAGTCACGCTTTCAGCTTCCGACTGGGAACTCGCAGCGCTCGATCTGATCGCAGAGAAAGGCGTGGCTGCACTGGCCGTTGAGCCGCTTGCCAGACGTCTCGGCATCACCAAAGGCAGTTTCTACTGGCACTTCGCCAGTCGCGACGAGCTGCTTGAACACGCCCTGAAGCGTTGGGAACAGCGCGATCTGGAACATCTGGCGCGCTCGCTGGACTCGGACCAGCCTGCCGACGAACGCCTGGCGGAATTCATTCTCCGGACCAGCCGCCAGAATCGCAGCCATCAGATCCATGCTGCCTTGTGCGCCGCCAGCGACCACCCCCGTGTCAAACCGTACATCGAACGCATCACCGAGCGGCGGCTTCAGTATCTGACCAGGGCATTCCGCGAGCTGGGCATGGACGAGGAAGCGGCGCGTCATCGAGCACGGCTGACCTACACGAGCTACGTGGGTTATATCCAGCTGCAGATTCGAGGCATGGCCCCTGAGCGCGGCAGCGGAGAATTCGAATCCTACGTCAGGCACGCCATCGATACGCTGCTCGCACCGCCTATTGATTGATTGGCTGATCGGCGCCGGTCGAACGCAAGGCCTGACTCTGCAAGCCTGGCTTCCAGGCCGATTTCGGGCTTGAACTCAGCAAAAATATCTGGCGACGCAGCCTGAATTCAGGTAACGTCGTTCGGCGAGCGAGAAACGGTCGCCGGACTTGTTACGCGCTTGCCTGGGCAATGGAAGGGCGGCTTGTCTGCGGCACCGTGGTAATGATGCAGCGCCTCGCCGGCTCTCAGGCGAATGCGATAGCCCGACACCAGCGCTTGCATGTACATCGTATCGGGCTCGGGGCATCCCAACGCGCTGCTCGGCCAGGTCACGAAACCGGCGTCGACCAGTTCAATCTGCGCCTTTTCGATATCCAGGCGGCCGGCGAGGTCCTGTCGGGCCTGCGCCACGAACGCTTCGAGCTGCGGATCAATCTTCACGTCCGGTTGCTCCTGGGCACCGGTGGCACTGGCAACGCCATTCGGCGCATCGGCACCGCATGCGGCCAGGCCGAATGCCAGAGTAACGACTGCAAGTTTCGCAAGTTTCATATCTGAAATTTTAATTCTGAAGTTTAGTCTCTAATCTCTCATATGGCCTTGAACAACGCCAGCCACGCGATCGTCAGAAAGACCGCTAGTGCCGCCAGAAACAGCAAAACGGCCTTGCCCTGGTGCCGAACCCGGAATGCATTGATTCCGAGCAGAATATAGATCACGATCAGCACCAGCTTCAGACCGAACCACCCGGACGACAGCGGCGAGAGTCCCAGGATCATCCATAACGCCACGCCGGAAGCCAGCAACAGGGTGTCGATCAGGTGCGGTCCGAAACGAATCAAAGGGTTCGCAAGCGGCCTGGAAAGGACCAGCCTGACAAAACCACGCATCGCGAAACCCAGCCCACTGATCAGGGCCAGGCCGATATGCAGCATTTTCAGCAGATCGTAGATGCTCATCGAATGGGTTCGAATCTGGTCGGCAAGCGGCTCGAGATGAATTCTAACCCGGATTCTGCGGCGTCCGCGCCTGCGCGATTTGCCGGGCAAGCCGGTCCGAGCATAATCCCTGCCGCCGACACCACTTTACCAGCCATGCATTCGCGACCAGAAGCGATCGTCAGTCACGCCTTCACCGATCAGCCAGTATCCCGCATGCTGTGCTGCCGTGGCACATGCATGATTGGGAAGAATGCGCAGGCGCCGGCCGACTTCAAATCGATCACGGCCAATCGCCTTGCCTTCGCGCCGGGCCAGAATGCCGTGCTCCTGGCTCGTTGCGCGAACGATGATGTCGTCGAGCACCCGACCGGACTCATCGCAAACGATCCCGTAGCCATAGTCGACGTCCTGCGACGCCGTGCCGCGATCGCGCGACAGCGCCATCCACCCGGCATCGACAAGCCATTCATCGGCGTGGGCACGAAACCCGATCACCTCGGTGAGTACCGAGATCGCGATATCGTCTTTCTTGCAAACGCCAAGACCTGCCATCACCAGATCCATGAACACATGGGTCCCGGCGCGAACTTCCGTCACACCATCGAGATTGCGCGCGAAAGTAGCCGTGGGCGTGGACCCGACGCTGACAATCGAAGACTCGAAACCTGCGCGTCTCAGTTGTTCGGCGGCATTGACGACCGCCAGGCGCTCGCGCTCGGCGGCGCGTTCAAGACATTCGGCGTCGCGACAGTCGTAGGACGCGCCCATGTGGGTCATGACGCCCAGGACGCGGCATCCGGCTTTCGCAAGCAATTCCGCGGCTTCGATCAAGTCGGGATCGTCCGGCGCAAAGCCGCCGCGTTGACGATCGGCATCAATTTCCAGCAGCACCGAGAATCTGCATTCCAGCCGTCTTGCCGCCTCACCAAGTCGGCGTGCCGAGGCGGAATTGTCCAGCGTCAGCTTCAGCATCAGACCCTTTCGGTAAAGTTCGGCTACGCGCTCCAGCTTGCCGGGCGCGACCCCCACGGCGTAGAGCTGATCACAGATGCCGTGGTCGAAGAAATAGGCCGCTTCGGCCAGTGTGGAAACGGTGATGCCGCGCGAATCCGAAGCCATCATTCGCTTTGCAACTTCGATACTCTTGCAGGTCTTGACGTGCGGCCGACTCGCCACCCCCAGCTGCGCGAGATGCGTTTCGAGGTTCCGAATGTTGCTCGTCATCCGGTCCACATCGAGCAGGAGACAGGGCGTGACTGGTTTACTATCCGGGGTAGTCGGGTTCATGCGAATCAGCTGTCGGGCGGTTGGAAAAGCAATGCCGGTGAGATGATTCTCGCACGGATTTCCGTCCGGAATCAGCGACCGGCATATCGGTTTCGAAACTGCAAGAAAAGGAGGACCCAAGCGTGACAGACCAGGCACACATCGACAGCTTCATCGACAGCATCGTCGATCGGGTGGGAAAACGTATCGTCGTTGGCCTGCCGCTCGGGCTGGGCAAGCCGAATCGTCTGATAAACGCACTGTACCGACGCGCAGCGGCCAATCCCGAGATCGAGCTGGAAATCGTCACGGCGCTCTCGCTGGATGTCCCCGAGCCCGGGCACTGGCTTGAGAAGCGGCTGATGGTGCCGATCCTGGAGCGTCAATTCGGCTCGAATTACCCACGGCTCGACTACGTGATGGATCTCAAGAAACGCGCCCTTCCGGACAATATCCGGGTGATCGAGTTCTATTTTCAGTCCGGCGCCGGCCTGGGCAACCCAAGCATGCAGCGCCACTACGTCTCATCCAACTACACTCATGTGGCACGCGATCTGATCGATCGCGGCGTCAACCTGATGTTTCAGCTGGTGGCTCGCCATGACGATGGCCGTCTGAGCCTTTCCTGCAACCCCGACGTTACGCTGGATCTTGTTCAACGGGCCTGTAAAGAGCGCGATTACCCGTTATGCCGCGTCGCGCACGTGCATCCTGACCTGCCCTTCATGCACGGCGACGCGATTGTCGAAGCGGATTATTTCGACGAGGTCGTGGACTTCGATCCGGAACAGCGTCTGTTTGCCCTGCCGCGTCAGCCGATCTCGCTCCAGGATCATGCCGTGGGTTTCCACGCCGGGCAGCTGATCGCAGACGGCGGCACTTTGCAGATCGGCATCGGCTCGCTCAGCGATGCGCTCGTTCACTCGCTTGTGCTGCGTCATCGCGACAACAGCGCCTACCGCAAAGCGGCAGCCTCGCTGGGCTGTTCGATCCCGCCCGGCATTGGAGACGAAGCGCCTTTCGAGGAAGGTCTTTTTGGGGCCAGCGAAATGTTCATGGATGGCTTCATGCACCTCTACACCGCCGGTGTCCTCAAGCGCGAGGTGTTTGAGGACATTACCGTGATGCGGCGGGCCAACGCCGGAATAAACGTCGATGAGGCCGGCTCGGGTGCGGTGATGGACGGCGGCTTTTTCCTCGGCACGCAGCCTTTTTACGACTTCCTCAACGGACTCGACCCGGAAGAACGGCCGCGCTTTCGGATGCACGGCGTCGGGCGCATCAACCAGCTCTACGGCGGCCGCGAAGCACTTGAAATCGAGCAACGCAGGCATGCCCGTTTTGCCAACACCTGCATGATGATGACGCTGACCGGTGCAGCCGTTTCGGACGGCCTGAAAGATTATCAAGTGGTATCCGGCGTCGGCGGACAATATAATTTTGTCGCGATGGCTCACGCGATGGACGACGGTCGCTCCATCCTGATGCTGCGCGCGACACGCGAGAGCGGCGGCAAGACCTCCTCGAACATCGTCTGGGAATATCCGCACAACACGATCCCGCGCCATCTGCGCGATCTGGTGGTAACCGAATACGGCGTGGCCGATCTGAGAGGCCGCACCGACGAGGAGTGCATCAAGGCCATGATCAATATTGCCGATGCGCGATTCCAGCCGGAACTTGCCGAGCAGGCGAAAAAAGCCGGCAAACTGGATCCCGACTGGTCCATACCGGATCGGGCGCGAAACAACACGCCCGAAGCGCTGGAACGCGCGCTTTCGTCTTCCGAAGCCAACGGCCTGTTTCCCGATTACCCGTTCGGCAGTGATTTCACCGAGGTCGAGCAACGCCTGATTCCGGCGCTGCAGTCACTGAAAAAGATGGCTTCAAACAAGCTGGGGCTGGCGAGGCTGGCGTGGGTCGGCCGGCCCGATCGACACACAGAGACGCTTGCCCGGCTTGGACTGGACGCACCCGAATCCCTGACGGAGCGCCTGTATGCCCGGTTGATTGCCGGGGCCCTGTCCAGTGAGTAACGATCCGGTGAGCAGCAATCGCCGGGCCAGGTTGGGAACCGGGCCGGCGTACCGGTCATCGATCGAGGAGAAAGCGTGATGTCGCGAATTACTTATTCCAAGCGAAATCCCGGTTCGGAACGCCTCGGTCGAAACATTCACCCGGAAGGCGTAATATTCGGCAGTGTTTTCAAAAGAGTCTGCACCATGAAATTTCCAATAGCTTTGCTGATGTTAATTGCAGCTTCGCTGCCCGTAAATGCGGCCACCGTCGGCGAGCCGGCGCCTGACTTCGAGTTGGCAGATCAATACGGCGAGATTCACTCGCTGGAAGACTTCAGCGGCAAATGGCTGGTTGTTTTCTTTTATCCGAAGGCCGATACGCCCGGCTGCACCACCCAGGCCTGCAACTTCCGCGACAATATTTACGCCATCCGTGGCGCCGGCGCCGAAGTCGTGGGCATCAGCGTCGATTCGGTCGAAGACCAGAACAAGTTTTCCGAGAAATACAAGCTGCCGTTCACGATTCTGTCCGACACCGGTGGGAGAACCTGCGACGCCTTCGGCGTTCTCAGAAGTTTCGGCAGCATGGAAGTCGCCAACCGCGAATCATTCCTGATCAATCCGCAGGGGGTCGTGGTCAAGCATTACGCAAGGGTATCGCCGGATAGCCACACTCAGGAAGTGATCGCTGACCTGGAGCGCTTGCAGTCAGAGTAGAGCATATCGGGTCTGTACCATGCCGCTGCACATTTCAACCTTCAAAATCACGCCAGCTTTCGCAAAGCATTCAGCTCCGCAAACGGGCTCGCTGCCACGTAGCAGATACCGACGGTGGCAGGCTGATGCGTTTCGCTGCGCGACATTGAATCCGGTCGAAGGGGTTGCGGACACTGTCTGACTACGCCTTTACCTGCGCTCTCGTTGCATCTCCTAGCCATGCACATCATCGATATCGGCGGCTGTCAGCGAAGGTCCCAGGCTTCGATCCATTCGGTGGCAACCCGCTGCATACCGAAGTCCTCGACCAGGCGCTTTTCGAAATCGGGCATGTGGCCGGCACCGTAGAAAATCGCAATATCGCGCGCGCGAGTATCAAGCTGCTCACGGAGCACTTCGAGCGCGCGCTCATTGCGAACCGTGATCAGAGTCGATCCGTTCTCGCCGGCCAGAGAGTCAAGCACATCGGTCTGGCCGGCGAGCTGGGCGGCAAGAACTCGCTTGAGCGCAAGCGCCCTGTCCTCGGCGAAAAACGCCTTGATCAAAAGTGCCTCATCGCCAGCAGCCGAGCCGGACCCCTGCTCCGCCATCGCGAGCGCCCAGGCGCGAAACATCATCCCCAGCCAGGATTCGTTGCGCTCACGCATGCTGGCCGAAAACGCGTCGGGTGTAAGATCAGCGTGCACCATGTTGTCTCGGGCGTAGTCGATTTCATCGAGCTGGAAGGCAAGATTCAACGCATTTTTCATTCCACCCTGCATCAAACCGATCATGGACGGCGCACCGCCGCGCGGCGCGGCAATCCGGTCCGGTTCTCCGACAAGTTCGTACAAAACGACTTCGTAGTCGGCCAGCCGCCGGTCGAGCTCCAGGAAGTACGCCCGGTCGGCCACGTGTATGGCGCCGACCAGGTCGACCCGGGCACCTGAAGGCGCCTCGAACCTCGTGATGGCAACTTGCAATGCCGCGGGTCCGCCGGCTTCGTCAGAGACCTGCCGGATGTAGTCGCTGCCATCCGGCTGGGCCATGACGGCAGGGATCCAGATCGCCAGAATCAGGGCGAGCGCCGGGAGGAAAATACAGGACGTAAGCTTTTTCATGTCATTTATTATGCACGCCGTGCGCATGTGCAGCGTGTGCGTTCGGACTGTCGCTGCTATCATGCCGGCTTCCTGCATCAGCTTCCGGAGTCGATCATATGTGCGGAATTGTTGCGGCGATCGCCCAGCGCAATGTGGTGCCGCTGCTCATCGACGGCTTGCGGCGCCTGGAATACCGCGGCTACGATTCGGCCGGCCTGGCCTACATCACCGCAGATGCCGGCCTGATTCGGGAGCGCTCGGTCGGCAAGGTAGCGTCGCTTGCCGATATTCTGAGCAACAGTCACGTCGGCCAGCTTGGGATCGCCCATACGCGCTGGGCGACGCACGGGCGTCCAAGCGAGAGCAATGCCCACCCGCACGTCTCGACCGACCGGATCGCCGTGGTCCACAACGGCATCATCGAGAATTACCAGGAAATACGGGAATCACTGCTGGCCGAAGGTTACGATTTCGATTCGGAGACCGATACCGAAATCATAGGCCACCTGATTCATCGCGAGATCGCTGCGCATGGATCGATGCTCGAGGCCGTCCGAGCTGCGGTCAGGCAATTCGAAGGCAGTTACTCGCTCGCCATTCTCGACCTCGAGCATCCGGACCGGCTCTGGGGCGTTCGCCGGGGCAGCCCCCTGGTCATCGGCGTGGGCATCGGCGAGCATTTTCTGGCGTCCGACGCAGCGGCGCTCGTGCCGCTGACCCAGCAGATGATCTATCTCGAAGATGGCGACATCGCCGAAGTGAGTCGCGTCTCGGCTCGTGTGACTGACATCGAAGGCCGATCGGTGGAACGACCAACGCGCATCTCGTCCATTCCTGCAGACAGTGCCGATCGCGGGGCGTTCCGCCACTTCATGCTCAAGGAGATCCACGAGCAACCCGCGGCGATCGCGGCGACGCTGGAAGGCTATCTCGACAGGGCTGAAATCCTGCCGGGACTGGATCGAGAACTGCTGTCGGGGGTCCGGGCAATCCATATCCTGGCCTGCGGTACCAGCTATCACGCCGGGATGGTGGCGCGCTACTGGATCGAGAGTCTGGCGGCTATTCCGGTTGCAGTCGAAATCGCCAGCGAATACCGCTACCGAACGCCGGCAGTGCCGGACGGCACGCTGATGCTCGCAATCTCGCAGTCGGGCGAAACCGCCGATACGCTTGCGGCACTGGAGCTGGCCTCGGACAGGCGCTACGTCGGCCGGCTCGGCATCTGCAACGTTCCGGAAAGCGCGATCACACGTGTCTGCGACGAGGTCCTGATGACTCGCGCCGGACTCGAGATCGGCGTGGCCTCGACCAAGGCGTTCACGACCCAACTCACGGTACTACTGCTGCTCGCCGCGGCCCTTGCGCGCGAAAATGGCATTGCAAAGGAAGCGCTCCGCGAAGTTGTCGAGTCGCTGGGCGGAGTCGTCCAGGAGGCCCGAGAAGTGTTGGCGCTGGACGATGCAATTGCCGAAATCGCAACCCGCATTGCCGACAAGCAACACGCCCTGTTTCTGGGGCGAGGCCCGGAGTTTCCGATTGCGCTGGAGGGTGCCCTCAAGCTCAAGGAGGTGTCCTATATCCACGCCGAAGGCTACGCTGCCGGCGAACTCAAACATGGGCCGCTGGCGCTTGTCGACGAGGACCTGCCGGTCATCGTATCGGCCTCCAGCAACCACCTTCTGGAAAAGCTCAAGTCCAACCTGCACGAGGTTCGGGCACGTGGCGGCCAGGTCGTGGTGTTCGCAGACCGCAACGTCACGCTCGACAGCTCCGACGGTATAGAAGTGATACATCTGCCTATCAGGCATTCCACCGCCTCGCCTATTGTGCAGGTGCTCCCGCTGCAATTGCTGGCGTATCACGTCGGGGTGCTGCGCGGCACCGACGTGGACCAGCCACGCAATCTGGCCAAGTCGGTCACGGTGGAATAGCCGGGGTGGCGCCCCGACAGGCGCCCGCGCTCGAAAGGCATACCGAATGCCTTCCGAATTCGAATCCAAAATCAATTCGCCCCGCGCCGATGAATCCGCGGGGGCTGGATTCAACCGCTCTTGAATCAAGATCATTTCCCACCGGCTGCGTGTTTTCAGGCGAAATGAACTCGAAGTCGAAGTTGAATTGGAAGCTGGGCCTGGAAGGCATCTGAACGCCGGTTGAGCGCCTTGATCAACCGTTAACGGAGCGATTCTTGAAGTTTAATGTTGGATTGCAAAAAAATAACGCACCCGTCATGTAACGGGTGCGCATTTTTCCTGGTGCCTGTCTTCGAATAACAGGCTTGCGACCTTACTGAACCCCTTCGTCGGGCCGCGTTCAGGTTCCCCTTCCCCGGGAATCAATTGGCCATACGGGCCCGTTCATTTAAAATTTCGTCGCGATCAGTCAGTTCCTGCTCGGTATTTTCCGACTCGATGTTGACCAGCCAGTCGAGGATCGCTTCTTCTGCAACCATGGCATCGAAATTAGCTGAATCGACGTTGCTCAGATCCATATCGCTATCCTCGTGATTCTCTGCTTCTGAATAAAACATCCGTGCATTCCTGGTTCGGACTTAATCCCTGCGTTACCAGACTTTATGCAACCTCTGTGCCAACCGTAGCGCACAGCCATCCCGAAGCCTTGTTTAGTGGGCCGGAAGTTTCAGACCAAAATCCGAAGAAGCTGAGGAAGTGACAATATTGGGCAGAATCCATGCCGTTTTCGTCACTTTTCGGCCGATCCGATGCCCAGGGAGTATCGAATCGGCTCACGAGCTTTTGCAGAGATGCTCGGAGTCTCCGCAGAACGGTAACAATAGAGCGCTTGATCCAGCACTCGATTGTCCCGATGCCTATTTCGCACCTCACCGCCCTGCTGTTCATTTGTTTCATCTGGGCCGGAAATTTTGTGGCTTCGGCCATCGCAGTCGATCATCTGCCGCCGATGTTGGTTACGGCGCTGCGCTTTTCGGTTGTGCTGGCCCTGTTGTTCCCGTTCCTGCAACGGCCGCGTGCCGGCCAGTGGATCAATCTGCTGGCCGCATGCTGGTGCATGGGCGCTTTGCATTTCTCATTGGTGTTCATGGCGCTGGCGCGATCGGCCGACGTGTCGTCGGTCGCAATCCTTATGCAGGTCTACATACCGCTATCGACCGTTCTTGCAGTGATGATTCTTGGCGAGCGTATCGGTTGGCGCACGGTCAGCGGCATCGGTTTGGCTTTCGGGGGCGTACTGGTCGTTGGGCTGGACCCTGTGGTGCTGGGGCAACTCGACGTGGTGGTCATGGTGCTGGTCTCCGCGTTTTTTCTTGCGCTGGGCACGATATTCATGCGCCGGGTTCAGGGCGTGGGACTGTTCAGCTTCCAGGCATGGAACGCACTTCTTTCGCTTATTCCACTTGCGATTCTTACTGTCGCTATCGAATCGCCGGTGACGACTTTGTCGGCCACAAGCTGGTCGTCCCCGGCAATTCCCGCGATACTCTTTTCAGCGATTGGCGCATCGATCATCGGCCACGGCACTTTCTACTGGCTGATTCAGCGTCACGAAGTCAGCGCCATTACGCCTTTCCTGCTGCTGGTACCCGTTCTGGCAGTCGCCCTGAGCGTCGCCTTGAGAGGCGACCAGCCCGGCGCTCGATTGCTCGCCGGCGGCACAATGGTTATCGGGGGCGTGCTCTGGGTCACTATACGGGCACGCTACAGACGGCGCCCCCTGCCACCAGCGGAACCCTGACGGCGGCTTGAGAAACCTCTGAATAACTCTGCACGGTGCGTGTTTTCCGACTCAACGGCCCACCGTGCTGAGTTATTCAGAGGTTCCTTGGCCGCATTCGCAGCGTTGAACCGTTGCTGAACCGATGGTTCAGAAAGAGTTTAGCCGCTTGCTGGCATTCTGGATTTGCCTCGGGACGATCCGGCGTCCCACACTCCGCGCCGGATTGTCCCAAGGCACCTTGACATCCAATTCGCAACAGGAAGCCTGTCATGAAAATCCTCCAGATCGCCGCCGCATCCGCCGCATTGACGCTCTCAAGCCTTCACGCCCAGGCTGGCCCGACCCGGCTTGAACTTCTTTCCGGTCACGACAACCTACAGGGCCAGGATCGCAACATCGGTCGCGGCTATGATTACAACGATAGCCATTCCACTCGCCATAACAATCGCCACAATAATCGTCATCCCAATCGGCACATCAACCGAAATCACAACAGCAGTCGACTGTATGGGCCGGGGCATCGCTCGCGACACGCTGGCCACACCGAGTATCGCGATCACCGCTATAACAATGCGAGGCGGTATGCAGCCACTGCAGTGAGACAAGCTCGGGAAGCCTGCGATCTTGGCTACTATTCGGATCACCCGCGCTGGTCGCTCGACTTCCAGCGCCACTTCAACTGGGCGCTTCGGGTCGATGCATGGGCAATCGAACGTGAGGCCCGAAAACGCGCAAAAGCCCTGCGCGAACTCCGTCGAGCGGCCCGCTACGAGTACGGTTACGGTCGCTGAATGCCAGGCACGGGCAGCGAATCCGTAACCGGATTCAACCTGGCATCACTTGAAACCACGCGGCGAGAACATGCTCGAGCTCTTCCAGCCCCAGACCCGTCGTTGCCGAGAACACCTGCACCGTGGCGACACCACCGAGCGCGCCACGCACTTTGTGCACTGCCTCCATGCGCTTCCCGTGCCCAAGTTTGTCGGCCTTGGTCAGCACCAGGTGCAGCGGGAGCCCACGGTGCAGCGCGAATTCAGCCAACTGGATATCGCCGTCCTTCAGCGGATGGCGAATATCCATGACCTGGACAAGACCGGCAAGCGCAGCCCGCGATTCGAGATAATTCTGAATGAGCCCTTCCCAGTGCTTCCGGAGCTCGGCGCCGACCTTGGCATAGCCGTAGCCGGGCAGATCGACCAGGCTGCGCTCGTCGTCGAGCTGGAAGAACACAAGTTGCTGGGTCCGACCCGGCGTCCGACTGGTGCGGGCAAGTGCCTTTCGGCGGCATAAGCGGTTGATGAGGCTGGATTTGCCCGAATTCGAACGTCCAGCAACCGCGACCTCGATACCCGCATCCGGCGGAAGTTGCGACCGGTTGTGGACGCTCAAGGTGTATTCTGCCTGCTCAACAATATGCCGAATAGGTGTCATAGTCTTCTTTAATTGCCTCAATCGGGCGATAATATCGGATTCGGCACCATCAATCTCTGAAATCACAATCTCTGAAATCAAAGGACTGGAGCAATCAGCATGCTTCGAATCGCAATTGCCGCATCTGCGCTAGCAGCACTTTTTTCCGTACCGGCCATGGCTGCCGGTGACCCGCAGGCCGGGCAATCCAAGGCCGGCGTATGCGCCGCATGCCACGGCATGGACGGCAACAGTCAGGTTGTGCAGTGGCCCAAGATCGCCGGCCAGCACGAAGACTATCTCGCGCGCCAGACCCGAATGGTGCGGGACCAGCAGCGCGAAGTGCCGCAGATGTACCCGATCGTGATGAACCTGAGCGACCAGGACATCGCCGACATTTCAGCATGGTACGCGTCCCAGACCATCGAACCCGGCGTTGCCGACGAAGCGCTCGTCGAGCAGGGTCGCACGCTGTACCACGGCGGCAGCCTCGAGTCCGGCGTGCCGTCCTGCATGGCATGTCACGGCCCGAGCGGCGCCGGCATTCCCGGCGCCGGCTATCCGATGGTACGTGGCCAGCACGCGGCCTACACGGCCGACCGCCTGCGCCGCTACCGCGCCGGCGAGGCCAACGGTGGAGACGACCCATACAGCAAGATCATGGTCGGCGTCGCGGAAAACCTGACTGATCAGGAAATCGAGGCTGTGAGTTCATATATCGAAGGCTTGCATCGCGCAGAGGACTGAGCCGCGACCGCGGAACCCACCGGCCACCGGGCTGTCTTTACTCCGGTGAGTTGTTTAATTCGCTTCCGACAAAACCCAGAGGGCACGTAATCGACATGAAAAATTCAAGCAAGGCTCTGACTTTCCTTATCGCCATCCCGACGTTGTTCGTGCTGCTGGCCAGCCCGTTGGCGGCACAGCAGTTCGAGGAAGGGGTGCACTACGAGCGCATCAGTGGACCCGACGTCGCCGATACCGACGGCACCGTGGAGGTGGTCGAAATATTCAGCTACATGTGCCCCCACTGCCGGACCTTCCAGCCCTACGTGGGACCCTGGCACGAAAATTTACCGGAAAATGTCGAATTCAGCGGCATGCCGGTGACTTTCAGCCGCTCGTGGGAACCGTTTGCACGCGCTTATTACACTGCCGACGTATTAGGCATCCTCGATCAGTCGCACAACGCGCTTTTCGCCGCACTGCACGACGAGCGCAAGCAATTTCGCACGATAGGCGACCTGGCCGAATTTCATGCTCAATTCGGTGTCGACGCCGACGAATTTGAATCGACGGCCAGTTCGTTCCCTGTCGAGTCGCGCATGCGCATCGGCAATGCATCGATCGGCAAGTGGCAGGTTCGCTCCACGCCGACGCTGGTGATCAACGGCAAGTACCGGGTCAGCCCGCGCCGGGGAAGCACTTTCGAAGAAATGCTTCAGATCGCCGACATGCTGATTGCCCGCGAACTCGAGGCAGCGGTTCCGGCCGACTCGTGATCCCAGCGCGGCACGCGCCGTGAGTTCCAGCGACAAACGGATGTTGAAGCTGCTCAGCTTCAACATCCAGGCTGGAACTACCACGGCGAAATATCGCCAGTATGTCACGCGCAGCTGGCGCCAGATCCTGCCCAACAATCAGCGCGTCGCCAATCTCGATTCAATTTCGGACCTGGTCGCCGACTACGACATCGTCGGTCTTCAGGAAGTGGACTGCGGCAGTCTCAGATCCGGCTTTGTCAACCAGGCCAAGTATCTGGCCACCCACGCCGGCTTTCCGTGGTGGACTCACCAGCCCAATCGCAAGGTCGGCGTGATCGCGCATGCCGGCAACGGACTTCTCAGCCGGCAGGATCCCGCCGGCGTGGACGAGCACCGCCTGCCGGGCGCCATCCCCGGTCGCGGCGCGCTGGTCGCCAAGTTCGGCGATGACCGGCAGGCGCTCTGGGTGGTGGTACTTCACCTCGCTCTGGGGCGGCGCGCCCGCTTCCAGCAGCTGCGCTATGTGGCGCACCTGGTGTCCGCGCGTCCGCACGTCGTGGTCATGGGCGACCTGAACACCGGTCCGGACAGCCACGAACTCGAAGAATTCCGGGCCCGCTCCGGCCTGCAGTTGCCCGAGGTCCGGCCCAGGACTTTTCCAAGCTGGCAGCCGCAGCGGTCGATCGACCATATACTGGTATCGCCGACGCTCGAAGTTCTTGAATACAAGACGCTTGAATCCAAGCTCTCCGACCATCTCCCGCTGGCCATAAGCATCCGGCTGCCGTCCGAAGTTTCCAGCCGCTTCTGATCTGCATGCTCAAGGGCTACACCCAGGCCATTCGCAGCGCCACGAGCAACAGAAAGATCCCGAACACCCGACCCAGCATCTCCGAGCCAATGCGGTGCGCGAGTTTCGCACCCAGCGGTGCCGCCAGGCTGCCGGCCAGCCCGATCAGGACCGCGCCGGGAAGATAGAGATAGCCCAGGCTCGATGCCCAAAGCTCACGTCCCCAGCCTTCGATCACGAATCCGGCGCTCCCGGCCAGCGCGATCGGCCAGCCACAGGCCGCAGCGATGCCGACCGCGCGGATTGTCGAGTAGCCGTTCCATACCAGGTACGGGACGTTGAAGCTGCCGCCGCCGATGCCGATCATGGCCGACACCCCGCCGATCAGGGGCCCGGCCACCGGCCAGGCCCGCACCTGCGGCCTGACCTCCCGCCTGCCGTCTATCGCGCCCGCCAGCATGCGCAATGCGATGATTGCAGTGATTGCAGCGAACAGGCGGGCCAGCGCAGGTCCGGACAAGCCGGTGGCGAAACGAGCGCCCAGCAGTGCACCTATTGCAACCGCAGGCCCGAGTCGGAGCACGGCACCCCAGTCCAGGCTGCCCCGCCGGGCATGCGACCAGGCGCTGGCCGCCGAGGTCAACAGCATCGATCCCAGTGCCGTGGCGACCGCCATAGGGACAGCCAGATCGATGGCCGCGCCCTGAGTGATTAGCAGTGCCGTCACGGCCGGTACAATCACCAGTCCGCCGCCGATGCCCAGCAGGCCCGCCAGAATACCCGCAACAGCACCGACGGCAATCAAGGCAAGATATTCGACCACTTGTGATCCCAAGAAAATGAAAGTTTTCGACAGCGGACTATCGACCGGACTACCAGGACATTCATCGCCAAGTATGACCAAGCTCCGACTCATTGTGCTGTGTCTGTCCGTGTTGATGTCGTTTTCGGCGCGGCCTCAGCCGCTCGACGCGAATGCGCAGGCGCGCGCGATCTTCATCGCTGCCTGGAAGCAGGCCGGACAGGGCAACGACGATGCGCTGCGCGCCGCAATTGCCCGTATCCCGGACTACGTATTGACCCCCTATCTTCAATTCGAACTTCGGCGCCAGAACCTGGACGACCAGCGCGGTCCCGATATGGAGCGGTTTCTCGCGACCTATCGCGACTGGTCGTTCAGCGACAGACTCGAGAAACAGTGGCTGAAGACAATTGTCGATAGTGGAGACACCGCCGCGCTGCTTCGCTACGGCAGCGATTCTCGTGATGCCGGGATCCGATGCCGGATCGAGCTCGAGCGTCTCGAACGCGACGAGACCGACGGCCTGGAATCAAGGGCGCGCGCGCTATGGCTCAGTCCGACTTCCCAACCGCGTGCGTGCGATCCGCTGTTCAGGTGGTGGAAGCGGCAGGGCAATCCTGACGCGGACACCGCATGGACGCGCTTCGGCATGGCCGTCGAGGCGAGTGAATATGCGCTGGCACGCTATCTCAGGCGCTATTTGCATCCCGACGACCAAATGCCGGCCAACCGATGGCTGGACGTCGCCGCTCGCACCGCAAGCGAGCTTTCTTCGACGGTAGACCTGCCCGACCAGGAGCGCGCCCGGCGACTTGTGGCCTGGGGTCTTCACCGTCTGGCCTCCAGCGACTGGGAACGCGCCGCGCGGCTGCGCGGGCCGCTGCTGGCGCGATTTTCCTTCACCGTCGACGAGATTGGCCCGGCCCTGAGACGCATTGCGCTTTTTCAGGCTGTCGACCTCGACCCGGGAGCAATAGCGGCCATCGATGCGCTGCCGGCCACGCTGATCGATCAACAGATGCTCGAGTGGCGCCTGCGCGCTGCGCTGGCTCACGACGACTGGGCCGAAGCTCTGACCAGCATCGAGCGCATGCCCGCCGATCAGCAGCTCAGGGAGCGCTGGCGGTACTGGCGAGCCCGGGCGCTGGCCGCACTCGGCCGTCCCGAAGCCGGCCTGGTATACGCAACGCTGGCGTCCGAATCGGACTACTACGGATTTCTTGCCGCGTCTCGCAGCGGCCAGCCTTTGACCCTTTGCAGCCGGGAACTCGATGCCGATGGTGAGGCCCAGCGCCGTCTGCTGCGCGATGCGGAGTTCAACCGTGCGATCGAACTCTACAAGGCGGGAATGGCCTGGCACGCGCGCTGGACGTTCGAGCGGGTCAGCCGCCGGCTGAGCGCCAATGAGCAGCGTCAGGCCGCGCTGCTGGCCGCCGGGCTGGGTTGGCATGATCGTGCCATCGTGTCGCTGGGACGCTCCGGGGCGATGAACGCTTATCCGTGGCGATTCCCGGTCGTGGAGCGCGAACGGGTGAACGCGCAAGCGTCCCGGCACGCGGTAGAACCGGCACTGGTCATGGGCCTGATGCGGGCCGAATCGGCGATGCAGGCCGATGCCCGCTCGCCGGCCGGTGCGCGCGGCCTCCTTCAGCTTATGGATCCCACGGCTCGCAGCGTCGCGCGCCGCCACGGCATCGCATACGGCGGCGCCTCCGATCTCTACGATCCGGCACGCAATATCGCACTCGGGGTGGCGCACCTGGGCGAGCTCCAGCAACGCTTCAGCGGCGACTGGACCCTGGTGGCCGCGGCCTACAACGCCGGCATCAGCCGGGCGCAGCAATGGCAGCGCGAACGCCCCGACCTGGACAAGGATATCTGGATCGAGACCCTGCCCTATTACGAGACGCGAGACTATATCCCGCGCGTGCTGGCCTTCGCGACCATCTACGAATGGCAACTCGGTCAAACGCCGCGCGTACTGGCGGCGAACGTTCTCGAAGACACACCACCTGATGCTGCGTTCGCCTGTCCCGGGCTTTGATGGTCCTTTGGTCGTTTCGACGTTTGGTCATTTGGTAAGGGCGCAGCCTGTCATCAGATCATTCTCTGATCCTGGTGCCCTTGCTCCTTGCTCCTTGCGCCCTGATCCTCAAAACCGTTTAAGCTTCAGCAGTTGATCCGATAGACTCGAAACCGCCAATGAAGAAATACGATTCAAACCCCATTGCCTATGTGGGCAAATCACCGATACACGGCAAGGGACTGTTCGCGCGAAAAGCCATATCGGACGACACTTACGTCGGCACTTACGAGGGGCCGCCGACGCAGGAAGACGGGATGCACGTACTGTGGCTCTACGACGAAGACACCGATGAATGGGAAGGCATAGACGGCAAAAACGAGATGCGCTTTCTCAATCATGCCATTGACCCCAACGCCGACTGGTGGGGCAACGACCTCTACACCATTCGCGATGTTGCAAAGGATGAAGAGCTGACCTTTCACTACGGCGAGGACTGGGAATGAAGATCACATCCTGGAACGTCAACTCGCTGAAAGTCCGGCTGGACCAGGTACTTGAGTGGATCAAAAGCAACCGGCCCGACGTGCTCGGACTGCAGGAAACAAAGCTCAAGGACGACAAGTTTCCGATCGAAGCTATCGAGGATGCCGGCTACCACGCGGCATTTTCGGGTCAAGCCACCTACAACGGCGTCGCGCTGCTGAGCCGGGCGCCTGGCGAAGATATCCGGCGTGAAATACCCGGCTTCGAAGATCCCCATCGGCGCGTCATCGCGGGCACCTTCAACGGCGTGCGGGTGATCAACCTTTACGTGGTCAACGGCAAGGCCGTCGGCGACGAAAAATATGACTGGAAGCTGCAGTGGCTGGAAGCCGTCACGCGCTGGATTGCCGAGGAGGCGAAAACACATGAAAAGCTTGTGGTCATCGGCGATTTCAACATCGCGCCGGAAGACCGCGACGTTCACGATCCCGAAGCCTGGCACGAAAAGATTCTCTGCTCTACACCGGAGCGCACCGCGCTCGAAAAAATAATGTCGCTGGGCCTGACCGACAGCTACCGGCTTTTCGATCAGCCCGACCGGGTCTACTCCTGGTACGACTACCGGCAGATGGCGTTCCGCCGCAAGATGGGCCTGCGCATCGACCTCGTTCTGGCGTCGAGTACCATGGCCGAAAAATGCACCGCCGGCGATATCGACCTGGAGCCGCGACGCAATGAACGCCCTTCGGACCACGCGCCGGTAAGTGCCGTGTTCTCGATGTAGCGGCGTCATGGGAGGGGAGAAGCCGTCGCCAGTTGTTTTCGCGCGGCGTGTCAGAAAAGTCGAATGCAATCCCGACGCCGGCTGATAAGGGCACTCATTTGGCGTTCAGGGGCCTTGAAAATGCAACTTCAGATTCAAAGTCATTTCGTCACGCGGTTTGAGCTTGTGCGCCGCCTCGATCGTTTACCGTCAGGCGCACTCGCAGTAGTTTTCAGGCGAATCCTGCGGGCGACCACTGCTCCATCATCTTCTTATGCGCAGCATCGAGCCTCTCAGCCATCAGCGCCGAGAATCGCTTGACCACCTCGTAGCCGAATGCAGGATCGGACTCGCAATCCGTCAGAACCGCCGCACCGTCGAAAACCAGCACCCTGGAATTGGTTTCCGCACGCGCATTGAAGCTCCACTTGAATGGTGGCAGCAGCCACGACCAGCCGAGGACGCGGACAGCTTTGAGGCGCTGGACCTGCAGCGTCGGGCCCGAAACCGCCGGGATTTCGATCGACACCTCACCATCGATCAGCATGAAGAAGCTCTCCGCCGGCTCGCCGATGCGAAACAGCACTTCGCCGCTTTCCACGCTTTTTTCCACGGCGTGGCCGGCGAGCCGCTCGATGTAATCGCCGCTCATGCGGTTGAATACAGGCGCTTCGGACAATACTTCCTTCAACGAACTCGGGGACACGTGTGCTCTCCACTATTCATGATTTTTAAAAAAATCAGCATACCCTACTCTGCGGAAACACGGATCAACGTGCCTGAAATGACCGTGCGCTGATTGATATCCCACTATTCGAGCCAGCGCACCGCCGCTGGATTGTCCGGTATCAACCGATCAGTTTTTCGACGCCGCCGCTCAGGTTGTAGACTTCTTCGAAGCCCTGCTTGCGGTAGTGCTCGGCGACTTCCTGGCTGGAGAGTCCCTTGTTGCAGACAAAAACCAGCGGCGTTTTCCGATCGGCGTCGTTCAGTTCAGCCATCAGGCCCGAATCCAGCGGCCTGGCGAAATCCAGCAATTGTCGCTCCCGGTCCAGTTCATTCCGGGTGTCGACCACGACCACGCGCTCTGCCGCATTCATGCGCTGCTGAAGCTCTTCAGGCGTCATCTGCTTGACCGGCGGCGGCGCGCCGGGCAGATCCAGTTTCAGGCCTTCGCCCTGCACCGTCTCGACCCAGTCGATTCGCGCGCCCCGGGCCCGCTGTGCCGAGGCCAGATCCATGAGCACCGTCAGATCGCCGGCGGTCGATTCGATTTCCGTGCCGGATTTCGGCCCCAGGTGAAACTGGGCATCCCAGTCCGTGCCGATCTTGAAATGGAGGTGCTGGCCGGGATAGGCGGCAAGAAACTCATTGATCTTTTCGGCGGCCGCGGGTGTGATCTCGATCTCCGGCGGCGTTCGGTCCGGCGCTTCCAGACCAAACAGCTCATGCAGCTCGCCTGCGTTGAACATCTCCATGACGATATCGCAACCGCCGACCAGCTCGCCATCCACGTAAAGCTGCGGAATTGTCGGCCAGTTGCCGTAGGCCTTAATTCCCTCGCGAATATCGTTATCCTCGAGCACGTTGAACGACGCGTAGTCGCCGCTGAGCAGCGTGTCCAGCGCGCCCGCGGTCTGGGCTGAAAAACCACATTGCGGCATTTTCGGTGTGCCCTTCATGAACAGCATGACCTTGTTGCCGGTGACCATTTCCTGGATGCGATCGCGAGTTTCGGAGACTGTTGCCATGATGGTTTCCTGGGATTTGAGTGCAATTCGACGCCAGTTAAAGTGAATTGGGCCGCGCCAACGCCGGTTCAAGCGTATATTCTGGGCATTGTAAGGGTCCACGCGTCGTCAGCGTAAAAGCGTGAATCCCGACAATATTCAATTTCTTCTTACACGCTTACGACTTGCAGCTTCCTATGACCAAGACCAGCATCAAACCCGCAAGCCGGGTCGCCGAGGTGCGCTACGAAATCCGCGGACCGCTTGCGCGCCGCGCAAGCGAACTCGAGCGCCAGGGCCATGAAATCCTGCTGCTCAACGTCGGCAATCCCGGCGCGTTCGGCCTGCATGCCCCGGAAACCATGCGCCAGGCGATCGTGCGCAACCTGCAGCAAAGCGACGCCTACGGCCCGCAGACCGGCATCTTTCCGGCCCGCGAGGCCGTGGCCATCCGGTTCCAGGAGCGTGGGCTGACCGACACGCGTTTCGGTCAGGTCATGATCGGCAACGGTGTCTCTGAACTGGTCGACCTGAGCCTTCGGGCGCTTCTGGAGCCGGGCGACGAGGTGCTGATCCCGGCGCCGGACTATCCGCTCTGGACCGCCGCGACGGTGCTCAACGGCGGCAAGGCCGTGCACTACCAGTGCCGTGCGGAAAACCGGTTCCTGCCCGATCCGGACGAACTGGAAGCGCAGATCACGCCAAGAACCCGGGCGCTGGTCGTGATCAACCCGAACAATCCCACCGGCGCTGTTTACCCTCGATCACTGCTCAAGCGACTGGCCGGAATCGCCGAGCGTCACGACCTGGTGCTGCTGTCGGACGAGATCTACGACGCTATCACCTTCGAGGACGCTGAATTCGTGCCACTGGCCACGCTGGTCGAAGACGCCGTGTGCATCACCTTCGGCGGCCTGTCCAAGGTCTATCGGGCCTGCGGCTGGCGGGTCGGCTGGATGGTATTCACCGGCGAACTGGATCGTGCCGAGGATTACCGACTGACGGTCGAAAAGCTGGCCGCGCTCAGGCTTTCGTCCAACGTGCCGACCCAGTGGGCCGTGCAAACGGCACTGGGCGGTTATCAGTCGATCCGCGAACTGGTCGCACCGGGTGGTCGGCTTTTCGAATCGCGGCGGGCGGTGATCGATTCGGTGGCGCGCTCGGACCATCTCGAGCTCGTGGCGCCCCAGGGTGCGATGTATGCATTCCCGAGGGTCAAGCGCGAGTTCGAAGACGGATCCGGCACCGGGTTCGACGACCATGCGTTTGCCGAACGCCTGCTCGAACACGCCCACATCCTGATCGTGCCGGGCACCAGCTTCAACATTTCCGACACGCGCCATTTCCGTCTGACGCTGTTGCCCGAAGCGCACCGCCTCGCGCGCGCCATGGACGCCATCGACGAACTGCTGGACGAACTTTTCTCATGACCGACTCCATGACCGACTCCATGACCGATTCCATGACCAATTTTATGACCAATACGACCAATCCCCTGCTTGCCGAAGGCTTGCCGGAATTCGACCGGATCACCCCGGCGCATGCGGTGCCTGCGATCGAGGCGCGTCTGGCCGACTACCAGCACCTGATCAACGCGATCGAATCGGGCGAACTTCATGCAAGCCCGGACACCATTGCCCGGGAAGTGCTCGCCGACGACGCGCTCGCACTGGCCTGGTCCTCGGTCGGCCACCTGCACGCCGTGGTCAACACGCCGGCCTGGCGCGACGCATTTTCCACCTGCCTGGAAAAGATCACCGCCTTTTACACCGAGAGAGGCCACAACCGCGCGTTGTTCGAATGCTGGAAGGCCGTTTCCGAGCAAGGCGACTTCGCCAGGCGCTCGCCGGCCTTCAAGCGGATGGTCCAACAGGAACTGATCGACTTTCGCCAGTCCGGCGTCGACCTGGAAGAAGAGCAACGCGACCGGTTCGCCGAGATCAGTGTCAAACTGTCGAAGCTGGGCAACACCTTCGGCAACCATGTGCTGGACGCCACCGAGGGCTGGTTTGAAGAATTCGACGACGCAAAAGCGCTGGCCGGGCTGCCGTCGTCGGACCTCGAGACCCTGGCCGCCAAGGCCGTCGAGGCGGACACAACCGGCTGGCGCGCCGACCTCTCGTACCCGTGCTACCGGGCGATCGTCACATATGCCGACGACCGCGAGCTGCGCAAACGCTTCTATACCGCGCACGCTACTCGAGCCTCGGGTCAGGGGCCTCAGGCCGGTCGGCACGACAACGAACCGATCGTCGACGAGATGCTGGCGCTGCGCGGTGAGCAGGCCGCATTGCTGGGCTACCCAAGCGCCGCGGAACTGAAACTTTCGCGCCGCATGGCACCCGACGTCGGCGCCATCGAGCGATTCCTCGAAGACCTCGCCGGGCGCGCACGGTCCGAAGCGCGCGCTCAGATCGACGAACTTCAGCGATTCGCAGACGGGCTGGACGGCCCCCGGGAACTGCAGCCCTGGGACGTGGCCTACTATTCCGAGAAACTGCGCGAGCAGCGTCTCGGGCTGAGTCAGGAAAAGCTCAAGCCCTGGTTCGAACTCGAAGCAACCCTCGGCGGGCTGTTCGAACTGGTCGAGTCGCTGTTCGGCGCTTCCCTGGAGCGCGACGATTCCGTGCCGACCTGGCATCCCTCGGTGCGCTTTTATCGGCTGAAGCTGGGACGTGAAGAAGGCCAGGCGGGCCTTTACATCGACCTGTACTCGCGATCGGGCAAGCAGGGCGGTGCGTGGATGGACGTCTGTCGCCAGCGCATGGCGATGGACATCGACGGCGCCGGACCGACGCGCGCACCGGTAGCCTACCTGACCTGCAACTTCGCCCCGCCGGGCGAGGGCACGCCAAGCCTGCTCACCCACGACGACGTGGTGACGCTGTTCCACGAATTCGGCCACTGCCTTCACCACCTGCTGACGCGTGTCGACTGGCCGCCGGTGGCCGGTATTTCGGGCGTCGAATGGGATGCCGTCGAGCTGCCCAGCCAGCTGCTGGAAGGCTGGGTCTGGGAAGCCGACTTCCTCGACCGCTTCGCCCGTCACTTCGAAACCGGCGAGCCTATGCCGCGCCAGTGGATCGATGCGCTGGACGAGGATCGAAAATTTCTCGGCGCGCTGTCGCTGCTGCGGCAGGTCGAGTTCGCGCTGACCGACCTCGCGCTGCACAGCAGACCGGTCGAGGACCCCGTGGCCGTGATGCACGAGATACATGACCGCGTGGCGGTGATGCCGATGCCGTCGTTCAACCGCTACCTGATGAGCTTCAGCCACCTGTTCGACGGCGGTTACGCCGCCGGCTATTACAGCTATCTTTGGGCCGAGCGGCTCGCACGTGACGCGTTCGGCGTATTTCGACGCAACGGCCTGCTGGACCGCGGCTGCGGCGACCGGCTGCGCGACGAAATCCTGGCCGTGGGCGGCAGCCGCCCGATGCGCGAATCGTGGCTGGCCTTCCGCGGCCGCGAAGCGGCACTGGAGCCGCTGCTGGAAGCCTACGGGGTTGCTGCGTGAATCCGCACGCCCCGCGCAACGAGTTTCAGCGCCTGATCTATGCCACCCGAAACTCTCTGAAAGGCTACATCCGCGTCTTCCGCGACGAGGCGGCATTCCGGATGCAGGTCGCCGTGTTGATCGTCGCCAGTCCAGTTGCCTGGTGGCTGGCGCAGAGCTGGTTCCAGTTCGCCGCGCTGATCGCCAGCTGGGGGCTGGTGCTGGCCGCCGAGCTCGGCAATTCCAGCATCGAAGCGACCATAGATCGCATCGGACACGAGCAACACGATCTGGCCGGCAAGGCCAAGGATGCCGGGTCGGCGATGGTCATGACGGCGATGCTGATTGCGGGGTTGGTTTGGATCGCGGTTGTTTTTGATCGGTTCGTTTGATTGTCGCCGGGCGGCGTGCCGGTGCTTTTTGGGATTCAAATTCAAAATCAAGATCATTTCGTCTCGCGCTCCGCGCAGCGTTATTCAGAGGTTCCCCAGAGTCGAAAAACGAAACGCGAATTCAGTCTCGCCCGGGCGGCCAGGCCCAAAGAATCAGAACGTCGACAACCCGCTGAACTCCATGACCCGATATCGCCAGTATCGAAACCATCCAGGGTCCGCGTAGGCCGAGTACGGCACGCTGTAGTTGCGTGCCTCCGTCTCCGTCCAGCGGCGTTCGAAGTACCTTGAAACATCAAGAATAACCTCCGAGTCCGCCGCTGCTGACACTCGAACGCTGGTTTCCAGGTTGAGGTCGTCGAGATTTCGGCGCGTGAAGTTGGCCGAGCCGGCGATCAGTTCGGCGCTGCCGTCGCCTCGCCGCGCCAGTATCAGCTTGTCGTGGCATTGCTCGCCGTGGGTGTCGCACCAGCGCACTTCTATACCGGCATCGACCAGTTCGGCCGCGACCGATCGGTTCGGTATACCGCTCTTCTGGCGGCCGAATGCGTCCTTGTTGGGATCAAGCAGTGCGCGCACCTCGGCGCCGCGGGCGCGCGCCGCCATCAGACCCTCGACAATGCCGCGGTGCGAGATGTAGAACATTGCCAGGCTTATCGAGTCTCCAGCCCCGGACGAAGCCAGCAGGGCCAACACGCCGTCACGGATTTCGGCCTCGGTGAGCAGCTGCAGCGACACACTGCCGGGGCCGCTCGGGAAAGCGGGTGCGGGCCGGACCTCTGGCCATTCAAGATCGGGCGCCGAAAACGCGACAACGGCACGCTCGGTCGCCAGCAGGTCCAGCGCCGCAGCCCCGGAAAACTCGATCGCGATGTTGCTGTGCGCGCTGGAGGCATCGTGGGCGTTGCCGGAGGTCACCAGGCCGATCCAGCTGTCGCCTGCGTCGACCAGCAGCGTCTTGCGATGATTGGCCTTGAAGTTCAGCAGCCGGAGTACGCTCCTTAGCGTGACGTCCTGCTCGCCCACCGGGTTGGGCAGCCAGCCCCCGTCGCTGCTCGACCCGAACCACTGGCAGCAAACCCGCCAAAAACCGGACCACGCGGGGTTGGATGCGCGCAGTTTTCTCAGATCGGTGATCACGACTTCGATCCCGGCATCTCGAAGCCGCCTGAACTGGGGCGATTCCACACTGCCGTAGAACGTGTTGATCGGATCGGTAATCAGGATGACGCGCAGCCCCGGGCGGGCCGCCTTGCGCTCGATCAGCGCGTCGGTGACTTCGCTGGACAACGGCCGCATGTCTTCGCCGCCGGATTCGCCGGCGAAGCTGTTGTACAGGAACATGTCCATGACCACCAGCCGATTGGCCTGACCGATGAGTTCCAGCACCCGGGGAAAGATGTGCTGGTCGACCTGCCGCTCGCCGTCGGCACCGGTCCAGGTGTAGTCGGCCAGAAAGCGCACCTGCTCGGCTGGCCTGGCCGGCGCGGACACGCTCAGGCCTTCAGGCAGTGGCTTGTAGCGGTGCCAGATCCCCATACCGATCCAGACCGCCAGAACCAGCAGCAGCGCCGCGTAAATCCATTTCCGCTTGCCGCTGCGGCGCACGCCAAAAATCAGCTTGCGCCTTTGGGCTGCCGTAACCACTGTCGGTGCCGTCTTCATGCCGGGCTAGTTTACCCCGTCGTTAATCCTGCAACATTCAGAGTGTGACTGAGTCGACAGCGCAAGACGCGTCCTGCAGTGAATTACGACCGTAAAAATTTCAGGCAGACGCGGAATTGTGCTCCTGGGGCTTCATCCAGAGGGCATACAAAGCGGGCACGAACAGCAATGTAATCGCAGTACCGATGAGCACGCCGCCGATCAGCACGTAGGCCAGCGGCCCCCAGAAGCTGTCGAACGTCAGCGGCACGAACGCGAGCGCAGCGGCCAGCGCGGTCAGCACCACCGGGCGCGCTCGGCGGACTGCGGCCTCGACGATGGCCTCGAGCGGCGCCTGTCCGTCGCTGAGGTTGTCGGCGACCTGCTGAGTCAGGATCAGGGTATTGCGCATCAGGATGCCGGCCAGACCGATCAGGCCCAGCAGCGCGACGAACCCGAACGGCTGGCCGAACACCAGCAGCGCAAGCACCGCGCCAATCAGGCCCAGCGGCGCGGTTGCCACCACCATGAACATGCCCGAAAACGATCGCATCTGCAGCATGATGAAGATCAGCATCAGCGCGACCATCAGCGGCATCAGTTTCTGGATCGACGCATCGGCCTTGCCGGATTGCTCCACCGAACCGCCGATATCGATCCGATAGCCATCGGGCAGCGAAGCGCGCAGCCCGGCCATGTCTGCCCAGAGTTCGTTGGTAACGTCGTTGGGCTGGGCGTCTGTGATATCGGCTTGCAGGGCGAGGAAAGGCTGACGGTTGTAGCGCCAGATCACCGGCTCTTCGAAGCGCATCTCGAACTCGCCCAATTGGGAAAGCGCTACCTTGTGCCCGTCTTCGGTCTTCAATTCCAGGCCCATAGGGTCGACCGGGCCTTGTTCGGTCAGACCGCGCACCCGCAGCTGCACGGTCCGGATGTCCTGGCGAATCTCGGCCACGGAAAGTCCGTGGCTCTGGTATTCGAGCTGCTCGGCGACGTCGCGCGGAGTCAGACCGATCAGCCTGAGTCGCTCGATATCCATGTTCAGGTAGGCCGCTGGCGCCCGCTCATCCCATTCCAGATGCGGATCGACAACGTTCGGATGCGCTTCCATCACCGCACGCAAGCGATAGCCGATCTCACGCAGCTGCATCGGGTCCTCGCCGATGATTCTGAATTCCAGCGGCCAGACCACCGGCGGCCCGTACAGCAGTTGCGAGACCCGCACCCGGGCTTCGGGGAAATCACCGTTCGCGATTCGACGTTCAAGTACCCGCATCACCCGGTCGCGAGCTTCCTCGTCCTCGGTCACTGCAATTATCTTGGCGAAGGCCGGATCCGGTTGCTCGGGATTGGCCGAGATGAAGAACCGCGGCGCGCCGGCGCCGACGTAAGCCGATAACGAGCGCACGTCTTCCATCTCCTGCAGCACTGCCTCGACCTGCCTGGCGGTGCGATCCGTGAGCCCGATCGACGAGCCCTGGGGCAGGAAGATGCTGACCAGTACTTCCGGCCGATCTGAGCCGGGAAAGAACTGCTTGGACACCGGTCCGGCCATGCCAGCCACCGCCAGCAGCAGCGCGGCCAGCGTGGCCGCGACCACGGTCAGCCGGCGTCGCACGCACCATTCGATCAGCGCCCTGAGACGACGGTACAGCGGCGTGTCATAAATCGCGGAGTGGCCTGACCGGCCTCCCGTCCCGGACTCGGGCAATATCGAGACACCGAGATAGGGCGTAAACGTGACCGCGACGATCCACGAGACGATCAGCGCAAACGCCAGCACCCAGAAAATGTTGCCGGCATATTCGCCTACCCCGGACTGGGCGAATCCTATGGGCACGAAGCCGGCTACCGTGACCAGCGTGCCGATCAGCATCGGCGCGGCAGTTGCGCGCCAGGCGAACGCGGCCGCGTCGACCCGCTTGAGCCCTTCCTCGATCTTGACCAGCATCATCTCGATGGCGATGATCGCGTCGTCGACCAGCAGCCCCAGGGCGATGATCAGCGCACCCAGCGTAATCCGGTCGAGGTTCATGCCGACGGCCTGCATCAGCAGGAACGTCAGTCCCAGCGTTACGGGTATGGCGATGCCCACGATCAACCCGGCCCGGAGACCGATGGCGAGAAAACTCACGCCCATCACCACCAGCACCGCGATCAGGAACTTTAGCTGAAACAGGTTGACGGCTTGCTCGATGGCCGCAGCCTGGTTGGTCAGCACTTCCAGATCCATGCCCAGCGGGAGCTTTCCGCGCTCGCGTTCGACGAATTCAGCCAGCCGTTCACCCAGTTCGAGACCATTGGTATCAGGCGACATGACCACGCCGAGTACCAGCGCATCGTTGCCGCCGGCGCGGATCAGGAACGACGGCGGCTCCTCGTAGCCGTGCCGCACCGTCGCGATATCGCCCAGCCGCAGCAGCCGCTGGCCCGAGCGGATCGGTATCGCGCGCAGTTGATCCAGGTCGGAGACGTCGGTGTCGACCCTCAGGTAGATGCGCGGACCCGCCGTATCGACCTGGCCCGAAGGCGTCAGTGCGTTGTGCGCGGCGATCGCATCGAAGATCTGCGCCGGTGAAATATCGAGGTTGACCAGCTCTGCGTTGTCGAACTCGACGAACACGCGCTGCTCGCGCTCGCCCAGCAAGAGCGCCTTCTGCACGCCTTCCACCCGGTTCAGGCGATCGCGGACGTCCTCGGCCACGCGCACCATGTCTCGCATCGGCAGGCCCGGGGCGGTCAGCGACATCAGGCTGAAATAGACGTCGGCGAAATCGTCGTTGACGTTCGGCCCGATCACGCCGCGCGGCATTCGGGGCTGCTCGTCCCACATCCTCTTGCGCACCTCGTAGAACAGTTCCGGCAGCGCTTCCGACGGGGTGTAATCGTGGAATTCGACCATCAGATCGGCTCGCCCCGGCCTGACCGAGGCCTCGATCCGGTATAGGTTCTCGACCTCCTGAATCCGCTTTTCGAGCCGATCGACGACCTGATCCTGCATCTCCTGGGCGGTCGCGCCGGGCCATTCGGCAGACACCATCAGCACGCGCACCGTGAAAGACGGATCCTCCGCCCGACCCAGCGAAACGAAGGCATAGGCCCCGCCGATGACCGACAGCAGCAGGAAGAAAAGCGTGACCGAGCGCTGATTGACCGCGATTCTGGAAAGATTTGGGATGGGCATTTTTGCTATTCGATTGCGCGGACCGGCATGCCGGACTGCAGAACGTGCGTGCCCAGAGAAATCACCTGCGCACCCGGATCCAGATTGCCCGTAATTCGCGCATTCTCGGCATCCACGCCCAGCAGCGTGACGCGTACCGGTTCGGCACGACCGTCACGAATGACCCATACTTGCGGTCCTTGGCCCCGCTCGTTAATCGCGCCCAAAGGCACTTCGAGAACATTTTCAGCATTGCCTTGAGCATCCAGCGCCACCTTGACCACCGACCCGAGCCGCAGTCGGGCCGCCGAGTCGTTGGTTTCAAGCACCGAATACCGCGCCTTCCAGGTCCGGGTGGCCTGATCAGCGGCACCTGCGGATTCGCGCAGCCCGAGCGTCGCGATGACGGCACTGCCGCCCACGATGCGTCCGGACGGCGGCACCCCGAAGCGCTCGGGCAGGAAAACCTCGACCTCCGGTTCGCCATCCTGGGCGATGACGGCGACCGGCTGGCCGGACGCGACCACCTGACCCGGTTCGCCGAGCACCTCGATCAGCGTGCCGCCGCTGGTGGCGGCGAGTTCCGTGTACTCCAAACGATTGCGCGCCTGTTCGAGACGCGCCCGGGCCGCGTCTACGCGTTCGCGTGCACTTTTCTGGGCCAGCTGCACCCGATCGAAAACCTGCTCGCTGATGAATTCCCGGTCCAGCAGATCCCGGTTACGGCGAGTCTCGGCCCGCGCCGATTCAAGCTCGGCCTGCGCAGCGCCAAGATCGGCGCTGGCCACGGAAACCGCCTGCGCATAGTCTCTGGGGTCGAGTCGGAACAGCACCTGGCCGGACGCCACGCGGTCTCCCGCATCCACCAGGCGATCGAGTATGCGACCTTCGACCTGGAAGCTCACCGGGGTCTCGAAACGCGCCCGAACCGTACCCGACAGCCTTGCCGCACCAGGTTCGGCGGCCCGAACCGGGCTGGTCATCACCAGCCGGGCCGGTTCGGTCCGGGGGGCATCTACCTCTCGGCCGCAGCCGGCGACTAACGCCAGCAGCATAAAAATCACGAAACGACGCATGGGCTGGAGGCTATATTTGTAAACGGGATCGTATCGTAATCTAATATAATTGCCGAATGGTGAAGACAAGCCCAGGCCGACCGGTCGACCACACCAAGGACCGGGAGATTCTCGCCGCCGGCCGCATCTTGCTTTTCGAACACGGTCCCCAGGCGGTGACAATGGAGGCTGTCGCCCGGCGGGCAGGTGTGGCCAAGCCCACCTTGTACCGGCGCTATGCCAACCGCGACGAGTTGCTCGCCGCGGTCGCGATGAACGAGTCAGAGTCGATGGCCGGTCGGTTTCGCATAACGCCGGCCAGCATTGACGATCTCACACGCGCGCTGATCGATTTCGGCTGCGACCTGACGAGCTTCCTGCTCAGTCGGGAGCATATTCGCTTCATCCATGCGCTGGGCGCGTCGACCGGACTACCACAGGCCAGCCGCGAATCAATTTTCAGGCACGGCCCTCTGGCCACGCGTGACCGGCTGGCGGATTGGCTGCGCAAGGCCGCCGACGCCGGCCTGCTGTGCTGTGCCGATCCCGAGTGCAGCGCAGAGAAATTTCTCGGCATGCTGATTGGCCTGGACCTCGTGCGCACGCTCTATCATGTCCATTCGCCGCACGACCCCGGATCGCTGGATGCAAGGGTCAAGACTACGGTCGAGGACTTTCTGATTCTGCATCGCTGAACTGAGATGGGCGTAATGGCTGCGATTGCCGCGAGCGCTCTGGACGCCACTCAGCTGCGGCGGGCCGCCAGCATCTTGTCGATCTGTTCCGGACCCACCGCCGTGCTGAACAGAAACCCCTGGACCAGTTGACAGCCTTCATCGATCAGAGCCTTGAGCTGGTCTTCGGTCTCGACACCTTCGGCAACCACCTTCATTCCCAGCGCCTGGCCAAGCCGCAACGCCGAGACCACAAGCTGCCGCTGGCGATTATCGGTATCCAGGCTGCTGACAAAGCTGCGATCGATCTTCAGGCTGGTAAACGGATGATCGCGGAGATAGCTCAACGACGCATAGCCGGTGCCGAAGTCGTCCATCACGATTCCGATACCGCCTTCGCGCAACGCCCTCAGCGTTCGATCGACTTCACGCCGTCCGGGAAGAAGCACCCCTTCGGTGACCTCGATTTCCAACGCCGCACCGTCAAGCCCGGCATTCTTCAGAACCCGCATGATTTTGCCGGCCAGCGCCGAATCGCGAAATTGTCGCGGCGAGACGTTGACCGAAACGCAGAAATCAGGCGCCAGCTCCGCACGCCATTGCGACACCTGGGCGACAACGCGATCAATCACGAAATCGCCCAGTTGATGGATCAGGCCGCTCTGTTCGGCCACGTCGACGAATTCGTCCGGGGGGACGTTGCCAAGCTCGGGATGGTTCCATCTGAGCAACGCTTCTGCCCCCACGCATGACCGGTCCGATAATCGAATCAGCGGCTGGTAATGCACGTAAAGCTCGTCGCGCGCGATTGCACCACGCAGGGCTTCCTCGAGTGCCAGCTGACGCTCGACGGCCTGATTCATGGAACGCGTAAAGAACTGGTAGCCGTCACGGCCATTCTTCTTGGCGTGATACATGGCCGTATCCGCGTTGCGCAACAGATCGTGGGCCGTATCTCCGTCGTGCGGCGACAGCGCTACACCAACGCTGGCCGTCAGCACGAACTCGCGACCGGCCACGACCAGCGGACTCTGGAATGCATCAATCACCTTGCCGACGGAAGCAATTACGTCGGACACGCGCCTAAAATTATCGATAACAATCACGAATTCATCGCCGCCGATGCGCGAAACCGTATCCTGATTGCGAAACAGATTTTTCAATCGCTCTGCAGCGTCGACCAGGGTACGGTCGCCGGCCTCATGTCCCAGCGTATCGTTGACTCGCTTGAACTGGTCCAGGTCGAGAAATAGAACCGCGACCTGGGCGCCGTCGCGACGGGCCCGCCTGAGCGACTGCCGAAGCCTGTCGAGCACCAGCACCCGGTTGGGCATTCCGGTCAGATTGTCGTAATGGGCGAGGTTGAACAGCTTTTCTTCGGTGGCCTTGCGGTCCGTAATATCCTGCGCAAACCCTTGAAGACGCTTGCCTTGTTCCCCAAGATCGACCAGCTCGGCGTGCACTTCCAACCAGCGCAATTCGCCGCTGTCCGGTCTCACGATCCGGTGTTCGATATTGTAGTTTTCTCCGGTTTCGACGGTTCTCTCGAGCGCTTCGACGACCTTTTTTCGCTCGTCGGGCGGCGTGAGACCGAGTACCTGCTCGCGCGTAAGCGGGCCGGGTCCACAGCCGGTAACGTTGCGCCACTCGGTCGACGCCACGAACTGTTCCGAAGCCACGGTCCATTCCCAGCTGCCCATCCCGGCCAGCGCTTCGGCGTGAGCCCGCAGCGCTTCGCTGGATCGAAGCTGGCGTTCCTTATTGAGACGCTCGATGGCCACGCCGATCAGGTCGCCCAGAATCTGCAGCAATGCGGCTTCCTCGTCGCTCCAGTCACGCTTTTGACGGACTGAGTCGAATCCGATCAGTCCCGCCAGCTGCTCGCCGGAAAAAACAGGCAGGCAGATCAAAGACTGTATGTTCTCTTCGGCAAACAGATTTTTCTCGGTCTTCCAACTGTCGTCCAGCGCCGAAACCTTCGACAATACAACGCGCTCTTTGCGTTTGAGTCTGGCCAGCAGCATCGGGATAGTCTTCGACGGCACGTTTTGCAGATTATGAATCTCGGCGGAGATGCCCGGCGCAACCCATTCATGGGTGTTGCTGTAGTGATTCAGACCGGGAGAAAACCGGATCAGGTAGGCACGGTCGGCCTTGCACCATTGCCCGATCCTTTCAAGCGTTTGAGAAAGCGCCCGGTCAAGCGTCGTTTCGGCCGCTTCGAACAATTCACGGGACGCATCAACCATCAGGCGCTGCAATCCGGCAACGTATTCGAGATCGCTCTGAACCTCCTTCAGTTCAGTGATATCGATCATCACGCCGACGAGCTTGCGGGGCCGGTCGTCCAGCACAATCACGTTGACGATATCGCGCAGCCAGACGATTCGGCCGTCCGAGGCGATCATGCGATAGTCGAAGCTGTGTTTTTCGAGTCTTGCGACCGCACGGCTGCAGAATTCGACGGCCCAATCGCGGTCGTCGGGATGGATATGTCGCTGCCAGAACCGGGGATCGGACGTCCACTCGTCGGGCGAATATCCAAGCAGTTTTTCGCACTCCGGACTCACGTACCTGAACGCAAACGTGTCCGGATCGCCCTCCCAGATGATCGCGGTCGTTGATTCGACAAGGGATCGATAGCGCTGCTGCTGGCGCCGCATTTCTTCGGTCCGCCCGGCGACAGCCTTCAATTCAAGCTCTTGCCCGCCTGCGGTCTTATTCATGTCTGGAACGTGCCGACCTGATTGACAACAAAGCCCCCTTTTCCTGTGGCGCCGCTTCAATACGATCCGAGTCGCGGGCGGTGACGCACCACGCATCGGCGATGAGGCCAGCCTATTGCAATGCGATGTAAAGTGCAAATCCGCGCAAGGGCAGCGCGACGCGCGCCGGATACAATGCCTTGCATGAATGAATTTCGCCGTCGCCATTACGCCATTGCCATCATCGGAGCCGGTTTCGGCGGCATCGGGCTGGGTGCGCGGCTTGCCGACCGTGGCGAGCGCGATTTCAGAATCTTCGACCGGGCATCTGGCGCAGGCGGCACCTGGTGGGTCAACCGCTATCCCGGGTGCGCCTGCGATGTGCCGTCCCACCTGTATTCGCTGTCGTTCGCGCCCAACCCGGACTGGACCCGCCGGTTTGCGCCGCGCGGGGAAATCCAGGCCTATCTCGAACGCTGCGTCACGAAATACGACCTTCAGCCTCATCTTGTGCTCGAAACCGGTATCGAACAGGCGCGCTGGGATGAGCAAGCGCGAATATGGCGGCTGATCGACGACCGTGGCGAAACGTGGTCCGCCGACGTGATGGTCTCGGCTATCGGCGGACTTTCACGACCGGCCTGGCCCGAAATTCGCGGGCTCGATCTGTTTGCGGGACCTGTGTTCCACTCGCAGCAGTGGGACGAGTCGATCGACCTGTGCGGCAAGCGCGTCGCCGTGATCGGGACCGGCGCCTCGGCCGCGCAGTTCGTTCCTGAAGTTGCGCCTAAAGTTGCAGCGCTGGACGTCTACATGCGGTCGCCACAGTGGATTCTGCCGCGGCCCGACGCCGCGATCAGTCCCGGTCGTCGGCGGTTGTACAGGCGAATACCGTTTTTGCAAAAGATGGCGCGCTTCGCTGTGTGGCTGATCTCGGAGATGCGCGTGCCGGGTCTTGCCTGGAGCAACCGACTGGCCGGCTTTCACCGCTGGCTGGCACGGAGGCATCTGCGGCGGCAGGTGCCGGATGCCCGGCTGCGGGCCAAACTGGAACCGGATTACGACATCGGCTGCAAGCGCGTCATCCTGTCCAGCGACTTCTATCCGGCGCTGATGAGAGACAACGTTTCTGTTTTCGATTGCGGTATCGATCACGTAACGGAAGACTCGATCGTCGACGCAGGCGGCCGCAAGCGCGCGACCGACGTGCTGATTCTGGGTACCGGCTTCCGCGCGACCGATCCGGTGCCCGAAGGCATGATCACCGGCCGCGACGGGCGCGATCTGGGCACGTCCTGGAATTGCGGCCCCGAAGCCTGGCGCGGCGTGGCGGTCAGTGGGTTCCCGAACCTTTTCCTGCTGATGGGACCGAATACCGCGCTGGGCCACAATTCGGTGATCGTGATGATCGAAGCCCAGATCGATTTCGTAATGCGCGCGCTCGAACACAGACGCAGGTCGGGGCAGAAGATTCTCGAGGTCAACCCCGGCGCCCAGCGCACTTACAACGAATGGCTGCATCGGAAACTGGCCGGTACGGTATGGAATTCAGGCGGCTGTTCCAGCTGGTATCTTCATCCGGAATCGGGCCGCAACACGACGCTCTGGCCCGGCTTCACCTGGCAATACATGCGCATGATGCGGCGCTTCGACCCCGGCGCATTCCTGCCGCCCTGACGCCTTTGGGCAAAACCAGAAACGAGGTTCATGATGACGGAATCCCCTTCGAAACCGGTCCGGCTGTTCGCCGTCTGCCTGGGTGGCAGGGCCGAGGGCTGCAACGTGGAACTGCACGACGTGGTTTTTGCCGTCGGAAGCTCGCTGGAGCGCGTTCACGACCAGCTGCTTGATCGCTGGTTCGGATCGCCGGACGGTCTGCACGTCGATGCATGGGCTGTACTCGACCAGGTCCCGGGTTTCCGTATCTCGTTGGAAAAGACGCCGCAGGAAGCCGGGCGACGTCTTTATTTCATCAACATCGGCGGTTATGTCTCCGGGGAGTTCGGCGAACGCCACGCCTACGGATTCTACGCGGGCCTGGGCAAGGCGGACGTCAAGGCCGCGGCCAAGCGCGAGCTGCTCGCCGGCAAGCAATCTGTGCACCGCGACGATCTGTTCGAGATCGACGAGGTGATCGAAGTCGCGCCGGGCGACGGCTGGTTCGTTCACCTGGAACCGGATCGAGATGCCGGCACGCCCGCGGTCACAAACGGTTATTTCCCGATTCCGCGCAAGACCATAACGGCGTGGCGCCGGACCCAAGGCACCTCATTTGAAGACTGAAAATCCCTGGTGCACTGTCTGGTGCGAAAATCGACCGTGACTCCCGCGTGACGTCCTGCGCGGCGCCTCCCGCCAAGCCGCCGTCTCGCCCGGACACGCAGATTCAGAGGCCACGCTCATTTCTCAAGCGCGTTGATTCATGGCAGTATGTGTCAGGGCACAGGAGGGCTTTCGACATGTACAAACCAGGCTTGTTTCTGTTGGGCATGCTGCTGTTTTCGACGATTCACGCGCAGGTCTACGAATGGATCGATGAAGATGGAAATCGACACTTTTCGGACCAGAAGCCCGTCGGCGTGGAATTCCGGGCGCTTGACGATCCGGACGCCACGCTCTCCAGCTACAGGCCCGCCACACCCCGACAGCCGGTTCCTTTGAATCGAAGAAATGTTGATGCCAACCCGTCACCCGGGCGAAACCCTCGCTCGGCAGGCGTTGCCGCGCGCGAACTCGAGAAGCGCTGCGCCGATTACCTGGCACGAATCGATTCCATCCACGATCGGCTGCGCAGGGGATACGAAGAGCCCACCGGCAACCGGCTGCGCGCTCAACGAAGCGCGCTCCGCACCGCTTACCGACGAGACTGCAACTGAATGGGCAACCCGAAAAACCGATTTCGACGGGCCGCGTACCCCTGGACGATGGCGGCGGCGTGCCTCTGGACGATTGCGGCCATGGCTGAATCCGACCCGCTGTTACTCGACGATTTCAGTCGAAGCGAAGGGCGCTCGGCCATCGGCACACGCTGGCAGGGGTTCACGGACCGTGTCATGGGCGGACTTTCCGATATGCAGGCCGGCACGGTCGAAACCGAACAGGGCACGGCGCTCAGGATGTCCGGAAGTGTACGGCTGGAAAACAACGGCGGATTCATCCAGGTCCGCCTGCCGCTTTCCGAAACCGGCGGTACGTTGGATGCGAGCCGATACGACAGCGTCGAGGTGACCGCCCGCGGCCGACCTGGCGCCTATTACCTTCACCTTCGTACGCCGGATTCATCGCGTCCCTGGCAGTACTACCGCGCGCCGCTCGAGGTATCCGGTGAATGGTCCAGGATTACGATCGATTTCGATGACTTCGAAGGCAAATCAATCTCCGGCCGGCCCGACTTCTCGCGCCTGCGCTCGATCGCGGTCGTCGCTTACGGCGAAGCGTTCGATGCGGAAATCGAGGTTGCCCGGCTGGCGCTGGTTCAATCCCCTTCCGAATGACAGTCGCTCCCCTTCGTTGATTCAAACCTCCGGCCCGGAAACGGCACCCCTACCCGAT
>JGI12210J13797_11107368_pt1 | contig 44017 bp, 27 predicted proteins | sample ElkSlonscriptome_3_FD_13797 | JGI IMG/M metagenome (IMG submission 13797) | reverse complement strand
CTCAAGGGGGATTTAGGGGGATCAGTCTTGTTCCAGCGTGTTGTCTAATACTTTTCAAACATCCTCTAACACGAACTGCCAACTTTGAAGCAAGACATAGAAACTATAGCAATGCGGGACAGATATTGATGGAGAAGCCGCGCACCGCGCGGCTTCTCCATCAACTATTGGTTTTATGTCAGCGCGTAGCACTATATGATGCGATTTCTATCACGACAAAATGATTGAAGTTCCTGATGATGGAAAGAAGAGGAAAGAAATTCGCCATCATAGAATCGGAATAAACCTTCGTTTTTGTACTTTAGAGAAATAACCTAACGTGAGTTCGGGATAAGGACTTCCCGAAAAGCCTGATTTACGGTGCATTTCGAGAAAGCTGAAAACAAAAATATTCTCAATAAGGCTTACTAGTGCGAATTTTCTCACCTGCGAACCTCGTTGAGAATGATGAATAGGTTCTGCATCTTCCAGACGCACGAAATACAAGTTTTTAAGCCTTCTGCCTAATCCGAACTCACGTTAGTGAAGGAGGCAATACGGGCGATCGCCCCATTCACCTAATAGAAGCTACAGGCGAGTTTCAAACTCGACACGCACGTCTTCGACTAATTTTGCGGCTTGTTCATAAATTTCCGCATGGTCTTGTTTCAACCAACCTAGCAACCGCGTCATCTGAGCATTTCGCAGTTCTAAGTCAGTTTGAAAAATGGCTAGGGTTGCCATAATCTGAGCGTATTGTTCAGGATGACCTTGTTGAACAAACTGTGCGGTTAGAGCTGCAAGGGCTTGCTTTTTCACGTCTTCAATTGACGGTTCGGGCATGATTCTATTCTCCAAATATCTCTAAATGTTCGAGGTCTCTATTCTTTACACTCAACTCAGAGCGATTTCAGTGTGCCTGTCGCTGGTTGAGCAACATCGCGTGGGCGATCGCAAAATCATCGGTTGTAATCCGAATCTGGCTGGGATCGTTGAGTTGCTGAGTGCGATAGCGACGGACTGCTTCAAGGGCGGCTTGGTTGCTGAGCAGAGCGAGGTCGGCTCCGTTCCAGCCATCGCTTTGAGTTGCCCATGCGGAGAGATCGACATCGTCTGCTAAAGGACGATCCTGGTTGTGGACTTGGAGAACGGCGAGACGGCTCTCCAGATTGGGAAGGTCGATTTTGATTTGAAGGTCGAGGCGGCCTGCCCTTAGCAACGCTGGATCGAGGGCATCGGGTCGATTGGTGGCACCAACCAGCAGCACATCCACGCAGCCCTTGAGTCCGTCGAGTTCAGTTAAGAGCTGACCGACAACGCGATCGCTCACGCCTGAGTCGCCGCTGTATTTGCCTCGGGCTGGAGCTAGAGAATCGATTTCGTCGATGAACACCACGCAAGGGGATACCTGCCGCGCTTTGGCAAACAGTTCTCGCACAGCCTGCTCGGCATCGCCGACCCATTTGGTCAGCAGTTCGGGGCCGCTGACGGAGATGAAGTTAGCACGAGCTTGAGCGGCGATCGCCTTAGCCAGCAGCGTTTTGCCTGTTCCTGGAGGCCCCCACAACAAGATGCCACGAGGAGCCTGAGCTTTGGTCTGCTGATAGAGTTCGGGATAGAGCAGTGCTCCTTCAACCGACTCTTGCAGGGTTTGCTTCACGCTGTCGAGACCGCCGATGTCGTCCCACGTCACATTCGGACTTTCGACTTCGACAGAACGCAACGCTGAAGGCTTCACCTCGCGGATGGCTTGGAGAAAATCGTTTTGGCTGATGGTCAGATTGTCAGGAATCGGCTCATCCAACGATTTCACTTGGCGACGAAGCGCAACATAGGCGGCTTTTTGACAGAGGGCTTTGAGGTCGGCTCCCACCAGTCCTAAACACAAGTCGGCGATCGCCCCCAACTCGACGCTGTCTTCGAGCGGCATCTTGCGGGTGAGAATGTTGAGAATTTCCAGACGTCCGTCTCGATCGGGAACGCGGAAGTGAACCTCGCGGTCAAACCGTCCAGGTCGGCGCAATGCTGGGTCAAGATGATCAGGACGATTCGTTGCGGCCACAACAATAACGCCTTTTGCAGCGGCAAAGCCATCCATGAGGCTGAGCAGTTGCGCAACCAGACGCTTTTCGACTTCCCCTTCAACCTTGCTGCGATCGGGCGCGAGGCTATCGATTTCGTCGATGAATACGAGGCAGGGCGCGGCCTTTGTCGCTTTTTCGAAAATACCGCGCAGACGACCTTCTGCTTCGCCATAGTATTTGCCCATGACTTCAGGGCCGACGATGGCGATGTAACTGACATCCAGCGCTTCGGCCAGGGCACGGGCGGTGAGGGTTTTTCCGGTGCCAGGAGGCCCAACGAGTAGAACGCCTCGGGTGGGTTCTAATCCCAGCTTCGCTAGAAGATCGGGACGTTTGAGGGGTATCTCAACCAGCTCTTTCAGCTCTTTCAAAACATCCGACAGTCCGCCTACGTCACTGAGAGAGGGGCGCTCGTCTTCGTTTTTAGGGGGCGGCGTGATGATGATATTTGGATCATCTGAGGCGGAGTCATTTCTATCACCTGCACGACTCGATGCTGGATCGCTCGGGCGATTGGTTGAGGGGCGACGGATTTTTTCTGTGCCGATGTTATCACTCGCGCTGGCGGGACGATCGCCCTGACGTGGAATGCTGCTGAGACGGCTCGACCGAAACTGAACGTCGGTTTTGAGTTCGCCTTTTTCTGCCTTTTCTTCGAGAGTTTTTGCTAGCTCAAGAAGTTGCTCGAAGCCCTTAAAAAAATCACTCATGAAACGTTTTTGCCAGATGAGGGGTGTGCAATTGGAAGATGCCCTACCTGTAGTCAGCCCACGAGACTAAGAGCCTTCACAGACCCTCAATGACTTGTTACCTAGTTGGGTTCAGTTTTGATGCTCAATCCACTTCAGTCCATCTCAATCTATGTTGAATGATTGTTGAATGATTGTTGAATGATTGGCACTGGGCAGTTGACATTCACTGATAAAACTTACTGAACCAAATCTAGATACTCGATCGGCTACGTTGCTTCTATTAAATGAGGACTGCTTTAAGTTTTTCAATCGCAGATTACCGTACCCGGACATGACCGCCGTGAACTTATGCCGCAACGAGTGCGTAGGCTGGGTTGAATGAAGTGAAACCCAACGATGTCAAAGGTTTTGTTGGGTTATCGACAGCATGACCCAACCTCCGGCTACACCTATAGAACTGGGATGATCCACTAGGCCAAGTTGAGTGGCGTGTATCGTCAGCCTGTCCATTCCTCTGTCACAACCCTGCGCAAAATTTCTGTGACTTCAGCCGCCATCCGAGCATCGAGATGCGTTGCTTCTCGATCGTAGTCGCCGCCAAAATCAACAGCAGACAGCAAGGAAAGGGCGATCGCCCGTTGCTTAGGGGGTTGCCCTTCGGACTTCGGACGCTTATCGACAAACTGGCAGAAGGCGACATAGACAATCTCGGCGCGATCGCGGATGGCGCTGCGTCCGTCCCCCAGTTTAGAAATGATGACGGGAGAGCGAATGACAGAACCCAAACCCAGACGGGCGATCGCCACATCTAAATAGCGGGCTTTGTCGGTGGCGAAGGCCCGAATCAGTCCTTCGAGAGTATCCCACTGGGCACCGGGTAGACGAGTTTTGGGGGTGAGGTGCTGATGCCAGCCCAGCGTGGCGATCGCCCGCGTCAGGTCGTAGACAGACACCGAGTTCCCGGAGCGGTGATCGGTGGGACTGCCAGACAAAATGACTTGCTGAGTTCGCGTGTCCCACAGCTCAGGGCTTGTCATAAACGCAGGTTCACCGTAGCGCCCTCGAAAACTAAGCTGACGATTGCCCGTGATGTCCTTGACCCACGAATCAAGCTGGAGCGGCGTTTGAAACTGCTTCAGCATGTAGGCTAGGGAGTTAGATGAAGCAATGCGAGATTCATACGTAAAAATGTCGCGGACGATGTCGTGAAATCCGTAACCCCCGACCTGTCCTCTCCGACGAATCTTGCACGTATCGAGGTCTACTGATGGATCAGCAATGTTGGCTTGGCAAGCGACATTGAGAACAGTGAGGGTTTTTGTAGTGCTCCAGCACTCGACATTCTTAAGCGCTTCCCGTCCTAGCCAGCGCGATCGCGCCCCCTCGTCGTCGTGGCTCAGTAGACAGATGCAGGCTTGTTTGATGTCTGAATGCAGAAAGCTCAGTCCCATTTCGTCGATCGTCGGAACTTTGCCGACTTCGGGAAATGGGGTGGCTTGCTTGAGGTCAGGGGCGACTAAATCTTGACCATTGGGAATTTCCTTGAGGCGATCGGGAAAAGCACCTATTTCATTGACATAGGGCGATCGCCCATAGCCCCGGTCGAGAAATGCAAGCCGATGAGCACTGAACCCAGCCTCTTGTGCGTAGTACTCTTGAAAAACCTGCTGACGGTTGCGGGCAGAGATCAGCTTGAAGTCAGCCAGGGTGGCTTTCATGAGGGCTTGAGCCAGCGTGCGATCCACGACCCGAGTTTGATGATGGGCCAGATTTGCCGCTTCGATAAACCGCAGCAGCGCCGTTTCAGTGCCGTTGCCATAGACGCCATCAATCCAGCGATCGCCTGGGTACAGTCCCAGCCGATTGAGTTCTACCTGAATCTGGCGAGTGAGAGCAGGGTGCGATCGCAAGTCTTCAAACGCAATCTCCGTATCATCCGGAAAATTCTCTAATCGCAGACTCCAGGCAATGAACTGAGAGGGCACGCCGGGCAGTTCCAGGGCCTGAGCAATAAATGCCGCCACTTCAGCCCGTGTTGCTTCATCGCGGGGGCGTAGTTTTCGGACATCGGGAACATTCACCACTAACTTGTTCAGCGTGCTCGTGGCGATCGCCCCTCGAAACATCAGTTCAATTTCGGCTGCGTCATCAAAATAAGTGGACAGAATTTGCTCGACTCGTTCTGCTATGCCAAGCTTCAAGCCACCGCTCAATACAGCTAACGCAGGCGATCGCGTCAGCAATTCGTCAGGATGGAAAGTGTTGTCAGGATATCCTGCAAAAAAGCCTCGCTCGACGGCCCAAGTGACGGGTTCAAAGGCCCAGTGAGATTCAGGCACATCCGAAAAATCGACAGCAGAGCGCACGGCTTCAAAGTTAGGAAACACGCCCTTGAGCAGAGCCGAAAACTCAGCGCGAGTAATGGGCTGATCGGGACGAAAGGTTTGGTCTGCATACCCTCGAATAAGGCCGCGTTCAGCGAGAGCCACAACGCAGTTTTTAGCCCAGTGACTCTCAAGATCTAGAAAAGGGCGATCGCTCATAGCAGATATCCACTTAAAGTATGAAGAAGCACACCCCAAAAAATAGTGGACTCCATCGAAAATTGGCAACTAGCGCGACTGCAACCGAAAGTCTTTACAAACGAGTTCACTGTTTGATACCTGCAATTTATAGCCCTAGCCGCTTGTATTCGAACAGAATTGTATCCGCAGATAACGCCGATGAACGCAGGCATTAGAACAGAGCATTGATACTGGAGTCAAGGAAAGATGCTAAGTGGGGCTATCTGCAATATCTGCGCTATCTGTGGATCAATGCTCTGACTCAATGGGCTTTCCTTCGATTGCAAATCCGTCCTAATATTCAGGACTACAGCCGTACCCATGATTTTTCAATTGATCTGAAATGATGCACGGATTTATTCCCCCAGAACGCTTTTTTCCCTACCTCACTTGGACAGACATTCGCGACATGCCCGACAAGGAAAATGTGGTGATTGTGCAGCCTGTTGGGGCCATTGAGCAGCATGGCCCTCACCTGCCCATTGTGGTGGATTCGGCGATCGCCACGGCCATTCTTGGTAAAGCGTTAGAAAAGCTAGAGCCTGAGATTCCAGCTTACGCGCTGCCTTGTCAGTGCTATGGCAAGTCGAATGAGCACTGGCATTTTCCGGGGACGATTACGCTGACGGCTCAAACGCTGATTACTGTGCTGATGGAAGTGGCGGAGAGTATTTACCGCGCGGGTTTTCGCAAGCTGGTCTTGCTCAATGCCCACGGCGGACAGCCTCAGATTATGGAAATTGTCGCCCGTGATTTGCACCAAGCCAAAGAAGACTTTTTGGTGTTTCCGCTGTTTAGCTGGCGGGCTCCCCATATTGGCAGCGAGTTGCTGTCCCAAAAGGAAAAGGAACTAGGCATCCATGCAGGCGATGCTGAAACGAGTGTGCTGCTCTCGCTCCTGCCCGATCAGGTGAAGATGGATCGAGCGGTGGCTGAGTATCCCCACGGGTTGCCCGAAGATAGCCTGCTGAGCATGGAAGGAAAGCTGCCGTTTGCCTGGACGACTCGCGACCTCAGCCGCAGTGGGGTTTTGGGGGACGCAACCGTAGCTACTAAGGAAAAGGGCGATCGCCTCATGGACTCCGTTTCTGATGGTTGGGTGAAAGTGTTGCGTGATGTCTATCGATTTCAGCAGCCCCAAGCCTGGAAATCTTGAGTAATACTAAAATCCAGCAATTGGTGATTTTCCCTTCTCCATCAATATCTGTCCTAACCTATCTGTGCATTGCTATACAAAACACGGTGAAAAAATTATAGGGATTGCATCAAATCCTCGAAGTCCTTAGCCTTTTTGGGATCGGGAATTTCCATGGCGATCGCCCGAATCAATTCTTGGTGATTGCCTGGTTTAATCTGCATCATTACATCGTCGAGGATAAATCCTGCCATTGGGCCAATACACTGAGCGAGTTCTTGCTGACATCGCTTGATAAATTCAGGATTTAGGCTGCTGATAGAGGAGGATTGAGACTCGCTTCTTAAAGCCTCTTGCATCACTGCCTCGAATGTTTTAGCCTGTCGGATATCGGGGATCTCTTGCACCAGCAACTGCACCATTCTCTCAGGACTGGCATTGGGATGGTTACCCTGTAGATCGACCAAGAGATAATTAGCCATAGGGCCAATACACTGGATGAGTGCTGTTCTACAGGTTTCCAAAAACTCTGCACTCAGAGAACTTGTTGCGGAGGCTGGAGGAATGTCTGAGACTGACTGACTAGACAGGGCTACTCGCTCCGCCGCACAAGCCTGAGACTGAATTTGAGTTTCGATTGGACGTAGGGTGATTTGGTAAATCAGGGGAGAGTCATGGATGGCACACAAAACTGCTGAGGCCGTAGAGTAACGATCGCTCGGCCTTTCGTTCAACATGCGGCTAATCAGTTGAGCAAAGGCATCACTCACTTCGACGTGCGATCGCCAGTTCCAGTCCAGCGAATTTGGATCGATTAACAAGTTAGGCTGGCGACCCGTGAGTAGCACCAATGCTGTGACGGCCAACGCATAGAGGTCACTCGATGGAAAGCACTGTCCCATCCGGATTTGTTCGGGTGGTGCATAGCCGAGTTTGCCGACAAACGATCGCTTAGATACCTCTTCACTACTCGGTGTCTGCTGAGTTGATTTTGTCAAGACATCCGACACCGTTTGCTTGACCAGACCGAAGTCAATCAGGACAGGTTTTGGCGAGTTGTCAGGTTGCATCACGTTGTCGGTTGAGATGTCGCGATGCACGATGCCCTGATTATGAAGATAGTCGAGCACTATCAGCAAGTCATAGAGCCACTGAATAACTTCGGTTTCAGAAAAAGGACAGCTTTGTTGTAGGCGCTTTTGCAACAGTCGTGAATAGCTGTATCCGTTGACATATTCCTGCACAATAAACAGGCGACGGGCATAGGTAAACCAAGCCAAAAATTTTGGAATTTGAGGATGTTTCAGTTGATAAAGAGCTTTTGCTTCTCGCTCAAACAGAATACGTGCCTTTTCCACAACATAGTTTGAGGTATTGAGTGGCATGAACTCTTTCAACACACAGAGATCGTCAAAACGATGAATATCTTTGGCTAGATAGGTTCGCCCAAAGCCTCCCTGTCCCAAAGATTTCTGAATCCGATAGCGATCGTGAATTAACTCTCCAGTAGAAATAGCATCCTGCTGGAATGGCGCTTTAGCGACAGGCAAGGAAGGCGTCCAATCTTCAGCCATGCGGGTGACTGAGAATCCGCTAGAGTCGGTTTGCTCGACTGAGGACTCCGAGGAATTGAAATTGGCAGAGTTGGAGGATAAGTCATTTTGGTTTGAGCGGCCTTCGCTGGAAACGCTGGTATTCTGTGCCGCGACGTTCTGTACAGCTTCTCCCTCATCAAGGCGATCGCATCCCGGCATCATGTGATAAGCCACGATGGGCTCTTGGATATTTTTGAGATGCAGCGCTCCCATATATAAGGCTTTCAGAGGGAGCTGTGACTTCACCACGTCATAGACCGTCTGGGATAAGCATATACCTCCAGGTTCCGCTTGGGTTTGCAGTCGTGCAGCGATGTTGACCCCGTTACCCATGACATCGGAGTCGCTCAAGAAAACATCACCTAAATGCACTCCAATACGGTGCATTAGCACTTCCTTGGGCTGTCGGTCGGCTGAAAGTTCGGCAAGCTGTTTCTGGATGGCGATCGCACAACTCATGGCATTGGCGGCGCTAGCAAAATACATCAGCAGCCCATCGCCCGTGGACTTGAGCACGTGACCTCCCTGAGGTTCACAGATTTGCGTCATCATCTGTAAATCTCGACGAATCAAGCCGAGGGTCAGCTCTTCATCTGTAGACATGCGAGCACTGAAGCCTACACCATCGGTAATAACGATTGCTGCTAGGGTGCGCTGTCCTTGGGGAATAGGATTGACAAACTCTGGTGGCATAAGGCATCTATGTTGGGGCCTTCAGAACTGTAGTCCAGCTTTCATGACTGCTCTTCATTAGAGAGTTCCACAAATGGTTCACGAACCATCGCGAGAGCGAAGATCAATGCCAGTAAATCCGGGCTGTTCGAATTGTCTGGACTGGTTGCACCCTGTTGAGAACTACACCATCAACAAGCGCGACTTCAGGGTTGACCACGAGCCTAGATCAAAGGAGTAGTCATCTAATCCTGAGTTGCTTTTTTGGGTTCATTTTAGGATGTATCTCCAAAGTGAACGTTGATGTTGAAGAAAAATTGAGTTTCTTCTCAATGGCGTTGCACAGCATGGAATGATGCGGAAAGATTCAACTCATGGATGACCTGCTGTAAGGGCATCGCATCGCGATGCCCTTACCAAAATCATTCTTCGAATGTGCAACGCCTTCTCAATCTTTACCTACCCTATTTTTATTAGGGTGAGTTCTTCTTTCGACTGTCTCACTCTACGGAATACTCAGGGTCTACAGCACTAGCTTAGCGTCCATGTCGATTGAGATAGAGACAGAGGGTCATGTAAAACTTCTGGCACTCTATAGCAGCAAAACACCAGAAATCTTAGGAATTGATCCGTTGTACTCGTGTTGTGCCAGCGGTTGTGGAAAGGCTAACCAGCGGCCTATTCGTCTTCAGAACTCTCTGTATCATCTTTAGTTGTCTCACCCGTTACCCGATATCGCACCGAATCTGCGTGAGAGGGCAAACCTTCAGCTGTGGCCAGTAAGTCAACTGCTCCTGCGACCTGGCTCAAGGCAGCAGGCGAGTATTGAATTAGGCTGGAATGCTTCATGAAAGTTTCAACTCCCAGAGGAGACGCGTATCGAGCTGCTCCAGATGTGGGTAGAGTATGATTCGGCCCCGCTAGATAATCTCCAACTGCTTCTGGAGTGGAATATCCCAGGAAGATGGCTCCTGCGTGGCGAATATTTTCCAGTAGATCCCAGGGCTCTTCCACTTCGAGTTCCAAATGTTCTGGAGCAAACTCATTGGAGAGCTGCACTGCGGTCTCTAATGAATCGACGATGACCACTAATCCATAGTTGGCGATCGCTTTCTCAGTATCAAGGCTGCGAGGATGATTGACTAACTGTTTTTTCACCTCACTCACAACCTGACGCGCCAAGGCTGAATCAGGAGTCAGCAAGATGGCTGAAGCCATTGGGTCATGCTCAGCTTGTGCCAGTAGGTCAGATGCAACATGAACTGGATTTGCTTTAGAGTCGGCGATCACAAGGACTTCTGACGGGCCAGCAAGCGAATCGATACCAACTGTCCCGTACACCATCTTTTTAGCCAGGGTGACGTAGATATTGCCGGGGCCCGTAATTACGTCTACGCTTGGAATGCTCGCTGTTCCGTAGGCTAGAGCGGCGATCGCCTGAGAACCCCCAACGCGGTAAATTTCATGAACCCCTGCTTCTTGGGCTGCCACCAAAACGGCTGGATTCAGAGCCTTCTCTGCTCCCGGAGGCGTAACCATAACGATTTGAGGCACCTTTGCCACGCGAGCCGGAATGGCGTTCATGATAACCGTACTTGGGTAAGCTGCTCGTCCTCCAGGGACGTAAATTCCAGCGCGATCGACAGGCGTGTAGCGCTTGCCTAAAACAACATCGTTCTCTCCAAAATGCACCCAGCTTCGGGGAGTTCGCTGTCGATGGAAGGCTTCAACGTTACGACAGGCCGTCTGAATTGCTTTTAGAAGCTCTTTCGAAACTTGCTGATATGCAGCATCCAGCTCTGACCCGCTGACCCGCAGCTCGTCAGATTTGAGAATCTGATGGTCAAATTCTTCTGTGTAATGCAAAAGCGCCTGGTCGCCCTGACGCTTAACCGCCTGAAGCACTTCCCGAACAGTCGCCTCTTTGTTGACGACATGTTCGTTGTTTGTACGGCCGCAAATGCGACGCAGTTCGGCTCGTGCCTCAGCTAGCTGAGTAATTATTCGCAGCATCGCCACTTCAACTCAAAACATCAGTCAAACTTAGATCCCAATCCATTTCTGTCATCATGGCTCCAAAATCTAAATTCTAGAAACAGTGCGAAATCTTATCAACAACGACATTTGCATGCCTTTTACAGTCTAAACTTTTGTCGCTTAGGAAATATAAGCACGATCTTTGTGGAGTAGAAACTTCGTGGAAAAAGCTGTTTGGCAAAGGCACGTGTTGAGAAACATGCCTAATTGAACGGGCTGATCCCCGAGCAAGGGTCTCCAGTTACGTAACCACACCCATGTGCGTTTTGCCCTAACCATTCAGTCACTTGTAGTTCTGGGCCGAGAATCATGTCAAGCCAACCTAATCTAGCCGTGGATGTTACAGAACCTGTCTTTTCTTTAGTATTGTACCGATTTGATACTCTTACAGGCTAGCGTGTTGGAGCGATAAACGTGTGGTTTTCAAATTTCCCCCATCGCATCCCTCCCCGCGCCTTATCCCTCGCAAGATGCTTGAAGTTGCTAGAGGCATCGCCTTCCACCTCTATGTCGTTGGTCTATCAAAATCTACAGCTGCACAATCTACAACTGCATTTTGAAACTGCATTTTGATGAGGTGGCGAGCGAAACTCTATTGCAACGCTTGGAATTGCTCTAGCATTTCTCTTTTTTTTTTGATATGATTACAAATTCGTGGGAAGTTTTTAGGGAGATGCCGTGCCTAACATCAAATCAGCGATTAAACGGGTTCAAATTACCGAGCGAAACCGCCTCCAAAACAAGTCTTACAAATCCGCAGTTAGAACCTTGATGAAGCGCTGCATGGCTGCTGCTGATGCATATGCTGCAAGCCCGTCTCCTGAAGCGAAAGAAGAAGTTCAAGAACGTGTGTCGGTTGCTTACAGCAAGATCGACAAAGCGGTTAAACGGGGCGTTTTCCATAAGAACAGCGGTTCCCGCAAAAAAGCAAGACTCTCTCGCTACGTAAAACAGAGTGTGTCGCCCGAATCGTCTTCTGCTTGAAGCGTTGGCTTCTGACTTGATATTTCCCATCTTGTAAGAGTGACTGAAGCAGGTCTTGCTAAAGATTCGCCGAAGATTCGTAAGTTACGAAGAGTGCTAAATCTGAGAAAGCCGAATCTGTCTATGTTCGAGCATAATTTCACAGGGACTGACATCACCCTTTGATGTAAAGGCTCTGTTCTAGGGAGGTTGGTGCTAGAACTACTGTTATGCAGTTGATTGATACCCACGTTCATTTAAACTTCTCGACATTCCATTCAGATCTGGATCAAGTTGCCCAAGAGTGGCGTGATGCAGGAGTTGTTCGCTTGGTTCATTCTTGTGTTGAGCCGAGTGAGTTTGATTCCATCCGTGCGATCGCTAATCAATATCCGGAATTGTCTTTTGCAGTAGGTTTGCACCCACTCGATGTTGATGCTCAGTGGACTCCTGATGCAGAACAACGTATTTGTAAGCTCGCGCAATCAGACCCGCGAGTTGTGGCGATCGGTGAAACAGGTCTAGACTTCTTTAAAGCAGAAAACCATCAAGAACAGTTTGATGCTTTCTCTGCTCAACTCAGAGTAGCTAGAAGCCTAAATTTGCCTGTTATTGTTCATTGTCGAGACGCAGCTTCTCAAGCTATAGAGCTTCTCAATCAATTCTGGCAGTCCCATGGTTCGGTTCAGGGCGTCATGCACTGTTGGAGCGGAACCCCAGAAGAAACTCAGCGGTTCTTGGACTTAGGATTTTACATCAGCTTTAGTGGCATTGTGACGTTCAAGAATGCGCAACAAGTGCATGAGTCAGCTCAACTCGTTCCAGATGAACGCCTGCTTATTGAGACGGATTGTCCATTTCTAGCACCAGTTCCTCACAGAGGAAAAGGGCGCAACCAGCCTAGCTATGTTCGCCATGTAGCAGAACGACTTGCTGAGCTTCGGAACACGTCGGTAGATGCGATCGCATCAATAACCTGTTCTAATGCCTGCCGCCTATTCAAGCTCGATTTGGAGCTTGTTTCCAATGAATTTTAAGGAACTGACCCATCTTCTTCACAGGTACACAAGTCAGGTAGCACATTGCATACAATCTTCTGAGTTATTTCAGATTGCTCTTGCCACCGTTTTTGAGTCATAAATTTGAGTAACAAAAACGTGTTGTAAGCTATAGGCTTTTTGCCTCTGCATCCCGCGAAAACACAGATACGCTCGCACAGACGTGCTCACAGGTGACGGAAAAAGCTCTAAGTGACAAAAATCTTAGGAGTAGTGTTTATTCAAGCCTCTATTCAGACAAATGAAATGCATCAATTCTTAATATTTTCGGAGAATCCTCTTGCAGCAATGGTTCAAGAATCACATTTGGTTCTTCGGTCGAAGTAATAGGCTCAACAAGCCCCTCTTTTCTGATTTCTGACTTTTAGTTGACAGATCAAAAGTAGTATCGTAGTATTTGGCACGCCTAGAGGCGACCCATCCGAGGAGACGCATGACTAACCTGACTCAAACCTCCCCTGAGTTTACACTGCCTGACTTAGTTGAAATTCAAAGAGCAAGTTTTCGCTGGTTCTTAGAAGAAGGTTTAATCGAAGAGCTCGACAGTTTTTCGCCTATTACTGATTACACTGGCAAGCTAGAATTACATTTCTTGGGCAAGCACTACAGGCTCAAGCAACCTAAATATGATGTTGATGAGGCAAAGCGGAGAGACAGTACATATGCTGTTCAGATGTACGTTCCGACTCGACTTATCAATAAAGAGACAGGGGAAATTAAGGAGCAGGAAGTTTTTATCGGTGATCTGCCGTTAATGACTGATCGTGGAACCTTCATCATCAACGGCGCAGAACGGGTCATCGTTAACCAAATTGTCCGTAGTCCGGGCGTTTACTTCAAGGCGGAGATTGATAAAAATGGGCGTCGAACTTATAACGCTAGTCTCATTCCCAACCGAGGAGCATGGCTGAAGTTTGAGACAGACAAAAATGATCTGGTTTGGGTGCGGATTGACAAGACTCGGAAGCTATCGGCTCAGGTTCTCCTCAAAGCACTGGGACTATCTGATGGAGAAATTTTCGACGCACTTAGACATCCTGAATACTTCCAGAAGACGATCGAGAAAGAAGGTCAGTTTTCCGAGGAAGAAGCTCTCATGGAGCTTTATAGGAAACTACGTCCGGGTGAGCCTCCTACGGTATCTGGAGGTCAGCAGCTTTTAGATTCTCGCTTTTTTGACTCCAAGCGTTATGACTTAGGACGTGTGGGACGCTACAAGCTCAATCGTAAGCTACGCCTAAACGTGCCAGATACGCTTCGAGTTCTGACGCCTCAAGATATTTTGTCCTCTGTTGACTATCTAATCAATCTTGAATTTGATATTGGTTCGGTGGATGATATTGACCACTTAGGCAATCGCAGAGTTCGCTCGGTCGGTGAGCTGCTTCAAAATCAAGTTCGAGTTGGTCTCAATCGTTTGGAGCGGATTATCCGAGAGCGTATGACCGTCTCGGATGCCGATGCTTTGACGCCTGCGTCTCTCGTCAATCCTAAGCCCCTTGTTGCAGCGATCAAAGAGTTCTTTGGTTCTTCTCAGCTCTCGCAGTTTATGGATCAGACCAATCCACTTGCGGAGTTAACTCACAAACGGCGTTTAAGCGCTTTAGGTCCGGGAGGTTTGACTCGAGAAAGAGCCGGTTTTGCGGTGCGAGATATTCACCCTTCTCACTATGGTCGGATTTGTCCGATTGAAACTCCTGAGGGTCCAAATGCTGGACTAATCGGTTCATTAGCCACTCATGCCCGTGTTAATTCATATGGGTTTATTGAGACACCTTACCGCCGAGTGAGCGACGGGCGTGTTCTCAAAGAGGAGGCGCCGGTTTACATGACAGCGGATGAGGAAGACGATCTCAGAGTTGCGCCGGGAGACGTTTCGACTGATGAGAATGGTTATATCCTGGGTGAAACTGTTCCGGTTCGATATAGACAAGACTTCACCACCACGTCACCTGCTGAAGTTGACTATGTCGCTGTTTCTCCGGTTCAAATTATTTCGGTTGCAACTTCCCTAATTCCTTTCCTCGAGCACGATGATGCTAACCGAGCATTGATGGGATCTAACATGCAGCGTCAAGCCGTGCCTTTGTTGCGGCCAGAGCGGCCTTTGGTTGGAACTGGTCTGGAAGCTCAGGCTGCTCGAGATTCAGGTATGGTTCTCGTCAGTCGAGTTGCAGGTCGGGTTAGCTACGTCGACGCGAATCGGGTTTGTATTCAGGACGAAGAAGGAACAGTTCATGAATACGTGCTGCAGAAGTATCAGCGCTCTAACCAAGACACGTGCCTCAATCAACGCCCAATTGTATTCCATGGTGACCAAATTGTTGCCGGTCAAGTGATTGCTGATGGTTCAGCTGCTGAGGGAGGTGAAATTGCTTTAGGGCAAAACGTCTTAATTACTTACATGCCTTGGGAAGGTTATAACTACGAAGACGCTATCCTGATCAGCGAACGCCTAGTTTATGACGACGTTTACACCTCTATTCACATTGAGAAGTATGAAATCGAGGCGCGTCAGACCAAATTGGGTCCCGAAGAAATTACCCGTGAAATTCCTAACGTCGGTGAAGATGCTTTAAGGCAACTCGACGAAGGAGGCATTATTCGTATTGGTGCTTGGGTTGAGGCGAGTGACATTCTCGTCGGTAAAGTAACTCCCAAGGGTGAATCCGATCAACCTCCTGAGGAAAAACTGCTCCGTGCTATTTTCGGAGAAAAAGCTCGGGATGTTCGTGATAACTCTCTGCGTGTCCCTAATGGAGAGAAAGGTCGAGTCGTTGATGTTCGAGTATTTACCCGCGAACAAGGCGATGAGTTACCTCCTGGGGCAAACATGGTTGTCCGAGTATATGTAGCCCAAAAACGTAAAATTCAGGTCGGCGACAAGATGGCAGGCCGCCATGGTAACAAGGGTATTATTTCCCGAATTTTACCGACTGAAGATATGCCTTATCTGCCAGACGGAACGCCTGTCGATATTGTCCTCAACCCTCTTGGCGTACCATCCAGAATGAACGTGGGTCAGGTGTTTGAATGCCTATTGGGTTGGGCGGGACAAATGTTAGATGTCCGCTTCAAAGTGACTCCATTCGACGAAATGCATGGTGAAGAGGCATCTCGTTTGTCTACCCATGAAAAACTTGAACAAGCAAAGGAGAGGGCTGGGCAAGACTGGGTCTTCAACTCTGCAGATCCTGGGAAAATCCAAGTCTATGACGGACGTACTGGAGAGGCATTTGATCGTCCAGTTACTGTCGGCAAGGCTTACATGCTAAAACTGGTTCACTTGGTGGATGACAAGATTCACGCTCGTTCCACTGGTCCTTACTCTTTGGTTACCCAACAGCCTCTCGGTGGCAAGGCTCAGCAAGGTGGTCAAAGATTTGGAGAAATGGAAGTTTGGGCTCTAGAAGCATTCGGTGCTGCATACACACTGCAAGAGTTGTTGACTGTGAAGTCAGATGATATGCAAGGGCGTAATGAAGCTTTGAACGCCATTGTTAAAGGTAAGCCTATTCCTCGCCCTGGAACACCGGAGTCCTTCAAGGTCTTGATGCGTGAGCTACAGTCCCTGTGCTTGGATATTGTGGCGCACAAGTTAGAGACAAACGAAGACGGTTCAAGTCGTGACATAGAAGTTGATTTGATGGCTGATGTCAGCTCTCGGCGCACTCCATCTCGACCGACTTATGAATCACTATCCCGCGAAGAAATGGAAGAGGTTGAAGAGTAGCAGAATACCTTGAGTCGGAATGCTTGATCGTAAGAGTGGGTTTAGATCGAGCATTCCGAATATATTTCTGATCGGCGTTTTAACTGATCAGGGATTAAGTATTCCGCGATTGAGCATCACAAAACAGGAAAATTTCGCAATGCCAAAGTTAGAACAGCGGTTTGATTACGTCAAAATTGGGCTCGCATCTCCCGATCGGATGCGTCAATGGGGTGAGCGAACCTTGCCGAATGGCATGGTTGTAGGAGAGGTCACTAAACCTGAGACGATCAATTACAGGACACTCAAGCCCGAAATGGATGGCTTGTTTTGTGAGCGAATTTTTGGGCCTGCGAAGGATTGGGAATGCCATTGCGGTAAATATAAGCGTGTTCGCCATCGGGGCATTGTTTGTGAGCGCTGTGGGGTTGAGGTCACTGAATCCCGCGTGCGTCGCCACCGTATGGGCTACATCAAGTTGGCAGCTCCGGTGACCCACGTATGGTATCTCAAGGGAATTCCTAGCTATATGGCGATTCTCTTGGATATGCCATTGCGCGATGTTGAGCAAATCGTTTATTTCAATGCTTATGTTGTTTTAGATCCAGGCAACGCTGATAACCTGAGCTACAAGCAGCTTTTAACAGAGGATCAATGGATTGAGATTGAGGATCAGCTTTACAGTGAAGATTCTAAGTTAACTGGCGTTGAAGTTGGTATTGGCGCAGAAGCTATTCAACGTTTGCTAGAAGATCTAAACCTTGAAGAAACAGCAGAGACTTTGCGAGAGGAAATCGCGGTTGCAAAGGGGCAAAAGCGCGCGAAACTGATCAAGCGTCTGCGGGTCATTGATAATTTTATTGCTACCCAGTCTCGTCCAGACTGGATGGTACTGAGTTACATTCCGGTCATCCCTCCTGATTTGCGACCGATGGTTCAGCTTGATGGTGGGCGATTTGCAACTTCTGACTTGAACGATCTCTATCGTCGAGTCATCAACCGAAACAACCGTTTGGCGAGACTTCAGGAAATTCTGGCTCCTGAAATTATCGTTCGTAATGAGAAGAGGATGCTGCAAGAGGCGGTAGATGCCTTAATTGACAATGGTCGTAGAGGACGTACTGTTGTTGGTGCTAACAATCGTCCATTGAAATCACTGTCGGACATTATCGAAGGAAAACAGGGACGTTTCCGTCAGAATCTCTTGGGTAAGCGCGTCGATTACTCAGGCCGTTCTGTCATCGTGGTTGGCCCCAAGCTGAAGATCCATCAGTGCGGGTTGCCTCGGGAAATGGCGATCGAGCTGTTTCAACCTTTTGTAATTCACCGACTCATTCGTCAAGGTTTAGTCAATAACATCAAGGCAGCAAAGAAGCTGATTCAGCGGAATGATCCAAGTATTTGGGATGTGTTGGAGGAGGTTATTGATGGTCACCCCGTCATGCTTAACCGAGCTCCAACGCTTCACCGGCTTGGCATTCAAGCGTTTGAGCCGATTTTGGTAGAAGGACGAGCAATTCAAATTCATCCTCTTGTCTGCCCAGCATTCAACGCTGATTTTGATGGCGATCAGATGGCTGTTCATGTACCTCTATCGCTGGAGGCTCAGGCTGAAGCTCGTTTGCTGATGCTTGCTTCCAACAATATTCTGTCGCCTGCAACGGGACGTCCTATTATTACGCCAAGCCAAGATATGGTGTTGGGCTGTTATTACTTAACGGTGGACAACCCTAATGCCAAGCGAGGCGAGGGGCAATATTTTGCGGGAATGGATGACGCTATTATGGCCTACGATCAAGGAACGATTGACCTTCATGCTCTTGTCTGGGTGCGCTTTGACGGCATGGTGGAGTCTGATGTGGATGATAACACTCCAGTTGAAGAGCATAACGACAATGGTGTCGTAACAAAGATTTATAAGTTCAGGCGTACTCGCGAAGATGCCGAAGGTAATCTAATCTCGCAATATGTTCGCACAACTCCTGGTCGCATCATTTACAACAAAACTATTTTTGATGCACTGATCAGTTAAGGCTAAAGAGTTTTGCTCAATTCAAAGCGTAGACAGAGCTTCTGGACTGGGCATTGAAACATGATATTCATCGCACGCAGACGCAATCGGTAGGGACAGGCAGCAGAACTATGTCAGATCAATTCGCAAATCAAAAGTCTGAACAGCCATTCATTTTTCGTAATCGAGTCACTGATAAGAAGCAGCTTCGCAAATTAGTGGCTTGGGCGTTCATCAATTATGGAACGGCTCGTACAGCTCAAATGGCAGATATGTTGAAAGACTTGGGCTTTCGCTACGCCACTCGTGCAGGTGTTTCTATTAGCGTGGATGATCTGGAAGTACCTCCCAGCAAGCGTCAACTCTTGGACGCTGCTGAAGAGCTAACTCGTGATACTGAGAGTCGCTATACCCGGGGTGAGATTACTGAAGTTGAGCGATTCCAGAAGGTCATTGATACGTGGAACAGTACGAGCGAAGAGCTGAAAGACGAGGTAATTCGTAATTTCGAGGCAACGAATACCTTGAATTCTGTCTACATGATGGCGTTTTCCGGGGCGCGAGGTAATATCTCGCAGGTTCGCCAGCTGGTGGGTATGCGGGGTCTGATGGCTGATCCTCAAGGTAAGATTATTGCTCTTCCTATTAAAACAAACTTCCGGGAAGGTCTAACTGTTACGGAGTACATTATTTCGTCGTATGGAGCGCGTAAGGGACTTGTTGATACAGCTCTGCGGACGGCTGACTCGGGATATCTGACCCGTCGCTTGGTTGATGTTTCCCAGGATGTCATTATCCGGGAGCTTGACTGTAATACAGAACGGGGCATTTATGTCACCAGTATGACGGATGGTGAGAAGGTCTTGATTCCTTTGCAGGATCGTTTGCTTGGTCGGGTGCTGGCGAAAGATGTTGTTCATCCAAAGACTAGAGAGTTGGTCGCTGCTCGTAACCAAGATATATCGGAAGAGCTGGCGGAAGTTATTCAAGGTTCCGGTGTTGACGGAGTCGTTGTGCGATCGCCTCTAACTTGCGAAGCGAATCGAAGTGTCTGCCAAAAATGCTATGGCTGGAGCTTAGCTCATGCCAAAGGTGTTGATTTGGGTGAAGCTGTGGGTATTATTGCAGCTCAGTCAATCGGAGAACCTGGAACTCAGCTCACGATGAGAACATTCCACACGGGGGGTGTTTTTACAGGAGAGGTCGCTCAGCAGTTCCGTTCCCCATTCAATGGTACAGTTCGATTCCCTGGAGATAACAAAGCTCGAGTCCGTCCGTTCCGAACACGCCACGGTGACGACGCGTTGATTGCGGAAGGTAACATTCAAGTCACAGTTGAGGCCGCTACATCTTCAAAGAAAAAGCAGTTTAATGTCGCTCAGGGTTCTATCTTGTTCGTGCGAGATGGAGACTCGGTTACATCAGGTCAGATCCTGTCTGAAATGCAGGCTATGAGCCGTGCTCGGAAGATTACTGAACGAGCTACCAAGGATGTTGCGACTGATTTAGCTGGTGCTGTTCGCTTTGCGGATTTGGTTGCAGAAGAGAAAACTGATCGCCAAGGTAACACGACACGTAGTGCCCAACGTGGTGGTTTGATTTGGATTCTATCGGGCGAAGTCTACAATCTTTTACCTGGCGCAGAACCAGTCGTCAAAAACGGCGATCGCGTCGAACAGGGCAGTATCCTGGCTGAAACTCGACTCATCAGCGAGAATGGTGGTCTTGTTCGGATTCCTCAAGACACCGAGGGTAAGGGAAGTCGAGAAGTCGAAATTGTAACTGCATCAGTCATCCTTAATCAAGCTCGTGTTCTGGTTGAAAGCACGCAAGGGCGTGAGCAATACTTGATTGAGACTCAGAGCAACCAACGGTTCTCGCTGATTGCTACACCGGGGACGAAAGTAGTTACCAATCAGGTCGTTGCTGAGCTGATCGACGATCGATACCATACTCAAACAGGCGGAATTATCAAATATTCTGGCGTTGAGGTTGCCAAGCGAGGGAAGGCAAAACAAGGCTATGAAGTAACTAAAGGTGGAACTCTTCTTTGGATTCCTGAAGAAGCTCATGAAGTCAACAAAGATCTATCTCTACTCCTAGTTGAAGACGGCCAGTATGTCGAAGCGGGCACAGAAGTCGTCAAGGATATCTATTGTCAGAGTAGTGGTGTTGTTGAAGTCACTCAGAAAAACGACATTCTTCGAGAAATTGTAATCAAGCCGGGTGAGCTTCACATGGCTGACAATCCCGAAGAAGTGATGTCTAAGGACGGATCGATTGTCAATGCTGGTGAAGGTGTTACCGAAGATATCGTGGCTGCTGATTTGCGATATGTAGAATACGTGGATTCGCCTGAAGGCCCTGCTTTACTGCTGCGTCCAGTCACGGAATTTACTGTTCCTGACATGCCTTCTGTGCCTAGCCAAGATTCTGTCAGTGATGAAGAGAACCGAGCGATTCGACTTCGAGCTATTCAGCGTATTCCTTACAAGGATGGTGAGCGCGTCAAGTCGGCCAGTGGTCTTGAGCTGGTGAGAACTCAACTTGTTCTAGAAATTGACGAAGAATCTCCCCACTTGGGAGCAGATATTGAGCTTGTCGAAGACGAAAGTGACTCTGAAGTGTTACGCCTGCAAATGGTCATCTTGGAGACTCTTGTCATTCGACGTGACGTCGTGGCCGATCAAACTCAGGGCAGTACTCAAACACGACTTTTGGTCGAAGAAGGTGACCAAATCTCCCCTGGATCTGTGGTTGCCCGTACCGAAATTCAATGTAAGGAAGCCGGTGAAGTTCAGGGCATCTTAGAAGGAATTGAAGCGATTCGTCGAGTCTTGATTGTGCGCGAGGCGGATCAGTTTTCAGTGGATACGCAAGATCAGAAGCCCACGGTTGATGTTGGAGATCTAATCGTTTCTGGTGCTGAGATTGCTCCTGGAATTGTCCTCGAAGAATCGGGACAGGTTGTAGAGGTCATGGGTAGTTTAGTTAAGTTGCGTATTTCCAGGCCTTATCGGGTATCATCGGGTGCTGTGTTGCACATTGACGATGGTGACTTGGTACAGCGGGGTGACAACCTAGTTCTGCTGGTGTTTGAGCGTGCAAAGACTGGAGATATCATTCAAGGACTGCCAAGAATTGAAGAGCTGCTAGAAGCCCGTAAACCAAAAGAAGCCTGTATTCTTTCGGCTCGTCCAGGAACGGCACAAGTCGTTTACAGCGACGACGAGACTGTTGAGGTCAAGGTTGTCGAAGATGATGGAGTAACAATTGAGTACCCAATCGGAATGGGGCAAAACGTTATTGTTTCGGATGGGCAAGTTGTTCAAGCGGCAGAACCTCTGACCGATGGACCTGCAAATCCCCATGAGATTCTTGACATCTTTTTCCAACTGCATCGAGAAACGAAAGGGTTCAATGAAGCAGCGCTTATTAGTCTCCGAGAGGTTCAAACCTTCTTGGTGGATGAAGTCCAGTCTGTATATCAGTCTCAGGGCATCGACATCTCAGACAAGCATATCGAAGTGATTGTGCGGCAAATGACCTCCAAAGTTCGTATTGACGATGGGGGAGACACCACTATGTTGCCTGGAGAACTGGTTGAACTGTATCAAGTTGAGCAGGGCAACGAAGCAATGTCGATTACGGGTGGTGCACCTGCTGAATATACTCCGGTGCTGTTGGGAATCACGAAAGCTTCTCTCAACACGGATAGCTTTATTTCGGCAGCGAGTTTCCAAGAGACGACTCGTGTCTTGACGGAAGCTGCGATCGAAGGTAAATCTGATTGGCTGAGAGGATTGAAGGAAAACGTCATCATCGGTCGTTTGATTCCGGCAGGCACCGGCTTCAATGCTTACGAAGAGATGACGGCAAGTAGTTCTGATGCTGCTTACGACAGTAACGTTATCGAGGGAGACTTCGATATGCAGGATGTTGTACTAGATGACCACTCAGCTCGTACGTATGAGCTAGAAGGGGGTTTAGATGTTTTTCCGCCGTCTGAGATGGCAAAACGTCATGTCAGTGAAGATGATACTGAGCTAGTTGGCGGCTCGTCTGGCCTTGCAGGTTATGGCCAGCGTCCTGCTGGCAATGGAAGTGGGGATTCTAGTTCTTCGATCATTGATGATAGAAGTGAAGTGGGCGGTCTCGAGCTTGACTCAAACGAAGCTGGAGATGATGACTAGCGACGTGGCAACCAAAACTAGGCGTTTAGACCGTACCCTCGGAAAGGTCTAGGCTTGGTTGGCACATTGCTGATTTGTTGGTTTTTGTAAACGAGAGCGCTTAGGCGCTCTCGTTTTTTTGTGATCGCCAAACAGTACCCCATATAGTGCTACGCGCTGATGTAAAACCAATAGTTGATGGAGAAGCCACGCGGTACGCGGCTTCTCCATCAATATCTTGTCCTAACCTATCTGCGATTGCTATAGCAAGAACGAGTTTTGAATGACTCTAGCTGCCTATTTGGTTGGATAACGTGCCATGCAAATTTATCACTTCTGAAGGACAGAGATTAGCCCACCTTTTATGTAAGTTGTAAGCAGTTGATATCAAAACAAGACCTGAAACGGCGACTCGAAATTGTAGTTCAGGTTTGCAGATAGCTGGTTTATTATTCTATGTCTACTCCATCACCCCAGAAGCAATCAAACTCTGACGTTAGCAATCAGCCGTTGACCCCGGAAGAAGTGTCACCCGAGCAGCGCCAAGCCCATCATGATACGCTGATGAATGAGAACCCGACCGTAAACCCAGGCGATCGCGTTCAAGAAAAAAAGAGCTTGGAAGAAAAGTCGCAGCAAGTTGCGGTCAACACCGCTGATATTACGGGTGAGCGTGTGGTTGTTCCTACATACTTCGTTGTAGAAGAGGAAGATGGAAACCAGGAAGCATTGCATCACGTCAAAGATGCGGAAGAAATTTCTGATGTCATTCGTCAGGCGCGCACAGATGAAGATGGCGATCGCAAGTGGAGATAAGGCATCTAAAAGGTTGTGTCGCTGATGCAAAAGTCGGTTCGACAAGCATAGTGCCAATACAGTTCTAGCAGGGGTGAACAGTATGTTTACTCCTGCGAGCTTATTTTTAAGTTTTAACTCATCTAAACCTACTTTAGTGGTTGAACTTCCATCTCTTTTATTTTTGAGTTTTAGGAATTAAAGCCACTGTATTGCGACTCTTCAACTGGCTCTCTCAACCTACTTATGGAAGCAGAAACACGATCCCAATCTAATCAAGTAGAGAGAAAATTGACAAGGGAAAAGACCACAGAAACTCTCAAAAGTTTTCCAGCAGGCAACTCTCAACAGAACTTTCAAGAAGTCAAGTCTGTTAAGACTCCTATGGGCATAGCTAACTCTCTACCGACTGCAGCGGATAACCCACATCCTTGGCAATGGTGGAGTCGAGCTGTAGCTGTCCTGATTTGGATAAACTTGGCGATCGTCATATTCAACAAAACATACCCCGCGTTAGAAGGCTTGTATGCGAAGTATTTGCCCTTCGTCATAGATTATTACGAGCCCTTGTACAGGCAGGGTATCCAACGTATTGATAATTACTTTATTGTCTTTTTTGGTATTGATTTTTTGGTTAGAACGTTCGCCGCAAGTTATAGAAAAGACGAGCTGAATTGGGGCGATACCATGCTTCGTCGCTGGTACGATCTCTTTCTGATATTGCCATTTTGGCGCTGGTTGAGAATTGTTCCAGCTTTAGTGCGATCGCATCAGGCTCAGTTGTTTAATATGGGGAGGGTCTTGTCTCAGATTACTCATGAGCCAGCAGCTTATATATCCGATCGGGTGTCTGCTTTTCTTCTTGTACGAATCGTTAACCAAGCTAGCGAATCGGTTAAAAGTGGAGCTGCAGCCAAAATGTTGTTTCAACCTAAGGACTATATTCAGGTCAGCAATATTGATAAGGCAGATGCTATCTTCGATCGACTTTTGAAGCTCTCAATTTATAAAGTATTGCCTCGCGTACAGCCTGAACTGGAAACGGTGCTTCGCTACAACTTGGATAACGTATTTAAACAGTCGAGTGTTTATCAAGGCGTTTTGGATCTTCCGGGCGTTGACACACTGCCTAGTGACTTTGTTGAGCAACTTTCGACGTACTTGTCTCAGATGACTTATGACGTTCTATCCGCCTATTATTCTGATACTGAAGGTAAGTTACTCGTCGATCGCTTGACTCAAGATTTCAAAGATGCGCTGTTTAACGAGTTGCAAGAAGAATCAACTCGTCAGGAACTGCAAAATTTAGTTTCCGACCTGCTGGAAGAGATTAAGCTAAACTACATTCAGCAAACGGCAGAGTACGATCCGACGGAAACTCTCGAAGAAGCTGATCGACTTCAGCAGAAGTTTGAAGAGAAATCTACTTAGTTTGGGTAGAAACTGAAAGTTTTGGGTTGTCAACCCTACCTATTGCTCCCTTAAGAAGAGGAGCATTGCCTTCAAATTTCTCCTTCTGAGAGAGATTTAGGAGAATCTACAAGACTCCGGTGCGCCATCTGATACGTTGCAATGATCCTCTGAGGATATTGTCAACTTGAATTTTCCTGGTGTTGTCAAAGCTTGCTCTATTCGATCAGGCTGTTCGGCGATCGCACTTCGTCTTGCTGTCGAAACTTGAACTTTCGTTACGAACTGCAAGGGCAGTGTTCAACTCTGGCAATAAAACGTAATAGGATCAGTCGGTGAATGAAGTGTTTGATTCTATCTATGGTTAGGCGATCGCATGAATATTGCTGACAGCAAAACTAATGACAAGGTAATTGTTAAAGACTATTTCAACTCTAATGGGTTTGACCGCTGGCGGCGCATTTATGGCGATGGTGATGTCAACAAAGTGCAGCTCGATATTCGTAAAGGGCATCAGCAGACGGTTGACACTTTGTTGAGCTGGTTTAGAGATGACGCTAACCTCAGTGACCTATCCATCTGTGACGCTGGATGTGGCGTGGGCAGTCTCAGCATTCCCATGGCAGAAATGGGTGCGAAAGTCTTTGCTAGTGATATATCAGAAAAGATGGTGGGTGAAGCAAAAGAGCGATCGCAGGCCACGTTGGGGCAATCGACAAACCCAACGTTTGCCGTAAGAGACTTGGAAGAACTCGATGGCACCTACCATACAGTTGTTTGTCTGGATGTGCTAATTCACTATCCTCAAGACAAAGCTGCGGATATGATTTCTCATCTTAGCTGTTTGGCTGAATCGCGTCTGGTGCTCAGCTTTGCGCCTAAAACCCTAGCCTATACAGCGCTGAAGAAAATTGGGGACTTTTTCCCTGGCCCTAGCAAAGCGACACGCGCTTACCTGCACCGAGAATCAGACGTTGTGCGTATTTTAGAGTCCAATGGCTGGAAGATTCAGCGGAACGCCATGACCAAAACACGGTTCTATTTCTCTCGTATGTTGGAAGCGGTAAAAGAGTAGGTCTTACAATGCAAGTGTTTGCTTACGAGAGATCGAGATCTGGCGATCGCCTGTTGGTTGATCAACCGATTAATCAACAGGATTCTCATGTTTTATGAGTGATTGAAACTTTAGGTCTTGCTTTTGAACGGTTGAAGATGTTTCGACAGTAACCTAAATCTTTTCATTCCTTGCTATGGAAGAAGCCTGGGCGATTGCCTGATTTTTAATTTCGGAGTATTTTCAAACATTTCATTGCAATGCTGTAAGAAAATGTAACGGAAACTCTCGTTAAATCAGTCTAATCTGGCAAACTAGGGGAAGTGCTTCTCCTGCAATATTTGATTAGTGATTAGTGTTTTTGTAGGATAACTTGCGTATATGGACTCGTAAGATATCTTGCATACTCTTCTACATCGAACTTCTCGCGTTCTGCTTTCAGGCAGATAGGTGAAGTATTGGGTCTGGGTTGAGGTTTTACAGCCTGCTCGTTTTTACTGCTATATCCGGCCCACTGTATATGGCTGATCGGTATCTCCCTGCTGGAGTTTCTTGCTCCGGGTTTATAGATTTAGATGTTGAAAAAGTGTTCAAGTAGTTAGGACTTTTTAGTATGAGCTGCAATCTAGCAACTAAGCTGCGGGAAGGGACAAAAAAATCTCATTCCATGGCTGAGAACATGGGGTTTGTAAAGTGTTTTCTCAAGGGAGTTGTTGAGAAAAACTCTTACCGCAAGTTGGTATCTGATTTCTACTTTGTTTACTCGGCTATGGAAGAGGAGATGGAGCGTCACAAGCACCATCCTATTGTTTCTAACATCTACTTTCCGGAGCTAAATCGTAAAGCTACTCTTGAGCAAGATTTACAGTATTACTTTGGTAACAATTGGCGCAGCGAAGTTGCCCCAACAGAATCTGCTAAGACTTATGTGCAGCGTATTCGCGACATATCGAACAACGAGCCTGAGCTACTTGTTGCTCATTCCTACACTCGCTACTTAGGCGACTTGTCAGGAGGACAAATTCTCAAGAATATTGCCAAGAGAGCGATGAATCTTGGCGAAGGTGAAGGGACTGCTTTTTACGAGTTTGAAGAGATTTCAGACGAGAAAGCGTTCAAAGCTGAATATCGTCAAGCGATGGATGACCTCGACATCAGCGATGAAATGGCAGACAAAATCGTAGATGAAGCGAATGCAGCTTTCGGCATGAATATGAAGCTCTTCCAAGAGCTGGAAGGTAACTTGATTAAAGCTATCGGTCAGATGTTGTTCAACACGTTGACCCGCCGCCGTTCTCGTGGCAGCACCGAGCTGGCCACGGCTGATTGATAACACATTAGCTGTAGCTCAGGCAAAACGATACAACTGCAAAGAGCGATCGCCCTTGAAGCGATCGCTCTTTGCTTTGGGGCTGATCGTTTGTATTTTGTGGGTTGCAGACTAAATGCGCTATGGGTTTCATAATGCGGTTGAAGAATTGGCGATCGCACCATCCTGCGACAGGTTAGGTTAGCTGTTTCCCGACGTCCATCTACTCTAAGCCGATCATTCTCTTCATCAAGAGTGATACGATAATGCTCTGAATCGTCCGTGTGTTGCCTCACGCATATACTCTCTACAAGCAGTAAGCTTTAGCGTCATGCAAGCTTCACTTTGACAGACGTGACTTGTGAATACACTGCTCTAGTTTTCATATCGTTGCAACCTCACCTTTTCTGGATCACATGTTGCTAAACGTATTTCGTTAAACAGTAGAAGATGCAATTTTCGAAAATACTCATTGCAAACCGTGGAGAAATTGCCCTTCGCATTCTCCGTACCTGCGAAGAGATGGGAATTTCAACGGTCGCGGTGCATTCAACGATTGATCGCAATGCGCTTCATGTGCAGCTAGCAGATGAGGCTGTTTGCATTGGCGAGCCCTCTAGCAGCAAAAGCTATCTCAACATTCCCAATATTATTTCTGCAGCTTTAACTCACAATGCGACAGCGATTCATCCTGGATATGGATTTTTAGCAGAAAATTCTCGGTTTGCCGAAATTTGTGCAGATCATCAGATTGCCTTCATTGGCCCTACCCCAGAAGCAATGCAGTCGATGGGCGATAAGTCTACTGCACGGGAAACGATGAAGCGCATTGGAGTTCCTACGGTTCCGGGAAGCGAGGGACTGCTGGAGGACGACAAAGAAGCGTTAAAGCTGGCTCGCGAAATCGGTTATCCGGTCATGATCAAGGCGACTGCTGGTGGTGGCGGACGAGGCATGCGTCTGGTGAAAGGCGATGAGGATTTGGTTCGCATGTTTCTTGCAGCCAAAGGAGAGGCCGAAGCTGCTTTTGGTAACCCTGGGCTGTACTTAGAAAAATTTATCGAGCGTCCTCGCCATATCGAGTTTCAGATTTTTGCCGACTGCCACGGCAATGTGATTCATCTAGGGGAGCGGGATTGTTCGATTCAACGTCGCCACCAGAAACTTTTGGAAGAGGCTCCTAGCCCTGCTCTCACTCCAGAGCTACGCGAGAAGATGGGCAGTGCGGCGGTCAACGTTGCCCAATCCATCAACTATGTCGGAGCTGGCACGGTTGAGTTCTTACTTGATAAGTCTGGAAATTTCTATTTCATGGAAATGAACACCCGTATTCAGGTAGAGCATCCTGTAACGGAGATGGTAACGGGCTTAGACCTGATTGCGGAGCAAATTCGAACGGCTCAAGGCGATAAACTATCTGTCACTCAAGAGCAAGTTGTTTTGAGAGGACATACGATCGAGTGTCGGATCAATGCTGAAGATCCTGATCAGGGATTTCGTCCACATCCTGGACGAATTAGCGGCTACTTGCCCCCTGGGGGCCCTGGCGTTCGTATGGACTCTCACGTTTACACTGACTACGACATCCCCCCGTACTACGATTCTCTGATCGGAAAGCTAATCGTGTGGGGGAGCGATCGCCCTACAGCGATTCGTCGCATGCAGCGAGCGTTGCGAGAATGCGCCATTACGGGTTTACCTACTACGATTGGCTTTCATCAGAAAATCCTAGAAAGTGCAGCATTCCAGTCAGGCGAGGTCTACACAGATTTTGTAGAACAGCTGATGAGCAAGAAAAGTTGATTGCTGAGAGGGCTTTCGAGACAATGACTTACTCTGATCGAATCATTATATGCGGTTCATCATGGTGAGAATGCCTTGTTGTCCGAGAAGAATTTCTCTGGCAAGACTGAGTATTCCAACCCAAACGATCGGGGTAATATCGACACCGCCCAAGGGAGGAATCACTTTACGAAGAGGAATGAGGAAAGGCTCAGTCGGCCAAGCGACTAGGTTGAAAGGAAGCTTGTTGAGGTTGGCCTGAGGATACCAAGTCAGGACGATCCGCAGGATGAACAGCAAAATCATCAGAGCCAAGAACAGCCCTAAAGAGAGATTGGTGATTCCGAGAGGCGACATCGCTAGAGTGAACGCGGTCATGAAGATATATCTAAAGAAAATAAATGTGTAGAGTCGAAATATTACATTTTGCAATATTCCTCTAACCTAATCCTATCGCTGAAATCCTCAAGTTGGAAGGAGTAAACTCTGTCGATTTCATTAAATGAAGGGCGATCGCACTTAGGCATCGGCACTTCTCAAGATTGGGCATCTCAGAGTAATATTAAAGATACGCAAAGTTATTTAAACGGTTTCAAGAACATGACACCCTCTCTAGCTAACTTCCTATACAGCCTGCTCGCTGGCGCAGTGATTGTTGTTATTCCGGTCATTGTTGGCTTAGTGTTCGTCAGCCAGAAAGACAAAGTCACCCGTCGCGGTTAGGTCTCGCCTAGGGCTTATTTCTAAATATTGGTACATCCGCATCGAACTTTAAGAGATTCGATGCGGATGTACTGAATGACAAATTGGCGAATCAATGAACAGTGGAGTAGGGAATTTCCTGCTTCACTGTTTTTCGCTTTTTTATGTAGAGGAATGAAAACTATTGCAAGATTTGAAACACTCTTGTTTCGCCAATTAATCTTGAAGATAGTCCTGGTCAGAGACCAGCGCTTGCTCTGCCCGTGCAAATTCTCGCCCAAGATAGGCGGCGTGGCTCATCAAACTGACCGGACAAGGACGAACTTCTTCAAAGAGTTTGATGCAGATTTCCTTCGCGGTTCGTCCGGTAACCGTTAAGGTGGGTTCTCGCTTGACTGAACCCTTTGCAGGAATGGGCTTACCCGTTTTTGGGTCGATCGCCAATCCACGAGAATCAATCGTGTTGGAGTAGTGGCGCGCCCGAATGAGTCCGGCATCGCGATCTATGCTGATGATGAAATAGCCTGCCGGGTCTAGATTCAGCGTTCGTTTAGAAAATTCTTCATCAATGGCTGTTAAGCGATCGCGCATTGTCATAATGTGTTCAGCGTTTTGATCAATACCGTGACATTTTCCTAGATTCCGTGACTCTTTCCAATCACCCAATGGCGACGGAAAAATCGAGATAACCTCGATTCCTCTAGAGCCAGAAAAATAGGGCGACCGTGGGGACAAGTGCGTGGGTTGCGGGTGCGCTGCCATTGAGAAATGAGGGTTTGCATCTGCGACGGTTCTAGAGGCGTACCGTTTCGAATGGCAGCTCGGCAGGCTGTAGCAACGATCGCCACATCCAAACTTCCGCCCAAGCTCAGCTCGATTAGAGCATCTGCACAGTCGTCCCGTTCGACTAAAGCTTGTGGAATGCTGCGTACCGCCCAAGCACTGTCTCCGAAGGCTTCTACATCTAAAGATAACCGTCGGAGCTGTTCGACTTGATCTTCGCTCAAATGATTGAGGATGACAGGAGATTCTTGCGGAACGACCGTCCAGCGATCGCACAACTGTTCGTACAGCACGCGCTCATGGGCGATGTGTTGTTCCACGAGCCACATGCCGCTGGGGTGCTCTACCAGAATATAAGTGTTGTGAACTTGAGCCACGGCATTGAGGGACGGAAGGGGGGCTGCTTCGTCAAATTTTTCCTCGTCTTTGTCCTCCTCGATAGCACTCAGTCGCTCCGAGCGGGTCAGGGAGGAATCAGGTGTTCCGTACTGTTCAGAAGCTTCTGCTGTTTTGAGCAATTGGGTCACTCGGCCTGCTATTTTCTCAGTGTAGAGAGAGTCAGGTGTGCTGCTAGGGTTGAGATTGAGAATGTGGGCGATCGCCTCTTGAATTTGTTCTTGCCACTGTTCTAGATGACGCAGGTAGATTTCTGACTTGGCAGGATGGCGATTCCAGTCGATAGCGTCGCTAGGAACGTTCAGGTGCACAAAGCAGACAGGATGGCGATCGCGCGGTAGGGTTCGGCGGAATGCGCCGACGATACTTTGTTCGAGTTCTGGCGATCGCACGATCCGACCATTGATAGCGACCTTCACCCAGTCAGGACGGTGCCGATGACAGCGATCGGGCAGTCCGATGAGGGGATAAATGCGGCCACGATCCACATCGCGCCATTCTTCTCGTAAGTCTGCCGCGTCAATGCTGCGCACAAGCTGGGGCAAGATGTCGCGACTGCTAGAACTGGGATAGATAGAAAACCAGTCTTGGTTGCTACGGCTGACGCGCCAGGTCACCGCAGGATGGCAGAGGGCGAGATGATGTACCGTTAGCTGCACTGCTCGAAACTGCTGCGCCAATGAGGGCAGCGACTGGCGTCGTGTCAGCCAATTGCCGAAAAGCTGATCGACTACCACAATCGTGCCGGGGGCGATCGCCACAGTTTCTTGCGAAATCGGCTGACCGTGGCGATCGTACTGGATGCAGTAGCCGTCGCTTGATGAAGCAAGTCCTTCAGAATTCTGCGTTTGAAAATCAGGATTGAGACGACTGTAGAGACTGAGTTGAGACAGCTGCGCCAGACTGTGGAGCGCTTCTCCCCGGAATCCCAAACTGGTGATACGAGTAAGATCTCGGCTGACGCGAATTTTGCTGGTGCTGTGGGGAAGGGCTGCCTGCTGTAAGTCTTCGAGACCCATGCCGCAACCGTTATCTACGACCCGAATGCGCCAAGAGTTGGGATCGAGTTCAATGGAAATTCGGGTTGCTCCTGCATCAATGGCATTTTCTGCCAGCTCGCGCACGACAGCCGCTAATGAATCGATCACCTCTCCCGCAGCCATTAGATGCACGACATCGGAGGGCAGCGATTGAATGGAGGAGATATTGTTAGAAATAGAGCGAGATTCGAATGTCAAATCTGATGACTAATTCTTAAGTTCTGAACAAAATTGTTAATACTATAGCAATCTCAATTGATTTGAGTGAGGAGGAGCGGGCACAGCCCGCTCCTCCTCACTCAGTTTCACATTCGAGCATATGCAACTGCTCCGATATTTATCGGACAAAAACTATGGGGCATCCTAGCAGCTTATCAGCATTCTCAACCCCATGATTGGCAAGAAACAACAGTCAAGTCTTTGATGCAGGTTGCAGATCATTTGGGTTTTGCGGTTAAGCAAGCCGAACTGTTGGCCAACGCGGAGCAAAAGACAGAGGAGTTAGAAGTTGCCTATGAAAATAGCAAGTCTTGTTCAATTTGGTAACGGAAATTCGCGAAACCTTTGACCTAGAAATCTTGTTTAAGACGAGGGTACGTGAAACGCGCAAATCTTTAAAGGCGGATCGCTTTGGCATCTTTCAATTTGATCTGGATTCGGTCTATTTGAAGCTTTTTTAATCAAGGCTCAAATTATCACTCCACTTATCAAAGGAGGAACGCTTTGGGGACTATTGTGTGTTCACCAGTGCGACCAATCTCGACACTGGAAAGACACAGAATTCAGTTCGTCAAACAGTTAGCCGCTCAATTCAGCGCTGTGTTAGTTCAGGCCGAGCTTCTTGCTCAGTCTCGTTCCAAGCTACTGAGTTGGATCAAACCTTGCAAGAACTCCAAGAGTCGAATGCGAAGCTAGAAAAGCTGACCAACCTAGATGCTCTGACGCAAGTTGCAAACCGTATCTAGTGCTACGCGCTGATATAAAACCAACAGTTGATGGAGAAGCTGCGCACCGCGCGGCTTCTCCATCAATATCTGTCCTAACCTATCTGCGCATTGCTATATGTTTTGACCATGTGTTGGCAAAAGAATCAAAACGTTTACACCGTAATGAAGGTAACTTGTCGTTGATTCTGTTTGATCTTGATTATTTCAAGCTATACAACGATTGTTGTGGATATTTATCGGGAGATACTTGCCTGCCGAGCATGGCTCAGGCCGCTCAGTCAGTCCTGAAACGACCTGGCGATCTTGTTGCTCGCTATGGTGGGGAGGAGTTCGCAGTTATTCTTCCGCATACCGATCAGGCGGGTGCAAAGAAGATAGCGTGCGATATCTAAACTGCTATTCACAATCTGCACATAGAGTACGTCGATAGTGATAGCAAAGAGCATGTAGTCACTGTTAGCCTTGGCATTGCGAGTCAGAGCCCTAGTCAGGGACTTCCGGTAGAGCCTCTTATTGCGGCCGCTGACTCCGCTCTATATCAGGCAAAAGAGCAAGGGCGAAACATCTGGGTTTGCCATTCCACTCATACAAAGACGAATGAGAAGTTGCATCTAGTGCCGTAGCCGCGCCATGAAGAACCCATCCATCTGATGTTGATGGGGCCAAATCTTGAGCCAGCCTTCGGGTTGAGTCCAAACTGCGAGGGGAGAGTCAGCCGCTGGAGGTTCAATATTCCAGTCAGGATGAGTTTTGAGAAACTGCTGAATTTGCTGCTCGTTCTCAGCCGGATGTAGGGTGCAGGTGGCGTAGACCAATACGCCCTCTGGTTTGACCAACCGACTCGTACGGTTCAGCAATCCGGTTTGGATGATAGCCTGTTCTGCTACGGTTTCTGGGGTCTGCTGCCAGCGAGCATCGGCATGGCGGTTGAGCGTTCCCAACCCTGAACAGGGGGCATCGATCAGGACTCGATCGCACGAGGGCAAATCACCCAAATCAGGCGATCGCATATCCAGTGCTTTCGTCTGAATCGAGTGTAGCTTCAGGCGCTGCTGATTTTCCTCGACTCGCCGCAGTCGCTTGGCTTGGCGATCGCACGCCCAGACCAGACCGCGATCGCCCATTGCCTCGGCGATCTGAGTTGTCTTGCCACCGGGAGCAGCACAGGCATCGATGATGATTTCTCCCGGTTCTGGAGCCAACAGTTCTACCACGCCCTGAGCGCTGGCATCCTGAACACTCCACCAGCCCTCGTTGTAGCCTGGTAACGCCCGGATATCACCTGCATGGTGACGCAGCCGGATGCCATGAGTCGTGATAGAAATCGCATCGGCTTCTATGCCCCCATCCTCAAAGGCTTCCAGTACCTTTTCTCGCGTGGCTTGAAGGCGGTTTACTCGCAGATCGATGGACGGCGGCTGGTTAAAATATTGGCAGAGGGCATCTAGGTCTGACAAAGAAATCTGCTCTGACCAGACCTTCAAAATCCAGTCTGGATAGCTGTGCAAAACTCCCAGATGGGCGATCGCCTCTTGCGGTAACTTTAAGGGATCACGAGGCTGCGATTCTCCTGTCTGAGGGGCCGACTCCCGACTGTATCGCCGCAGCAGTCCGTTCACCACGCCCGATAAACCCTTGAGACCATTTTGCTTCGCCAAATCTACTGAGGTATTGACGGCAGCAGAGACAGGCACTTGAGTCAGATAGCGCATTTGGTAAAGCCCAAGCCGTAGAAGGATGCGAAGCTTGAGCGGTTGGCGATCGCCCTCTTTATTGCTGTATTGATCGATCAGCGCATCGAGGGTGCGGCGGCGACGAGTCACGCCATAGACTAGCTCGGTGACAAAACGGCGATCGACAGCTTTGAGTTTGGCTTTTGCGAGGGCTTGTTGCAATGCTGCATCGGCAAACTGACCTTGCTCGATTTTAAGCAAAGCCATAAACGCGACCTGTCGAGCCTGAGATTGCTCTAGTTGAGCCATTGAGCTGAATTCACTATCCTGATGAAATTCATAACCTGGACTAAACGCCTACGGGTACGGCTTGAGCTACACCGACTGCCTCTCCTGTGAGGCTGAAAGCACGGACTTCAGTGATTTTTACCTTCACCAATTGACCTTTCAACTCGGCGATATCGCCTGTGAAAAAGGTGAGCCGATTGCCACGGGTGCGCCCCATCACCTGATTGGGATCTTTGGAATTCTGAACTTCAACTAGCACTTCCTCAACGCGGTCGAAGTAACGCTGCGATCGCTCGGCAGCTTTGATAGAAACGAGGTGATTGATGCGCTGGAGGCGATCGCTCTTTTCCTCTTCCGAAAGTTGATTGTCCCAGGCGGCGGCAGGGGTTCCAGGGCGGGGAGAATAGGCTGCTGTGTTAAGCAGGTCAAACCCGATGTCTTCTACCAAGTCCATCGTGTGCTGAAACTGTTCTTCTGTTTCTCCTGGAAATCCCACGATGGCATCGGCGCTGATGGCGGCGTCAGGCATGTAGCGGCGAATGGTGTCGATGATGCGACGATAACGCTCATGGGTATAGCCTCGGGACATCGCCTTCAGAATGTCATTATCACCAGACTGAAACGGAATGTGGAAGTGTTCGCAGACTTTGGGTAGCTCAGCGCAAGCCGCAATCAGGCGCTCGGTGAAGTAGCGGGGATGGCTCGTGGCAAAGCGAATTCGCTCAATACTCGGTACGTCGTGGACAAAATAGAGGAGATCCGTGAGGGTATGAAGATGTCGGCCTTCAGGGGTAGAACCGGGCAAATCGCGTCCATAGGCGTCAATGTTCTGCCCTAGCAGTGTCACTTCCTTAAATCCCTGCTGTCCTAGGGTCTCCATTTCTGCCCGAATCGCTTCTGGGGTGCGAGACTGTTCGACTCCCCGGACGTTGGGCACAACACAGTAGGTACAGCGCTCGTTGCAGCCATAAATCACGTTGACCCAAGCCGTCACCTCACTATCGCGGCGAGGTTTGGTGATGTCCTCGAAAATATGGACTGGCTCAGTGGCGACGACCTGATTGCCGTTAAAGACTTGCTCCAGCAAATCCTTGAGGCGATTGGCGTGTTGGGGCCCCATGACAAGATCCAGCTCTGGCACTCGTCGCAGCAAAGATTCTCCTTCTTGCTGAGCGACGCATCCCGCCACAATTAAGGTTAAATCAGGCTGTTGATGCTTTCGCTTGGCTTGCCGTCCTAGATAGGAGTAGACTTTTTGTTCGGCGTTGTCCCGAATCGTGCACGTGTTGTAGAGCACGACATCGGCCTGTTCCGGAGCCTCTGACCAGATGAAGCCCATGTCTTCAAGAACGCCAGCCATGCGCTCAGAGTCAGCTTTGTTCATCTGACAGCCGAAGGTCGTGATGTGATAGCGGCGAGATTGAGAAGTCATGGCTTGTTGCAAAGAGATGAGCGTTTTGAAGGATGTTTAGCTAATTGTCGATCATGCTGTGTCAGTACCGGATAAGCGCGATCGCCACGTTATCCAGTGCTCTGTTTGCAAAACCTCAGTCTTTGATTATAGGTGCGGATGTTTCGAGTGGGGAGGGTTCTCTTTGCTCTGATCCCACATTCCGGGACAGTATTGGGAGCATTTTTGCTTTTCTCTCCACGCAAAATTCGCTCTCAACAGACAAATTTTATGACCGTGTTCCCGTGATTCTATATGGCGATCGGTAATAACGGGGCCGTTCGGTGATAATCTTTTAGGTGGCAATTTTGTTGAGAAATTCTAAAGTCCCATCAAAAAGCTGATCACACAGTAGGCAAAGCATGGTCACCACAGCAGAAAAAACAAACGTCGGTCACATCACTCAAATCATCGGTCCTGTCTTGGACATTAAGTTTCCCGCCGGGAACTTGCCCGAAATTTACAACGCGCTCACAATTTCTGGCAAAAACCCCATTGGTAACGAGGTTTCTGTTACCTGCGAAGTTCAGCAACTGCTCGGCGATAGCGAGGTTCGTGCTGTTGCAATGAGTTCAACCGATGGCCTCACTCGCGGCATGGAGGTGGTTGATACAGGTGCAGCTATTAGTGTTCCAGTCGGCAAGGCGACCCTAGGACGAATCTTCAATGTCTTAGGCGAGCCTGTAGATGAAAAAGGAGAGGTAGGTGCTGAAGATACATCTCCGATTCATCGCTCTGCTCCTCTGCTCACTGAACTAGAAACGGCTCCGGCAGTCTTTGAAACCGGCATTAAGGTGATTGACCTACTGGCTCCCTATCGTCGTGGTGGTAAGGTCGGTTTGTTTGGTGGTGCTGGTGTTGGCAAGACGGTGTTGATTCAGGAGCTGATCAACAACATTGCAAAAGAGCACGGTGGGGTCTCTGTGTTTGGTGGTGTGGGTGAACGCACCCGCGAAGGGAATGACCTCTACAACGAATTTATTGACTCTAAGGTCATCAACGAAGAGAACCTAAGCGAGTCGAAAGTGGCTCTCGTTTATGGTCAGATGAATGAGCCACCCGGTGCGCGGATGCGTGTGGGTCTTTCGGCATTGACCATGGCTGAATATTTCCGCGACACGAACAAGCAGGACGTGCTGCTGTTTATCGACAACATCTTCCGATTCGTGCAAGCGGGTTCTGAAGTATCTGCACTGCTGGGTCGAATGCCTTCTGCTGTAGGATATCAGCCAACTCTGGCGACTGAGATGGGTGATTTGCAAGAGCGTATTACTTCTACTACTGAAGGTTCGATTACGTCTATTCAGGCTGTTTACGTGCCTGCGGATGACTTGACTGACCCGGCTCCAGCAACAACGTTTGCCCACCTCGACGCGACCACTGTGCTATCTCGTGGTTTAGCATCTAAAGGAATTTATCCTGCGGTTGATCCGCTCGATTCAAGCTCAACGATGCTGCAGCCCTCGATTGTGGGTGATGCTCACTATCAAACGGCTCGCGCAGTCCAAGCGACTCTTCAGCGTTATAAAGAGTTGCAAGACATTATTGCCATTTTGGGTCTAGATGAATTGTCTGAAGACGATCGTCAGACAGTAGCGCGTGCTCGTAAGATTGAGCGATTCCTATCTCAGCCTTTCTTTGTGGCTGAAGTCTTCACGGGTTTGGCTGGTCAGTATGTGTCTCTCGAAGAAAGTATTCGAGGGTTCAACATGATTCTCGATGGCAAACTTGATGATATTCCTGAGCAGGCTTTCTACCTAAAGGGTGGCATTGATCAGGTGATTGAGGCTGCGGAGAAGATGAAGTCCGAGTCTTAATTAGTGCGATATCATCCACGGATTCAAATCCTGGATGATGTGTGACGAACCTGTGTGATGAATTGGGAAACTCAGTATAGTGGATTGCTGTGCAAGATGCTTTTGAGTTTCCCTCTCTTCTAAATCAACAGGAATAAGGGTCAGATTTTTGAGCGATCGCCTTCTCTTCATTAGGCACACTTTTAGATCTAGCTTCTGATTGAAATCTTAGTTCTTGCTGTTAACTGAAATTTTTTGAGACAACTCCTATGTCATTGACTGTTCGAGTGATTGCTCCTGATAAGACCGTTTGGGATGCAGACGCAGAAGAAGTGATTTTGCCTAGCACAACTGGGCAGTTAGGTATTTTGTCGGGGCATGCTCCACTTCTGACAGCTCTCGATACGGGTGTAATGCGAGTCAGAGAAGCGAAGGAATGGGTGACGATCGCCCTCATGGGTGGTTTTGCAGAAGTCGAAGATGACGAAGTCATCATCCTCGTTAACGGTGCTGAGAAAGGCGACAACATTGATCGCGAGCAAGCGAAGTCTGCCTACGACGAGGCAGAACAGCGTCTCAATGAAGTTCGTGGCAGCGGCACTCGCCAGGAGCAATTTCAAGCGAATCAGGCGATGAAGCGGGCACGAGCACGACTTCAGGCTTCTAGCTGACAGAGGTTTGTCTACAATCCCTAGCTTTAGAACGGATTGAAAACGAGGGAAAAGTAAAACCCGTTTTCCTGAAGCGAGTTATCTTCTCGTGTTTCTACATTGACTAGGGGAATGCCCCATTCAAACTGAGCGGACAGCCGATCCATTTGCCACAGTAATCCGACCCCGACCCCCACTAAAGTACTAGGGTCGGGGTCTTCTGTGCCGATGTTCCAGCCCTTGCCAATGTCTAGAAAGGGGACGACCTGTAGCAACCCGTTAACGGATGGAGTGCGGACAATGGGAAGTCGCACCTCGGCAGAAGCAAGAATGCCATTATCGGTTAGCAGCAAGTCTTGACGATAGCCACGAACGGTACGCGCACCTCCAATTCCAAATTGTTCTAATGTCAGCAGCTCGTTGTCTGCAAATTGCAGATCGCCTTTGACGATGAGGAGCGCATCATCCGAAAGTCGTCGTGCCCATTGGGCTTGTCCTCTCCACGAAAAGAAGCGACTGTCAGGCAAACCTTCATCACTGATTGTGGGGTCGAGGATGTCGGCTCCGAAGCTAAACTGCGATCGCGCGGCAAAGACTTCGCCCTCGCGCCGCCGTGTCCAATCCTGAAAAAAACGCAGAGCTGTAACCCGCACTTCACCATCAGCTTCTGCTCCAAATAGCGTTAAGGGAACTGGGCCAAACGGTTCTGGTAGGAAAGAACTACGGTTTTGCTGGTGAGATGCGGTCACTCCCACCGCCAATTCTTCATCTAGGGTGCGAATTAAAGGTTGGCGATAGGATAGTTCTAGAAAGTATGACTCTGAACGAATATCCAGCAGATCAAACGGTTCCTCGATTACCTCGCTGTTCGACGTCCCACCGCTGAAGGTCAGGGTGCCGTTGCGAGGATTCAGGAAAAACTGCAAACTTCCATCAATGTCATTACTTCCCGTTGTTCGAGCGTAGCTAACGTTTAGAGATTCCCCGTTGCCTATGAGGTTTTGCATTCCCAGCTCGATCTGTTGACGGAAGCTGCCGACACTGGGCGATCGCTCATTATTAACTTCCAGTAGAAGATCAGCCGTGCTGGCTTCTGCCAGATCAACGGTGAGGGTGCTGCTTCCTAAGCGAGTGCCTGCTGACAACTCGGCTCGTAAGGTCTGAATCCGAGGATCGAGCTGGAGTAATCGCAGCGCTTCCAATAAGTCATCTCGATTCAGCGGTTCTCCGGCAGCGACCCGAATCCGGTTGATAACGTAACTATCGTTAAGACGCTCACCAAACTCGACCTGAATGTCTTCAGGCCGCTGAATCACAATTTCGTCTAAGGTTCCTTCCACAATATTCATCGCGATGGTGCCGTCTTGAATTTGCTGGGGTGGGATAAATGCCCCAGAGGTCACAAAACCTGCATCAACATACTTTTGCGTGATTGTGGAACGGGCTTCAAATAGCTCCGTTAGTGTAATCTCTCGCCCTGTGTAGCTCTCTACTGCCGTCGCGAGTTCTTCATCTGAAAATGCGGTGTTGTCTACAAACTCAAACCGCGTCACCGTAATCCGTCGTTCTGAACGATCGGGAACAATTTCGGTTGGATCTGCTAATGGATCGGGCAGAGGGAGTAGTTCTTCCTGATCAGGTAAATCAGGAGGCAGGGTTGGCTCTGGCAACGGACGCTGGGACGGAGGACGATCGGGTTGTTCAGTCGGGCGCGGAGCCTGAGTTCTAAAGGTGGGAGGCGGTAGCGGTTCTACAGACAGTGTTGGTTGAAAGGTTGTGGGTCTGGATTGGACTAGCGATGAAGACTCGGGTAGGAGTGCGGCTGCATTTGTTGCAACAGTATCGTAGGGGCGATCGCCCAGATAAAAATCTCCTGATAGCGCTTGACTGGAGGAAACTACAGAAGTCTCGCTGTTTAGCGTCTCGCGTTCTGCTTGCTCTGCCTCATCCAAAGGGTTGAGCAAACGATGTTGCAAAATCGCAAATTGACTTTCTCCTTTTTCTGATGCCGAGGCTGGAGCCGTTCTCAAAAAAATAGCCGCGCAACACCCTAAACTCAAAAAGCTTGCAGAGAAAAATAGACGCACGAAGAGAGGTGATACACCTGATTGGAGCATGGGAAATCCTACCGACGGGGACAAAGAAGGTGGGCAAAAGAAAAGAGAATTTTACTGAGGCGTCGAGACGCAAAGCTCAGGTGATGGGGGAGGGGCGATCGCTCCTTCTGAGTGAGCCACCAGCCAAACCTCGCCATTTTCGTCTTCAACCCAGTCTTGAGCCTCGATTTGGGCATTGGGCATCGACGCGGTTCTACTCATCTCAACAGAACTCGATTCATCCAAATTCGATGATTCTGTCTCCTCTAAATCTTCATCTGAGGGGCTAACCCAGGGCACATCAACCCCATCACTGCGCCCCAGCTCACTTGGAGAAGGAGGAATTCCCCCTCGCCCTGTCACATAAAACGCGCCAAGTTCTTCAGTCGCCTGCCCAGGGCCGGGACATGCCTGCACCAACAACTGATCGGGGTCAACAATCAAATCAGGCAGTTCCACAATGCCTCGCACTGGATCAACATCCAATTCGGGAATGGTGACAAGACCATCAGCCCCAAACTCCGAACTTGCCGTGATGTCATTGCTAGTCACAAAATCATCTGGTCGTTCCCCAATTTGGAAAAGATTAAGAAACCTACTGCCAGCTGTAATATTTCCACCATCGCCATTGAAAGCTTGAGCGGTAATGTTGTTATCCCGAAACGGTTCTCCGAAGACAGCTGTAAACCCGAGCGCAATGTTGCCACCGTCCCCTCCAGCTCCAGCAGTTCCGGCAGTCGTTGAAACGTTGCTTTCATTTAAAAGGATAAGAAAAGGACTGCCACTCAGAATGATGTCGCCCCCGTCGCCAGAATTTGTGATGGCTGCTAGGAATGAATTCTGTCCTACTACAAACAGAGCTTCGTCGCCAAGAAGCGTCACGATATTTCCTGCTTCTGTATTTTCGCCAAAGGCCGATACATTAACACCAGCATTATTGAGCAACCCTAAAGATTCATTAGCAAAAATAAGAACATCGCCCCCAGCCGATCCGTCCCGTCCAAGGGTTACAGCCTCTATCCTTGCTGAGTCAGAAAGCTCTAAATTGTCAGCAAATATAAAAATGAATCCCCCATCACCTCTAGCTCCTGTTCCAGCTGAACTTATAACAGCGCTGGGTCTGGATTCTTCAGTCAAGAGAGGATTAGTCCCGTTGATAAGAACACTGGAAGCAAAAATGACAATATCGCCAGCATCTCCTATGCCAGCGCGTCTTCTAGGTTCTGGTGTATCTCTAGGATCACGTCCTCGCACCAAGGTTTGTATTTGCGAGCCACTTTGGAGGGAGACAATATTGGCAGTAATATAAATTGCTCCCTCATCTTCTGTTCTCTGATTTCTAGCTATATCATCAGTCGCAACTCCGTTTGGCTCGATTGTGCTGAAGATGGTGCTTCCGGTATCTAGAGAAACGATTCCTCCTTGAATTTCAACGGAGCCCGGATTACCTTCCCCAAAGGTGCTGCTGCTAATTGAGGCGAAGTTGGACATGTTAAAAATTGGAGCCGTCACTAAAACTCCTCCGGCATCTCCTATTCCCGATGAGTTTACTGAGCTACTAACCAAAGGTGGAATAGGTGCGTCAATAGGTTGAGGAATTTGGCCTATTAAATTAACGATTTGCGATGCAGATAAGAAGACCAATCCTGCATTACCTTGACCAAATGTATCTGTGTTGATGATAGCGGGAGCTTGAATATCGATGATTTGTCCCACAATCAGAACAGAACCAAATAAAGTCGTATTGTCTTCACTCTCTGAGAAGGCATCAACAGCCTCGCGGATATCTCTGATTGAGTTCCCTACAGCGTTTTCATTTAGAACGTTAACAATTCTTCCTCCTGAGTTGATGCTAACTGTCCCAGATGCGCCGATCGCAATATTTCCAGCTTGGCTGCGATCGCCTCCTACTTCTTGCGAGAGGTCAACATCATCGCCTCTAATGCAGGCAAATGGAACTCCGATTCCTCCGCAAAGGCTACTTCCTTCGACAATTGCAACATTTTGTCCCGTAATCGCGATGTCTCCACGATTGCTGCTCGTTACATCGACGACCGAGCTGTTTCCAAATGTGATATCGGCGAGTGCAGCATCATCTAGGAAACTAAGGCGAAACTCTCTGCCATCACGAAAGGTTTCAAATTCGACTTCTCCGGCTTCAGACAGCCCCCCAATTTGTATTCGCCCATTTGTTGCTTGGGCATAACCGCCATCAAACTCAACCTCTCCACCCAACATCAAAAGACTTCGCCCTCGCGCCACAGACAATCCCGGTCGCTCAGAGCTGTTAATGATGCGGCGATCGCCAACAGCAGGCAATGTGTTGACTTGATTAAACACAAACGCAGTGGGGTCAATCGTCAGCGTTTGTCTGGGCACCTCAAGAGCATCGGCTCGAAAGCTGCCGCGACGACCAAACTCAATCTGATCTGCCGTAGTGGCAACAAAAGAACCGCGTAAATCGAGTCGGGCATTAGGGCCAAACACGATACCCCTTGGATCCATCAAAAACAGATTGGCATCGCTGTTTACAACCCCCAGAGTGCCGAAGATATCTGAACCGTCGCCGCCAGTCACTCGACTAAAGATATTTTCAACACCTGCTCCATCAAAAAAGACGCTCTCATTTGCGTCGATGTCAAATTCTCGGAAGCTGTGGAAGAGATTACGTCGTCGAGGACGTCCACCTTCAATTAGAAAATTACCGTTTCCTTGTCGAATAACGTTGGTGTTCAAAGAGCCGTCCGCAACGGGTCTGGCTGAAGCGGGTAGAGTTAAGACTCCGGAGGAAAGCAAGGATGAGGCGATCGCCAACACAAGGGCGATCGCCCCTTGATTCGACAAGCGGCTAAGAAGCAATCGAAGCAGGCAAAGTCGAAGAGACACCATAGAAATAGCTCAATTGGGGCAACACTGAGGCAGGGTAATACAGAGAAAACGTAAGAATGCAGAAACTGTGAGACACAGTTGGAACTTTGACAATTAATTCTGATGAATCATAGCCCGAGCTTCTTATAATCTCAAGTTCTCTGTATACCCTTCTTTACTTCCCAGCGCCTCCAAGTGATGCACTTTACTCAATTGCAATCTAAAAACCACAATCCGAAATCTAAAATCAGGCGTTGCACATTCGAAGAATGATTTTGGTAGGGGCATCGCATTGCGATGCCCC
>JGI12210J13797_10001595_pt1 | contig 44068 bp, 46 predicted proteins | sample ElkSlonscriptome_3_FD_13797 | JGI IMG/M metagenome (IMG submission 13797) | reverse complement strand
ACGCTGACCCCTGTGCAGGAGGCGGTGACGGCAGCCGATCTGTCAGGCCGCGACCTGCTGGTTTCGGCACAGACCGGGTCGGGCAAGACCGTGGGCTTCGGACTGGCCATCGGGCCCACGATCCTTGACGAACAGGGCGGACTGGGACCAGCGGCCGCGCCGCTTGCGTTGATCATCGCGCCGACGCGCGAACTGGCATTGCAGGTCAAGCGGGAACTGGCGTGGCTCTATGCCGGTGCCGGCGCGACGCTGGCATCCTGCGTGGGCGGCATGGATTTCCGCGACGAGCGACGTACGCTCGAACGCGGAGCGCATATCGTGGTCGCCACACCGGGCCGATTGCGTGACCACATCACGCGCGGCACCGTCGACCTGTCCGCGATCCGCGCCATCGTCCTCGACGAGGCTGACGAAATGCTTGATCTGGGGTTTCGCGAGGACCTGGAATTCATTCTCGGGACCGCGCCCGCCGATCGCCAGACCCTGCTGTTTTCGGCCACGGTGCCGCCCGCGATCGCGAAGCTGGCCGAGGGATATCAGAAAGACGCCTTGCGTATCGCCACGACCGCCAAGGAAAGCCAGCATGCAGATATCGCCTATCGCGCGGTTCAGGTGGCCAACCATGATGTGGATGCCGGGATCATCAACATGCTGCGATACCACGATGCGCCCAACGCGATGGTGTTCGCCAACACCCGCGCGATGGTCATGCGGCTGACCACACGGCTGTCGAACCGGGGGTTTTCGGTCGTGGCCCTGTCGGGTGAGCTGACGCAGTCGGAACGCGCGAACGCGCTGCAGGCGATGCGCGACGGTCGCGCCAAGGTCTGCGTGGCGACCGATGTCGCCGCGCGCGGTATCGACCTGCCCAACCTGACCCTGGTCATCCATGCCGAACTCCCCACCAATGCCGAAACGCTGTTGCACCGGTCCGGCCGCACGGGCCGCGCCGGACGCAAGGGTATTTCGGCGATGATCGTACCGCCCAAGATGCGTAAACGCGCGGAAAACCTGCTGAAGTGGGGCAAGCTTGCGGCGGAATGGACCCGTCCCCCGTCGGCGGAAGACATCGCCGCCAAGGATGAAGAGCGTCTTCTGGCCGATCCGGTCTGGTCGGACAGCTTTACGGAAAATGAAACGCGGTTCGCGCAAAAGCTTCTGGCGCACCACGATCCCGAGACGATCGCCGCCGCCTACTTGCGTCTGCATGCGCGGGGCGTGTCCGCGGCCGAGGATCTGTCGGCCGACATCGCCACACCACCACCGGCCGAGCGAAAGCGCGAGGCACAGCCTTTCGGACCGTCGCGCTGGTTCCGTATCGATATCGGGCGCGATGGCAAGGCAGAGGCGCGTTGGCTTTTGCCCATGCTCTGCAAGGCGGGCGGAATCACCAAACGCGAAGTCGGGGCGATCCGCATCCAGCCTGACGAGACTTTCGTCGAAATCGCAGAGCCGGCGGTCGCGGGATTTCTACGCGCCATCGGTCCGGAGCTATCGCTGGAAAACCAGGCACGGCTGACCCCCCTGGACGGTCCGCCGCAATTGGGCGCACGCGGGCCGCGCAAGACCAAGCGTGACTACGACCAAAGCCCGGTCGCGCAACCAAAGAAGACCGAAAGCGCGGCGGCACCAGCCGCCCGGGCCGATGGTCCCGCGCCGCGCAAGCCGCGTCATGACACCCCGCGCACGGCCGCGGCGAAACCCCGTGACGCCGCTCCGAAAGAGGCGCGACTCAAGTCCAAGGGCCGATCGGACGCAGGGCCACCAGGTGCAAAGCGCAACGGCAAGCCCGGCCACAAGGGCAAACCGGCCGCGCCGAAAGCGCCACGCCATGATGCGAGCGACACATCCAAGCGCTTCACCCCGCCGGGCCAGAAACCCAGATCAGGCAAAGGCTTAGGTAAAGGTGGCCATACGCCTCCCAAGCGGGGCAAACGCTGAACCACGCGCATGTGGTTACATTTTTGTCACGTCACACTACACCTTGATTCCGAAAACAGTCGCCAGATGTCGCGGCGCGTGCATAGGCTAACCCTACGAGCATGTGAAAGGACCAGGAAATGGCCACAGCACAACAGACGCCTTCGAAAGAGGCAGAGGCAGTAAAACAACAGGCTTCCAGCGCCCCGTCATCCAAGGGCCAGCAAGCACCCAAGGGACACGTCTTTACAGATTACGCAAGTATTTGACCCACCTCTCCACGGCCAGTGAGGCCCGATAGACCGCAGGTCCCCCTCCCAGATCTGCTGTTTGTCCTCACTGGCCTCTTTTTTCGTCACCGGCTGGATTTGCGCCATGGCGGACCTCACCTCGCTTAGAAATATCGGCCCCGCGCTGGCGGCGACGCTTGAGGCCGTCGGCATCACAACCGCGGAAGAGTTGCGTACTCTGGGTGCCGACGCCGCCTACGAAAAGGTGCTGAGGGGCGGTACGCGGCCGCATTTCATCAGTTACTACGTGCTGCACATGGCCGTGCAGGGCCGCCCATGGAACGATTGCAGGGGTGATGAAAAGACCGCGCTGCGCAAGCGCTTCGACATACTCAAATCTGCCGCAGCAAAGAGTGACGAGAGTGAACTGGAAAGGATTCTCGACCGGATCGGTGTGATTGCGCGCAAAAATGAAAAATGACAAAGGAAAGCCGCCCGCACCGGTCAGGCACGGACGGCTGAACATCGTAGCGGTCGGGCTTAGCCCACCAGTTCGAGGCCCGAGAAGAAAAACGCGATTTCCTCGGCTGCCGTTTCCGGTGCGTCCGAGCCATGGACCGAGTTTTCGCCGATCGACAGCGCGAATTCCTTGCGGATCGTGCCGGGTGCGGCGTCAGCGGGATTGGTGGCACCCATCACTTCGCGGTTGCGCGCGATGGCGTCCTCACCTTCCAGAACCTGAACGACGATGGGTTCGGAAATCATGAATTCGCACAATTCGTCAAAGAACGGACGATCCTTGTGGACGCCATAGAACTGCTGCGCCTGCGCCAAGGTCAACTGGATACGCTTGGAGGCGACGACGCGCAGGCCGGCCTCTTCGAATTTGGCGATGATCTGACCGGTCAGATTGCGTTTCGTGGCGTCCGGTTTGATGATCGAGAATGTACGTTGAATAGCCATGGATAGCCTCTTGGTTAGCGGTGGGGCGAAATGCCCTGTATAGGATGGCTGCGCCCTAGCACGGCCCTTTTGCCATGAAAAGCCATCAATTGCCCGGCATGACCATCCGACGGCGCCGGCGCGCGGGCCAGACTTCCAGCAGGCCGGCCAGCACCACCAGGACAGCGCCCAGCATCTGCGGAGGCGACAGATGCTCTGCGGCGATCACCGTCGCCGAAACCGCCGCGACAGGCACCTCGATCATCAGAAGAACACCCGTTCGCGCGGGTTCGAGCTGGGGTGTCGCCCACATCAGGCCGATCAGCATGATGGCCCACCAAAGAATCCCTGCGGCGGCCACCCACATGACGAGCGGGCCGACCGCCACGATACCGCTCAACTGCGGGGCGGGCGCCAGCAAGGGCGCCACCAGCAGACCACCCGCGAAAGCTCCGCCCAGGAACACGAAGGCCCCCGAGACCGGAGGCACCGGAGGCCTTATCCGAAGCACGGTGCTTGCAACCGCCCAGCAAAAGCCCGAGGCAAGCCCCAGCCATTCGCCCATCGCGCGCGGAACCGGCATCACGCCTTGCGCGCCCAGGATCAACACAAGCCCCGCCAGACCGAAAACCAGTACAAGAAGCCGCATCCGCGTGACAGGCCACCCCAGCATGAACCGGCCGATCAGCGTGGACCAGACCGGCGAGAGAAAGAACAGGATCACGACGACAGCGACCTGCCCGTAAACGAGGCCGATCGAATAGAGCACGAATGCAAAGCCACCCAGCGCTGTCGCGGCAAGCGCCCAGCGGTCCGCCAGTGCCAGCGCAGGGCGCCGCCACCACACGAAAGGTGCCAGAAAGGCCAGGCCGGCTGCCGCGATCGCGACACTACCCCAGGCAGCCATCAGCCCCAGCCCCGCGATTTCGCGCACCGGCACCCAATAAAGCCCCCAGAGTGTCCCCGACCCCAAAATGATCAGCGAGGCAAACAAGATACGGCGGTTCTGATCCATGCTCGATCTCTAGCGGCTCGATCACAGGAAGACCATCCTTGCGGCATTGACCCTGCAACGGCGATCCATCATAGCGCCCCCTATGCTCAAGTTGTCCGATATCACCTATTCCGTCGAAGGCCGCACGCTGGTCGAGAACGCCACCGTCACGATACCCACCGGCCATAAGGTCGGTCTGGTGGGGCGCAACGGCTCTGGAAAGACCACGCTTTTCCGGGTGATCCGTGGCGAAATGGTTGTCGACACCGGCAATGTCAGCCTGCCCAAGGGCTGGAAGATCGGCGGCGTCAGTCAGGAGGTGCCCGGCAACGAGGTCAGCCTCATCGACACCGTCCTGGCCGCCGACACCGAACGCGCCGCCCTGCTGGCCGAGGCGGACACCGCAACAGACCCCGGCCGCATCGCCGAGGTGCAGACGCGGCTGGCCGATATCGATGCCTGGTCCGCCGAAGCGCGCGCCGCCACGATCCTGCGCGGACTGGGCTTTGAACCGGATGAACAGCGCATGCCCTGCTCTGCCTTCTCGGGCGGCTGGCGGATGCGGGTGGCGCTTGCGGCGGTGCTGTTCAGCGAACCCGACCTGCTGTTGCTGGACGAGCCCACCAACTACCTCGATCTCGAAGGCGCGCTCTGGCTCGAGGCCTACCTGGTCAAATACCCCCACACGGTGCTGATCGTCAGCCACGACCGCGAACTTCTGAACCGCTCGGTCGGCGGCATCCTGCATCTCGAAGACAAGGGCCTGACATACTACACTGGCCCCTACGACAGTTTCGCGCGGCAACGGGCCGCCAAACGCGCGGTGCAGGCCGCCGCGGCCAAGAAACAGGACGCGCAGCGTGCCCACCTGCAGGCCTTCGTCGACCGCTTCAAGGCGAAGGCATCCAAGGCCAAACAGGCCCAGTCACGGGTCAAGATGCTCGAGAAGATGGAAACCATCCGCGCACCCGAAGATGCGGCACGCACCGTCTTCACCTTCCCCGAACCCGAGGAACTCTCGCCCCCCATCATCGCCACCGAAGGGGCGGCTGTGGGCTATGGCAACAACATCGTCCTGCATGACCTGAACCTCCGCATCGACCAGGATGACCGGATCGCGCTGCTGGGTCGCAACGGCGAAGGCAAATCGACCCTGTCCAAGATGCTTTCGGACCGTCTGCCTGTTGCCCGTGGCAAGATGGTCACGGCCAACAAGCTCCGCATCGGCTTTTTCGCCCAGCATCAGGTCGAGGAACTGCGCGTCGATGAAACGCCGCTGCAACACCTGCTGCGCGAACGCCCGCAAGAAGGGCAGGCCAAGCTGCGCGCCCGCCTTGCCGGTTTCGGTCTCGGCGCGGATCAGGCCGAAACCGAGGTCGGTAGGCTCTCGGGTGGCCAGAAGGCCCGCCTTTCGCTGTTGCTCGCCACCCTGCCCGCACCGCATCTGCTGATTCTCGACGAGCCGACCAACCATCTCGACATCGAATCGCGCGAGGCATTGGTCGAGGCGCTGACCGCCTATTCGGGTGCGGTGATCCTCGTCAGCCACGACATGCACCTTCTGTCGATGGTCGCCGACCGGCTCTGGCTGGTCAAAGACGGCCATGTCGCCCCCTACGAAGACGATCTGCCCGCCTACCGCAAGATGCTGCTATCGGTCGACAAACCGGCCGAAAAGGAAAAGCCGTCCCCCGTCAAGGCCAACAAACCAAGCCGGGACACGATCCTCGGCCTGCGCGCCGAGGTGCGCAAATGCGAGGAACGTGTGAACAAGATCAACGGGATGCGCGACAAACTTGCCAAGAAACTTGCAGATCCCGCGCTCTACGAAGACGGCAAGGCCGGCGAACTGGAAACCTGGAACCGCAAATACGCCGAGGTGATGGACGGTCTCGAGCGTGCCGAGGCGCTCTGGATGGACGCCCAGGAAAAACTGGAAAAGGCCTCCACTTGATCATCATCTTGCAAGAAATACTCCCGCCGGAGGCGATACCACGTGCGCCGATGGCACATCGCCTGAACGGTATCGCCCGATGACCGAGCTTCCCGCCCTGATCACAGCCTTCACGACCCTTTTCATCATCATCGACCCGCCGGGGCTTGCGCCCGTTTTCATCGCGCTGACCCAAGGGATGAGCGCGGCGCAGCGCCGCGCCATCGCCCTGCGTGCTTTCCTTGTCGCCGCCGCGCTGATGATGCTGTTCCTCTTCACCGGCGAGGCGGTGCTGGAATTCGTCGGCATCTCGATGGACGCGTTCCGCATCGCGGGGGGCATCCTGCTATTTCTCACCGCCCTCGACATGCTGTTCCAGAAACGACAGGCCCGCCGCGAGGAGAACGCCGCCGAAGGCCAGGCCGAGCACCATGATGATCCTTCGGTGTTTCCCCTCGCGCTGCCCTTGATCGTCGGCCCCGGGGCGATCACCACCGTCATCCTGCTGGCCGGTCAATCCTCCAGCGTCACAGACCATGTGGCGATCGCGGGTGTCATCCTGTCGGTTCTCGTCATCGTCTTTCTGGCCTTTCTGGCCGCCCCCGCGATCGAACGTGCCCTCGGCAAGACCGGTTTGAACATCGTGACCCGGGTCCTTGGCATGCTGCTCGCAGCCCTTGCCGTACAATTCGTTCTTGATGGATTACGGGGCTTTGGGATCGGCGGAACATGACTATATTGATGACATGAGCACCGACCAGATCATGCAACTCACCTATCTGGTGATCCTCGCCGCCGCGATCGGTGGCACGGCAATCGCGGCAGGTCGCCAGCAATGGGGCAAGATGGCCCAGCAACTGGCAATCTGGGCCCTGATCTTTGTCGGTGTGATCGCCGCCTACGGTCTTTGGGAAGAATTGCGCAACGACATCGCCCCCCAGCAGGCGATGATCACCGACAGCACCGTCACCGTACCGCGCGGACCGGACGGGCATTACCGCCTGACGCTGGCCATCAACGACCGGCCCGTGCGTTTCGTGGTGGATACAGGCGCCAGCCAGATGGTCTTGTCACAGCGTGATGCCGCTGCCGTGGGTCTCGATCCGGCGGACCTGAACTATTCCGGCATGGCCTTTACGGCAAATGGCGCCGTGCGCACGGCCCCTGTCACCCTGCCGGTGGTGCAACTCGAGGGCATTACCGACCGCAATGTGCCCGCGGTGGTCAATCAAGGTGCAATGGATGGCTCGCTTCTCGGGATGAGCTATCTTCGGCTTTTCGACCGGATCGAGATCGCGGACGACATGCTGGTGCTGCAACGATGAGGCCTCTTGCCATCCTCGCCCTGCTCTGGCTTCTGACCGCCTGTGCGCCGCAACCGCAGACCCTGCCCGACGACTTCGATTCAAGCTTCGCTTTCTGACGGCGCTTCGGCCTTCTTGATCCACCGACCGCCGTCCTGCGCCCAGTATTGTGCGGTGCAGCCCGCACCTGTGAAGTCCTTCCATTGGCCACGTGCATATTGCACCGCGTCGCCGTCCTGCCCGTCGAACAGGATGCAGACCCGGTCGCAGGCGGCCACTTCATCGACTGCGATGGCCGCACCCCCCACGCTCATCACACATTGAAAGCCATCCGCAGGCGCATCGCCCAGCAATATCGGCTGGGCGTCATCTTGCGGACCGCCTGCCATGCCGTGCGGCAGAAACCCGTCCTCGGGCCGCTCCCAGAGGACCGCGTCGAGGCGTTCCAGCAACGCCCGGTCGTGTCCGCGTACCAGCACACGCCAGCCGGCCGCGCGCGCCTTGCCCAGAAGCAGCGGCAGCGACACCTCCAGCGGCGTCTCGGTCAGGTGGTAGAAGTAGACAGCGCCCAATCTCGCCCAAGCCCCTCGTCTTTCATGTTACCGAATACCTGCGCATGGCGCACGCAGCCCTCACTTCCGTCTTAGGTCTCATAATGCTCGGCGATCAAACGGTTGAGCGCCAGAACACCCCATCCCGTGGCCCCCGATGGCGAAAGCGCGGTCTCTTTCTTGACCGATGCGGTGCCCGCGATATCAAGATGCACCCATGGGACATCATCCTTGACGAACCGCTGCAGGAATTGCGCCGCCGTGATCGACCCCGCGGGCCGTCCGCCAACGTTCTTGATATCGGCAATCCGTGATTTCAGAAGGCTGTCGTAGGCCGGTCCCAGCGGCAGCCGCCACGCCCCTTCGCCCTCGGCCTCGGCCGCCTTGAGAAATTGGCCGCTCAGCAAGTCGGAATTCGAGAAAACGCCCGCATGTTCATGGCCCAGTGCGATGATGATCGCACCTGTGAGCGTTGCCAAATCCACCATGCCCACCGGCTTGAAGCGCTCCTGCGCGTACCAGAGCACATCAGCCAGCACCAGACGGCCTTCGGCATCAGTGTTGATGACCTCGACCGTATCACCCTTCATCGAGGTCACGACATCGCCCGGGCGTGTGGCCGACCCCGACGGCATATTCTCGACCAGCCCCACAAGGCCCACGACGTTCGCCTTGGCCTTGCGCAGCGCCAGCGCGCGCATCACGCCCGCCACGACACCGGCCCCGCCCATGTCCATGGTCATATCTTCCATACCGCCCGCAGGCTTGAGGCTGATCCCGCCGGTGTCGAAAACCACCCCCTTGCCGACCAGGGCGAACGGGGCCTCGTCGCCGCCGCCGTTCCATGACATCACAACCACCTTGGAAGGACTGTCAGACCCTTGGCCGACGCTCAGCAGGGTCCGCATCCCCAGTTTCTGAAGTTCGTCCTCTTCGAGAATTTCGACATCCAGCCCCAGTTCCTGCATCGCGGCGAGCCGGGCGGCAAAATCGTCTGTCGTAAGCACGTTGGCGGGCGCATTGACCAGATCACGGGTAAAGAAAACGCCCTCCGCCAGCGCGGCCAGCGGGCCGGCGGCCTTGGCGGTCTCTTCGGGCTTGGACACCATGAAGATGACCTCTCCGCGCGGGTCCGGGTCGGCGGTCTTGTGGTCGGTGAAGTCGTAATCGCGCAGCGCAAGACCGAAAGCGATTTCCTCGGCCAGACGGATGTTGCCCCCCAGAATATGCAGATCGGCCTTGCCCCGGGCCTTGGCGATCTGCGCACCCGCGCGGCGTGCATCCGCCTTCGTCGGTCGGCGGTCCAGTCTGACGACCAGTACCGCTTCGGCGGCCAACCCGCTGGGAAAGGCCAGCGCGCGGACGTCACCCGGCTTCATGTCGGTAAATGTCGTGCTTGCGACAAACCGCGTCACGGCCTTGCGGGACAGGGTGTCAACACGGCGCGCGGCCGTATCGAGCTTGCCATCGGAGCCCACGAAAACGGCGACCTTACCCTCGGCCTTGGCGATCATGTCCGTCGCGAGTTCCTTGAAATTGATTTCGGCAGGCGTGGTCATGGTGTCTCCTTGGCTGTGTTGCGGCCTTCGCCCTACTCACTAACGCCGGACTTGCGCGAAGGCCAGTTTGCGGTTCAAACCCCGGCGGGCATGGGCTAGTTTGCCGCAACCGCAGCGGCAATCTCCGAAAGGGCCCATGCCATTGGCAAGATTTGACAGATATGTGCTGTCGCAACTGCTTGCGCTTTTCGGATTCTTCAGCCTCGTGCTGATCCTGGTCTACTGGATCAACCGTGCCGTCATCCTGTTCGACCAGCTGATCGCCGACGGGCAATCGGCGACGGTGTTTCTCGAATTTACAGCGCTGACCCTCCCGTCGGTGATCCGCATCGCCCTGCCACTGGCGGCCTTTGCCGCCGCCGTCTATGTCACCAACCGGATGAGTACAGACTCTGAACTGACGGTCGTGCAGGCGACAGGTTATTCGCCCTTCCGGCTTGCGCGCCCCGTGCTTTACTTCGGCCTGATCGTCGCGACGATGATGTCGCTTCTGATGCATGTGCTGATCCCGCTCAGCTCGGCGCGGCTTGCCGAACGAGAGTCCGAGATCGCCCAGAATCTCGGTGCGCGCCTGCTGACCGAAGGCCAATTCATCGAACCGATCGACGGTGTCACCTTCTATATCCGCGAAATCACCCCCGAGGGTGAATTGCGCGACATCTTCCTGTCCGACATCCGCGCCGATAACGAAGAGGTCACCTATACCGCCGCCCGCGCCTTCCTGGTCAGCGCCAATGACACGACCCAGCTTGTGATGATCAACGGCATGGTTCAGACGCTACGGACCGACGACCGGCGGCTCTTCACCACCAGCTTCGAGGATTTCGCCTACAACATCGACGACCTGATTACCGTTTCGCGGTCTCCGCGCTTGCGGGCCCAGCATCTGGGCACATGGGATCTGCTCAACCCGACCCCCGAGATCATCGCCGAAACCCGTCGGAGCGCGGCCGAACTGATCAGCCGGGGGCATGACCGTTTCAGCCAGTCTCTCTTGGGCGCGGTGGCAGCCATGTTGGGATTCGCGGCCCTCATGGTAGGGGGATACAGCCGGTTCGGGGTCTGGCGGCAGATCGTTGCGGCGATCTTTCTGATCATCCTTGTCAAAGCCTTCGAATCCGTCGGGCTCAATCTCGCGCGTGGCGATCCACGCCTGTGGTTCGCCACCTATCTGCCCAGCATCATCGGTATTGTGATCGTGCTGGTCCTTCTGGGTTGGGCCACGCGGCCGGACCTGCTGCGTCGCGCACCGCCCGCAGGCCTGGCCCAATGACCCTGCACCGTTATTTCGCACGCAGGTTCCTGCGCACTTTTCTGGGGATTGCAGGTATCTTCATGCTGATCGTTCTCTTCATCGATCTGGTAGACCAGTTGCGCCGCTTCGGCGGAGAGGAAGCGACATTCCCCCAGATACTCACCCTCAGTCTGCTCAACCTGCCAGCCGCGTTTTACGAAATCCTGCCTTTGATCATGATTCTCGCCAGCATCGCGCTTTTTCTGGGGTTGTCGCGGTCATCAGAGATGGTCGTCACGCGCGCGGCCGGCAGATCGGCGCTGCAGGCGCTTGTCGCGCCGCTGATCGTGGCGGTCCTCATCGGTCTGGCCGGGGTGGCCGTTCTCAATCCCATCGTTGCGGGCACTTCAAAAGAATCCGAGGCGCGTATCGACGCGCTGCGCGGGGATACTTCGGTGTTGTCGATCGGCTCGACGGGGTTGTGGCTGCGGCAGGGCACCGACGCCAGCCAGACCGTGATCCGCGCGGCACGGGCCAATCTCGACGGCACCGTGCTGTGGGATGTCACCTTTCTGACATTCGCACCGGACGGCAGCCCGATCCGGCGGATCGAGGCCCGCCGTGCCACCCTGACACCCGGCGCCTGGGAATTGTACCGCGCAAAGACCTGGCCTCTGGCCGGGGCGGACATCCCGGAGGCAGCGGCGACACGCACAGCGAACCTGACCCTGCCCTCGACGTTGACTGCGGACGAGATCCGCAACAGCTTCGGCGCGCCCTCAGCGATTCCGATCTGGGAACTGCCCGCCTTCATCGACCAGTTGCAACAGGCCGGGTTTTCCGCGCGCCGGCATCTGGTCTGGTTTCATGCCGAGATGGCGCTGCCGGTTTTCTTGTTGTCGATGGTCATGATCGGGGCGAGTTTCACGCTCCGCCACCAGCGCGGCGGGCGTACGGGGCTGATGGTCCTGCTGGCCGTCATCCTTGCCTTCATGGTTTATTTCGTGCGCAATTTCGCGATGGTTCTTGGCGAAAACGGTCAGTTACCTGCTGTTCTTGCCGCATGGGCGCCACCGCTCGCGGCCATCGGGCTCTCGCTTGGTGTGCTTTTGCACAACGAGGAGGGCTGATGCGGCGGTTTCTTGTCATACTGGCATTGCTCTGGCCCCTCGGCGTCACCGCGCAAGAGGCCGCGACCCTTGTGGCGGATCAGGTCGCGCTGGATCGTACCGGACGGCTGATGGCCTCAGGCAATGTGGCGGCGTTCTTCGACGGCGCGGAGTTGCGCGCAACCGCGATCACCTATGATCAGACCGCCGACACCCTGCAGATCACCGGCCCGATCGTGATCCGCACCGCTGATGGCACCATTCTGACAGCCGACCGTGCCGATCTCGATCCGCGGCTCGAGAACGGCATCCTGCTGGGCGCGCGTATCGTGCTGGATCAACAGCTGCAACTGGCCGCGAACCAGATCGACCGGCAGGACGGGCGTTTTTCGCAGCTCTATAAAACCTCCGCTACCGCGTGCCGGGTCTGTGGCGACGGCCCACCCTTGTGGGAAATCAGGGCCGAGCGCGTGATCCACGACGATCTCGAACGCCAGCTCTACTTTCGTAACGCCAGCTTCCGGATCCGCGGCGTGCCTGTGCTCTGGCTGCCGCGCATGCGCCTGCCCGATCCCACGCTCGACCGCGCGACGGGGCTACTGGTGCCCGAACAGCGCAATACCGACAGGCTCGGCTTCGGGATCAAGCTGCCGTATTTCATCACATTGGGCGACAGCCGCGACCTGACGGTGACACCCTATCTTTCGTCTGAAACGCGCACATTGGAATTACGCTACCGGCAGGCCCTGCCGAACGGGTTCCTGTCCGCCCGCGGCGCGGTCAGCGATGATACGCTTGTCGACGGCACCCGCGCCTATCTCTTCGCGGACGGCGAATTCGATCTTGGCAGGGGCTATCAGCTGGATTTCGACATAGAGACCACCAGCGACGCAGGCTACCTGCGGGCCTATGATTATTCCGACAAGGACCGGCTCGACAGCGCACTTGCCCTGCTGCGCGTGACGCAGGCCAGCCTCATGCGGGCGCGGCTGACCTACTACGAGACCCTGCGCGACGACGAAGACAACGCATCGCTGCCGCCTGTTATCGCCGATTGGCGGTTTCAGGGACGCGCCGCCGGCCCGCTGGGTGGCACCTTCGACTATCAGACCAGCATCGACGCCGCCTTGCGCACCGCCGAAACCGACGGAGACGCAGGCCGCGATGTTCTGCGCGCAGGGGCCCTGGGCACCTGGAGGCGCGACTGGATGCTGCCCCATGGCCTGCTGGCCACCGCCGAACTTGGCGTGCGTGCCGACGTTTTCGCAACCACAAACGACCCGGCCTTCGACACCACCGGCATCCGGTTCGTCCCCGCAGGCAGCGCAACGCTACGCTGGCCATTGGCACGCAGCGGTCGGAATGGTGCGGTACATATCCTCGAACCGGTGGTGCAGCTGGGCTTTGCAGACAGCTTCGGCACAATTCCCCCCAATGAAGACAGCCTGCGCACAGAGCTCGACCGCGCAAATCTCTTCAGCCTGTCCCGGTTTGCAGGCGAGGATGCCGTCCAGACCGGTCCACAACTGGCGGCCGGACTGACCTGGACGCGGGCAACCCCCGCCGGACTGGACACCACGCTTGCTGTAGGAAGGGTGTTGCGACAGGACGCCGACGCAGATTTCACGCCCTCTTCGGGGCTCGATGGCGACGCCTCGGACTGGCTGGTGGCCGGACAGATCGGTGGGCTGGACGGGTTTCTCTTCGATGCACGCAGCCTGTGGGACACCGCAAACGGGATCAACGTGGCCGACAGCCGGATCAGCTGGCGCAACGACCGTATCACGCTGGGGGCCAACTACATCTGGCAGAGCTCCGACAGCAGCGAAGGCCGCGACGATACGATTTCGGAATGGTCGGTCGACTCCGGGTTTCAGGTGAATGATCGCTGGGCGTTCGACCTCGACGCCCGCTATGACATCGCCGCCGACCGCCCGATCAGTGCGGGTGTCGGACTGCGGTGGCGCAACGAATGCGTCACGATCGACGTTTCAGCCTCGCGCCGCTTTGCATCCTCAGATACAGTCGAGCCGACAACCAGTTACGGGATCAGCGGCAGTATCGGCGGCTTTTCCACCGGGCGCGCCGCGGGCGGGCTGACTACAGGATGCACAAACTGACAAGCATGATGAGTACCAGGATGCGACACAGAAAAATCCGGGCCGGACTGCTGGCCATCACCCTCGCCGCCTTCGCCCCTGCCATGACGGTCGCGCAAGGCGCCACGAGCGTGGCGATTACGGTCAACGACCGTGCGGTCACCGATTACGAACTCAATCAGCGCATTCTCTTGCTGGATGCCTTCAACACCTCCGGCGATCTGCGCCGGATCGCGCGAAACGACCTCATCGAAGACCGCCTGAAACAGCAGGAGATGGCGCGCTTCGGGCTTGGCCTGCCGCCCGAGGCGCTGCAATCCGAATTGGAAGCCTTCGCCGAGCGCGCCAACCTGTCACTGCCCGAATTCCGACAGGTCCTTGCCGCGCAGGGCATCGCGCCCGAAACCTTGCGGGATTTCGTCGAAATCGGCGTTCTGTGGCGTAACTACGTGCGCAGCCGCTTCGGACGCGAGGTGACAGTCACCGATGCCGACATCGACCGTGCCATCGCACAAGCCGGCAGCGCACCCACCCGGATCGAACTGCTCTTGTCGGAAATCATCATTCCAGTCACGCCGCAAAACGAGGTCCGCGCGCGTGACGTAGCGCAGCGGATCGCGCAAATCCGCAGTTTCGAAGAGTTTTCCCGCGCCGCGAGCCAGGCCTCGGCCCTGCCGTCGCGCGAGGACGGGGGACGGATCGACTGGGTACCTGCCGCGAACTATCCGCCTCAGATCTCGGCGATCCTGCTTGATCTGGCGGTCGGCGAAGTCACCGAACCGATCGAGATCCCCAACGGCATCGCCTTGTTCCAGAAACGCGGCCAGCGTGAAGCGCGCACGCCTGTCACGCCGCCTGCAAGCATCGACTACGCCGCCTACTACATCCCCGGCGGACAGACCCCCGCCGCGATCGAAACCGCCCGTGACGTGGCGGCAAACGCCGACACCTGCGATGATCTTTACGGAGTGGCGCAAGGCCAAGCGCCTGAGGTGCTCGACCGTGTGGTGTCTCCGCCATCCCAGATACCCGGCGATATCGCACTGGAATTGGCACAACTCGACCCCGGCGAAGTCTCGACGAACCTGACGCGCAATGAGGGCCGTACCCTCGTTTTCCTGATGCTCTGTGCCCGCAACGAGGTCGGCGGCGAAGAGATCGATCGTGATGTCGTGGCCAACCGGATCCGCAGCCAGCGGCTCGGCGCGCTTGCCGATGCCCTGATCGCCGATTTGCGGGCCTCGGCCGATATCCGGCCCTGATGCTTCCTATCGCGATCAGTTGCGGTGAACCGGCAGGGGTCGGCCCCGAAGTCGCGGTTGCGGCATGGGCGGCGCTGGGTGCAGAAACGCCCTTGGTCTGGCTGGGTGACCCGCGACACCTGCCGAAGGGCACACCGGTGCATGAAACCGATGATCCCGGCGATCGAAAAACCGGCAAGTTGACGGTTCTGCCCCGCGACTTCGGCGCGCCGGCAATCCCCGGCCAGCCCGATCCCGCGCATGCACAGGGGGTGATCGACGCCATTGGCGACGCCGTGGCACTGGTGGAGGCCGGCAAGGCGCGCGCGCTGTGCACGGCGCCTATCCACAAGGCTGCGCTGATCGATGGCGCCGGGTTCGCCTACCCGGGCCATACCGAATATCTCGCGGCACTGGCAGGCATCCGACAGGTGGTGATGATGCTGGCCTGTGATGGCTTGCGCGTCGTCCCTACGACCATACACATCCCGCTCGCCGAGGTGCCGGGCCAACTGTCGGCCAGCCTCCTGAGCGAGACCATCGGGATCACGCATGCCGCACTCAGGCGCGATTTCGGGATCGCCGCCCCGAGGATCGCAGTCTCAGGATTGAACCCCCATGCCGGCGAGGACGGCAAGATCGGACGCGAAGAGCAGGACACGATCATCCCGGTGCTCGAGGCATTGCGCCTTCAGGGCTTTGCCCTGACCGGTCCGCTTTCGGCCGATACGATGTTTCACGAAGGCGCGCGGGCAGGTTATGACGCCGCGATCTGCATGTATCACGATCAGGCGCTGATCCCGATCAAGACGCTCGATTTCTCGGGCGGGGTCAATATCACCCTTGGCCTGCCCTTCATCCGCACGTCCCCCGACCATGGCACGGCCTTCGATATCGCCGGCAAGGGCATGGCCGATGCGACGTCGATGATCGCGGCGATCCGCATGGCCGCGACCATGGCCGATGCCCGCGACGCCGCCCCATGAGCGGGATCGACGCCCTGCCCCCCTTGCGCGATGTAATCGCGACCCATGGGCTGGCGGCGAAGAAATCCCTCGGCCAGAATTTTCTGCTCGATCTCAACCTGACGGCAAAGATCGCGCGGCTGGCCGGCGACCTGAGCGGATCTGACGTGCTCGAGATCGGTCCCGGCCCGGGCGGTCTGACGCGCGGCCTGCTGGCGGAAGGCGCGCGCCACGTCTTGGCCATCGAAAAGGACCCACGCTGTCTGCCGGCGCTGGCCGAAATCGCGGAGGCCTACCCCGGACGGCTCACGGTGATCGGTGGTGATGCGCTCGCGGTGGATCCGCTGGCGCATCTGTCACCGCCGATCAAAGTCGCGGCGAACCTGCCCTATAACGTGGGCACCGAACTACTCGTGCGCTGGCTCACACCGCGCGACTGGCCGCCCTTTTGGGACAGCCTGACACTGATGTTCCAGCGTGAAGTGGCCCAGAGAATCACCGCCCGCCCCGGCACCAAGGCCTACGGGCGGCTCGCGATACTCGCGCAATGGCGCAGCACACCGCGGATCGTGCTCGACCTGCCGCCCGAGGCGTTCAGCCCGCCACCCAAGGTCAACTCGGCCGTGGTGCACCTGACCGCACTGCCGGAGCCGCGTTTTCCCGCCGATCCCGCAACGCTGACCCGCGTGGTCGGCAGCGCCTTCAACCAGCGGCGCAAGATGCTGCGCTCGGCCCTGAAATCGCTGCATCCCGATATCGAGGATATCCTGACCAGCGCCGGCATTGCGCCGACGACACGGGCCGAACAGGTCGATCTCGAGGCCTTCTGCGCGCTCGCGCGGGCCTTCGACGCTGCGCGCTGACGCAGGCGCATCATTCTGCCCGACAGACCCTCACCGCAGCATCCCGTAACGACAAAAAAAAGCCCCCCGAAATCGGAGGGCTGTTCATTCACTCTGCGGCTTCGGGCGTATCGGGCATGCCACCGCCGCCACCGCCCTGGTCGCCGCCCTTGGGCTTGCGCGGCCCGCGTGGCTTACGCTCGCGCTTGGGCTTTTCCTCGGGCGTTTCGACCAGTCCGCTTTCGCCCTGCCCGTCCGACTGATCGTCCTGCGGGGGGTTATTCGAGGCGGCTTCCTGCGCCTTCAGACGTTCGGCCCGCTCGCGGTCGCGCTCGGCCTGTCTCTGGCGGTTCTGCTCTTCCTGCTCTTCGCGCTTGGCCTCGACCTCGCGCTGCGCTTCGGCGAGCAGACGTGTGTAATGCTCGGCGTGTTGGGCGAAATTCTCGGCGTCCACCCGGTCGCCCGCCAGCACCGCATCGCGGTGCAGCTGGTTGTATTTTTCGATGATCTGCTGCGGCGTGCCGCGCACCTTGCCATCGGGGCCGGAGCTGTCAAAAACGCGATTGATGATATTCCCGCCCGTGGGACGGTTATTGCGGTTCTTGTTCCGCGACCGTGACTTCGATGATCTCATGATTTGTTTTCAAGCCTTTGGCTGTCGTTGCGTCGGTGCCATGCGCAGACTTCGTGCGCGAAATTTTGTGGCCTGACGATGTTCTGGCGACTGATCAGAGGGGGCTGCGAAGCTGAGCCACGTTCCTGCCGATACGGGAATCAATAAGATGCGCTGGCCCCCAAGACAAGCCCCAAACCCCGCAAAACGCCCAAACAGTGGATTTTCGCCGCGTAAAAGCGCTGTTTCAGGGGTTTGTGGCCGCAACAACGCGGTCTCGGCCATCCAGATCCGGAATGACAAGAGGATCGACGAGACCGGCATTCGCCATCATCGCAGAGACCGCCTGCCCTTGCGTCGGCCCGATTTCGACCATCAGCCTTCCACCGCTGCGCAGATACCTGGGCGCCCCTGCTGTGATCGCACGATAGGCCGTCAAACCGTCGGCCCCGTCCGTCAGCGCCGCGCGGGGTTCATAAAAGAGAACGTCCGGCTGCAGTCCATCCATTTCATGTTCGGCGATATAGGGCGGGTTCGAGACGATCAGATCGTAGCTGCTACCTATTGCCTGAAACCAATCCGATACCTCGAAGTGCACGCGGTTCGCGACATCAAGCGCCGCGGCGTTTTCTTCGGCCACCTGCAATGCAGAGGCCGAAATGTCCGTGGCCGTGCCGATCGCATCGGTACGCTCGGCCAGCAGCGTCAGGATGATCGCACCCGATCCGGTGCCCAGGTCCAACACATCGGCAAATGCACCTTTCAATGCCTCGGCGACCAGCACTTCGGTTTCGGGACGCGGGTCTAGAACACGCCCGTCGACCCGGAACCGCCGTCCGTAGAACTCTCGGTATCCCAGAATATGGCTGACGGGTTCACCCTGCCTCCGCCGTCCGGCATAGACAAAGGCCAGATCCACCGTGGCTTCGTCGACCGGGTCTTGAGAATGGAGCGAAAGCCGCTGCACCGGCAGGTCCATGGCATGGGCAAGCAGCAATCGCGCGTCACGTGCCGGAGTAGCGATAGGTACCTGACCGGGCACGCCTGATCCCTCCCCTTTCAGAAAGGCAACGAGTTGCGTGATCGCCTGCTGGACCGTCATCTGCACCGACAGACGCCTGCCAATGTCAGGCCCCCATCTCGGCCAGCAGCGTTGCCTGTGCATCCGCCTGCAAGGCATCGATGATTTCGTCCAGATCGCCCTGCATCACCTGACCCAGCGAGTAGAGCGTCAGGTTGATGCGGTGGTCCGTCATCCGGCCCTGCGGATAGTTGTAGGTGCGGATGCGTTCGGACCGGTCCCCGGACCCCACCTGCGCCTTGCGGTCTGCAGAGCGTTCGGCATCCGCCCGCTGGCGCTCCAGATCGAAGAGCCGCGTCTTGAGTACCTGCATCGCGATCTCGCGGTTGCGGTGCTGTGACTTTTCGGAGCTTACCACGATAATACCTGTCGGTTCATGCAGGATCCGCACCGCCGAATCCGTGGTGTTGACATGCTGCCCGCCCGATCCGCTGGCCCGCATGGTGTCAATGCGCAGATCGGAGGGGTTGATCTGGATATCCACATCCTCGGCTTCGGGCAGAACCGCGACGGTCGCGGCCGAAGTATGGATACGCCCGCCGCTTTCGGTTTCCGGCACTCGCTGCACGCGGTGCACGCCGCTTTCGTATTTCAGCCTTGCAAAGACCCCGTCCCCGGCGATGCGGGCGACGACCTCCTTGATGCCGCCCACCTCGGTCTCGGAGTGTTCGAGGATTTCGAACTTCCAGCCCTGCCCTTCGGCATAGCGCTGGTACATCCGCAGCAGGTCACCGGCGAAAAGCGAGGCCTCGTCGCCCCCGGTTCCGGGGCGGATCTCGAGGAGTGCGGGGCGGGCGTCGGCGGCATCCTTGGGCAAAAGCGCCAGTTGAACATCGTGTTCGGAGGCGTCCAGCCTTTCGCGCAACGTCGGCAGCTCCATCTCGGCCAGTTCGCGCATTTCGGGATCTTTCAGCATCGCCTCGGCGTCGCTGATCTGTTGCAGCAGGTCCTTGTAGGCGGTGACCGTCTCGACGACCGGGCGTAACTCCGCGTATTCCTTGCCCAATTTCGCGATATCGCTGCCCGCGCTGCCGTCAGCCATCTTGGCCTCCAGAAACTGGAAGCGGTCGATCAGGGTTGCGATTTTTTCAGGCGCGATCATGGCATTGCAAGTGGCCGATCACGGCGCCTGGGTCAAGGGGCCGAGGCTGGCCAGCCAGCTTTCGATCCGTGCCTTGTTGACGCCCATATCAGAACGCCCGAAGCGCAGGCGGCCGTAGACGATCAACAGGTCATCGGCGACCGTCACCGTGGTATAGTCGGGGAACCCCCAAAAGAGCGACCGGGTCTGGAACGTCAAAAGCCCCTCTCCCACGCTCCCCGCCAGCAGTGTCGTGCGCGGTGTCGCCAGTGCGCGCTGCTCGAAGGCCGTCAGCACCTCCTGCGCGGGTGCCGTGATCCGGCGCACGGCGGTGAAGCCGCCATCTTCCTGCCGGTCGACCGGTTCGGTGATCTGGGGCGGCACATGCCAGCGCTCCGGAGACGTCGGCGCAAGCCGGAAATAGAGCATCAGCCCTGCCATGAGGATCAAAATCGCAATCAGAATGCGCATGAAACGCTGCTCCCTTGTTCAGTGGTCTGTGCAGACAGGCGGCTTTCGGATGATGTTGACGCCATGTTCATCCCTAGCGATAGGGCACGCCGGGCAGGATGGACAACATCTCGAACACCAGATTGGCCCCGGTCAACGCCGTATTGCCCGACGGATCGTAGGGGGGCGATACCTCGACCAGATCACAGCCGACGATGTTCAGCCCCCGCAATCCGCGGATCAGTTCCATCGCCTGCGGTGTCGTCAGCCCGCCGATTTCAGGCGTGCCGGTCCCGGGCGCATAGGCGGGGTCGAGGCTGTCGATATCATAGCTGATATAACACGGCCGGTCTCCGATTTTCTCGGTGATCTCGGCTGCTAGCGGCGCGAGGGATCTGTGCCACAGGTCGGGGGCGAGGTATTGGTTGAAACCCCAGCCCGCCGCTTCGGAAAAGTCATCTGCGGAATAGCCGGTCCCGCGCAGCCCGATCTGGAAAACCCTGTCCGGCGTGATCAATCGCTCTTCGTAGGCGCGGCGGAATACCGTGCCGTGTGTTTCACGCTCGCCGAACATGGTGTCATTCACATCCGCATGCGCATCCACGTGCACCAGCGCCACGGGCCCGTGTTTCGCCGCCATGGCCCGCAGGACCGGCAACGTCAGCGAATGGTCACCTCCCAATGTGACCGGGATGAAATCATGCATGAGGTATGCATTGTAAGCATCTGTTATAATGCGAATTGTATCGCTCAGGCTGAATGTATTGATCGGCACATCCCCAAGGTCGGCGCACTGCAGGGCATCGAATGGCGCGGCACCGGTCTGGATATTGTAGGGCCGGATCATCGCCGATTGCTCGCGCAACTGCTTGGGCCCCATCCGCGTGCCCGAGCGCCAACTGGTCCCGATATCCATCGGGATGCCGATCACGCCCACATCGAGGCCTTCGGGACTGTCCGCACCGGGCAGCCTCATGAAGGTCTGCGGACCCGAAAACCGCGCCAGATCATTGCCTGAAATCGGTTGGTTCGGCATCATTTTTTCCTTTTATGCCAGAGTGCAAGGCAACAAAGCTCAGTCGCGACATGCGCACCGGCGATCGCCGTTGCTCCGGTCGTGTCATAGGGCGGCGAGACTTCGACGACGTCACCGCCGACCATATTGATGCCTGCAAGATCACGCAGGATCGCCGCCACTTGCCATGTCGCCAGCCCACCCCAAACAGGCGTGCCCGTACCCGGCGCAAAGGCGGGGTCGAGGGCATCGATATCGAAGGTAATGTAGGTCGGATGATCCCCCACCGCGGCCCTGATACGCTCGGTCACCCAGGCGGCACCCTTTTCGTGACAGCTGCGCGCATCGATGAAGGGCATGCCGAGATAATCAGCACAATCGGTCCTGATCCCGATCTGGATCGAACGCGAGACATCGACAAGACCCAGTTTGACGGCCTTGTACATGAAGGTGCCGTGGTCGATCCGGTTCATGTCGTCATCCGGCCACAGATCGGAGTGGGCATCGAACTGGACAACAGATAACGGCCCGTATTTGTCGGCATAGGCGCGCAGGATCGGCAGCGTGATGAAATGATCACCGCCAAGGGTGATCGCGCCGACGCCCTGCGCCAGGATGCCCGCGATATGCGCCTCGACCAGTGCCGGAAAACCGGCGGTATCGGCATAGTCGAACGCCACATCGCCGTAATCTGCGATCGCGCACTCTGTCAACGGATCGAAACCGTCCCAGCCGTAGGGTGGATCATAAGGTTGCAGCGTTGCGGCCTCGCGGATCGCACGAGGCCCGAAGCGCGTGCCGGGCCTGTGTGTCACCGCCTGATCGAAGGGCACGCCCGTCACCGCCAGGTCATAGCCCGCAAGGGTCTTGGTGTAGGTCCGCCGCAAGAACGAGGTCGCGCCGGCGAAAGCGTTCTCAAAGGCCAGACCCCGCCGGTCGGTGGCTGTGAACGCGCGATCTATCGCCTGTTTCGCCTTGTCGAGTGTCATGACGCAAACTCTTCGGTCGCGGGCGCATCCCTGCTGTCGGGTGCTGCGCGTGCGCCGTCGCAGGGCAACGCCCGCTCGACCACTCTTGCGAAGAAAGAGGCCCCTGCGGGTGCCGCTGAATCGGCGAAATCGAACCCGGCATTGTGCAGGCCCGCGCTGTCGCCGTTGCCGATGAAAAGATAGGCCCCGGGTCGCGACTGCAGCATGTAGGAAAAATCCTCGGCCCCCATTTCGCGGGGCGCGTCCCCCGTCACATCCGCCGATACCTCGCGCGCGACCTCGACGGCAAAGGCAGTCCTTGCGGGGTCGTTGACCGTGGCGGGATAGCCGATCTCGTAGTCCAATTCCGCCTTCACGTCATAGGCCGCTGCGTGACCATCGACGATGGCCTGTAGCCGCCTCTGCACCATGGCCTGCACGCCGGGGTCGAAGGTGCGCACGGTGCCGTTGATATAGGCGGTTTCGGGGACGATATTGTCCGCCGAGCCGGTATGGATCTGCGTGACCGAGATCACCAGCGCGTCTTCGGCGAAATTGTTGCGGCTCACGATGGTCTGGATCGCGGAGGCGATCCCCACCGCTGCGACGACAGGATCGGCGGTTTCATGCGGAAAGGCCCCGTGACCGCCCCTGCCGTGTATGTGGATGTGAAAGGTATCCACGGCGGCCATGATCGGCCCGGGCGTTGTGAAGAACGCCCCTTCCGCCGCGCCGGGGGCGCAATGCAGCGCGTAAACCTCACGGATCGCGAAGCGGTCCATCACGCCTTCTTCGACCATCACACCCGCGCCGCCACCGCCCTCTTCGGCGGGCTGAAAGATCAATGCCACGCGGCCGGCGAAATTGCGTGTCTCGGCAAGATATCGCGCGGCCCCCAAAAGCATCGCTGTATGCCCGTCGTGGCCGCAGGCATGCATACGACCGGGAGCGGTCGAAGCATGCGCCAGTCCTGTCGTCTCGTTGATGGGGAGCGCGTCCATATCTGCCCGCAGTCCCACGGTCGCCCCTTCGTCCCGCCCGTGGATCAGGGCGACAATGCCGGACGTGGCAATGCCCTCGTGAATCTCGTCGACCCCGAATTCACGCAGGCGCGCAGCAACGAAGGCGGCTGTCTGGTGGCAGTCGAATTGCAATTCGGGATGCGCGTGCAGATGCCGCCGCCAACGCGTCATATCGTCCTGGAATTCGGCGATCCGGTTGATCACGGGCATTGCTGGCGCTCCGATTGCCTTGTGCTTAGGGTGCCAGTGAACGCAAAAACCGGGGGGCTTGCAATGGCTGATGATGCACTGATCCACGACCCCGAGGGCGGTATGCCGCGCCTTCTGGAAATCATGCGCCGCCTGCGCGATCCCGACACCGGCTGTCCTTGGGATATCGAACAGGATTTCAACAGTATCGCACCCTACACCATCGAAGAGGCCTATGAGGTCGCCGATGCGATCGCCCGCGAGGACTGGACCGAACTGGAGGGCGAGTTGGGCGATCTTTTGTTGCAGACGGTCTATCACACCCAGATGGGCGCCGAGGCGGGGCATTTCACTTTCGACAGTGTCGTGCGCGCCATCAGCGACAAGATGGTCGCACGACATCCGCATGTCTTCGGTGACGAATCCCGCGACAAGTCCGCCGGGCAGCAGGTGCAGGACTGGGAACGGATCAAGGCGGCCGAACGCGCCGGCAAGAAACAGACCCGCACGCTCGACGGTGTCGCCATCGGCCTGCCTGCGCTGACCCGCGCGGTCAAACTGCAAAAGCGTGCGGCACGCGTCGGTTTCGACTGGCCCGATACAAGCCATGTGATCGACAAGATCATCGAAGAGGCGGGCGAACTGGTGGAAGCACGCGAAACGCTGTCGCATACCGAGGTGGCAGAAGAATTCGGCGACCTGCTATTCGTCGTCGCCAATCTTGCCCGGCATCTGGATCTCGACCCCGAAGAGGCGCTGCGGGCCGCGAACCGGAAATTCACCCGCCGCTTCGCCGCGGTCGAGGACGCGCTGGCCGCGCGCGGCAAATCCCCGTCAGACAGCGATCTGGCGGAAATGGATGCCCTTTGGGATCAGGCAAAGGCGCAGGAAAGGTAGCAGCCGCCCGCGCCTTCGGCGTGCGGCACCCATCCGCGCAGGAACTTACAGAACATGAAAAAGGACGCCGCAGGATGCAGATGAAGGACGTAAACGCGATCGTGACGGGCGGTGCATCGGGTCTTGGTGCCGCGACCGCACGGCATTTCATCACACAAGGTGCCCGGGTGACAATCCTCGATCATGATCCGGCGGGGGCCGGTTTCGCGCAAGACATCGGCGCCGGTTTTGCCGCAGTCGATGTGACCGATGCGGCGAGTGTGACAGCGGGCCTCGATGCCGCGGGAGCGATCAACGTGGCCGTCAATTGCGCCGGTGTCGCGGCGGTAGAAAAAACCCTGGGACAGAACGGCCCCCATGATCAGGGCCGTTTCGAAAAAACGCTCGCGATCAATCTTGCGGGGACATTCAACGTCGCACGGCTGGCGGCAGAACGGATGCAGGCAGGTGGTGTCATCATCAATACCGCGTCGGTCGCCGCCTTCGACGGGCAGAAGGGCCAGGCGGCCTATGCCGCATCAAAGGCAGGCATCACCGGGCTGTCATTGCCGATGGCACGTGATCTGGCACGCGCGGGCATCCGCGTGATGGCCATCGCGCCCGGTATTTTCCGCACGCCCATGCTGGAGGGTCTGGGCGAAGAGGTCATGGCCGGGCTGGCGCGTGACGTCGTCTTTCCAGCCCGGCTGGGCGAGCCCGGCGAATTCGCGGCACTGGCAGCCTTCATCGTCGAATGCGATTACCTGAACGGCACGACCATCCGGCTGGATGGTGCGCTGCGGATGCCCTAGCTCTCGGCCTTTTCCGCAAGCATCAGCCATTCCTCCTCGGCATCCGAAAGGGCCTGCTGGCGCTGGACAAGTGCATCGGTCGCTTTGCGGAATTTGACCGGCTCGCGGGTGAAAAGGTCGGGATCGGCAAGGAGCGTCTCGAGTTTGCCGATCTCGGCGGTCAGGCGGTCGATCTCGGCGGGCAGTTCATCGAGGCGGTGCTTTTGGGTGAATGACAGGCCCGAGGGTTTCGCGGGCTTCGGTGTCTCCTGCCGCGGTTTTGCCGGCGCGGTCCTTGCCGCATCCCTCACCTGATCGGCGCCGTCGCGATCGGCGCGCTGGCTTTGATAATCGCTCCAACCGCCGGCGTAGGCCGTCGCACGTCCGTCGCCTTCCATCGCGATGGTGGTGGTCGCGACGCGGTCGAGAAAGTCCCTGTCGTGACTGACAAGGATCGCGGTGCCGTCATATTCGCCAAGCAGGTCTTGCAGAAGGTCCAACGATTCGATGTCGAGATCGTTGGTCGGCTCGTCGAGCACCAGCAGATTGCTTTCCCGCGCCATCAGGCGCGCCAGCAGGAGCCGGGCTTTTTCACCGCCCGAGAGGGCACGGACGGGTGCGCGTGCCTGCGCCTCGTCGAAGAGGAAATCTTTCAGATAGCCCACGACATGGCGCGGATTGCCGCGCACCATGATCTGGTCGGATTTGCCCGACACGCCGATCTCGGGATCGTTGGCGAGGTTTTCCCACAGCGACAAATCGGGGACCAGCGCCTCGCGCGCCTGATCGAAGACCGCGATATCGAGGTTGGTGCCAAGCTTCACCTCGCCTGCGTCGGGCGCGATCTGCCCCAGCAACATCTTGACCAGCGTCGTCTTGCCGACCCCGTTGGGGCCGACCAGAGCGATCCGGTCGCCGCGCTGCACCATGAGGTCGAAGTCTGCGACGATCTGTTTGGAGCCGAATGACTTCGACAGACCCGTGGCCTCGATCACCTTCTTGCCCGATGTGGCGCCGCCTTCGAAGGCCATCGCCGCGGTGCCCTGCCGCCGGATCTGGGCCGCCCGCTGCGCGCGCAGGTCCTGCAAGGCCCGCACACGGCCCATGTTACGCTTGCGCCGCGCCGAGATACCCTCGACCGCCCAGCGTGCCTCGGCCTTGATCTTGCGGTTGAGCTTGTGACGCTGCTGGTCTTCCTCGTCCCAGATCTTGTCGCGCCATTCCTCGAAACCGGCAAAACCCTGTTCGGACCGGCGCACCTCGCCACGGTCGATCCAGAGCGTCGCCCGCGTGAGGTTACGCAGGAAGGCGCGGTCATGGCTGATCAGCACGAAGGCCGCGCGGGTCTGTTTGAGCGCGTTCTCAAGCCAGGCGATCGCTTCGATATCAAGATGGTTGGTGGGTTCGTCCAGCAACATCAGTTCGGGCGCCTCGGCCATGAGTTTTGCCAGTGCCGCACGCCGCCTCTCACCACCCGAAGCGGTCGCCACATCGCCGTCGGGATCGAATTTCAACCCTTCCGCCACCATGTCGACCTTGTAGGCCTCTTCAGGTGGCAATCCGCTTGTGGCGAAGTCGCCCAGCGTCGCGCAGCCCGCCATGTCGGGGTCCTGCTCCATATAGCCGACCTGCACGCCCGGTGTGGCCACCCGTTCCCCGGAATCGGGCTGTACCAGCCCGGCCATGACCTTCATCAAGGTGGATTTGCCCGATCCGTTCCGGCCGACAAGTGCGACCCGGTCCGCAGGCTGCACCACCAGCGAAAGATCGGCGAACACGGGATCACCCCCGAATGTAAGGCTGATATCGGATAATTGTAAAAGAGGAGGTCGGGCCATACCGCCTGCTAGGCCACGACAACGCCTTGTGCAAGGGCACGCAGCGCACGCGCACGCCCGGGCGGGACGGCGGCAAGCTCGATACAGGTGAAGACATGCAGCGTGTTCATCGCGCGATCGACCACCGCATGGTCACCGACCCAACCACCCATGGCAAGATAGGTCCGCAAAAGCGGCGGGAGGGGCGCGGACCCGGTGTCAGGCTGGCCGGCAAAGGCCACGACCTCGCCTGCCCCAACCCCGGGTCGTTTGGCACATGGACCCTGATGCTGTGCCAGCAGCCGGGCAAAGCCTTTGCCGTAGGGTGCCGGATCTATCCCCTGAAAGCTGGTGCAGCCGAAAAGCACCTCTGCCCCGGCGTCATCGACCAGGTGGGTCAGCACCGCCCAGGCGAGGCGCAGCACATCTGCATCCTGCACCTTGGGCGCGATGCAGAATCGCCCGACCTCGACCATGGGGGCGCACTGACCGGCCAAGCCCGACAGGTCGTAATGCTGTGCTGCATAGCTTTCCGCGATGCGGTTTCCGCTGCCGAGAAAGAGCACGCGCGCCGTCGCCACAAGGGCGCCGGTCTGATCGAATACCATCAGATGGCTGCATTTTGCATCGAAGCGATCCCGATCCACACCTTCACTTTGAAAAAAGCACCGGTGCCGCAGACGCTGGCAGGCGACGAGATCCGCGCCGGTTTCGGCGATGCGGGCGGTCAGGCGACCGGCTGCGAACGGAATTGTCATCTTCATCCTTCTTGGCGGAAAGGCCTCTTGCCATTAGGTCTATCGAAACGGATCAACGTGACAAAGGTACGATATGGACAAAGTGACGAAAACCGACGCGGAATGGCGGGAAAAGCTATCCGATCTGGCCTACAAGGTAACGCGCAAGCACGGCACCGAACGCGCGGGAACCCATGATGATTTCCCCAAGGAGCCCGGCACGTTCACCTGTGTTTGCTGTGGAGCCGCCCTTTTCGATCAGGAACACAAGTTCGAAAGCGGCACGGGCTGGCCATCCTTCTACAAGCCTCTTGATGACGACATGGTCGGCGAAAGTGTCGACCGCAGCTTTTTCATGAAGCGCACGGAAGTCCACTGTAACCGCTGCGAGGCGCACCTCGGACATGTCTTTCCCGACGGTCCGCAACCCACGGGCCTGCGCTACTGCATCAATGGTGTTGCGCTGGAATTTTCACCGGAAGGCTGATCAACCCGCGTGTCGGGAAACGCGCCTGCCTCGACTGCTATTGATCGTCCACACCCAGCAGCGTGCCTGCGTCGACACGACCGAACGCACCGAAGAGCTGGCTGAGGAAGGATACATCGGCGATACCGTCGTCGGTGACGCGGCGGTCTAGCGTGACGACCCGGCCGTCCTGCAGCGTGTAGCGTGCAACATTGCGCAAACGATCATTGGCATCGAACGAAACGGCGATGACCTCGCGGTCGACTTCACGCGGCGCAAGGGGGCCGAATTGTTCGAATTTCGACGCCGCGTAGTAAATGGTATTGTTCTGCAGCACGCGGTCGGCGACGGGTTGTCCGAACAGCCCGATCACCTCGTCCTTGGTACTGACGCCGACATCCAGCGCGGCCAGCTCCGATTGCGGGGGAACAAAGCCGTGATAGCGTTCGATGGGCGCACAAGCCGTCAGGGTTGCCGCCAGTGCCGCACCCGTTCCAATTCTGCGGAGTTTGCCAAAATTCACCGGCCGAACACCCATCACCGCACCCTCTTGCCTTGACCCTCGGGGTCTTTTGACCCGACTATAACACCTGACCTGCCTGTTCAAGAAACGATGACACCTTGACCCCAATGACCCGACATATCGTCCGTCTGAGCGATCTGCCCAACCGCAAGCCCACGCCGTTCGAGATCGTCCCCTCGGCCGACGAAAGAGAGGCGATCGCCACCCGGCTGGGCATTGTCGGGATCAGAAAACTGCGTTTTGTCGGCATGCTCGCACCGCAGGGCGGACACGACTGGCACCTGACCGCGGATCTGGGCGCCTCGGTGGTACAGTCCTGCGTGGTGACGCTTGACCCGGTGACGACACGCATCGACGAGGCTGTGACGCGCACCTACCTTGCGGATATGCCCGAAATCACCGGCGGTGAGACCGAGATGCCCGAGGATGACACAACCGAGGCCCTGCCCGAAACCGTTGATCTTGCGGCGGTCATGGTCGAGGCCCTGTCGCTGGCGCTACCTCCCTATCCCCGCCGCGAGGGTGCCGCTCTGGGCGAGGCGGTGTTCACCGAAAGCGGGATAACGCCCTTGCGCGACGAGGACACCAAACCCTTTGCGGGGCTTGCCGGTTTGCGCGAAAGCCTTGAAAAGAAAGACGAATAACCACCGCGCGAGAGGTGGCGAAAAAGCCTTGCACATATAAGGAATCGCAGTATGTTCGCGGCCTCTTTTACATCGCGTCTCGACAGGCTGCCTGCAATGGCGTAGGACCCCGCGGACGAGAACGAAAACAGGGCCGGCGGCCCTAAATATCATAGGGTTGAGACATGGCTGTCCAGCAGAACAAAGTATCAAAATCGCGCCGCAACAACCGGCGTGCACACGACTCGCTTGTCGCGGCGAACCCCAACGAGTGTGAGAACTGCGGCGAACTCAAGCGTCCTCACCATGTGTGCCCGTCCTGCGGGCACTACGCCGGACGCGAAGTCGTTGCAGATACAACCGAGATCGACCTCGACGACGACGCAGCCTAAGGGCATCGTAAGGGCAACGGCATGACCCCAGTGCAGACGGACAAGGCTCCGACGCAAGGACATGCCGACGCACCCGTCCTATCGGTCGATGCCATGGGTGGCGATAATGGGCCTGCAGCGGTGGTTGCGGGCCTTTCGAAGTTCATGAAGAAGGAAACCGGGGCCCGTGCGATCCTGCATGGCCCAAAATCGGAACTCGCCCCCCTTCTCGCGAGGTCCGGGCTGGAAGAGCGGGTCACCATCCACGATGCCGCCGATGTCGTGCGGATGAGCGACAAGCCAACCCACGTTTTGCGGCACGGCAAGACCACCTCGATGTGGTCGGCCATCGAAGCAGTCCGCGACCAAAAGGCAACCGTCGCGGTCAGCTGCGGCAACACGGGCGCGCTGATGGCGATGTCGATGTTGCGGCTGCGCAAGGCCGAGGGCGTGAACCGTCCCGCGATCGCCTGTCTCTGGCCGTCCCGCAATCCTGCCGGCTTCAACGTGATGCTGGATGCCGGAGCCGACATCCGGGCCGATCAGGATGACCTGCTGACCTACGCGCTGATGGGGGCATCCTATGCCCGTAACGGGCTCGAGATCGCGCATCCCCGTGTGGGTCTGCTGAACGTGGGTACCGAAGAACACAAGGGGCGCGCGGAACTGAAGGTCGCACACGAACTGATCGCCCGTGCCGCCGTGATCGGCGATTTCGAATATGTGGGCTTCGTCGAAGGCGGCGACCTGCCGTCGGACAAGGTCGATGTGATCGTCACGGACGGCTTTACCGGCAATGTCGCCCTCAAGACCGGCGAGGGCACCGCGACCTTGATCAGCGAATTCATGCGTTCGGCCCTGCTGAGCAATCCGCTGGCCATTCTTGGCGCCCTGCTTGCGCGCGGTTCTCTGCGGCGGCTTCGCAAGCGGATCGACCCGCGACGCGTGAACGGCGGTGTATTCCTGGGCCTCAACCATACGGTGATCAAAAGCCACGGGTCGGCAGATGAGACAGGTGTCGCTGCGGCGCTGCACCTCGCCTACCGGCTGGCCACGATCGGATTCTCTCACAAACTCGCGGCAAGGGTTGCTTCCGCAGCGTCACTTGCCCAAGATGCCGGAAATCATCCCGAAGCGGATCGCTTCGGGTCAGACACAGGCAAATAAGAATGACGCGTCGCGCAGTTGTCAAAGGGGTTGGACATTACCTGCCCGAACGCGTGGTTCCCAACGCGGAATTCGAAAAATCACTGGACACGACGGACGAGTGGATCAGGGCCCGCTCGGGGATCGAGCGGCGGCACTTTGCAGCCCCCGGCGAGACCACATCCGAACTTGCAGCCCATGCCGCGAAAGCGGCGCTGGCAATGGCCGACATGGACGCGCAGGACATCGATGCGATCATTGTCGCGACATCGACGGCCGATCTGACGTTTCCCTCGGCCGCGACCATGGTTCAGGATGCAATCGGCAACACCAGCGGGTTCGCATTCGATGTGCAGGCCGTCTGCGCAGGTTTCGTCTATGCGCTTGCCAATGCCAATGCACTGATCATCTCGGGTCAGGCGGACCGTGTACTTGTGATCGGTGCCGAGACCTTCAGCCGGATCATGGATTGGACCGACCGCAGCACCTGTGTGTTGTTCGGTGACGGTGCAGGCGCAGTCGTGCTGGAAGCAGCAGAGGGCACCGGCGCCAGTACGGATCGCGGGATCCTTGCCACCGATCTCAACTCCGACGGGCGTTACAAGGATCTGCTTTACGTGGATGGCGGGGTCGCGACACAGAATACGGGTGTCCTGCGCATGGAAGGCAAGGAGGTCTTTCGCCACGCGGTCGAAAAACTCGCCCAGACGGCCGAAACGGCGCTGCAGAAAGTCGGCCTCGGCGCAGAGGATGTCGATTGGGTTGTGCCCCATCAGGCCAATATCCGCATCATCCAGTCCACGGCAAAGAAGCTTGGTGTCGGAATGGACCGCGTCGTGGTGACGGTGCAGGACCATGGCAATACCTCGGCCGCGTCGATTCCACTTGCGCTTTCGGTGGGTGTGCAAAACGGACAGATCAAACCCGGCGATCTGATCGTGACCGAGGCCATCGGCGGCGGGCTGGCGTGGGGTGCGGTCGTCATCCGCTGGTAATGCCGCGCTTTCGCCGAAGCAGGCGGGTGCCAAACTGTTGTTATTGACTCCAATTCTGGGCCGCGCCTATGCTCCGGAATTATTGTAAAGGGGGATTATGTATGACTGACAGGACGTTGACCCGCATGGACCTGGCCGAAGCAGTGCACAACGAGGTAGGCCTTTCGCGAAACGACAGCGCCGATCTGGTTGAAAGCGTGCTGTCTCACGTCTCTGACAGTCTGGTATCGGGAGAAACCGTCAAGATCTCGTCTTTCGGCACATTCTCGGTGCGCGACAAGGCCGCCCGGGTCGGCCGCAATCCAAAGACCGGCGAAGAAGTGCCGATCCTGCCCCGCCGGGTCCTGACTTTCCGGCCCTCGCACCTGATGAAGGACCGCGTGGCCGCGGGCAACAAACGCTAGGCCATGGCCAAGGCCAAGGACGCATTCCGCACAATCAGCGAAGTTGCCGAATGGCTTGATGTCCCGACCCATGTGCTGCGCTTCTGGGAAAGCAAGTTCACACAGATCAAACCCGTCAAGGGGGCCGGTGGCAGGCGCTACTACCGGCCATCTGATATGGAGCTGTTGGCTGGCATCAAGCAGCTTCTTCATGTCGACGGATTGACGATCAAGGGCACGCAAAAGCTGCTGCGTGAAAAGGGCGTGAAGTCCGTCGCAAGCCTCGGTCAGACGCTCGAAGATATCCCCGCCCCGACGGAACCAGCCCGCGCCGCGACACCGGCGCCGCGCCCCGCTCCCGTTCCCAGGCCAACCCCGCCCCTGCCCGCGCCACCGATGCAGGATGCGCTGCCCTTCGACGACCCGGCCCTTGATACGCCCCCCGACCAACAGACAGAACCGCGCCTGCTTGCCTTCATTCCGGCCGACGGGGCACGGCTGCGCGCGAAGGCCGCGCAGATTGCTCCGCTGCTCGACCGGCTGGACGATCTGCGCAGGCGCATGGCGGGGTGAAGCAGGTGCTTTTCGGACTTGTTCCCACAGGGGAATCCGGTAAGAACGGCGCCAGTCGGGCTATAGCGCAGCCTGGTAGCGCGTCCGTCTGGGGGACGGAAGGTCGCAGGTTCGAGTCCTGCTAGCCCGACCAACCACAATCGCCCGCCTGTGCGCAAGCGCAGCGGGCGTTCTGGTATCTGGAGAGATGCGATGACAATGCCCGGCGTCTTGGCGGACCACCAAATCAGGGACATGATCACCGCCGGCCGGATCACCGCCGAAAGCCCCATCGGCGACGACCAGATCCAGCCTGCTTCGCTCGACCTGCGCCTTGGCAGCACCGCATACCGCGTCCGTGCATCTTTCCTTGCCGGTCGCAGCCGCACCGTCCGCGATCGTCTGGCGGATTTCCAGATGCACGAGATCGATCTCGAAGGCGGCGCGGTGCTCGAAAAAGGGTGCGTTTATGTCGTCCCACTGGTCGAGCGCGTCTCGCTTCCCCGAGGCATGACCGCGGCGGCCAGCGCGAAATCCTCGATCGGGCGGCTTGATTTGCTGACGCGGATCATCACCGACCATGGCGTTGCCTTCGACCGCGTGCCGGAAGGCTACAGCGGTCCGCTTTATGTCGAGATCTGCCCGCGATCCTTCTCCGTGGTGGTCCAACCCGGCCAGCTTCTCAATCAGATCATCTTCCGGCAGGGCAAGACCTTTCTGTCCGATGAAGCCTTGCGCGGGCTGCACGAGAAAACTCCGATCGTATCAGGCGAACCGGTCATTTCGGACGGTCTGGGATTCTCCGTCGATCTCAAACCACAACAGGGCACCCTTGTCGGCTACCGCGCCAAGCCGCACACTGGCGTTATCGACCTGTCGAAGCTCAACCATTACGATCCGGCGGAGTTCTGGGAACCGGTGCATACCGAGGCAGGCTGGATCATCCTCGATCCCGGGGCGTTTTATATCCTGGTCAGCCGCGAGGCGATCGTGATCCCGCCGATGCAGGCTGCGGAAATGGCCCCCTACCTGGCAATGGTGGGCGAATTCCGCGTCCATTACGCCGGCTTCTTCGATCCCGGTTTCGGCTATGCCGCCGCGGGCGGTGCCGGATCGCGCGGTGTTCTCGAAGTGCGTTGCCATGAAGCCCCCTTTGTTCTGGAACACGGACAGGTCGTCGGGCGACTGGTCTACGAAAACATGGCCGCCATGCCCGCAGCCCTCTATGGGCAGGAGATCAAATCCAATTATCAGGGACAGGGGCTGAAGCTCTCCAAGCACTTCCGGACCTGACGCCCGATCGACCGACCGGGTAATGCACAGCCGGTCGGGGCTGACGGCCGTGGAACCTTTCACCGCATATCGCGTTCTCAGACATGTTCGGTCGGTGGCTTTTGTTGATTGCGGCAACCGTGGTGTGGTGCGCTGCCACCGCAGCACAGGCGCAGTCCTGCGCGACCGACAGATGGTTCTGCGTCGAGGCGTTCAACACCGGCCTTGAGGCGCCAGAGCGCGCGATAGATCGCAGCACGCCACAGGCGACCCTCGAGACGTTCCACTATCTTGCTGCGAATGACGAATGGACGGCGGCCGCCCATCTGCTCGACCTGCAGAATATCCCGCCGGATGAACAAGCCACCGTCGGCACCGAACTCGCACGGGAGTTGCACGCTGTCATCAAGCGGGCCACAGCGATAGACTGGGAAGAACTCGTCGATCGTCCGGATGCGATGATGACGCGAGGCCCCGCCGACAACCCGGTACTGGGGGAACCGCGCAAGTCTGTCAGACTGTGGACGCTGACTCCGACCGATTATCCGGTCGGATTGCGATTGCATCGGGTCAAACCGGATGGCGAAAATGCCGTCTGGGTTTTCGCACCCCAGACCATCGACCATATACCCGCCCTCTTCGACCGCTATGGCCCAAGCGATCTGGAACAGATGCTACCAGCCGGAATGAGTGCCGATGCCGTCTTGGGTTTGATGTGGTGGGAGGTATTCGCCATCCCGCTGCTTCTGGCCCTGTCGCTGTTTCTGGGGCGTCTGGCGTGGATCGGTGTCGGGTATCTGTCGAAATATCCGGAACGGCAGATCCGCAAAGACATCCTCAGATCGATGCGCGGCCCTGCAGCACTTGCCGTGATCACCAGCACGATCAACCTGGCCGGATCCACGCTCTTCGTCTTTTCCGGTCAGATCACCGCGTTTCTGGTCCCCGCCACGTGGCTGGGGCTGATCGGCGCGTTCTTGTGGTTCGTCGTCAACGGGGTGGAGGCATTTCTCGACCGTTTCGTCGACTTCACCGACAGCGATCTCACCGGCAGGCAAGAGGCGCATCACCGCACGATCGCAACCCGTGTCTCGGCCCTGAGACGCACAATCGTCGTCGGCGTCGTTATCGTCGGCGCAAGCATCTGGCTGACCCAGACCGAACTGTTCCAGAACCTCGGGTTGACCCTGCTGGGCACGGCAGGGGCTGTCACACTTGTGATTGCCTTCGCCGCAAGACGGATTGTCGGCGATATCATCGCCTCACTTCAGATCGCCCTCAACGGTTCGGCGAAAATCGGCGACCGCATCGTTTTCGACGATCAGGTATGCCACATCGAACGCATCAACTTTACCTATGTCCAGATGCGCGCCTGGGACGGCACCCGCGTTATCGTTCCGGTCGAAACGTTTCTTTCGACGACCTTCAAGAACTGGACGATGAAAGAACCCGAAATGCTGCAGATCATCAAATTGCGCTTTTCGCACGTGGCGGATGTGCAGGCGCTCCGCGATGTCTTTTTCGATTTGCTGGACAAGCTCGATCAGGAGGAACTCGGCGATCGCGATACGGCCTTCGTCCGCGTTGCCGATCAGGATGTCTTCGGCAAGAGCGTCTGGTTCGGGGTCCCTTGCGCCGATCCGAACACCGCTTGGTATGTGGCTTGCGACGCCAGGGAACGGATCATCGACGCCGCAACCGATATCGAACAGCGTACCGACCACCCGGTATTCCCCGACGCGAACCCCGCCGAAGCCGCCTAGCGCATGAAGCGGCGCGCAAGGCCAAGGCCGCGCCGTGCCTTGTGCGCATTCTGCCGCGTCGCCTTCGCCGAGGCACGTTCCTGGGGGGACAGCTCCGCGGGGTTCTTGCCTTTTCGGGCCGCCACGTCGATGCCTTTGCTCATCAGCATCCGCAGACCCATGTTGATCAATCGGTTCATATTCATCGCATCGCCCCTGTTTCGATTGCGCGGCAAGATAGGCGTGGCCGCCTCATTCTTCAAACAACTCCGGCTGATTGTCATCGTCCGTCCCGGTTTCATCGTCCTCATGCTCTGTCTCCGCACCGGGAGGCGGGCGATTTTCGAGCAATCCGGCGGAACGCAATTCTTTCAGGCCCGGCAGATCCCGGGCACTTTCGAGACCGAAATGATCAAGGAAGTCCTGCGTGACGACGAATGTGACAGGGCGCCCGGGCGTCATGCGGCGGCGACCGAACCGGATCCATTCCAGTTCGATCAACTGGTCGATGGTCCCGCGGCTGACGCTCACGCCCCGGATTTCCTCGATCTCTGCCCGGGTCACAGGTTGATGGTAGGCGATGATCGCCAGCGTTTCGATGGCCGCACGGGACAACTTGCGTGTCTCGACGGTTTCTTTCTGCATCAGGAATCCCAGATCGGGAGCCGTACGGATCGCCCAGGCGTCACCTACCTTCACGATGTTGACGCCGCGCCCGTCATAGCGCTTGCGCAGGCGCGCAACAGCCTCGGCCGGATCGCAGCCGTGCGGCATACGGCCGATCAGTTCGGTGACCGTCACGGGGTCCGCCGTGGCGAACAGGATCGCCTCGACCATACGCTCCTGCTCGCCCATCGGCGGGGCTTCGAACAGGCTGTCGTTCTGGGGGGTGTCGGCCTCAGTCATCGCGCGGCACTTTCCTGCGAATTTGGATGGGGGAAAAAGTCTCGCCCTGCCTGAGCTCGATCTGGCCTTCCTTTGCCAGTTCCAGCGAGGCCGCGAAGGTCGCAGCCGTGGTCGAGCGCACGCGCTGTGGGTCGCTATCCCACCCGTCGGGCAGATATTGCGAGATATCCGTCCATTGGCCTGCAAACCCGATCAGCCCGCGCATCCGGTCAAGCGCCTGCTCCATCGTCATGACATGCTGGCGGTCAAAGACGAACGGGCGAAAGTCATCCCGGGTCCTTATGCGGGCGTAACCCTGCATCAGGTCAAGAAGCGTCGCGGTGTAGGTAACACGCCGGACACGCTGGACATCTTCGGTGATACCCCTCGCAAAGAAATCGCGGCCCAACTGGTCACGCGCCATCAACTTGGCCGCGACCTCGCGCATGGCCTGTAGCCGTTCAAGCTGAAATGCCAGGTGCGCGGCCAGTTCCTCGCCTGACGGGCCCTCTTCGGCCGGATCGGGCGGCAACAGCAGGCGTGACTTGAGAAACGCCAGCCACGCCGCCATCACAAGGTAGTCGGCGGCCAGTTCGAGGCGCAGTTGCTTGGCTTTTTCGACGAAGGCCAGATACTGCTCGGCCAAGGCGAGGATCGAGATCTGGCGAAGATCCACTTTCTGGGTCCGGGACAGGGTCAGAAGCAGATCCAGCGGACCCTCGAAGGCGCCTACATCCACGATAAGCGCTTCGGCGGCGACCCGCTCGCTGACACTGACGGTGTCTTCCTGAAATTCTTCGCCCTGCATGTGCCCCTAGCCTAGTAGCGCCTCAAGTTCGGCTTCAAGCGCAGGGATGTCAATGTTTCGCGGCGCCGGGGCGGCGGCAATGGCGCGCGCGGCACGGTCCGAAGCCGCTGCCGACAGGCTGCCCGCCGCGTGCGCCACAGCCACCATTTCGGATGGATCACCGTTGCAATGCAGGATGACGTCACACCCTGCCGCAATCGCCGCCTGCGCCCGTTCACCCGCACTGCCCGAAAGCGCCTGCATCGACAGATCATCGGTCATCAAAAGACCATCGAAACCGATATCTTTTCTGATCAGTTCGATCATCTTGGCGGATGTTGTTGCCGGGCCATGGGGATCAATATCGTCGAAGACGACATGTGCCGTCATGCCCATAGGCAAATCGGCCAGGGCGCGGAAGGCTGCAAAATCCACCTCTGCGAGATCCGTCCGGGCCGCTTTCACATGCGGAAGGGCAAGATGACTGTCCATGGTGGCGCGTCCGTGGCCCGGGATATGTTTGAGCACCGGCAGAACACCGCCATCCAGAAGGGCCTCGGCGCAGGTACGGGCGGCCGCGATCACGGTCGGAAGGTCTGATCCGTAAAGACGGTTCCGCAAAATCGGATGGGTGTCTGCCTGCGCTATATCGGCTAGGGGCGCGCAATTTGCGGTGACACCGACGCCACGCAATTCGGATGCAATCAGCCGGTTGCGGATCCACTGCGCACGCAGTGGATCACGCGCCACTGCCATCTGGTCGAGTGCGGGCGGATAGTCGCGCCAATGCGGCGGACGCATCCGCTGCACCCGGCCGCCCTCCTGATCGATCAGGACCGGTGTTGCAGCGGTCGACAGATCCCGCATGGTATCGGTCAGACGCCGGACCTGATCCGGTGTGTCGATGTTTCGCGCGAAAAGAATGAAACCGAACGGCGGGGCTTCACGAAAAAAGCCCTTTTCCCAATCGGTCAGTTGCGGTCCTGCGACACCGTAGATCGCCGCTTGCGTGCCCACCTAATTGGTCACCACCGCGATGCATTCCACAGCTTCGGCCTGAAGCGCGGCGCAAAGGCGACGTGCCTCGGCACGGTCCTGCAGACCGCTGGCGCGCAGCCGGTACCATGTGCCGCCGCTCTGGTTGCTGACCTGAATGACACGCGCGTAGCCGGTAAGGTACTCACCCAGGCGACGGTTCAGTCGTTCCCATGCCTCGGCAGCTTCTGCCGGTGTGGCGTAGGCACCCAGATGCACAAGGTTGGTTCCAGCCGCGAATGTGGCCGTGCTGACCAGAACTTCGGACGCCGAGGCGGAGGCGGATGTGACGCCTGATGTCGAAATCCCTGCCGGACGCGTAACCGGACGCAACGAACTGGTCACCCCCGGCACAGACGCGGGGATCGTTTCGATTGCGGTTTCAGCCGGCAGGGTCGCGGGATTGGCCGCCAGCATTTCCGTCAAGAGGGCAATTTCGTCAACCTCGGCCGAGGCAGGCGTGACGGTTTCTTCCGCGGATGCCGGTGTTTCGACCCCGTCTTGGGTAATCACCGCAACAGTGTCCAGTACTTCGGCGGCCTCAGGCGCAAGCTGGACCGCAAGGTCCTCCTGCGCCAGTCCCGTGTCACGCGGCGCGAGAAACAGGACATCCTCGGGTCCGCCCGCTTCCCCCGAGGCCGCGACCTCGTTGACCGCAAAACCGGTATGGGGCGACACCGCACCGCCGGGATTATCGGGCAACACACGCATGTCGCCTTCCATGGCCCGCACCACGGGGATGCCACTGACATCCCGCACGACAAGCTTGTAGCCCCAGACGCCGACGCCCAGAATTAGCGCCAGCGAAAGTGCCGCGCCTGCATAATTCATCAGGTTTGTGATACGCATACTACGCGCGTTCGGGGCGAACCCCTCGTCATATACTGCCATTACTGCCTCGCACCGCCCCACGCCTTTTGGCTTGTTCGGGGTCTGTCGTTTGTCAGAACCGGCAGGCCGTGCGTTATCGCATCTCTTCCGCCGGTGTAACGCCAAGAATACCCAAGCCTTGCGAAATAACAATCGCTACGGCCCTTATCAGTGCGATTTTCGCCTGTGTTGTTTCTGAGTCACCCTCCTGCACGAAGCGCAGCGTCTCGTCAGTATTGCCCTGATGGTAAAGTCCGTGAAACTCCGATGCCAGGTCGTAGAGGTAGAAGGCGATCCGGTGGGGCTCGTGGCCCTTGGCGGCGATCTCGACCAGTCGGGGCCATTCGGCCAGTTTCTTGATCAGCGCCAGCTCAGCGTCGTGGGTCAGGCCCGAGAGATCGACAGATGCCAGCGTCGCATCCGCAACGTCGGTGAATTCCGACGCTTTCGCCTGCGCCGAATTCACACGTGCATAGGCGTAGTTGACGTAGAAAACCGGGTTGTCCTTGGACTGTTCGAGAACCTTGTCGAAATCGAAGTCCAGCGGTGCGTCGTTCTTGCGTGTCAGCATGTGGAACCGCGCTACGTTCGCACCGACCTGATCGACCACATCGCGCAGTGTGACAAAAGTCCCTGCCCGCTTGGACATCTTGAATGGAGCGCCGTCCTTGTAAAGCTTCACCAGCTGCGTCAGCTTGATATCCAGCGGCACCTGGCCGTCCGACAGCGCCGAGACCGCGGCCTTCATGCGCTTCACGTAGCCACCGTGATCGGCACCGAAGACGTCGATCAACTGGTCGAAACCCCGCTTCACCTTGTCGTAGTGATAGGCGATATCCGGCGCGAAATACGTCCAGGATCCGTCCGATTTCTTCACCGGCCGGTCCACATCATCGCCATGCGCGGTCGACTTGAACAGGGTCTGCTCGCGCGGTTCCCAATCTTCGGGCATCTTGCCTTTGGGCGGCTCGAGCACGCCACGATAGATCAGACCCTTGTCATCGAGCGCGGCGATCGCCGCCTCGATCAGGCCGGTGCCATAGAGCGACTTTTCCGAATAGAAACTGTCCATCGTCACGCCGAGCGCGGCAAGATCATCGCGGATGAGATCCATCATCGCCTCGGTCGCGAATTCCCGCACGTCTGTCAGCCAGTCTTCTTCGGGCTTGCCGATATAGGCGTCGCCTACCCTCTCCTTCAGCGACTGACCCACCGCGATCAGATAATCGCCGGGATAGGTGCCATCTTCGAACGCGACCTCTTGCCCGTGGGCTTCGAGATACCGCAGGAAGACCGACCGTGCGAGGACATCCACCTGCGCGCCGCCGTCGTTGATATAGTATTCCTTGGTGACGTCATATCCTGCGTAATCCAGCAGGCGCGCCAATGCATCGCCGAAAACCGCGCCCCGCGTATGGCCCACGTGCAGAGGACCGGTCGGGTTCGCCGAGACATATTCGACAAGAACCCTCTGGCCCTGCCCCATCGGCGATCGACCATAGGTCGCATCCGAAAGCGCGGCCTTGACCACACCCTGCCACACGCCGGGCGCGAGGCGCATGTTCAGAAAACCCGGCCCCGCGACCTCGACCACGGGAATATCCGGATCAGCCTGCAGTTTGACGGCCAGCGCCTCGGCGATGGCGCGCGGGTTCATCCCGGCTGGTTTCGCAAGCACCATGGCGGCATTGGTTGCCATATCGCCATGGGCCGCATCGCGGGGCGGTTCGACCGTGACGTTTCCGAAATCGAGGCCGTCGGGCAGCACGCCGTCGGCGACCAGCGCATCGAGACACATCAGCACACGGGTCCGGATATCGGCAAAGAGGTTCATTTTCATCGTCCAACTGAGGTTTCCAGCGGTTTACCACCCTGCACAGGCTGGGCAAGCGGAACCTGCCACAACCTGCGCCGCTAGTTGCCTGCCAGCACGCCGACGGGAACAGCGGCACCGCCGATCAGTCGCCCATGTTCCTGAATGGCGAAGCGGTCGGTCATACCGGCGATGTAATCCGCAACGATCCGCGCCAATGCGGTTTCATCAGGCGCGTTCTCGACATCCTTGCGCCACTGCTTGGGCAGGTGATCGGTGTTTTCGAGAAAGAACACGAAAAGCTCATTGACCATCTGGGTGACGACCTCGCGCATGGCCACCACCGCAGGCGCGCGATACATGCGCTTGAAAAGGAAGCCCCGGATCACCTTGAGATCCTCCCAGAGCGCGGGCGAGAACTGGATCATCATCCGGCCGGCGTGGCGAATGTCATGCACCGTCGCGGGCGCAAGCGCGGCCAGATTGCCGCGGCTGACAGCGATCACATCCTCGACCAGCACACCGAAGAACCGCCGCAGCGCCTCGTGCCGGCGACGGTAGTAATTCAGGCCCGGATATTTCTCATCGACCCGGGCGAAACAGTCTTTCAACACGGGCAGTTCCGCAAGCTCGTCGGTGCTGAACAATTCCGCCCGCAGGCCGTCGTGAAGATCGTGGTTGTTGTAGGCGATATCGTCGGCAAGGGCGGCGACCTGCGCTTCGGCGCTGGCGTGCGTGTCGAGTTCCAGATCGTGCCGCGCGTTATAGATGGCCAGCGCATAAGGGATATCACCCGTCACGGGCCCGTTGTGCTTGGCGATCCCTTCGAGGCTTTCCCACGTCAGGTTCAAGCCGTCCCATTCAGCATAATGCCGTTCGAGCGAGGTGACGATATGAAGCGCCTGGGCGTTGTGGTCGAACCCGCCGTAGGGCTGCATCAACGCATTCAGCGCCTCTTCGCCCGTGTGGCCGAAAGGGGTATGACCAAGATCATGCGCCAGTGCCACCGCTTCGGTCAGTTCCGGGTTCAGGTCCAGCGCCGCCGCGACCGTGCGTGCCACCTGGGCGACCTCGATGGAATGGGTCAGGCGGGTCCGGAAATAGTCGCCCTCGTGCTCGATAAAGACCTGGGTCTTGTGCTTGAGCCGCCGAAAAGCGCTCGCATGGATGATGCGGTCGCGGTCTCGCTGGAAGGGCGAGCGAAAGGCGCTCTCTTCTTCCGGGTATAGCCGCCCGCGCGGGTGCGCGGGATCGGTCGCATAGGGCGCTGCCATGATTTGCCTGTCTTGTCGATTTTGCCTGAATTCCCTATATTGAAATTATACCCAAACCGATAGAGCCGCCAATGTTCACCGTCCCACCCAAAGTCACCCCCCGCGCTTTCGAGCGTCTGGCCGAAATCGGGGCCGCCGCCCAAGGCAAGGCACTGCGCGTCGCCGTTGAAGGCGGGGGTTGTTCCGGTTTCCAGTATGAGATCGATCTCGACGAGGCGAAGGATGATGATCTTGTCCTGTCCGAACACGGTGAAGCCGTCGTCATCGACAGCGTATCACTNCCGTTTCTGGCCGATGCGACCATCGATTTCAGCGAAGAGCTGATCGGTGCAAGGTTCGTTATCGAGAATCCCAATGCATCGTCATCCTGCGGGTGCGGGACGTCGTTCTCGATGTAGGCGCGCAAGCGCCCGCCTGAGGCGCGGGCGCTACCACCTTGCGCCTCGCCCCTCCCTGCGGCACAAGTTTCGCACAGATCGGGGGCGGGCATGAAAATCGCGACATTCAACATCAATGGGGTCAAGGCGCGGATCGAAACCGTGCTGTCGTGGCTGGACGCCACGCAACCCGACGTCGCGATCCTGCAGGAAATCAAGTCGATCGACGAGAACTTCCCCCGCGAACCCTTTGAAGAAAAAGGGTATAATCTGGAAACACATGGCCAGAAAGGTTTCAACGGCGTCGCGCTGCTTTCGAAACTGCCCTTGGAGGATGTCACACGCGGTCTGCCGGGGGGCAAGGGGACGGGCCGGGATGATGCCGATGACGAGGAGGCCCGATATATCGAGGCCACGGTCGTGGGTGACAGGGCCGTGCGCATCTGCGGACTCTACCTGCCGAACGGCAACCCCGCACCGGGACCGAAATACGACTATAAACTGCGCTGGATGGAACGCCTGCGGGCCCGTGCGGCCGACCTGATCGCCAGCGAGGAAACCGCGCTGATCACCGGCGACTTCAATGTCATCCCGCAGGCCGAAGATGCCGCCCGCCCCGATGCATGGCGCAAGGATGCGCTGTTCCTGCCCCAGACCCGCGAAGCCTTTCGCCGGATCACCAACCTCGGCTTTACCGAAGCATTCCGCGCGCGCGAGGCCGGCGGGGGCCATTATTCGTTCTGGGATTATCAGGCCGGCGCATGGGATCGCAACGACGGCATCCGTATCGACCATTTCCTGTTGACCCCCCAATGCGCGGATATTCTGAAGTCCTGCTGGATCGAGCAGGATATGCGCGGCAAGGACAAGCCGTCGGATCACGTCCCCGTCTGGGTTGACCTCGCGGCATGAAATATCGAAACTATCGGCTTCTTTGACGGTTGACTGTCGAAGATACGAGGTTTCGCCATGCGTCGATCATTCATGTTTGCCGGCCTGACGCTTGCGCTGACGGCCCAGGCACAGGCCGAATGCCGGATCGCGATCGCCGGGACGGCCTGTGTTGCCGTCCCGCAGTCGATTACGGAAAAGCCCGATCCGGTCGAGATCGGTGATGTGTTGGAGCGCGGGCAACACCAGATCCTGATGAATGCCCGGTATTACGGATTGCCCACCGTCAGCGACGGATGGGTCTACATGCGGATCGAAGACGAGATTTACCGCGTGGACTTTCGTACACTGAAAGTGCTGGAAAAAGTGACTGATCAGGCCAGTCGGAACTGGTAGCGGTTCACGCGTTCCCCGGTGATTTCATCTGTTTTCCCATCTGTCAGGCCGTCACATCGTGGTCGTAAAGCCAACTCATCCTGCCCATGAAAGCATCAGGTGCG
>JGI12210J13797_10725288_pt1 | contig 44112 bp, 38 predicted proteins | sample ElkSlonscriptome_3_FD_13797 | JGI IMG/M metagenome (IMG submission 13797) | reverse complement strand
ATTTCGGGAGAATTCTTCACATCTCGAACCACTTTTCCATGCTCGAGTATAATGATGCGCGTACATACCTCCGCGATGTGGTGCAGGTCGTGACTACTCACAAAAAATGTTCGGTTGTCCGAATGCTCTTTTACGATATTTCTCACCCTGATCTGCGTAGAGGGGTCGAGATTGGAAAAGGGCTCATCCCATAGAATCAATTCGGGGTTTCCGATCAAGGCTCCGATCAGACCCACCTTCTTTCGGTTTCCCATCGAAAGCTGACGAATGAACTTTTTTTGCCCGAGTACTTCTCCGTTGAAGATCGGCTCAAACTGCTGCACGAAGTTCTGTACATCAGTTTTACTAAAGTCAAAAAGTCCTCCTACGAATTCGAAGTACTCATCGGCAGTGAGGAAGTTGATTAAAAATCCGTCGTCGAGATAGGCAGAGGTGTACATTTTCCAATCTTCGGACTGACTAACGTCCACCTCTTTGGATAGAACTTTTCCGCTATCGGCTTTAATCAAATCCAGAATAAGACTAAACAAAGTAGTTTTTCCCGCACCGTTATTGCCTACCAAGCCGACGATTTCTCCTTTTTCAATATTGATGTCAGAGATATTCAGGACTTCCTTCCCGCCGTATTCTTTTCTGAGGTTTTCAACTTTTATCATAGTCTATACTTTTCTAAACGCCTCTGCGATTTTGTATCGATTTCCCGTAAATAGTTTGACGCAGGCATTAATGACCCGCTGATGAAAAATAGAGGCCAACACTCCAACCACAAGAAGGGTCAAAATACCGCCGGTAGTGGATCCAAACCCCAGTTTTCCGATGTAGAAAAGTAGGATCGGAAAAACCATAATCGGAATACCGATGAGGTAGTGCGCCGCACCAAAGCCACTCATGCTGAAGGAACTCCCTTCATCGGGATCTACCCTTAAGGAATTATAACTCGCCAAGGCCATGTACATGTAAATACTGAAGGACGTGTTGATGAAGAGCAAGGCCGTATTGAAGACCACGATCATTGGGTCATAAAAAACGTAAGGTAGCGTTAAGATATAAGTCACCAAGCAGCTCAAGGCCAAGATGTAATACTTCGCCTTGAAAATATCCTGGATGGTATTTCCTCGGGAGAGCAACAGATCAAAATGGAGGCTATTCCAAGAGAGCATCAGTTGTCCGTGATTCAGAGCAATCATACCTGTCATCAGCAAACCGAACAGCAAGTAACTGAACTCTTCTCCTAAGCCTTCGGTATTACCCATGATTAATGGAAAAAAGAGAATAGCAAAAGACATAAGCAAGTAAGATCGAGCTCTTTTGGAGCGCAATAACAGGCGAATCTCCAAGTCCATCAATCGACCTGCGCGACCAAAACGACCAAAAAATCCGAGACTTATGTTCTGCAGATAGGTTTCGTCCTTTGATTCCTTCTCGGCTGTCAGGTGTTTTTTGAAATAGTTGAAAAGATAGAGATAAACTCCTGCAGATATAAAGATGGGAATGGCCCACCAAACGGGATTAGCAAAAAATGCCGTCGCAGCTGATTCCAAATATGAAAAGAAAGAGGTTATTCCCTTGAATTCTAAAAACAAAAAACCAAAGAGCAAAAGCAACAGAACAATCGAAAAGGAATTGTTAAAATCTGAAGCTTTGGAAATCCAGAAAGAGATATAGTTGGACGAGACGATACCTCCCAGAACCATTACGACAAATCCAATGGCTTCGATGCCCGAGGCATTTGGCAATACCTCTACTAAAAAGAAGGGAAGAGTGAGAAAAAGTGGCAGAAAACTGTAAAAACTAAATAGTGATCGGCGTAACAAATAATGGATCATCGCCGATTTCGACACGGGTAAGAGTAAGTAGGGCTTAATGGAAAGTGTCGGGAACTTTTGCAAAAAGTACCTCATCAGGATATCCATGGGCAGGTAGTAAATCAGAAAGGCTCCTGCCATGCCGAGTACGTCTCTTCCGGGGAAAAAATCACGAATCAATTCACCTGCTACCAACCCCGACACCAAGAAGGAAACGGCAATGTAAAAACCAAAAAATGCGAGAAACAAGGTTTGCAGTATATTCTGCGTCAGGGCAGGCGATCGTCGGAACGATAACCACGCGTGTTTTAGAAAGTTTGGCTTTTTCATAGGCCGCAATATAATAAGGAGCGCAATAGCTTATCCCTAATAATTTGATGAAAGGAGAATATTTGTGATGATTGAAGTTTTCGCTGAAATAAGTGATCGAAAAAAGCGTATCGCGGACCTGGATTTGAAGCTTTGCTCAAAAGCCAGCACAAAGTGCTGCGTTCTTTCAAAGCTGAGGTGGTTCCCACACTCTTCACCTCGGGCGATGCCTGGGACTGAGCGCCGGGTGATGGGATTTTTACCCTTAATAAGTTCGATGCAGTTCTTTTAAGTCACGCCTACAGCGTTCAAATCGGGTTATCACTCGTGGCATCGGGTAGCACCCGATGTTTTGATGAGGCCCCCTTACCGGGCTATTTAAAGGCAGTACGCAATGATCCCGGAATTTTTTTTCACGAACGAATGCAATTGATTTACGAAATCAAAGCTCTGAAGGAGCGGAATGCCTCAGCCCGGGGTGGAAACCTAGGTTCAAAAGCCGAGATTGTAGGTTTTGGCAGGTGTTTTTGCGAAAGCAAAAACCATGAACAAAACCGGCTCCTCAATCAACCTTCCGCCATTCGATTAAAACCCAACAATCCGAATCCGTACCTTTGCGGCAATGAATAAACAAGTCGACATCAGGAAACTGAGCAAAGACGAGCTCATCGCACTATTCAGTGATATGGGTGAAAAACCTTTTCGCGGGAAGCAGGTCTTTGAATGGCTATGGACCAAGAGAGCACGAAGCTTTGAGGAGATGACCAACTTGCCTTTGGCTTTGCGCGAGAAGCTTGAGGAGAAGTTCAAGATTCGCAGCATGAAGATTGCCGACAAGCAGGTAAGCGCCGACGGCACCATTAAATATGCCTTCAAAATGAGTGACGGCCCGGTGGTAGAAGGCGTGTTGATTCCTACCAAAAACCGCACGACTGCTTGTATTTCATCACAGGTGGGCTGTAGTTTGAGTTGTGCTTTTTGTGCCACGGGTCGCTTAAAGCGCCTACGCAATTTAGAGGCTTACGAGATATACGATCAAGTTTCTGAGATCTATCGCGATGCGGAAATCTTGCGCGAGAAACCTCTTTCCAATATCGTGTACATGGGCATGGGCGAGCCATTGCTCAATTACAAAAACGTGCTCGAATCAACATTTAGAATTTCGGACGACAAAGGACTCGGCATGTCTCCTACGCGCATGACGGTATCGACTGCAGGAATTGCTAAAATGATTGAGAAAATGGGCGACGATGAAGTGCGGTTCAATTTGGCGCTTTCACTTCACGCGGCCAACGATGAGAAGCGCAACAAGATCATGCCCATTAACGAAACGAACACCCTCGATGTTTTGGCTGATGCTTTAAGGTACTTCTATGACAAAACGGGAAGCAGAGTCACTTATGAATACATCATCTTTAAGGACTTCAATGATGAGCTGGAAGACGCACGAGAGCTGGCAGACTTTGCCCAAATTGTCCCTTGTAAAATCAACATCATCGAGTATAATCCGATTGACGAAGGAGAGTTTGAGCAAGCCGATCCCGAAAAAGTGGATGCCTTTGCCGAGTTTTTAGAAAGCAGAGGATTGATCGTTAACGTCCGCAGGAGCCGAGGAAAAGACATTGATGCGGCTTGCGGTCAATTGGCGAACAAGAATAAGGCGGCATTGAAAATCACGGATTAGCTTTGAGGCTGATTGAAATAATTCTGCAAAAGATCGTAACTGATTATGCGGGTTCTCGCAGAAGAAAATGAGAAGACGCTGAGTCCGCAACGAACGGCTTGTATGACTTATTCCTTTATGCGTTCTCTCCCATGGACATCAATTAAGCTGTAGTCTGCTCATTTTTATTCAGGCATGCTCATCTCAATACTCTATACCCTATACACTATACCATTTTCAAAATCCAAACCCGATTCGAATCCCCAGTTCCCAGCCAAGAACTATCTCGTTCAAATTTTCCACGGTGTAAGCCGATGGGTCATTGATGGAAGTCGTGCGCACAATGTCGTAATTCTTAAATCTGACCGCAGGACCGGTATAAACATCCACAAAGACATTGCTATTGAGCGAAAGCGCCTGATAACCAAATTTGAAAATGGTTGATATCGTTTGACGATCATCCGTGTAAGAAAAATCCGTCAGGACCCCCGCAGTATCAATTACTCCAAAATCTTTCTGATGTCGCCTGTAATTAACCCCGATGGCTAAATAGGCTCCTCCGAGTTCTTCGTAGTCCTGAAAATACCTTCGGAATGATAGAGAAAGGCTAGGCCCTGTTTTGATGTCAACATTTCTACCGAGGTTGTCCAATTCGTAGTCAAACCAGCCTGCGGCATAGTTTCTTCTGGTGATTCCTAAGCCCACTTCCACGCTATATCTCCCTGAAAGCATATGTTCAAAATAAAGACGATAATCACCATAAATAATCTGAACCGGATCTATCTTTACCGCGTTTCTCACAGTGTAAACACTATCCAAACTATAGAAATCTTGCTCTTCCATTTCATCAATTTGACCGAAAGAGATCAAAGGAATAATTGTAAGAAAGAAGAGGATATATTTATACCTTCTTAACACATTGACACGGTTTTTGTAATAGCCACGAAGATATAGAGAATTCATGCGCCTTCGTTCGATTTTACTTCTTCTTGTTTTGCCATTTTTGACCTGCTCATTACGCGCTCAAGAAGGTGATAAATTGAAGTTTGTTGTTGGCCCTGAATTGAAAGAGCAGAGGGGCAATCGGATTTCGGGAACTTTTGGTCATAGTGAAAAATTCTTCTTTTGCTTACGTTCAGATCGACGAAAAGTTGGTCAATTTATCATTGAAAAGATCGATAGTGATAGTCTCACGATTGACAAAAGCCTCTCATTTACTCTTCCCGAAGTCAGAAATACAACTCCCCTTCTTGCCTACCCGATGTCCACTTCGGATGCCAGTTTCCTCATCGCTACTGCTGAAGATATGGAAGGAACTGAAATCTACATTCTTGCTTATCGCATCACTGATGACCTACAAATCAGCAAAGAGCCCATCGTACTTGGTATTGCAGAGAGGGAAGCGCTTATTTCCGAAGATGGATTCTTGATCTTTAAAAGTGAGGATGATAAAAAAGTGGCTCTCTTCATACCCAAAGAGAAAAACCCAATTCGGAATGAAAAATTTGATTTACGCTATTTCGATTCTCGGCTGAGTCTTTTGGATTCTAAAAAAATTGAGATCCCTTACCCCTCAGAAAAAGTGCTCTTGATAGATGCGCTGCTGACTCCGTCGGGAGTTTTTCACGGAATCATTTCCATACGCAAAGATTCAGAGTTTCGTGAAATACCCGACTCTTATGCATTATTGAGTTACAATCCCATGAAGGAAGGCGTGAAGGAAAAGTCGCTCGCTTTGAAAAATAAGTGGCTCTATGATTTAAAGCTTTCGCTAACAGCCGACACCAATTTATGGCTGTCGGGCTATTACAGCAATATGGTAGAGCTTTCGATGGTGGGAACATTCTCCGTAGTCATCGACTCGAATACGGGTGAACTCGTGAACACGGGGCTCTCTCCTTTCACGCGGGACTTCAGACTCATGTTTCGTCAGGAACTCAAAAACAAAGAAGATGACTTAGGCTTGTTCAAAATGGATGAGACTATTCTAAAAAGAAATGACATGCTGTCCATGGTTAGCGAAAAAAGGTACACCCGCGAGTCGACCGTCTACAACCCTGCATCGAGGATGTATACCGTTATTCAGATCCATTACCACGAGGAGTTGTTAATCACCACTATACAACCCAGCTCAAAAATTATCGAAAACATCTTGCTGCCAAAATACCAATCATCGTCACAAGAATACAGACGCTACACCTCTTATGTAAGTACTTCATGGGGTGATAAACTGCTGTTCTTTTACAATGACCATCTGCGCAATGAATCACTCTCTCCAATAGAGTACAATGACTATCGAGCCGTTAATAACGAAAACAACATTGCGATCACGTATTGCATTGTGAGCAATGGTTCCATTGAAAAAAAATCTATCAGTCCTGAAAGCATTGATGGATACTACCTCGATGCTGATCAACAATATAGCACCTCCAACTACCAAATATTAACCACCTACGAAGGGTATAAAACAAGGTACATCAAAGTACTGACGCCTTAACCGCGCAGAGTGAGTTTGAATTGTGATATTTGCCCGATCAAATGACAGGGGTTAAAGAAATAAAAGCACCCATTTCAGCAGAGATGGATGAATTCGAACATCGCTTTCGCGAGTCGATGAAAAGCAATACGCCCTTGCTCGATAAAATCACTCATTACATTGTAAAGCGAAAAGGGAAGCAGATGCGCCCGATGTTCGTCTTCCTTTCGGCAAAAATGTGCGGGGGTATAAACGACAGCACATACGTAGCCGCATCTTTAATCGAATTGCTGCACACAGCAACCCTCGTGCACGACGATGTGGTTGATGACGCCAACCTGCGTCGAGGCTTCTTTTCCATAAATGCTTTGTGGAAGAATAAAATAGCCGTGCTCGTTGGAGACTTTTTACTTTCTCGCGGACTACTTATGAGCGTGGACAAAGGCGAGTTCGAATTGCTGAAAATCGTGAGTACAGCCGTGAAGGAAATGTCTGAAGGCGAGCTTCTGCAAATGGAGAAAGCCCGAAAGTTGGACATCACCGAGGAGGTTTACTTTGACATCATTCGACAAAAAACGGCCTCGCTCATCGCCGCGTGTTGTCAGAGCGGTGCACACTCTTCAAATACCAATTTGGAGTCGCAGGAAAAGATGCGCCTTTTTGGCGAAAAAACGGGTATAGCCTTTCAAATCAAAGATGACCTTTTTGACTACAATGTCAATGGCAAAATTGGCAAACCAACGGGCATTGACATCAAGGAGAAAAAAATGACTTTGCCATTGATTTACGCATTGTCAAATGCTGAGAAAAGCGATCGGAAATGGCTCATCAATTCTGTGAAAAATCACCACGAAGACAAAGCTCGTGTCGCTAAAGTGATCGACTATGTGATGGCATCGGGAGGCATAGAATATGCGCACGACAAAATGCTTACTTACAGAGATGAGGCTTTGGAAATTCTTCATACTTTTGAAGAAGGTGAGGCTAGGAATTCTTTAGCAGGCCTTGTCAATTACACGATTGAACGAAAAAAGTAAACCCTTTCTATTTATGCCAATTCGCGTTTTCTTTTTACTTGCGCTACTCTTTTGCGCATGCGATCAGGCCTCCGATAATGCGAGAGATGTTAAGCCTGAAGCGAAGCAGCAAGTCACCGGTGAGATAGTCGATGTGGTGGAGTACCATCCGAATGGAGCTGTGAAATTACGGGGAAAAAGCCAGGGTGGAAAACGGATTGGCAAGTGGGAATCCTTCTATCCAAATGGATACCGCTGGAGTGAGGCGACCTACCGAAACGGATACCGAGAAGGCGATGCTGTGACTTATTACCCCAATGGAATGATGCGCTATCACGGTCGATATTACAACAATGAGAAGACGGGTATTTGGATGTTTTACAACGATAAAGGAAAATTGACCGAGAAGATTGACATGGATGAGTTTCAAGGCAATCATACTCTAAAAACTGATTCTACGGGACTGCGTTGATCAATAGAAATACCATAGACAAGATTTTTGAGGCGGCTCGGATAGAAGAGGTCGTTGCTGACTTTGTACAGCTCAAAAGAGCAGGCTCCAATCTGAAAGGATTGAGCCCGTGGTCTGATGAGAAGACACCTTCGTTTTTCGTTTCGCCGGCAAAAGGGATTTTTAAAGACTTCAGCTCGGGAAAAGGTGGAAACGCCGTGACTTTCCTGATGGAGTTAGAGCACATGTCATACCCGGAGGCACTTCGCTACATCGCCGAGAAGTACGCCATAGAAGTGGAGGAAACTGCCATGGATCCCAAGCAGAAAGAAGATCAAAGCCTTCGCGAGAGCTTGGTATTGGTCAACAAATTTGCACTGGAATCCTTCGAGCAAAACCTCTGGGAAAGTGACGAGGGGAAATCCATTGGGCTCAGCTACTTCCGTGAAAGAGGATTCTCTGATAAAACCATCCGCAAGTTTGCTCTGGGATATGCCGTGGAAAAAAATAATGCACTGCTAAAAACGGCAGTGGAAGCGGGACACAAGGAGGAGCACCTGTTAAACTTGGGGCTCACCAAAGAAGGAAATTACGGCAAGTACGACTTCTTTCGAGGACGGGTCATCTTTCCTATCAGAAATGTGAGTGGCCGCTGTATAGCCTTTGCCGGAAGGACGCTCAAAAGCGATAATAAGGTCAAGTACATCAACTCTCCCGAGAGTGAACTTTACGATAAAAGTAAAACGCTATACGGCCTTTACGAAGGAAAACAGAGCATTATCAAGGAGGACAAATGTTTCTTGGTTGAGGGTTATACCGATGTGATCTCGCTAAATCAAGCGGGAGTGGAGTATGCCGTAGCCTCATCGGGAACGTCATTAACCGGTGAGCAGGCGAAGCTGATAAAGCGCTACACCAAAAATGTATCGGTGCTGTACGACGGAGACAAAGCAGGGATCAACGCGGCCCTTCGAGGCATTGACCTGTTGCTGAAAGAAGGGCTACAAGTGAAGGTTTTATTGTTTCCGGAAGGTCATGATCCCGATTCCTTTGCTCGATCCGTTTCTCAAACCGAGTTGGAAAAATATCTGGACACGGGCGCGAGGGACTTCACTGACTTTATGATTGAGGTCTTGATGGATGGACATGCTGATGATCCAATCAAAAGAGCTGAAGCCACCCGGCGAATAGTTGAGAGTTTATCGCACATTACCGATCAGATTACACGTAGCATTTACGTGCAGCGCTGTAGCAAAAAACTTGAAATACCTGAAAAAGCGCTCCTCAACGAGCTGAACAAGTTTTTACGAAAACGGACTTTCCGAAAGGCGGGGGTCGACCCTGAAACTATTCAAGATGAACCTCAACATAAGGAAGACCAGAAAGGAGCTATTCCTACGACGGATTCGACCATTTGGGAAAAAGAAATAACCCGACTCATTTTGAAATACGGTGATCTAAGCTTTAAACCCGAGGATAAAGAGAATGAGTTTGTCGACGGGAATACCGAATCCACCTCGGATGCTGAAGAAAATGTGAGCGTTGCCCATTTTATTTTATCAGATCTCAATCAAGATGAAATTAAATTTCTTAGTCCGCTCTACTCAAAAATCATCCAATTGTTTATCGACGAATACAACGAGAAAGAGTCTTTTCCATCTTTTGATGACCTTGTGAAAAATAATGAGTTGAGCGAAGCACTGGCTGAAACCATCACCTCTCCTCATGAACTAAGCGAAAACTGGGAAGAAAAACATCGGATTTATACCGATACGGAAGACATGGACTTAAGGAGAACTATATTTGACCCCCTTATGCGATTGAAGCTTCATAAAGTTAAAACCATGATTTCAGAAGTTGACGACGCCATTAAAGGAGCTACGAGCGAAGAAGATATTACCAAGCACCAACAGGAAAAAATAATGCTGAATAGCATGAAAATGCAATTGAGCGATTTTTTCGGTAGTACCATTATCTAAAAGTATGAGCGATTTTTTCGGGTATAGCTTTTATAAGTCAGAGCTGATAAATATTACGGTAGGGAGTGTTCTGTCGTTGATCCTTATCATCTTTCTCACCCGCTTGGTGCTGCGCTTCTATCGGATTTTCATTCACAAACAGATTCGTGCACTCGATGTGTTTGACAAGGAGAAAGAGACACTGTTTATAAAATCAGGGCGAAACATTATTCTGCTCATGGGTTTTGCGGCGGCAGTATTCAGCTTAGGCCTCATGCCTCTGCTGAATGCCATATTCGGTTATGAGCTCCTCACTACCGATAAAGTGAAAATTACCGTTGGGAATATTATTGTTCTCATCGTTATTCTCATTGTAACGCGAATCGTCGCCAGGCTAATTCGAATTATTCTCAAGAAGAATTTCTCGCGCAAAACGTGGGTAGACGAAGGGAAAGAGTACACCGTCTTTAAGCTGACCAAATATGGTCTCTACGGATTTGCGCTGTTAATTGGCCTTACGAGTATTGGCATTGACATGAAGTTGATTCTAGCCGGTGCAGGAGCGCTCTTAGTGGGTATTGGATTCGGTTTGCAGTATCTGTTTTATGACCTCATCTCGGGGCTGATTATTCTTTTTGAAGGACCCATTAAGGTGGGAGATGTGATAGAAGTAGACGGCTTAGTAGCCCGTGTGAAACAGATAGACATTCGCACGTCAAAAGTCCTCACCCGGAACGGGAAATACATCATCATCCCCAATTCGAAATTAATTGGAGAAAAAGTGGTGAATTGGAGCCACGGAACGGAACTGACCCGATTCAATGTTGAAGTAGGTGTAAAGTACGGAAGCGATACCGCGCTGGTAAAAGATGTCTTGTACAACTGCGCCCTGCGTCATCCCGATGTCAGCAAAAACCGAGAAATCATCGTGCGCTTTGACAACTTTGGTGATAGCGCATTGATTTTCACCGTTTTCTTCTGGGCAAAAAAGACATGGGTGGTCGAAACTTTACAGAGTGAAATTCGGTTTGACATCGATCGAGAATTCAGGAAGCACAGCATTCAAATTCCATTTCCCCAGAGAGATCTCCACATCATCTCCCCACCCGATAAAGATCCTTTTAAGTCTTGATGTCCTTAGCTACGAGCTGAAGCGACCTACGTTCTTTCCACACGTTTTCCTCAATGCTATACGCGATCTCGAATGCTCCACCTGAAGCGAGGTGATCAAACTTTTCGGCGAAGCCAAAAGCAATTACGGGTAGGTCGCGATCGTCTTTCCCATCTTGATGAACCGTAAATTTGAGGTGCTTACCTCCTACTACTTTTACATTTCGGGCGCGACAGTGAGCTGTGGCAAATAAAGGCGGCAGATTTTCGGGACCATAAGGCCTGAATCTGTTCAGTTGAATGTAGAAGTGTTGGTAGTCCTTGTTGTGCCAGTCTTCAAAGCTTACATCTAACGCTATTTCAATTGTCGGATATATTCGTTCTGTACCGAGTACCTTTTGGGCGTATGCCTCAAAATCAGCTTTAAAAGATTCCAGATTCTCCCTCTTTAATGTGAGACCCGCAGCCGCGGCGTGGCCTCCGTATTTTTCCAAATGCTCGGAACAAGCTGTAAGTGCCTCGTGAAGGTTAAAGGCCGAAGTACTGCGCGCACTGCCCGATAGCACGCCATCGTTTTCGGTAAGGACGATGGTAGGCCGATATGAAGTCTCCATTAGCCTTGATGCCACAATGCCTACCAGCCCCTTATGCCATGACTTTTTTGCTACGATGGTAGTCGACCTTTTAAGATCGGGATCGAAAGATAGCATCTGTTCGAGCGCCTCTTCCGTGGTTATGGTATCTCTTTCCTTCCGTGAAATGTTGAGCTTCTCGATCATTTCAGCCAACTCGGCTGCCTCGGACTCGGATTGAGCACGCAGTAATTTTACACCCACATTGGCATGATCCATCCTGCCCGCAGCGTTGATCCGAGGCGCAATTTTAAAAACCACATCGCTCACTTGAACCGTTCCGCCTTTGAAACCGGCATTTCCCAACAAGGCAGACACACCATGGCTTGGGCTTCTCGATATCACTTCGAGTCCCTTGGCAACGATGGCACGATTGACCCCTTTCAGTGGTACAATGTCGCTGCAGGTGGCGATAGCGGCAAGTTCGTAAAACCGATCGAAATCAAAATCGTTCAATTCCAGCTTCTCCACTGTTTCAGCGATGAGCGCAAGCGCTACGCCACAGCCACACAGAATTTTCTCCTCATAAGGACAATCCTCTTGTTTATGATTTAAAATGGCAAATGCAGGAGGCACCTCCCGGCCCGTTTCGTGGTGGTCACAAATAATGGTATCGGCTCCTGCCTTATTGAGTCTTTCAATTTTATCGACCGCCCGAATACCGCAATCGAGGGTAATGAATAAGTCTGTCTCCGCTTCCATTGCGGAGTCGATTCCAATATCGCTTACTCCATAACCTTCTCGATACCTATCGGGAATGTAGTGGTCGAAATCTGCATCCAAATTTTCTAAGAAAAGACTCATCATAGCTACGGATGTGGTCCCGTCTACATCGTAATCTCCATAAATTCGAATTTTCTGATTCTCTTGGAGAGCTAAGATCAATCGATCGGCAGCCTTTTCGAGGTCCTTCATTTTATGACTTCCTCTCAATGCTGCAATATCTGTGGAAAAATAAGCAGCAATATCGTCCCCGGAATTCAAGCCACGTGCTACCAGCAGGTCTGCCAAAACAGGGTGGAGCCTCGGAAATCTCGACAATAGCGATTGCACACGCTCGCGGTTGGGTGCATTCAGCCTTTTCCAAACAAATTTCCTTTGGGTTGGACTGCTTTCAGTTTTTATCAATCGATCCATTTTTGATTTTCATTATTCATAATTAGCACGGGGTAGACCATTGGAAACAACTTTCCCTATATTTGAGCGTCTGAAGAATATACTTAATTTGCGGGCCGAATCCCGATTTCAACAATTTACCTAATGAAATTTAGAATCCTGAGACTCCTCTTCATCGCTGCTTCCGTTGCATTTGCGCTAAGCTCTTGCCGAAATGAAGATAACAAAATTGAGCCTACGTGCTTCGATGAAGTAAAAAATCAAGGTGAGATAGGCATCGATTGCGGTGGTCCATGTCCTGAATGTTTACCAACCTGCGATGATAAAGTGCTTAATGGTACTGAGCAATTTATTGATTGTGGTGGTGAAGATTGCGCTCCGTGTGCAACCTGTAATGACAATATTCAGAACGCCCATTGGAAATTTGATCCGAATTTGACCATGGCTGACTTCAATTCCAACGACAGCGTAGGAATGGCCGGAGGAGTCCTCTGGAGATTGGTGTTGGAACAAGGTGTCGATTGCGGCGTACCTTGTGATACCTTCTGCGTTGCTACGTGTGATGACGGTATTCAAAATGGCGACGAGCTCGGAGTGGATTGTGGTGGTTTGAACTGCCCCACGACATGTTTCCCACCAACTTGTGGAGACGGTATTCAAAATGGACAAGAAACAGGTATTGATTGTGGTGCACCGGGCTGCCCTGACTGCCCCATGCCAACATGTAATGATGGAATTCAAAATACTCACATTGAATACGTAGAAGTAACATGTCAAAACCCACTAGGGTATTTGGTAGTAGTAGAAACCGGACCTGATTGTGATGATGACTTTCAGACTTCCTGCCCTGACTGCCCAATTCCTACTTGCTTTGACGGTATTCAAAATGGTGGTGAGACAGGTATTGATTGTGATGAAATTGATAACAACGGATGCCCGCCGTGTGACCCGGTGCCCGCCTGCGGAAATGGCTACCAAGATGGCAACGAGACAGGTGTTGACTGCGACGACGATCCCAGCACGATCTGCCCTCCTTGCGCTACATGCTCTGATGGAATACAAAATGGGCCGGAATTTTTAATTGACTGTGTAGATTGGCCAATTGCCGATTACGATGGCGGAGCATGTCCTCAGTGCGAGTCTTGCTACGACGGTGTACAAAACGGCTTTGAACTTCAGATAGATTGTGGAGGTCCCGACTGCCCGTCTTGCGCTCAGTATCTCACTGCAAATATTGACGGATCCCAATTCGTAGATCAGTTCTTCTTTAACTCAGTGTTTGTGGATCCTTGCGCTCAGAATGCACCTGATACTATCTTCGTGCCCAATGCATTGACATTCGGTCCGACTACGGGTGGTTTCGTTAATACCGCAAACCGAAAAATAACGGGTATTCAACAGATTGAAACGGCCAATGGAACCTTCCAAAGAACGCTGGAAGTATGGATTCCTCGCCCGAATAACGTGGAAATTACCGATGACCCCATTCCGGTAGCGCCTTTTGAGCTTGGTATCGTAGAACCACCGACCGTGCAGTATTCAGAAGGCTTCTTGGACGGACCATTTGCACAAACCACTACATTTTCTGCAATACCTAATGACGACGAAGATTATGAAGATGACCCATTTCCGGAACCGGAAGACAGGATTTTTCAGCTCTCTACCAAAATCGAAATATCTCCCGAAGGATATTCTTATTTAGTAGGTTCAATTAATTTCGTTCGTGTGGAGCAGCCATTTGGAATTAACACAGAAAGTTTCCCTATAACGGATATAGAATTTGCCGTCCAGTATTCTTTCTACGAATAGCCTTCCATTAAGCTTTGAAATATACAATCCCGTTCAGCAAATTGAACGGGATTTTTTTTTTAATAGTGCTATTTGACTTCAATGTTGGCCGACCGCAATGAAGTTACACTCATTGGTTTCAACTTACACGCCTCCAGCATTCACAGAGATAAGATTCCATATATTTTCTTTTTACCATTACGGTTGCTCATGCAATGGGAGTTCTGACACCATAAGAGCAAAGATGAACTGAAAAACCTAAAGAGGGGGAGAAAATAATAGTTCAGTGAAACAGTGAAGGGGGTGCGCTCTTTGTCGGTATCCTTTTACTTTGCTTTTGCTATACCTCGATATTAGTAGGAGCCGAAGTTAAAGACAACAAAAAGTTAAAGCTTGAAATCACTCTGCCATCTATGAAGAGTATCCTACCCTTGATTTATACACACCAACGATCACTGTTGTAATGGAGTAGCCGGGGCTTCCTTAAAAAGTTCTCTCAGAACCTATAAATAAAGCGGCTTCTGACTAAATCAGAAGCCGCTTTATTTTGAGCTGTAGGGGAAGGATTCGAACCTTCAAGGAGCAGTTAGCCAGCTTAGCGCTGATTTATCCTTTTACCTCCACCCTCGAGACAGGAGGGCATGTCTGCCGGTTTCATCACCCTACAAGGATTAGGACTAAATTACATGTTATACCGCTTTGATGCCATATTCGTTACATTATGTGTCTATTTTTATGTTATTCTCAATATATTTGATTTTCATTTTACATACCATAATACCGCACTCAATTTTCATAGATGAATTATCACATCGATAACCTCGACTTACAGATTTTAGAAATCTTAAGTACAAACGCTCGTACGCCCTACACGGAAATCGCCGAAAAACTGATAGTCTCGGCCGGAACCATTCATGTTCGCATGAAAAAAATGGAAGCGGCAGGTATCGTCAAAGGGACTGAAATAGTGGTTGATTCGGCCAAGCTTGGTTTCGACCTTACCACGTTTATTGGTGTATTCTTAGATAAAGGTGCCGTTTACCAAGATGTTATTGCCCAGCTCAAAGCGATCAAAGAAATTGTGGAAGCCTACTATACCACAGGTGGGTACAGTATCTTCCTCAAAGTAATTTGCAGAAATACCGAAAATCTCCGAGAGGTCTTAAATGAAAAAATTCAAAAAGTAGATGGCATTCAACGCACCGAGACAATGATTTCGTTGGAACAGAGCATTCGAAGAAAAGCCCCTTTAAATCCCACAAGTGCGAAGTAGATGAGCGGCGCAAGTTGTTTTCAAAGTCTGTCATAAGAAAAGATTATCGCTGCCTCGATTTCATAGTTAGTTTTTCTATCGGTAAATCAGCGAACCCGGTAACTTTGTATTCATGAAAGTCAATGCCATCATCGAGGAATTGAGAAAACTAGAGGCGCAAGGAAAGAAGATGTTCCTGACCTCTTCATTTCAAACGCACTCTATTCCGCTATTACATATTGTTAGTAAAAGTAAGGTGGACATACCCGTTTACTGTTTAAACACGGGGTTTTTGTTTCCGGAAACATTGGCTTTTCGAGATGAGATCGCCAATAGGTTGAGCCTAGATTTAATAACCTTTTCCTCCTCCACTCCTAAGCATCAGCAGAGGGATGCAAACGGAAATTTCTTTTTCACTTCCAATCCCGATTATTGCTGCCACTTAAATAAAGTAGAGCCAACCGAACGACTCTTGCGCGAATACGATATTTGGGTAAATGGTGTACGCGCGGATCAAAATTTGAATCGCCGTAATATGACGACTTACCAAGCGGCCAAATTTGGAACCGAACGTTTCCACCCAATGCTCGACTGGACAGGAAAGGCGATTTTTGACTACATCAAAGAGCATGATATCCCAAAGCACCCTCTGGACGCGCAAGGCTACCAAAGCATCGGTTGCATTCCATGCACTCGAAAGACAGATTTGAGCGACCCCCGCGCCGCCAGATGGTTTGGGCTAAGCAAAACGGAGTGCGGACTGCACACGGAGTTGACGGAAAAGTAATTTCAGAGAAATCCACAAAAACCCATTCTGAGATCGCTAGGGGTTTATTGCGCGGCGGTCCTGATCATTTTCGATTCGTCTAATCGAGCTTTCTTCTCCGGGCTCCTGCGTTACTAAAATACGAACGTTCGACTTTTCTCGAATGGCCGCTCTTGTGCTTTCACCAAAAACCACCCCAACAGCATTTTCGGGTAAGGCGTGTTTGGCTAAATAGGCCTCCACATTCGATGGGGAAGTGAAGATGTAATAATCAGCTTCTACATAAGCAATAAACTTTGCAGGCTCTGAGCGATAAAAGGGCCAATCGATTATGTGCTCGGGCTGAAGTACTTCCTTCATTCGTTCAAAACTCTTCTCTCCTCTGGCTTGAACGACTTTTTCATCCATAGTGAGCACTTCAGAAAATTCCTTGACCACTTCAGAAGGATTTGCCGATGAGCCAACGAACTCGGGATTCATCTTATGCTCGCGCATGGTTTGAGCGGTTCCCTCACCCATTGCCGCCAGTCGATGGTTCGATCGTTTAAATTTTTTTGCGTAAAGACCGACTGCGCCGGGGCTATAAAAAAAGATCCAATCCGCTTCGGGCGGGTCTTTCGAGGTGGTAAGACTCTTTTTAATGCAAGAAAAACAAGTGAGTTCCCAAGCTGATTTTCGGGAGTGGTTGATTAAAGCGTCGCTTGGATGATTTCGACTAAGAAATACTTTCAAGGGCTTTGGACTTTAGCTGAGCTACGGCTTCCTGAGCTAGTTTCTCGGGATCAGTTCCTGTCAGCATCACGTCAACGGGACCATGATTAACCGACTCGGCCATAACGGCGCGCAACTCAAATTCCCCATTGCCGGAAGGCAAACAATACGCTCCCAAAGGCATCTGACAACCTCCTTCAAAAAGATTGAGTACTCTTCGTTCTATGGATGTGGTCGTAGCAATATCTTCGCGATTGAGCTTGGTCATTACTTCTTTCATCCGTTCGTCGTCTTCGCGGATTTGTAAAGCCAAGGCGCCTTGAGCAGGGGCCGGAATAAACTCGGTGGGGTCAAAAACGTGCACGTGTAAATCACTCACATCGTGTTCTAAGCGATCGAGTCCGGCTTTCGCCAAAACAATGGCGTCAAACTTTCCGTCACGGAGTTTATTGACCCGGGTGGGTACGTTTCCACGAATGTCGTCCAAACTGATATCGGGACGGTGCTTTTTCAATTGCACCTTTCGCCGTGCGCTGGATGTTCCGATCAACGCGCCTGCTTTCAATTCCCACTTTTGAGAAGTGTCCACATTTTCTTTGCGAATGAGCAAAACATCCCTTGGATTTGCCCGATCGGTTATCGCGCCAATGGTCAACCCTTTCGGGTAATTGGTCTCTAAATCCTTGTAAGAATGCACGGCAAGATCGATGGTTTTTTCCAAAAGCTCTTTCTCAATTTCTTTGGTGAAGAAGCCTTTGCCTTCCATCTTGTCGAAACTCAAGTGCTGAATAATATCTCCTTGAGTTTTGATGATCTTAATTTCTACTGAATGTTCCAGGCTTTCAAGCTTGGACTTGATATGGTAAGCCTGCCAAAGCGCTAAATCGCTACCTCTGGATCCTATTGTAATTGCCTTGCTACTCACTGCTTTTATTTTTGTCCGTTTACCATGGTGTCTCGGTCAGTGATTCCAAGATCAAGGCTTGCGCAGTTCTGAAAAATTAGAGTCCGCCCCAGGCGGATGACTTCTTTCAGAGCAAGCGTAACGGAGATATTGGACTCTCTGAACCGACACTATTTGGAATTCAGCATCACTTCGCGCGCCATCTTCATAGGCACGGAAATGTATTTTTTCTCCAGGTAAGAAATCACCTTGTCCAGCACTTCTTTTGATTCGGGGTTGAGGCCTTCAATTTCTTTTGCGTAGACTGTACTTACTGCCTTTTCACGAATTTCTTTCACCTTTTGCGGAATTTCACGCATTGCCAGTTCCACGATTCGCTCTTTGTGAATTTGGTCAAAGTCTGCGATTCCTTCCTCGACAATTTCTTCACATTTTGAAATTTCCTGAGAACGCTCATGAAGGTTTTTTTCGGCAATCACTCGCAATTCCTCAATATTAATGTGCGTCAAGCGCAAATCGGTTCTATCGAAAACCCCCGCTTCGATATCGGCGGGAATAGCTAGGTCGATAAGCACTTTGGGAGTTGTTTCCTTACCGCAAAGGTGATCGAACACTCCTCGGCTAACCACGTGGTTTTCGGAACCCGTGCAAGCAATTAAGACATCAAAACCTTTATCGTATGCATCAAGCTGATCGAGACCGTAACTCGTCGCGCCTACTTGAGCTGCCAATTCAGTTGCCCGTGATTCGGTACGGTTGAAAATGGCAATATTTTTATACCCGTGTTTGGAAAGGAACTTGGCCATGGCCTTATTCGTTTTTCCCGCCCCTACCAAAAGCATTCTGGCTTCGGAAGGCACATTGAGATCTTTTAGTTTGTGAAAGGCAAGAGAGACAACTGATACCGGCTTTCTGAAAATAGCTGTTTCGGTAAAGACGCGCTTCGCCGATTCGATATTCTTCCGCATCAATAGGCGCAAAAACTCTCCTGCTAAACCGTTCTCCTCAGCAAATTCATATGATTTTCTCACTTGCGTGATAATCTCGCGCTCGCCTATCACCATCGAATCAAGTGAAGAAGTCACCTTATATAGATGCCTAACGGCGTCTTTTCCAAAATGGATCTCAGCGTTTGATTTTGCAATAAGGGCATTTTCTTGAGAAAGATTGAAAAGACCTGAGTTGAGAATGTCCTCGGCGGTTTTGATGTGCTTGGACACCATAAAGAACTCTACGCGATTGCACGTAGATAAGAACATCAGCTCTTCCAAACCTAATTTCTCTTTTAGAGTAGAGAGAATGGTAGCTTGATTGTCCTCATCAATATGGAACTTGCCAACCACTTCAAGCGGTAACCGCTTGTGGTTGAAAGCAATGGTGTAAAAACGTGAGAGCTCTTCCATATTCTTGAGTACACAAATGTCTTAACGGGGCATCGGCGTAGTGTCATAGAACTGTCAGAAGCAGTTATTTAAAGGGATTCTAAATAAGCATTACCTTCATTTTCAAGGAGAGCAGAAACTAATTTAAGTCTGTTTCACTGGATTTCGTGTCGAGTTATAGCGTTCGGTTGCCTTCTGTGATGTCAATTTTAACCTACCGGCGAACTTTCATTTTAGCTTTCATTTTTGTAGCGAATCAGCCAGGGGATGAAAGCAATTATTAAGTGCACGAAACTATTTTTCACTGATCTGACTTTTGTCTTACGTAATGGTCTATTCAAGCAAGTCCGCTGCGCAAATTAAGCCGGAAGGATTTCTCAACGATGATTCGGTCGTCGCAAGTCAAATACCGTTTTTACCGGATTGAAAGTCTCAACGGGCACTTCCACAAAGATGGTGTTCCAGTCGTGCATGGCTCCGTTCCACAAGCCCGGAAGTTCCAAAGCTTTGATGCCACGCCCTTGAAAAGTCTTGTTGACCACCATTCCCGAATTGTTGTTCCGGTAATCCATCAAATCAAAGTATTCTCCCTTGTGATTTTTCAGTGAAAGAACCAGGTCTACCGGATTGAAGTGACTTGCTTTCGAAAGAATAGCTTGTTGCTCCTCGCTATCGGGGTCGATTTGGGCGGATTCGACGATTTGGAGTGAAGGCAATTCACCACTCTCCTCTACAAGAAAAGGCCCGCCGCCGGGCTCACCTTCGTTCTTGACCATTCCGCAAACGCGCAACGGTCGATCGAGAAGGTTGTACAAATCTTGGTCAGTCTGATTTTCAAATCCTCCGACAAACCACTTACTTAAAAAGTCCAAAACATCTGCTCTCGAAAAGCCCCCATTGTCGTAGTCTCGGCAAAATTGGAAGAGCTTTTCCTGCACTTCCAAAAGCACTCCTGCTAACAGTTCTTTATTCTCAACGGTAATGTTCTTAAGTCGGTCTGGCACTACATTGTCGATGTTTTTTACAAAGACCAAGTCTCCCACCAAATCGTTTAGATTTTCTAAAAGAGCGCCATGTCCGGCAGGGCGAAAAAGTAGTGACCCATCCTCTACCCTAACCCATTCCTGATCATCGGCATAAAGCGCGGGTGTATCAGTCGAAGGCTTTTGCACGCTGGTATCGATCAAATATTCCACATGGTGCATCTTCCCGATACAGCCTTCCAAACTTTTTAGGTGCTCCTCGACACCTTCGGCGGTTTCTTGGGGTATGGTAAAGTGAATTCGCACCTTTCCGTCTTTCTGAGCGTACATCGCTCCCTCGTGAAAATGCTCCTCAAATGCCGTTCGCTTGTGACCATCATCGTACTTGTGAAACTTGATCATTCCTTTGGGGTAGCTGCCGTAATTCATCCCTTTTTCTGAGAGTAGGAAATCAACCACCTTGCGTTTTCCCTCTTCGCCGTCGAGATCCTCTGCGGTCATTTTGGCTTCCGCCAAAAGTTGGTCGTAAAAAGGATAATCGCTCAACTCATCTAAGAATTTTGCCACGTTGTCAGAAACTTTCCCGTTGTCGACGTATGCGTAAAGCTCTTTGAACATTCGGCTTGCAGCACCACTTGCAGGGACGAACTTTACTACTTCAATGCCTTTTTTACTTTGGTAAACAGATCGAAACTTCTCTTTCTCTTCCGCTGATATCAGCTTGATTCCGCTTCCTGGTTCGGCATTTCCATAAAGCTTCATGAATGGGAAACCACTCAAAAGCGTATTGCGGTACGAAGCCAAATCACTCTCCGTTAGTCCTCTCTCTTGCAGAGAATCCAAATCTTTTTTTTCTATCCGTTCGCTCATCATTATTGCTTGTTGTTCAAAGTTAGCGAATCCATTAGAGTCCGTCCAAAATGTCCCATATCTTCCTTCCCCTTGCTTTAAAAACAGTCACCCCACGGAGGCGGACTCTATGGTTTTCAGCATTTCGTTTGCATTCTTACCAAAATTTCCAGCTCTGACTCTCGACTCTGTAGAAGGACACTAATTCAGTCTTGGCTCGCTGAAGAAGCGAACTCATCGCACGAAATCCTATCTTCGTCCATCTATGAATAAAATTTTGCTGACCGGCGGAGCTGGTTTTATCGGATCGCATATTGCCGTTTCGCTTCGAGCCTCAGGGTACACCCCGGTTATTTTGGACAATTTATCCAACTCGGAACGCGCGGTTGCAGGCGGTATATCGCGTATTACAGGCTGCGAGGAAAAAATTCACGAAATAGATTGTAGAGATTCTGCAGCGATTATTGACCTGATTGAAAAAGTAGGAGGCATCACCGGGATCATTCACTTAGCCGCTTCCAAAGCAGTGGGAGAATCAGTGGAGAATCCACTCAAATATTACGACAACAATGTGGGTTCGATGACATCGATACTCAAGGTGACTGAAAAACTCAACATTCAAAGTTTCGTGTTTTCATCATCGTGCACTGTTTATGGCTCACCTGATTCTAGCGAAGTGACCGAGGGGACGCCGTTTGGCAATGCATATAGCCCTTATGGATACACCAAGCAGGCGGGAGAACGTATGATTGAAGATTTGTCTAAGAAAGATATCCAAACAAATTTTGTGTCCCTGCGGTATTTCAATCCCATCGGGGCGCACCCTTCTTCCCAAATAGGAGAATTACCATTGGGGAAACCCAACAATCTTATCCCTTTCGTATGCCAAACGGCAGCAGGGCTGAGAAGTGAGTTAACCGTCTTTGGAAACGACTACGACACAGCCGATGGCACCTGTGTTCGGGACTACATTCACGTCTTGGATTTGGCCGACGCACATGTAAGAGCTTTGGAGTACAGTCATCAAAAAGAAGCTCCTCAACATGACGTGTTTAATATCGGAACGGGAATGGGCCACAGTGTAAAGGAAATCATCGATACCTTTAAGAACGAAAACGGAGTTGACTTTACGGTAAAATACGGGCCGAGAAGAGCAGGAGATGTGGAGGCAATCTTTGCCAATACGGAAAAAGCGAGCAACGTTTTAAAATGGAAACCTAAATACACCCTGGCAGAAGCACTCACACACGCATGGAATTGGCAAAAAACCCTAAAATAAGACAGCTTCTAACCATTTTGATGGTTGTACTTTTTTGCCTTTCGGCGAAAGCGCAAAATGACACGATCGTTCGAGTCGAAGATCGATACGACGATAAACTGATATTAGAATTCACAAATGACATGTGGCTCGATCTTCCCGACGGAGTGGAGCTACGACCGGTTTCAATTGGCTTTAAAGGATATTTCTATTCTGATTACACGTTTGGCCGAAAGAGTAATGTGAGTTTTGCCTGGGGTCTCGGGATCAGCGCCGATAATGTGCATAGCAATGCCGCATTGGTGCAAGAAGAATTTGAGGACGGCACCACGGGAGATCAAATCCTCACCCCTTTTGACGATGATTACGAATACGAGACAAATAAGCATACCACCACTTATCTTGAATTGCCATTGGAGTTACGGTTTATCGCCAAAGGGAGAAGCGCATTTCGGTTTGCCGTTGGTTTTCGCGTGGGCTATTTATTGTCTGATAAACAAAAAATTATTGACTCTCGCGGAAAGCGTAAAATCTACGACTTCGAACACGTCACCACGTTCAGGTATGGTGTAAATGCAAGAATCGGAATTGGCAAAGTTGCCTTGACGGGATTCTACTCTCTTACACCTTTGATCGAGGAAGGAAAAGGCACGCAAGTCATTCCCATTTCTTTGGGAATCGCCATCGTTCCATTCAAATAAACCATTCGCTGACCACCGTAGCGTAGGTCATTGCGAAACCGACAACAGCTCCGGCGTAGACCTCAGTAGGAGTGTGCGCGCTAAGAATCAGTCGCGACGACAGCGTTAGTCCTGCGATGGCAATTAAGATAGCGACCAACCAAAAATTACTGAAATCGTGAATCTGAAACAGGCCGATGGTAGAACCCACCACCCCTGCTATTCCAGCAGCATGGATGGAAATTTTCCATCTAAAATTGATGAGGATAAGCACGAGCAAAACGAGGCAGCAACCAAGATATATTGAATATAGCGGTACAGGCAAATTTCCCTTGCGCAACAAGTAGTACCCCAATCCAAAGAAGAAAAGAGTGGAAATGAAAGGGGCTGATCGCTCTTTTCGAATGGGCATACTGAGTGAGCTTACTACTCCATACCATTTCAAGAGAAGGATGTTCAATCCGGGGAAAGCAATGGTGCTCATGGCAATGATGAGGTAAATGATGTTTTCTTGATCGCTGACCAATCTTCCGGCCAGGTACCAATCGAAATTGAAAGCGATAAAAACGGCCAACAGTGGCATCATCAATGGATGCGCAATGGCCGAAATAAATGCCGCAATTTTCCGCATGCTACAGCTGCTTTCTCAGTCGAGCGACCGGAATGTTGAGTTGCTCGCGGTATTTCGCCACCGTTCTGCGGGCAATATTATACCCTTTGTCTCTTAAAAAGTTTGCCAGTTTTTCATCGGTGAGGGGTTTCTTTTTGTCCTCGGCACTGATGCTATCCAAGAGAATTTTCTTCACCTCTCTGGTCGATACTTCCTCACCGCTATCGGTAGAAAGTGACTCACTAAAAAAGGATTTCAGCAAGAAGGTACCGTATGGCGTTTGAACATATTTGCTATTAGCCACTCGTGATATGGTGGAGATATCCATGTGAATTATCTCAGCTATATCTTTGAGAATCATAGGCTTGAGTTTAGTCTCATCACCCGTGAGGAAGTACTCTTTTTGATAATTCATAATGGCATCCATGGTGTGCAAAAGTGTTTGCTGTCTTTGCTTGATAGCATCTATAAACCACTTGGCTGAATCTATTTTTTGCTTGACAAACTGCAGAGCCTCCTTTTGCTTCTTATCTTTTTTCTTGGACTCAGCATATCCCTTCATCATCTCACGGTAGGAGTTACTAACCTTGAGCTCAGGAGCATTTCTTCCGTTCAGAGAAAGACGGAGTTCATCTTCTTCGACTACAATGGCAAAATCCGGAACGATTTGTTGATTGGATTTTCCGCTATCTCGGGAACTATTGCCCGGTTTTGGATTAAGCTTAATGATTTCCGAAACGGCAATCTTCAAATCTTCATTTGAAATCTCCAATTTCTTAAGAATTCGATCGTAGTGCTTTTTGGTGAATGAATCGAAATATTTTTCGATCACCTCAGTCGCAATACGCACCGATGGGTAAGTTTGATCTTGTCTTCTCAATTGTATCAAGAGGCATTCTTGCAATGACCTCGCTCCTACTCCGGCAGGATCCAATTCCTGAATCGTCATCAAAATTTCTTCTAACTCCTCGACGGTAGTCATCACATTTTGGGAAAAAGCCAAATCATCTACGATGTTCTCAAGATCTCTACGCAGATAGCCGTCGTCATCCAAGTTTCCAATAAGCGTTTTGGCCAGAAGTTCCTCCTGATCCGAAACATCTCTCAAAGCGAGCTGACTCTCGATGTTCTCTCTAAAAGAAGCTCCCGCCGCATAGGGCGTTGATTTTTCATCATCGTCAGCACTTTTATTGCTAATGCTGGTCTTGTAGGCAGGAACATCATCATCCTGCATGTAGTCGCTAAAATCGAAATCATCTGCCTCTTCTTTTTCTTTGGTCTCCTCTTCCCACTCTGTTTCTTCTTTGATGTCCTCGTCCTCCTCTTCAGCTCCTTCTTCGAGCGCGGGGTTGGTTTCCATCTCCTCTTTTATCCGCTGTTCCAACTCTATGGTCGGAACCTGAAGCAACTTCATCAGCTGAATTTGCTGAGGAGATAGTTTTTGCAGAAGTTTTTGTTGTAAGCTTTGCTTAAGCATATGTATGTTCAGTCAATTCTATGAGTAAGTTAAAAAGAATCAAGACAGGATTCAGTGAATAATCGGGATTAACCGCCATTTGTTTTCCAACTTGTACTTTTTTGATGTAGGCATCATCCAGCTGACTACAGTAATTGCGCCAAAAACTCCTGAAATAAGTAAGGCCTCCTCACTTACCACAGGGGTCCTGCCCGTGTTAAAAATATTGTTCAATGCATCTAACACTATGATAGGCGGTATGGCATAGAAAGCCATTGAACCTATTCCACGCACAACCCCTCGTTTGGGCAAGATGATCATTTCTACCTCTGAATAAGGCACTATGAGGGCCTTTTCCGTGACAAAAGCCGAGTCATTGATCACCGTGATAACGGAGCTGTAGATCGTTTTATCGTCAAAAAACTTCCAAGAAATCTCTCCTCCCGGATAGTATCTTATTCTCGAGTCAGTGTTACCCGGCTTCTCCAACAAAAGGAACGGATCCATTTGGGCCACAGATGATAAGCTCCAGAGAAGCAATCCAATCATAAGGAGAAACCTGATTTTCATTTTCAATAGCTAATGCAAACGTTTTTGGGCTCGGTAAAAAACTGCATGGCTTCAAAGCCGCCTTCTCTTCCCATTCCCGAATTTTTCACTCCCCCAAAAGGAGTACGCAAATCTCGCTGCAACCAGCAATTTACCCAAACAATTCCCGCCTCAATTTCTTCGGCGACTCTGTGCGCTCGCGAAAGGTTTTCAGTCCATACGGTGGAGGCGAGTCCATAGCTCGTGGCATTGGCTTTTTGCAAAGCTTCCTCCTCTGTTCTAAAGGTATCCAACGTCACCACCGGGCCAAATATTTCTTCCTGATTGGTGCGGCATGTTTGATCCAAGCCTTCTATGACCGTGGGCTGAATGTAGTAACCATTCGCCAAATCACCTGCAAGTTTAACTCTTTCACCACCGCAAAGTACCCGACCTCCTTCTGCTTTCGCCAAAGATATATAGCTCAGAATTTTCTCCATATGAGTCTCGCTGACTACGGCACCCAATTTGGTACCTTCTGCTGAAGGATCACCGACTTTCATCTTGCTGACCTTCGCCACGAAAGCCTCTTTGAACTTCTTATAAATGGATTCTTCGATCAAAATCCTAGATCCACAAAGGCATATTTGCCCCTGATTGGCAAAAGAACTTCTGACAGTCGTAGATAGCATTTTATCAAAATCACAATCGGCAAAAATCAGGTTCGGATTCTTTCCGCCGAGCTCCAAACTGAGTTTTTTAAACTGAGTTCCTGCCACTTCGATAATTCTTTTCCCCGTTTCCGTGCCTCCCGTAAATGAGATGGCCTTGACACTCTTGTGGCGGGTCAAAGCGTCACCTGTTCGTGCTCCGGTGCCGTGAATGATATTGAGTACCCCATTCGGGAAATTGACTTCTTTGGCCACCTGAGCCAACATGTAGGCTGTCATCGGGGTGATCTCTGAGGGCTTCGCTACGATTGTATTTCCCGCGGCAAGAGCAGGGGCAATTTTCCACGTAAAGAGGTAAAGAGGCAAGTTCCACGGTGAAATACAGGCGACTACTCCCAGAGGACGCCGCAATGTGTAGTTGATTCCCAGTCCTTCGGTAAAATTGCTTTCGGAAGAAAAGTGGATTGCCGCAGAGGCATAAAACTCGAAATTTTGGATGGCTCTCGGTATATCTACCATTCGGGCCAAAGAAACAGGCTTGCCATTGTCTTTGCTTTCGGCTCTGACAAATTCGTCCATGCGTCGCTCGATACCTTTTGCCAAATTCATCAAGTGGGCAAACCTTTCCGGCCCTTTTAACGACGACCATGCAGGAAAAGCACGTTCTGCAGCTTGTACCGCTGCTTCTACAGCATTGGCATCACTATCGGGAATCTCACCGTATTGGTTGCCACGAGACGGATCAAAGTTTGCGATGTACTCACCCGAAGCAAGAGAAACGAATTCGCCGTCAATAAAATTTTCAATGCGCTCCATGCGGTGAATTTCGAAAATCTAAGGTTAGAACAGAAATAATTTATGAAAACAAAAAAAGAGAGCCCTCGTTTGAGCTCTCTCTGTTGCGAAAAACATGTAAACTGTAAAAACCTGTGACAAATCTAAGGCATGGGATCGCAAGGAAACGTTAACAAGAGATTACCTTTTGTTAATTTAGGTTAAGCATCATGCACTTGCACCAATGATGAAGCTAACTTTGTAAGGCTTGAAAAAATCATACATTCCCATACTTATAATCCTGATCAGCTTTTCATTGATCGGGTTGGTGGCTATCCAAATCTATTGGATACAGAACTCCGTAGCTCTGCGAGACACGCAATTCAGACGCAATGTAAAGATTGCCTTGGCAGAAGTAAACAATGTACTCGAACGCGAGGAGGCACACGAACGCATGCGTAGATCTGACATTGGCCGTCGGATCAGGGCCCAGATTGATAGTATTTCCGATAAAAAAACGGTGGCCCATTTATGGACTACAGAAAATTCGACCATCGACAGTTCCAGCTTTCTAAGCAGCGATGGCTCGAGCCAATTGCGCGTTTTGAGGAAAAAAAAGGAATTGGCATTTCCCGACCCAATGGTCATGGGACAAGAACGACTTCCCGAAAAGAAACCCGCTAAAGTGCCAAACTATTTTCCGGAAAGGGAACAGAAAATAATTACCGAACTCCTCACCGGCTTGGTGAATATTGACCGCGAGTCTGACATTCTCAATCGGTATGGAAGTGAACAAATTGACTCGCTTCTAAATCATCAATTGAGTGACATCGGAGGCATTGATGCTGCCTACGAATTCGGAATATTTGATCTTTTTGATAATCCGCTGATTTTGTCAAAAGGGCTGGAAGACACTACCCCATTGTACAATAAAGGATACAAGGTTCGTTTATTTCCTGATGACTTTACTCAACCTACACGCTATTTGAGGATATGGTTTCCCAATCAAGAGACATATCTGGTTCGAACCTTGTGGCCGTTGCTGATGTCTTCAGCGATTTTTCTAATTGCCATAATTTTGGCATTTGCCTACAGCATCAGAACCATCTTCAGACAGAAAAAAGTCTCGGAAATAAAGAACGACTTCATCAATAATATGACCCACGAATTGAAGACGCCTATCTCCACTATATCCTTGGCCTGTGAAGCTCTGGCAGACCCTGTGATGAGTCAGTCGCAAGACAGGCACACGCAGTATGTGGGGATGATTCGAGATGAGAATAAGCGACTTGGCGTACTGGTAGAGAACGTATTGAGAAGTGCCGTTTTGGATCGAAGAGAAATGGAGCTTTCATACCAGGAGGTTGACTTGAACGAAGTAATTGAAACGGCTATTCGAAATATCGAATTACAAATAAGACAAAAAGGGGGCGCCATTGAACTAAACAAAAGCGTGGGTTCGGCAATCATCAAAGGCGATCGAATTCACCTCACAAACGTGGTTTATAACCTCTTGGACAATGCCATCAAATACAGCAGCGATCACCCCAAAATAAAAGTGTCCACGGTAAGCGATCCATTCTCCATCACAATCAGAGTTACCGATAATGGAATTGGCATAAAAAAAGACCAACAGCCGAGAATCTTTGACAAGCTCTACCGCGTGCCAACGGGGGATGTGCACAATATAAAAGGATTCGGACTGGGCTTGAGCTACGTAAAAGCCATCATTGAAAAACACCAAGGCGTGGTGAAAGTGAAAAGCGAATTTGGAAAAGGCAGTACATTTATTATTCAATTACCATACGAACATGACATCTAAGACCCGCATTTTATTAGCAGAAGACGACCCCAACCTAGGAACCCTTCTCAAAGAATACCTCGAAGCAAAAGAATTCGAAACCGTACTCTGCACCGATGGAGATAAGGCCTTCAAGGTTTTTAACCAACAGCAATTCGATTTTGTGATTTTAGATGTAATGATGCCGATTAAGGATGGCTTTACGGTAGCCAAAGAAATCAGAACAACGAATAAGAAGATTCCCATCATTTTCCTTACGGCAAAATCTATGAAGGAAGATACCCTGAAGGGGTTTGACATTGGCGCGGACGACTACATCACAAAGCCATTCTCAATGGAAGAACTGCTGGTTCGCGTGAACGCTATTCTTCGCAGAACCGATAAAGGGCGAAGTGAAGAAGAAGACAAAAAAGTTTTCGAGTTGGGAATTTTCAACTTCGATTACGAGCGACAACTGCTCAAGCATGCGTCTGAAGAGCAGAAGTTGACTACGAAAGAAAATGAATTGCTTCATCTTTTATGCTTGAATAAAAATGGCGTACTCGAAAGAAACTATGCTCTGAATGCCATTTGGGGAGACGATAATTATTTCAATGGTAGAAGCATGGATGTATATATCGCCAAGCTGCGCAAACATCTAAAGCCCGACTCCAGCATCGAAATCATTAACATTCACGGTAAGGGCTTTAAGCTGCTGGTCTCTTGATCAGAGACAAGCAGTTCGTCCTCCGTCTACGGGCAAATTTATCCCGTTGATATACGATGCAGCGGGCGATGCCAAAAAGCAGATGGCATTCGCCACCTCTTCGGGTTGACCTACTCGCTTCATGGGAGTAGCATTGCCCATGTCCGTTATCACTTCTTCGACCGATTTGCCGCTGGCTTTTGATTTTCGATCTGCAATGGCCTCAAGCCTGACCGTGTTTGTAGGGCCCGGCAATACATTATTAACGGTAATGTTGAATTCTCCCAATTCGTTTGCCAATGTTTTGGCCCAATTGGCAACGGCTCCTCGGATTGTGTTTGAAACTCCCAAGTTAGGCAAGGGTTGTTTCACCGAGGTGGAGATTACATTAATTATTCTCCCGTAGCCTGCTTTCTTCATCAATGGAACCATTCGCGTGGCTAAAATATGATTACAAACCAGGTGCATTTCAAAAGCCTCCCTGAACTCATCTAAGCGGGCATCTGATGCTTTTCCTGCGGGAGGTCCCCCTGTATTATTCACAAGAATGTGAATCTCTTTCTCCTCTTTTAATTCTCTTTCCAAAATGGATTGAAGACTTACGGGATCAGAAAAATCGGCTACAATAATCTTATGATCTATTGGATTTATTGCATTCAACTCATCCCTTACCTCGATGAGTTTCTTTTCGTTCCGTGCAATCAATATCAACCGGGCACCTTGATTGGCCATTTCAATGGCCACGGCTTTGCCTATTCCCTGGGTACTTCCCGCCACGAAGGCTGTTTTTTCGTTTAGTGTGAGATCCATATTGCTTCTTTTCTGATGGACGAATATAAGCATCCGTAAAAAGGGCAAACCACGACAATCTTAAATTTAATCGGAACAAATGACCGCAATCCTCTATAAATTTCAGGAGAGCCAAAATTTTAGTGATATTCGCATTCTCATGCTTTCTTACTTAAAGCTAGGTGGATACTTGGTAATTTGTATTTTTGAAGGCTCCCGTTAACACTTAACACTTCATGAAAAATATCTTTTTCATATTTCTGCTTGTATCACTTTGCCTTACTACGGCAGCACAAAGTAGCTCACTGGCATTAAGTGGCGTGTACCAAGGAAAGGACTTGTACATCAAAAACCCATTTGGTGATCAAGGTGTTGGGTTTTGCGTTTTCGAAGTTTATGTGAATGGCGAGCTAACGAGTGATGAAATTAATAGTAGCGCGTTCGCCATTGATTTCGCGTTAATGGGCATCAAAAAAGGTGAGAATGTAAATATTGTTCTCAAACATAAAGAGGGCTGTGGACCATTGGTCCTAAACCCTGAAGCCATAAAGCCTCACAGCACATTTGAGATAGAAAAAATCGAAGTAAACGGTAATACACTCAAATGGACTTCGTCAAAAGAGAGTGGGTCTCTGCCATTTGAAATTGAACAGTTTCGGTGGAACAAATGGGTAAAAGCAGGTGAGGTAAAGGGAAAAGGCACTTCCGAGGAACACGAGTATTCGTTTAAACTCAGTCCATATTCGGGTGAGAATAAAGTAAGGGTAAAACAAACCGATTACACAGGAAAGCCTCGATATAGCGAATCCGTGGTATACAACCCGCAGATTTCGAACGTAACATATTCTCCTGAAAAGCCTGAAAACGTCATCACTTTTTCGCGTGATACTCGCTACGAAGTATTCGATAAGTATGGAAGTTTAGTCAGCACGGGATTTGGTCGCACCCTGGATATCTCAAGCCTGACTTCAGGAGAAGAATATTATCTAAACTACGACAATTCGTTCGGAGGGACCTTTGAAAAAAAATAAAGTCACTTTCCTTCAAGCTTCGCAACTTCACTCAGATTGTCTCCATCCCGATAATGTATCGCCAAGATTCCTAGTTTTCGGGCACTCTCGACATGTTCCAAGGTATCGTCGATAAAAAGTGTCTCTTCGGGATGTAAATCGAACTTTTCCAGTAAATACTTAAAAGCCGCTTCCTCCGGTTTGCGTTGGTTGATTTGATGGCTGTAGCCTATAAATTCGAAGCAATCGCTAAAATCCTTCCATTTGTACTGCTCGTGGATTTTCTTTTCAAACCACACTTGATGGGTGTAATTGGTATTTGATAGAATAAATAGTCTATATCTCGATTTCAATTTTAACTCTCTGATGAAATCGTATTTCTCTTGTGGAAGCTCTCCGAGCATAGCACACCAAGCGTCTTTCAGTTTTTTCTTTTCCGCACCCCCAATTCTGGCTGACAGGCCGTTCAAAAATTCGCTTTCACTCATCTGTCCTCTCTCGTATCTGCGAAAAAACTCGTCTTGCTTTTGCTTCGAAAACGCCTCTTCAGGTCTCTCCAATCCGAGTGAAGAAAAAGCCTCAATCGTATTTTTATAATTCACCTCAAGCAAGACTACACCCAAGTCAAATATTACATTTTTGATCATTGCGCGAATATAAGCTTCGCCAAGTTTGTCTAAACTGGAAGATTACTCTAATTTCGCAGGCCATTGGGGGATTAGCTCAGTTGGCTAGAGCGCTACACTGGCAGTGTAGAGGTCACCGGTTCGAATCCGGTATTCTCCACAGAAACCACCACTTTCATAAGTTGGTGGTTTTTTTATGTCCAAAAATTATCCCAACCTGCCATAAAACGCTCTGCCACATGTAAGAAACGGGGTGCTTTGATTGATAATTATCGCCCTATTTACTGAGCACTAAAAGAAGTACAATCAATTCTAAAGTTTGGACATGTTGATTTCAGGTAATCTCAGCCGGTCGGTAAGTTCCATTTTAATATCAGCGCTGATCATTTTTCCTATTTCAAAAAGGGGGCCTCTGTAAATTGAATGGAACCAAAAAACCCGAAGCAGAACACTACGGGTTTTTATGTGGGCCCAGAAGGACTTGAACCTTCGACCTTCAGATTATGAGTCTGCTGCTCTAACCAGCTGAGCTATGGGCCCTGAAAGGCGGACAAAAATAACTGTTCGTTCTTTCTCCTGCAACCGTGAGGCAGGAATAAATATCTTATACCTTTGAAAGTACTTGTAGTTGTTATTCCATTTCAACCTTAGAGAATCATTTTGAGTGTATTAAACCAAAATCTTTCAGACGATTGGCAAAAAGCCATTGAAAGTTCAAACGGAAAAAAAGTTGAAATTCAACGGGTGAGCATCGTTGGAGGCGGAAGTATCAATGATGCCCGTCGAATCCAGTCATCCGAAGGAACTTTTTTTGCCAAAATCAATAGCGCCGAAGAATATCCCGGCATGTTTGAAGCTGAGTCTTCCGGCCTGGAATTCCTGCGAAATGTCAGCTCCTTCAGAGTTCCCGCTCCGATTGCAACAGGAGTCACGGAGGATATTCAGTGGATTCTCATGGAGAATATCAACAGCACCAATCGCAAGCCTGACTTCTGGGAGAAGTTTGGAAGAAATTTGGCAGAAATGCACAAACAAAGCGCCGATGAATTTGGACTTGCTGAGGATAACTACTTGGGAAGTTTGATTCAAAAAAATGATCGTCGAAAAACCTGGGAAGCATTCTTTAGTGAAATGCGGATAAGTCCTCAGCTCGAAATGGCGAAAGAAAAAGGTCTGGCAACTTCGGAATTCCTGCGGTTATTTGACAAAATGTTGAGCCGAGTGGAAAGATACTTCCCGACGGAACCACCTGCAGCCGTGCACGGTGACCTTTGGACAGGAAACTTTATGACCGACTCCCATGGTGAAGCGGTTATTTTTGACCCCGCAGTTTACTACGGACATCGAGAAATGGATCTTGGGATGAGCAAGTTATTCGGTGGATTTGACAAACGATTTTACGATGCCTATCACGAAGTTTATCCGTTGGAGTCGGGCTGGGAAGAGCGTATCCACGTTGCCAATTTGTACCCCTTGTTGGCTCATGTTAACCTTTTTGGCGGAAGCTATACGGGACAGGTGATTCAAATACTGAGAAAACACATCTAAAATACACGCATGGTTTCATTGTCACCTGGAACAAAAACAGCGTCACCTTCAACGGGCTTTAACGTGTATGATCCCGTAAAATCACCAAACGAGGGTAGAATTCCGTAGCCCTTCCCAAAGAAATAGCACGGCACTCTCAGCGATTGCTTTCCTTTGCCTCTCAACCTGATGGAAGGATGAATATGGCCGTGAATGTTGTACAATTCCGATTCCTCTCGATCGTGGGTTAGCCTGAATGGCCCCGCATTCAGATGATCTACCAAACGTATATCGGCAGCTTCGAAAGATTGATCCGAAAGTATGTCGTGGTTCCCTTTTACCAAGATCATTTCGACATCTGGATAGGCTTTTCTGAAATCCACAAATTGATCCCAAGCTCTATTGAGTCTGCTGTGAGAAAGGTCGCCCAAGAAAACGATTTGTTTTGGCTTGGTTTTCAAAACCAAACCCGAAAGGCGCCAAAGGTTGTTTCGCTCGGCCATTCCCGGAACGGGTATTCCATTTTTTCGAAAATGACTCACCTTTCCGATGTGGGCATCGGCCACAATGAGCATTCCCTTCTGCTCCCAAAAAATGGCTCTTTCGGGAAGAAGGGTGAGTTTCGCATTCTGAATTTCGTAGATCATTATGACTCGAGCTGTAAGGTCATTTTTTTGATTCGATCTTCCAATTTCTCGGACGACATGCGTTCCCTCAATCGATCCACCAAGATTGGAAAACAAAAAGGAGTCGGTTTTTCGGGGTAAGTCACCCGAATTTTTTGCGTAGCAATTCGCTTCAAAGCAGATCGAAGTCTCACTTCCTCAATTTGAAACTCCATGACTTCGGAGAAGGACTGTTTCAGCAAAAAATTAGTAGGCTCGTAATCTCTGAATACGTCAAAAAACAACTGCGAGGACGATTGAAGATGTTTGTCCTTTTGATAATTACCGGGAAACCCCTTAAACACCAAACCCGAAATTCCCGCAATATCGCGAAAACGCCTTCTGGCCATTTCGCTTTGATTGAGGCTGGCGGTAATGTCCTCACTCAGATGGTCGAGCGAAAATATATTCGAGTCGACCCCATCTTCTATGGGAATCTCTTGATCGGACAAAAGTTCAAACCCATAATCGTTCAGCGCAATACTGAAGCTCAACGGCTTGAACAAAGAAAGTCGATAGGCCAACAAGGAGGCCAGTCCCTCGTGAACAAACCTTCCCTCAAAAGGGTAAACGAAAATGTGACATCCTTCGCGAGAATGGAGCTTTTCAATCAGAAGTTCGTTTACATCGGGGACAATGGAGAGCGACTTCTGGGCTTCGACGATTGGGCGCACAGCCCTTAATTCTGCCGAATCGAATTGATCGTTAGCAATCTTGCCTATCTGAATACGCAGGTTTTCCGAAAGCATGGACGAAAGGGGCATACGGCCTCCTTGCCAACTGGGCACTGCCCCCTTCTTGCTCTTGCTCAGCTTCACGTGAACCGTCATTTCCTTTACCCGAATAAGTTCCAGCGGCCTTCCGGCAAACCAAAACGTATCGCCGGGGCTGAGCCTGGAAATGAACCACTCCTCGATGGAACCAAGGCGGCCACCGGATTGAAACTTGACCATCAACATGGCATCGCTTACAATGGCTCCGATGGAGAGTCGGTGCCGCATGGCCATGCGCCGATTGTTGACTTTGTGCAGCCCATCTTCCATCACCTCCACTTTCGAAAATTCATCGTAGGCTTCCAGAGAAGAACCTCCTTTGGTAATGAAATTCAATGCCCACGACCACTCCTCGTCGGAAAGGCTTTCGTACGAAAAGGTGGATCTTATCTCAGGGAAAATCTCATTTGGCTTGAAGCCATCCGAAACTGCCAGGGTAATCAGGTACTGAACCAACACATCGAAACTTCGAATGTAGGGCATCCGATCTTCGAGATCGTCTTTCTGAATGGCGGCCTTCAATGCTTCGCATTCGATGAGCTGGAGAGCATTGGTGGGAAGGAAATAAATGACCGATCGCTCCCCGGGTGAGTGCCCGCTCCTGCCCGCTCGCTGAACAAAACGAGCCACACCCTTCGGGCTACCTATCTGTATAATGGTCTCAACGGGGCGAAAATCAACTCCCAGGTCGAGTGAGCTAGTACAAACGACACACTTCAATTTCCCATCGTGAAGGGCATCTTCGACCCAATCGCGCAATTCCCGGCTGATGGAGCCATGATGCATGGCGATCAATCCGGCCAGCTCGGGCTTGATATTGAGCAAGTGTTGGTACCAAATTTCCGCTTGAGCGCGGGTATTGGTGAAAATCAATGTGGTTCGACTCTTTTCGAGAATGGGCAAAACGCTCTCGGCTAGCTTTACCCCCAGATGCCCTGCCCATGGATACTTTTCGATCTCATCCGGAATAATCGGAATGATTTCGATTTTCTTCTTGATCTCCGATTTGATAAAGCGCAATTTCTTAGTGCCATAATCAGTTCCAAACAAGACCTCCATGGCTTGCTCCATATTTCCAATGGTAGCCGAGATACCCCATATGAGAGGGTCTGAGATAGTTTTCAATCTGGAAAGTGCTAGCTCCAAAAGAACCGCTCTTTTTGAACCCATTAATTCGTGCCACTCATCGGCTACCACAAAGCGCAACGAAGCAAAGTAATCAGCATAACCTTTCGAAGCCATCAGAAGGTGCATACTCTCGGGAGTGGTGATCAAAACATCAGGAGGTGTGCGCTTTTGCTTCGCACGATCAGCGGTGGATGTATCTCCCGTGCGGATGGCAATTTGCCAGGAAAGTTCGAGGTCATCGCAAAATGTTTGGCAGGCGTTTTTAATGTCTTTGGTGAGCGCACGTATCGGCGTGACCCAAATCAATTTAAGCCCCTTCGTTTTCTTGAGCCTCCCTTCTCTTTCGGCCTTCAGGTATTCGAGAACCACACCCGCGAAAAGCGCATAGGTCTTTCCACTGCCCGTTGGGGCATTGAGCAGTCCCGACTCCCCGTTGAGGCAGGCGCGCCAGGTGTCTTTCTGAAACTCGAAAGACTTCCAACCTTTGGACGCAAACCAATCTTCAGCTACTTTGAGCTCGCTCATTGCAATTTAGAACTGCGGATGTTGAGGTTTGTTTTCCAAAATACCCTCGATCTTCTCCATCACTTCGGGTGTAAGTTTTGATTTCACCTCGGCAGCCTTGAGGTTTTCTTCCAATTGGGAAGTTTTACTAGCTCCCAGAATCACCGTGCTCACGTTTTCGTTCTTCAGGCACCAGGCCAAAGCGAGGTGAGGCATGGCCATTCCCAAATCTCCCGCAAGCGCCGTCAGTTCACTTACTTTTTTGAGCGTTTCCTCAATCAATAATTTTTCGTTGAGCCAAGAAAGTTCTGCTCTTTTCAAACGAGTTTCCCCTTCTTTTCCGCTGTTGTACTTCCCGGTAAGAACACCGGAAGCCAGCGGACTCCACACGGTCGTGCCGAGGCCTGTGGTTTTGTAGATCTGAGAAAATTCCACTTCAACTTTTTCGCGAACCAGCATATTGTACTGCGGTTGTTCCATGGTGGGGCCAATCAGATTATACTGCTTGGCCACCATATGTGCCTCCATAATTTCTTGGGCGCTCCACTCGCTGGTTCCCCAATAGAGAATTTTCCCCTGGGTAATCAGGTTGTGCATCGACCAAACGGTCTCTTCTATCGGCGTTTCCTTGTCGGGTCTGTGACAAAAGAACAGATCCAAATAGTCCACTTGAAGTCGTCTCAGAGCATCGTGGCAAGCCTCCATAATGTGCTTTCTGTTCAGGCCTTTTTGTGTGGGCAATTGACCGCCTGCTCCAAAAAAAACTTTACTCGAAACGCTGTATGTATCTCGCGGCCACTGCATTTTCTTGATAATATTGCCCATTACGATTTCCGACTTTCCTGCGGCATATACCTCAGCATTATCGAAGAAGTTGACCCCTGCATCATAAGCCATTTTCATGAGTTCTTCTGAGGTATTATCTCCTATCTGATTTCCGAAAGTGACCCACGAACCAAAGGAAAGTTCGCTTACTTTTAAGCCCGATTTACCGAGTCGTCTATATTCCATTATCTAAGAATTTGGTTTATTTGATAACGAGAACAGTGGGACGGTGTTTAGGATACCCCGATATTGCTCTCTGTAAATTGCTTTGTAAAGAAGGTATTAATTTTATTGCAGTCTAAAGGAAATTTCAATTTTGGGATTATTCAAAAAATCTGAATCAGAAGGTAAGAAGGAAATTCTGACTGCTCGGGAATTCGAGGAAGTGTTTGATTTGTACTACAAGCAGGTTCGGAATTTTCTATATTACAAAACATCCAAGTCGGAACTGTCTGAAGATGTGGCGCAAGACGCATTCGTAAAACTCTGGGAAACCCGCGAAAAGATTGACAAATCTTCGCTTAAAGCCTATGTCTTCACGATAGCAAATAACCTCATGATCAATAAGCTCAAACGGGAGCAATTGAAGTACAAATTCTTGAATTACGCTGAAGAAAGAAACGATAATCAGACGCCTCAGTACCTGATGGAAATGCAAGAATTCGACGAAAAGCTTCAAGCAGTCTTAGCGAAGATACCCGATGGAGCGCGCGAGGTGTTTTTAATGAATAGAATTGACGGATTAAAATACCGTGAAATAGCTGAAATACTCGGGCTGAGTATGAAGGCAGTTGAAAAGAGGATGTCGAGAGCATTAGCCATTTTGAGAGATGAACTCGATCGAAAAGTTTGAAAGATGAACGAATTGGAAAAAGCGGAAGATCGGCTAAAGCATTTTAAAGCTCCCTTCTCGGAAGACAGCTTCGACGCGGCTCGAGCAAAAGTAATGGCGCGCACCATAAATGCCGAAGAGGTCTCTGAAGCGCACACGGGCTTTAATTTCAACCGCTTTTATGCCGCAGCGGCAACCCTTGCACTCATCATTTCTCTGCCGTTCTTGATTTATTTCTTCGGCAGTACTACCCTCACTGCGGAAGAAAATTCAGGAAAGCACTTCCTACCCGATGGATCGGAAGTAATGCTGGCAGAGGGCAGCTCCATTTCCTACAATTCCATACTGTGGAATTTTGCGAGAACAACAAACCTCGATGGTGAAGCCTTCTTTAACGTCGAAAGTGGCGCTCAATTCACCGTGGAAACGGCTTTTGGCGATGTCACTGTTCTAGGTACGCAATTCTCCGTTTGGGTAAATGAAGATGCATTGGTCGTGCAATGTCAAGAAGGCAAAGTAGATGTTGAGGGTGAAATCTTGAAGGCCGATGATTATATCTTACTTTCCACCGAACAGACCTCAACGGGAAAGTGGACGAAAGACGGTCCTTTTATTTCCATTACAGAAAATCATCTGACTTTCGAAAACACCCCGATTCAAATAGTCATCGAGGCGTTGGAAAAAGAATTCGGTACAGACATCCAATTTAGTTCAAGTAGCGTCTATCGCTTTTCGGGCAGTCTGCGTGCTGATGATTTCGAGAGCTCCTTAGAAATTCTAACGAAGCCTTTCGGGCTTGAAATATCTTCAGACAAAGGCGGAGTGGTTATCTTAGAGCCTTAATGCGTTTTGTTACTTCTGTAATTTTATTCTTTGTCGTTTCTCTGAGCTGCTTCGGGCAGAGAGCAGATGGAATAAATTTTACTCAGTTTAGCGGACAAAATCTTGAAACCGCTTTAAAGTATCTCAGGCAAAAAGAGGGTATTGCTATTTCTTACGACCCCGACGCCGTTTCAATGTTGACCATTCCTTCCATTGATTCACCAATTAAAACGACCAATGAATTCTTGGATCATACTCTTCTTGGATCATCCTTGAGGTATGAGGTGATTGGTGAAACTTTTGTGATTATTCCCATCGATGTAGGAGATCTTGTTGAGTCTTTTCCCTTAAGTGGAATTATTCGCGACGAGCTTTCGGGAGAGTCGCTTCCTTTTGCAACCGTAAGAATTGTCAATACCAACCAAAGCACAACGGCAAACTCTGAGGGACGATACACACTTCTGGAGGTACCATCAGACACTTCAATCGTGCAAGTTTCTTACATCGGTTACGAAAAGCCTGCGGCGATGATTGGCCGCTCTGCTGCGCTTACCGGCAATCTGGATTTTGATCTTAAGCCAACGCTCAAAAATTTGCCCTCGGTTCAAATAAATGCCCGAAGCAAAAACTTGTTGGAAATTGACGAGAACATTAGTCAACTTACGTTTAATACCTCCGAGATTTCAACACTTCCAAATCTTGGTGAGAATGATGTTTTTTCCGCATTGCGCCGGTTGCCGGGGATCAGTGGCGGACAAGATGCCGAAAGTGGATTGCGCATTCGCGGCGGGCAAACCGATCAAAACCTGGTCATGTTTGACGGAATCTCGGTTTATCACGTCGATCACCTTTTTGGCTTTTTGAGCGCATTCAATAGCAACGTCATTAAAAACGTTCGTGTCAATAAGGGTGGCTTCGATGCTCGTTTTGGAGGCAGATCGTCAGGGGTTGTAGACATTACGGGAATCGATGGGAATAAAGTAAAGCCTTCCATCCAAGCGGAAGCCACTATGCTCAGCGCAAACGTGCTGCTGGAACTACCTGTTGTGAAAAACAAAGCATCGCTGGTATTTGGTTACCGAAGAGCCTTTACCAACCTTATTCAAAGTCCGACTTACCGGAACATCTTCAATAATATCTTCAATTCGAGCCTACCCAATACTCTGGAAAACAATACCAATGTTTTTGAAGGAAGCGAGACCCCAAATTACTTTTTCAGCGATTTGAATGCGAAATTCAATTTTAAGCCTTCCAAAAAAGACGCCATATCATTGAGTTATTATCAAGGTCAAGATGACTTAGACATCACTTTTGATGGAAGTCTGGACAATCTGACCAGAATTTCGGAAGATCAAACCAATTGGGGCAACCAAGGTGGGAGTGTTAAGTGGTCGCGAAAATGGAGTCCAAAATTTTTTACTTATGCCAACTATGGCGTTTCGCAATACTCGAGTAATCTCGAGGCACAAGAGACTTTCCTGGCCGCGTCGGATACCTTCAGTCAACGAATTTTTGAGCAGCAGGTAGAAGTAAATGATAATACGTTCAGACTCGACAATAACTACATCATCAATAAAACGACCGGCATTGAATTCGGATGGTGGAATACCTCAAATCGGATTGTATCTCAAGCGCAAGATCAATCTGAAATACTTCAAGACTCTACTATTTCAGCCATAAGCAATGCCTTCTATCTACAGCTCGAAAAAAGACTCGGAAAGCTCAATACGAAACTTGGTCTCAGAGCTACTCACTACAATCGAGATGGGAATATTTATCCCGAGCCCAGGTTATCGCTAAACTACCACCTGACACCAAAACTGACGCTGAAGGGATCATATGGAATATTTCACCAAATGATCAGACGGCTGAACGAACGAAGTCTGTATTTCAGTATTCCCGAAACCTGGACATTGTCGGGAGACAATACCATCCCTGTGCTCCGAAGTGATCATTACATCTTAGGTGTTGTTTATGAAATGGATGATTGGGAAATCTCCGTAGAAGGCTATCACAAGTACGAACGTGGTGTAGTAGAATTCCTCTTTCCCGAATTTGGGATTCCTACAGGGAGCCTTGATCAGTTCGCTTTGGATGGAAACAGAAGAATCCTTGGCGTGGATGCCCTTCTGAAAAAATCATTTAAGAACCAGAATATCATGCTTGGCTACACCTATATCAGCTCAGAATCCAGATATGATGATATCAATCAAGGAAATTACTTTGATAGCCCGGGGGTATCAGATCACGAGCTTTCATTGATATATAGTTTGCAATACAAGAGGTGGGATTTTTCCGCTGGGTTTGTATTAGCTAACGGAGTACCTTATACTCCTGTTTTGGGAACCTTTATTGTGACGACCCCAAATGGCGAGCAGCAGCAGTTTGTTACCATTGGGGGAGTAAATTCAAGAAGGGTGCAGTGGTATCACAGACTGGACATCTCGGCGGGATATGCGATTCCGTTGAAAAAAGGAGTGCTACAAATGGGAGTATCATTGTACAATGTCTACGATAATCTGGCCGTTAAGTACATTGATTACTTCCGCATCCCAAGAGAAGACAGTGATTTTTATGACCTCGGTCAAAGAAATATCCAAACCCTGGGCTTTACGCCTTCGGTTTTTTTGAAGTTGAATTTATGAGAAGATTGATATCGATATTCGGAGTGCTGTTCGTGCTGGCATTTACCATCGGCTGCACATCTGATGATTCTTCGGATGATGTAAGTCTGAAAGAACAGCTCATGGTGGAAGCATACATTTATGCCAATTCTCCGGTAGATCACGTTAAGGTTGCCCGCATAAATGATCGTGGTGGTGCAGATTTAATTCCGGTAAATGATGCCAACATAAAAATCTCTCAAGGTAACTTTAGTGCCAATCTCCAATTGAAAAGTGAGGCAAGTGGCATCTACGAAATCAGCGATCCTGAAGTGATTTTTTCAGGTATGGAACCCTTACTCTTGGAGATCAATTACAACGGGAAATCGTACACGGCCACAACCAATTTTCCACCTGCCATTGAAAACCTCACCATTACCAATGACAATGTGAATATTACTGATGCAGAAAATGATCAGGTTGTTTTAACCACGCTGAGCTGGACGAATCCAATAGATTCTCAAACCTATTGCGTATTTGCCAGAGGTATAGATAGTGATACTACGACGGCTTACCCGATTGAACCATCTTTCGATACGCCACTATTCGGTCTTCATACAGGAACTTCGGTAGATCTTTACAAAGATCACTTTACCTATATCGGGAGCTATCAACTTTATGTTAGTGCGGTAAACGAAGAGTATATTCAAATGTATACAGCGAATTCGGAACCCGAGCTGCGCGGCGCTCCTTCGAACATTCAAGGGGCTTGGGGCGTTTTCACAGCCTTCAACGGTCAATCCGTGAATATTTCCGTAGAATAAAAAATCAGCCTGAGTAGGGTAAAATCTTGAACATGTGTATAACTGACGCAAACATCAGGAAATACATATTCAAGTGGATCCAAATTTTAATTCTAAGTTAGATTTTCTTCTCGGTGAAAATCGACTGCCTTTTTCAACTACCTCGGAAGAAGCGAAAAAGAAAGTGATGGGAAGAATTGAAATGACTGATAAAGTCATTCCAATTCACAAACCAAATCGACTATACCCAAGGTTAGCCATTGCTGCCTCAATAGCAGTACTTCTGACTTTCTGTATTTCGTTCTTCGGTTCAGAAACAGTCCAAAATACCAGTGAATCTGTCCTTGCGCACACGCTGCCGGATGGTTCAACAGTTCACCTGAATACAAAGGCCGAGCTAAGCTACAATGAGTTGACTTGGCCACTTTTCCGTGATTTGGACTTTTCAGGAGCGGGCTTTTTTGAGGTGGAAGAAGGAAGTAAGTTCAGTGTCAACACCCACAACGGCGTAGTCAGCGTTCTTGGAACTTCATTTTCGGTCATTACATCCAACGACATTTTAAAAGTGTCGTGTAAAACAGGAACAGTTTTGGTAGAGAATGACAATGAATTCTCCATGATTCTCGCACCGGGACAAGGGGTAGAAATGAGCACGTCATTCGCGGAAGAGTTCGATCAAAAAACAGAATACATCGATGCCTGGATTAACGGTGAGTACCGTTTTGACAACGTAAGCATTGAGGAAGTTCTGAATTCAATAGAAGATTTTACGGGATATCAAGTTGAACTTCCCGACGGTTTAGACACAAATTACAGTGGAGAGTTTTCGACTGATCAATCGGTTGAAGAAATCCTTGAAATCGTATGTAAACCTGCCGGTTTGACCTACGAATTGATTGAAGAAAAAAGTCTTATTCGAATCACTAATAAATAAATCCATGCTGAAAGAACTCAACAAAATCAGAATGAATCTTAAAGCCAACAAGATTTACGGTGGCATGACTCCTCTTTGGGACGAATATTATGTGGAGGCTCAGAACAAGAAATTCAAAAACAAATGGGACAAGGTTCGCTCAAGCGCGAAGTAAGTTCCGAATAAACGTTAAAAACATAAACGAGAAGGGGGAGAATTCTTCTCGAAATGTATAAGTGATGTATGGGAGTGGTTACCCATGCATCTTCATAGTAGTTTTATTGGTTAGTTTAGAAGGGCGCTCAATGAGCGTCCTTCTTTTTTTTCCCGATTTGAGCTACTATTCTTCCCGAAGTCTCGCCACCCAATATTTCGTCCATGTAGGACGGTATGTCATCAAGAGAAACGACTTCACACATCTCGGACAGTCCATCGGGGCGATAAGTGGTAGCGAGAAGGTGCCAAATTCTTTTTCTTAGATCGATGGGTGTTTCGGCGCTATCCACACCCAGGATATTTACCCCGTTTAGAATGAAAGGATAAACGGTCGTTTCCAATTCATGAGAACCTACCAAGCCACACACGGCAATCGATCCTTCTTTGCCGCAAGCTTTGATCAATGTGGTAAGCGTAGTTCCACCCACCGTATCAATTCCAC
>JGI12210J13797_10097628_pt1 | contig 44159 bp, 36 predicted proteins | sample ElkSlonscriptome_3_FD_13797 | JGI IMG/M metagenome (IMG submission 13797) | reverse complement strand
CCGATGGTTTCGAAAGCGGAGGTTGATCGGTAATCATGTTGGCTTAACAGCTAATCAAAGAAATGCGTTGTTACAATGCGACGATGAGTGGTTGATTGTGAGTCATCTGATTGCTCAGGAACACGATAGAAACCAGCGATGGATATGAGTATGCTGATCCGATGAACAAGCTGATGATTGCGCTGCTTTGTGGATTCGGGCTGGTCGCGCTTGCGGGGGCAGGCGTTTATTTCGCCAGCGAAGCCGTGCTGCGAGACGTAAGCTACGATGCACCATTTGATCACCCCATCCCAACCGATGCGGCCAGCATTGAACGCGGGCGATACATCGCCCGAACGCGGGGCTGCTTTGGTTGCCACGGCCAGCAGCTGCAGGGCATGAATTTCGATGAGCAATGGGACTGGCCGGCGCGCGCCATTGCGCCCAACCTTGCGCGGTACGCCCGTGAGCATGACATTGCAGCACTCGAAGCGGCTATACGGCAGGGCATCAGCGCCGAGGGTCGCGCCATGCTGTCGATGCCCTCATTCAATTTTGCCCGACTCAGTGACCCAGACCTGGCCGACCTGATCGCCTTCCTGCGGTCTGCGCCAATGATTGATTTGGACCTGCCCTCGCCCCGACTGGGTTGGTCGGTGCGCTGGGAACTGCTGACCGTTCCGAATCTACACGTCGAGGACTGGGCCGACCATGTGCCCGAATTGACGCACGACCATCAGCGCAAGCCCGCATTGGCGCGTGGCGAGTACCTGGCCATGACCACCTGCAATGAATGCCATGGCCTGGACCTGCGTGGCGATACGTTGATCATGGGCACGCCCGATCTTGCGATTGTCCGTGCCATTGATCGGGATACGTTCGAATCCATCATTCGCACCGGTCGCGGACTGGGCGATCGCCACTTGGGACTAATGAGCCTGGTCGCGCCGGATCGTTTTTCCGAAATGACCGAACAGGACGTCGATGACCTGTATCATTTCCTGTCCACGCTGGGAACCGAACCAGCGATGCAAGACGTATTCTGGCGGCCTTGACCGACCCAGCCGTGTTGAATCAGGCGCTCACTCTTCTTTTGCGCTGGCCCTGATGCGCTTTTTTTCTGACCATCCGCGACCATTCGCGCAGCCGGTCCAGCTGCAGATAGACAAACGGCACGACGATCAGGCTGACCAGCGTTGAAAAGGCCAGGCCGCCGATGACCGCGCGCGCCATCGGGTAATACGCCGGTCCACCACCGCCGACGCGTGTATCGCCTAAGGCCAGTGGAATCATGGCCAGGATGGTGGTCGCTGCGGTCATCAGAATCGGTCGCAGTCGATCGCGGCCGGCCTGAATCAGTGCCGCTTCGCGCCCCCAGCCCTTGCTACGCAAATTATTGACGTGATCAATCAGCACAATACCGTTATTGACCACAATACCCATCAGTACCAGCATGCCGATCATGCCCATCAAGGTCATATCGGTGCCAGTCAGCATGAAGAACCAGAACACGCCGATAAACGAAAACACGATCGAAGTGACAATCGATAGCGGAAACAGCGTTGATTCAAACAGGGCCGCCATCACGATAAAGATCAATGCCAGCGCCAGCAGCATGTTGAACAACATCATCTGCATGGCTTCGTCCTCTTCCTGAAATGCGCGCCCGAAACTCCAGCTATAGCCGGACGGCAAGCTGACCTGCTCCATCATGGCCTGCATGCGTTCGCGCGCTTCATCCATGGTGATATCGTTTAGATTGGCGGTGACCGCCAATGTCGTGCGACGCTGATCGCGCTGAATTTCAGACGGACCCTGAGCGGTGCGGATATCAGCCACGGCTTCCAGGTCGACCCGGTCACCGTCTGCATTAACCAGTGAAAGCCCGGCCAGATCCTCGGCGCTGCTGCGATCGGCACCCTGGAACATCAGCTTGATCTCGACATCGCCGTCAGCGCCGCGGAACTCGTTCAGCGTTTCGCCCCGCATGGCCACCGAAATCACCTGTGCAACCTCGCGCGTACTCAGGCCATTGCGCGCGGCGCGCTCACGGTCGATGCGCACCTGAATCTCGTCGCCGCTGTTGGCGGCCTCCGCGCGAACGTCAGTCAAGCCCTCGACGGTCGACAGCAGGCGCACGACCTCACCGGACAGCTGAAAGAGCCGGTCACTGGCTTCGCCATGCAGATTGACGCCGATGTTTTCGTCACTGCCACCGCGATTGAATTCGAAGGATGGCTGACCGATCGCAATCATCGGCAGGTTTTCGCGGACGACCTCGCGAATCTGCTCATTGGACAGCGTGCGGTCCGGCTTCAGAATCAGTGTCGATTCGGCCCGATTGTTGTTGTAGTAGGTATACACCGAGTCGAACTGAAACTCGTCCTTGTGATCGATCAGGTAGCCTTCAACGCGGTCAACGGAATCACGCACGGTTTCGAGTGCGTAAGTGCCAATCACGTTGTAGTGCAGCATGATGCGATCTTCTTCGGTTTCATCGAACATATTGGTCGAGAGCTGGCTCAGCGGAACGGCCGTACTGAACAGCACCAGTACAACCGCAATCGTCGTCACCCAACGCCGCCGAAGCAGAAACACCAACAATGTAGCATAGCCATTGGTCAGGCGCCGCAACCAGTTACCCGCCTTGGGTGTGGGCGGCAGCGATACCCGGGTCAGCAACAGCGGGATGATGGTACGAGCGATCAGCAGTGAGGCCAGCAGCGAGATCGTAATGGTGTAGGCCACCTGCGACAAAAACATCGTGATCTGATTTTGCGCGCCGAAAATGTTGGGCAGAAACACGATGATGGTCGTCAACGTTCCTGCCGTGACGGCCATGGCGACTTCCTGCACGCCGATCAGCGTTGCACGGCCGGGTTGATCCGGATAGCGCAACTTCTGACGGTATATGCTTTCGGTCACCACGACCGAATTGTCAACCAGCATGCCGACGGCCAGCATCAGGCCCATCATGGTCAGAATATTCAGCGACAGGCCAAGAAAATACATGCCGCCCAGCGTAATCAGGATGGCCGCCGGCACCGACAGCATAACGATCACCGTGCTGGCCCACTGGCGTAAAAATACAAACAGCACGACCATTGACATCAGCGCGCCGATCAGGCCAGCCATGGCCAGGTCCTTCAGCGAGGACACCACCCCCTCGGCCTGGCTGAACATGATGTACAGATTGATGCCCTGCATTTCCGGAAGCTGATTGATGGCCTCGATCTCGTCCAGCACGCGCTCGGTTACCTCGACCAGATTGGCATCGCTTTCCTTGAAGATATCGAGGCCCAGCGCAAAACTGCCGTCCAGCAGCCGACCGTATTCATGCGGCGGCGATAGATAGCTGACTTCGGCAATATCGCTCAAACGAAGTCCAGCTGCATTGATTGGCAGCTGGCGAATGTCCTCGACCGTCCGGAATTCACCCATCGGATTGACGCGAATGCGCTGATTGGTCGCTTGATCATCAATAAAACCTGCAGACGATGAAAAATTCGCCGCGGCCAGTCGTCCGCGCAGCTCATTCAGATCAACCTGGTGCGCGCTGACCCGATCGGCCAGCAGTTCGATGCGCACTTCGGTTGGCATCACGCCATCCAGGTTGACGTTGGCGACGCCAGGCAGGCGCTCGATGCGGCGGGTCACGTTGCGTTCAAGCAGTTGGTAGGCCCGCGATAGATCACGTTCCGAGCCAATCCGCAGCACCAGCATCGGATTGTCTGCACTGGAAAATTTGCGCACAAACACACGATCCAGGTCATCGGGCAGCAAGTGCCGAATGCCATCAATCTTGTCGCGTGCTTCTACGCCCTTGGCGGTCAGGTCCGAATCCCAGCCAAAAAACATGAAAATGAATCCACCATCGGAATTCGAAGTCGAGCGCATCCGCTGAATATTGCCCAGCGTCGCCAGCACGTCTTCGATCGGCCGGGTGATCAATCGCTCGACCTCTTCCGGCGTGCTGCCGGCGTACGGCACCTGGATCATCATGCCGGGGAAATCAATTTCCGGGAAGAACTCGAGCTGCAGCATGCGCGTCGAGGCACCGCCCAGCACCAGCAAGCTGACGAAAATCATCAGGATCGTGACCGGTCGACGCAGGGCCAGTGTGGATAAGCGCATGTGCCCCCGCCTCAGCCGTTTCCCGAAGCCGGTTGCAGCGAACCGGCCGGTTCAGGCTGCACACCTCGATCCGATCGATCCAGAACGCTGTACAGCACCGGAATCACGATCAGCGTCAGCGCGGTTGCAAGCAGCAACCCGCCGATGACGGTGATCGCCATCGGGGCACGCAGCTCGGCGCCTTCGCCAAGGCCGATTGCCAGCGGCAATAAACCGAGGACGGTGGTCAGCGTGGTCATGATGATGGGACGTAACCGGGCCTGACCGGCTTCAACAATGGCCTGCTGACGCTCCAACCCCTGTTCTCGCAGTTGATTGATGCGTGTGACCAGCACAATCGCATTGTTGACGACGATCCCGACCAGCATGATCAAGCCGATGAAGACGACGACCGAAATACTGGAACCGGTGAGCCAAAGTGCCAGAATGGCACCGGTCAGTGCCAACGGCACGGTCATCAAAATCACGAACGGATGCAGCAGGGACTCGAACTGGGATGCCATGACCAGATAAACCAGAAAAACAGCCAGAGCAAGTGCCATCATCAGTGACTCGAATGAGCGCTTCATCTCATCGCTTTGGCCTGCCACGCGCACGTTGATGCCAGACGGCAAGGTGATTCCGGAAATAATCGCCTGAGCAGTCTCAGTGGCCTGACCAAGATCGCCGACTCGCGGCTGCGTCGAAAGCACGGCGACGCGCTGCTGGGCGGAACGACGGATTTCACCTGGCCCGATGACCATCTCGATATCGGCCACCGCATCCAGCGTTACCGGACGATCGGCACCCGGGTTGATGACCAATTTGGCGATCTGATCGGCCGATTGCCGTTGATCATCGCGCGCACGCACCAGCACATCGATACGTCGATCCAACGAAGAAAAACGCGTGGCGACCTCACCGTCGATTTGACGCACAATGGTGTTCGCGATTTGATCGGCCCGCAGACCGAGCTGAGCTGCGCGCTCGTGGTCGAACCGGATCTGCAATTCAGGATGACCGGCAGTCATGCTCGATTCGATATCAGCGAATTGCTCGGAGGCGACCATTGCACGTTGAATCTGGCTTGAGACCTGCTGCAGTGCCTCAAGATCAAAGCCGGCAATCTCGACGACCAGCGGCGTATCAAACGAAAACAACTCGGGACGCGAAATGCTGTAGCTGGCGCCTGGTACGGTTTGCATGATGCCCCGCAAGCGATCCATCACATCGGCTTCAGCATCGGCACGGCCCGGCTGCAACACGACGTTCAATGTACCTGAGTACTCCCCGGCCTCCTCCGGATTGGTATCCAGTCGGCTGCCGGTGCCGGCCACGATGTAGGTGCGGTCTACTGCCGGGTGCTGTCGAATCTGTTGGTCAATCTGTGCAATCACCTGATCGGTTCGGTTCAGCGGTGTGCCGGGCGCCAGCGCCACTTCGACATTGAATTCACCCTGCGACAGACTCGGCACCAGATCCATCCCCAGGCGCGGCACCAGTGCCAGTGAGCCGCCAAACAGCAGCACTGCAGTCAACAGAACAAGGCTTCGTTGTTGCAGTGCGCCACCGAGCACGTTCGGGTAAATGCCGGCGACGCCGCCATACAGTCGATTGAATAACCAGACCAGCGGCTGCAACAGCCACTGCAACAGCCTGCTGATGGTATTGAACAAGAAGCCGGCCACCCGGGTGCACAGCACCGCAACCGCGTTGACCAGGCGCACGCGCGTTCGGTGAAGCCAACCGCCAAGACGTGTGTTGGCCTGATAGTCATTGGTCAATTCAGTGAATGCGTTGCGCTCCGGATCGCTGCTGGACCGGCGATGGATCGGACCGGCTTTTTGCCCGAGCGAGGCCAGCATCGGGATCAACGTCAGCGCCACAAACAACGAAACCAGTAATGCGAAGGTCACGGTCAATGCCTGATCACGAAACAGTTGACCGGCAATACCATCGACGAAGGCCAGCGGCAGAAACACGGCAATCGTGGTCAGCGTCGATGCAACCACGGCCGAGGCGACTTCGCCTGCGCCGGACCGGGCCGATTCCAGAATCGACTCACCATCCTCGCGTTTGCGCGCGATATTTTCCAATACCACAATCGCATTATCGACGAGCAGTCCAATGGCCAGCGCCAGCCCACCGAGCGACATGATGTTCAGGCTCAAGCCGCCGCCATACATGGCTGCAAACGTCGCCATGACTGATACCGGAATCGCGGTGGCAATAATCGCGGTCGACTTGGCATTGCGCAAAAACACATACAGCACGGCAATCGCGAAAAGACCGCCCAGCAGTGCCGCTTGCACGACCTGCAGGATTGCATTGCGAATGAAGACCGACTGGTCGTAGATCGAAACCAGCTGAAGATCATCAGGCAGATCGACACGTACCCGGTTCAGATTGCGTTCGACCTCTCGGGCGACGGTCACGACATTGGCATCGCCCTCACGGTAGAGCGCCAACTCGACCGTCTCGGCTCCGTTCACGCGCGTAATCGCCTCGCGTTCGCGCCAGCTTTCGCGGACCTCGGCAATATCACTCAGATAGACCGGTCGCCCGTCCTGGGTCGCAATAATGGTCTGATCAATCTGGTCCACCGTTTCAAATTCATTGATGGTGCGAACCAGGAACTGGCGACTGCCCTCCTCGAGACGGCCACCCGACAGATTGACATTGCTGGCACTAAGGCGCTGGATCACCTGCTCAATCGTCAGCCGCAGCTGAGCCAATCGGTATTGGTCCACGACCACCTGGATTTCGTCTTCAAGACCGCCACTGACGGTAATCGCGGCGACACCGGCAATCGATTCCAGCGATTTCACCAGCTGCTCATCGGCATAGCGGCGCAGAATGCGCAGTTCCGCGGTCGTGTTGTTCAGCTCGGCCCGGGGCAGGATGGTTTGTACGGCCGATTCAGACGAGGCGGTGGCAGCGGTCTCTGATCGGCTGAGCGCGAATCGCAGTACCGGCTCGGTCGATGGATCAAATCGTAGCAACAGCGGACGTTCTGCCTGCATCGGCAGGTCGACCGTCTCGAGCCGCTCACGGACATCCAGGGCCGCCATATCCATATCGGAGCCCCAGACAAATTCCAGCGTGACGTCCGACTGGCCGGCGCGCGATACCGAGTGCACCAGTCGAACACCGCGCACGACACCCAACGCTTCTTCAATCGGTCGGGTAATCAAGGTTTCAACTTCGGCCGGCGCCGCGCCGCTGTAGTCAGTTCGCACCGTCAACGTGGGATAGGACAAATCAGGCAACAGGCTGATCGGCAGACGAGTCAGCGATACCAGGCCAAACAGCATCACGGCCACGGTAAACATCAGAATCGTGACCCGGCGCCGGGTCGCCAGGCGGATCAGTTTCATGACTGGGTGCCGTGATCCGTATTCTGGTCTTGCGGATTGTTTTCCGCGCTCAGCGGATCGGATTCACTGGCAACCTCGATGGCCTCGCCCTGGCTGACGCTGTCGCCCAGCACGACAACGCGTGCGCCCTCACTCAATGCAGCCTGGCCAAGTACCACCACGCGCTCACCCTCGGACAATCCCTGGGTGACTTCATATTTGCCGTTGTTTCGATAGCCCAATTCAATCGTGCGCTGAGAGACCACGCCGTCTTCAATCACATAGACCGAAGCACGGCCATCTTCCAGTGCAACGGCCTCGACCGGTGCCAACAGCACGGATTCACGCTGATCAAACACGATCTGGAAGCGACCGAACATGCCGGGGCGCAGTCGATCATTTGAATCGGACACCTCGACCGTAACCCGAAACGTACCTGAACCGGCATCGATGACCGGCGCAATACGCTGGACGAAACCATCGAACACTTCGCCCGGCAGGGCATCCAGTCGAACGCTGACGCGCTGATCATCCTCGAGTCGTGCCAGCTCGCGCTCCGGCACATCCAGCGTAGCCTGGAGTGGATCCATTGCGGTGATGACAAAAATCGGATCAACGGTATTGACCTGATTGCCCAGTTTGATCATGCGCTCCGACACCACGCCGGCAAACGGAGCCTTGATCTTGCTGTAGGAAAGCTCGAGATCCACCAGTTCCACGCGCGCCTGCTGTGCTTCGAAGTCGTACTTGACGCGCTCGAACACTTCGGTGCTGATCAGATCCCGTGCGTGCATCTCCCGATGACGCTCGAAATCCTGACGCATTCGACTCAGATCCGCCTCGGCCTGCTGCTTTTCAATGCGCAATCGATCGGCATCCACCCGCGCCAGGACCTGCCCCTGTGCTACGCGATCGCCCTCTTCAACCTCGATCAAAACAATCTGACCGGCCAGGCGTGGAACCACGCGGGCCTCGCGGTCCGCTTCCAGCGTGCCGGTGGATGAATAAAAGGCCGAAATCGAACCCAGCGCCAGGGTTTCAGCCTCAACCGGAATAGCCGCGACCTGCTCGGTTTCTTCCGTTGCCGACTCATCGTCAGCGGTGGTCTGGGAATCCTGAGACTGACAACCGGCCAGCAGACTGACCAGCACCAGGAGAAGCAACATCCAGCGTCGAGTATTCATCACAGTAGTCCTGCGCAAACGAAGAGATATGGTGTATTAGTAGACTATATCACCATGACGCAAAAATCAAGTCTTTTGTTTATGTGACCTTCGGCTACGCGCTGTAACTATCAGAAATAAACGTTGTTTTTCAGTTGTTTGCGTTGATTATTGAGCTCTTCTTTGTTGATTGGCCTAACCCGGCGTGTCGACTCATTGCTTAAATTCACACCGCCCGCAACGATGAATAGGCCGCGTCACGGCCTTGATTGGCTTGAAATTAGGGCAGTACGCGCGGTAGGTTTGATTGTCGATGACGTCACTCATAGGGCAGGAGACAATATGGAATTACTGGCAAAAAATTGGTGCGCTAAATTAGTTTCGCGACAAGCAAATCCCAAGACTGCAATTAATTTTTCTAGTTTTTTGTTCGTCAATGCATTGGTGTGGCTGACTTTGTTTCTGTATATCGATGCGCAACTAGAGCGAACCATGTTTACGGTCAGTTTGTTCTTATTTTTAGGATTACTTCATTTTGAACGCGCAGGGTTTATCGCCCTGATCAAGGAACAACAGGTTGAGGATACGGCTACGGCGAGGACGAACTGATCGCAGTTTTGGAATCTCGAGCTCAGCTTTGTAGCTCCGGACGATGCCTGAACTGCTCCAGCACCTCGGGATTGGCCAGCGCCGTGGTGTTCTTGACCGGTCGGCCGTGGATGACGTCGCGCACGGCCAGTTCGGTGATTTTTCCGGACACGGTGCGTGGGAGATCGGTGACGGCCAGAATCCGGGCCGGCACGTGGCGCGGGGTTGCATGCTGGCGGATATGGCTTCGAATCTTCTGCTGCAGCGCCTCGTCCAGTTCGACGCCGTCACGCAGTCGAACGAAAAGCACCACGCGCTCGTCGTCCTGCCATTGCTGACCGACGCATAAGGATTCAATGACTTCGTCGAGCTGTTCCACTTGGCGATAGATTTCCGCGGTACCGATTCGGACGCCGCCCGGGTTCAGCGTGGCGTCCGAGCGGCCAAAGATCCTTACGCCATTGTGGGCGGTTAACTCTGCGTAGTCGCCCTGGCTCCAGACGTTGGGAAAGGTATCGAAATAGGCTGCCTGATATCGCTGACCGTCCGGATCGTTCCAGAAGCCGATCGGCATGGATGGAAACGGCATCGAACAGGTCAACTCGCCGGTCTGCTGTTCAACCACTTTGCCCTGGTCATCGCGAATTTCGACGTTCATGCCCAATCCGCGGCACTGCAGTTCGCCGCGGTAGACCGGCAGCAATGGATTGCCGAGCGCAAAGCAGGACACAATGTCGGTACCGCCCGAAATCGAGCTCAGCTGCAGATCGGACTTGACGTCTCGATAAACGTAGTCAAACGATTCCGGCAGCAGCGGTGATCCGGTCGACAGCATGACGCGAAGCGAATCGAGTGAATGGCTTTCACGGGGCTTCAAGCCGGCCTTGTCGCATGCCGCAATCCATTTTGCGCTGGTGCCGAAGATCGTGATATCGAGCTCGTCGATCAAATTCCACAGCACATGGCCATCGGGATAAAACGGCGAGCCGTCATACAGCACAACGGTCGATTCGACCGCAAGGCCCGATACCAACCAGTTCCACATCATCCAGCCGCAGGTCGTGTAATAGAAGAATCGATCGGCGCGATGCAGATCGGTGTGCAGCATCAGTTCCTTGACGTGCTGCAGCAGCGTACCGCCGGCACTGTGCACGATGCACTTGGGGATGCCGGTCGTACCGGATGAATACAGGATATAGAGCGGATGACCAAATGGGAACGCCTCAAATTCCAGCGGCTCGTCGTGATCGGACGCCAGTTGGTCCCACAGCACGGCATTCAACGACTCCGGCAGCGCTTCGACACTATGCACATAGGGCACGATAATCGTGGCCTCCACGCTGGTCAGTTCAGGCAGCAGGGTCTGCACGCGCTCCAGGCAGTCAAAGGTCTTGCCGTTGTAGCAATAGCCACTGGCTGCGATCAATACCTTGGGCTTGATCTGGCCAAAGCGGTCCATCACGCCCGGCACGCCAAAATCCGGCGAGCATGAAGACCAGACAGCTCCGATTGCAGCTGTCGCCAACATGGCGATGACGGTCTCAGGCACATTCGGCATATAGGCCGCGACGCGGTCGCCTGGTTCTATACCGAGCCCTTGCAGGCCGGCGGCCACGCGACTGACCTCCGCATTGAGCGCCCGATAAGTCATTTGCCTGCGATCACCCGCCTCATTGGCAAACTCGATGGCGATGCGATGATCACGGCAGCGCAGCAGGTTTTCGGCAAAATTCAGCCGGCCCTCGGGATAAAACCTGGCGCCAGGCATATCCGGCCAGGCCTCGCTGAAACGCGGGCCCTGCTCACCTCGAATATCAGCATATGCCCAGATCGAGTTCCAGAAGGCTTCGGGATGAGCCAACGAGAACCGATACAGCGACGCATAATCGGTAACCCCGGTCGCGTGCTCGGCCGCCACACGCTCGATTAATTGCGCCATGTGCGAACCCTTGATGCTTGCACTGCTCGGCACCCACAGGGGCCTGGTTTGTTCAGATGAGATTGAATGATTCAAGACTGATCAATTCCTTGATTCGATGAAAAAATAAACCGAACCGGACTCATATTGGCACGACTTCCCGTCAATCCATATTTGGGTAATGGTCCTATTCAGTCACCATGGCTCTCTAGTGGTTGCTTACCAGCGCTTCGATCAGCTGTTGACCATCTTCGTCATCGTCGGCATTCAGAAACGACTGCAGCGCTTTTCGACAGCGATCCGCATGGGCCTGAGTCAAGTTGGCCTTGATTTCTGCCATGTGTGCTGGCGGCAGGCTGAATTCATTCAAGCCCAGACCGAGCAGCAATCGCACCAGCTTTGGATCACCGGCCATTTCACCACACACCTGCATCGGTCGATCATGTTTGCGCCCGGCCCGCACAACCTGGTCGAGCAACAGCAGCACAGCGCGATTGGAAGGCGTAAACAGATGACTGACCAACTCATCCTGCCGATCGACGGCCAACACATACTGCACCAGGTCATTAGTGCCGATCGAGATGAAATCGAGCTCACGCACCAGGGGGTCGATCATCAATGCAGCGGCCGGGGTTTCGATCATGCCACCGATCGGTATATCCGGATCCGGCCTGATGCCTCGGACCTGGAGCTGTTCGCGACAGGCTGAAACAACGATTCGAGCCTGATGAACCTCTTCAACACGCGTTAACATCGGAAGCAGTATGCGCACGGGTCCGTGCAGTGATGCCCTGAGAATGGCGCGCAGCTGGACCTGAAAGATTTCCTGCATCGATAACGACATGCGCAAGCCACGCAACCCCAGTGAAGGATTGGGGCCGTGCATGCGACGCAGTTCACGCGGCAGTTTATCGGTACCGATATCCAGGGTACGGATCGTTAACGGCTTACCGCCCAGTATATCGAGCGCGTTGCAATATGCCTGATACTGACCCTCTTCATCCGTCAGCTCATCAAACGAAAACATGAACTCGGTTCGCATCAGGCCCACGCCCGCGCTGTCATTCTGGATGGCTCGCACCAGCTCAGTATCCAGCTCGGCATTGGCAAATAGCTGGAACCGCTCCCCATCACGGGTTCGATTCGGGGCGGCGAGATAGCGCTGAAATTGATTCCGGTTACGCAGCGCATGACTGCGCTTTTCTGCATAGTGCGCGTGCAATCGGTCATCCTGGGTCGCCAGGACGACACCATAGTGGCTGTCCAGAATGATGGGCTCATTTTCGCGCAGCAATCGGCGGCCATGATGCACCGCCATGACCATCGGTATGCCGAGCGAACGCGCAACAATTGCGCTATGCGACCAGATGCCACCATGTTCGGTAATCAGCCCTGCAACCTGGCGTTGCTGCAGAAGAGCAAGCTCGGCCGGGCTCAACTGCTTGGCCATGATGATGGTATCAGCCAATTGATGTGGAACGCGCTGATCCAGCACCGGAGAGGGCTGCTGGCCGAGTTCTTGCTGCAACAAGCGGACCACCTGGTCCAGGTCTTCGACCCTGTGTGCAATATAGTCATCTTCGATTCGCTCGATTTCCCGTCGCAACGCAGCCGACTGACGATCCAGCGCCCATTCGGCATTGATTTGCTCCGATCGAATCCATCGGATGGCCTGGCCAACCAGCGCATCGTCCTTGATCATCAGCCGATGGGTCTGCAGCAACTCACGCGCCGGGTCGGATTCGACCTGCTGGATACCCTGCTCTACATCCTGCAGCCTCTGCTCGGCTCGTTTGACTGCGCGGCGTAACCGTTCGACCTCAGCTTCAAGCTCGGATTTCTCAAGATGATGTTCAGGCAATTCGAGCTCACCGGTTGACAATACGTGCACCTTGCCGATGGCAATGCCGTCCGAAACGCCGATCCCGCTCAGGGTCAGGATCATTCCGGTTCTCCGAATCGCTCGGCAATCAGCTCGGAAAGCGCCTCCAGTGCCTGAACTTCGTCATCGCCACTGGCTTCCAGGATCAGTTCCGTGCCCATCGGTGCGGCCAGCATCAGTACGCCCATGATCGATTTTGCGCTGGCACGGCGGTGGCCATTGACGATCCAGATTTCGCATTCGAACTGATTCGCAACCTGCACAAGCTTGCTGGCCGCGCGCGCATGAAGCCCAAGCTTGTTGACCAGTTCAACCGGCTTACGAACCATGGGGAACCTCACTGAAAATTGCCCGCCGTGCCCCTTCCACCGCGATATCGGCCAACGCCATCGCAGTCAGCTCCTGATGATGAATACAGCGCAGCAACATCGGCAAATTCATGCCGCTGACCACCGGCATGGCATAGTGGCCGGCGACCTGGACCGCAAGGTTATGCGGGCTGGCGCCGGGCAAATCACTGAGGATCAGGACGTCGTGTTCGGCTGCCAGTTCGGACAAGACCTGTTCGAGTCGATTGGACAGCCGTTCGGGTTGTCGACGATCTTCGTCGAAGGAAATGACATCCTGCAGTCGCTGGACCAGATTCTCGTCCAGAATCGATTCGGCGGCGGCTCTGAGCGCCGAGCCTACGCCGTAATGACCGATCAACAATATTTTGGTCATTGATCCAGTTCCCGGTGATGACTGACTACTTGCAGTCCGTCGGTCTTCCAGCGCTTGGCCAATCGCTCAACCAGGAATACTGAACGGTGTTTACCGCCAGTACAACCAATTGCAACCATCAACTGACTGCGCTGCTCGCCGGCCCAGGCCGGCAGCCAGCGACGTACGAATTGATCAATATCATCCAGAAACTGACGCACCGACGATTCACTTCGCAGATAAGCCTGTACCGGTTCATCCCGACCGGTCCACTCGCGCAACGCTGGCTGCCAATGAGGGTTCGGCAAACATCGCGCATCGAACACGATATCCGCGTCGCGCGGCAGGCCTTGCTTGAACGCGAACGATTCGAGCAGCAGACTCGATATATTCGGCTCGGAAGCGTTACTGACCATGGACCAGATCAGCCGACGAAGATCATGCACGTTCTTGTCACTGGTATCGATGACCTTGTAGGCACTTTGCTCGAGTGAGGCCAGTGCAGCCCGCTCCTCAGAAATCGCCCGGGCCAGCGTGCCCGGACCGGCCAGCGGATGTCTGCGGCGGGTTTCGGAGAACCGGCGGATCAGGACGTCGTTTTCCGCGGTGAGAAACAGTAAACGGGTCTTCAGTGGCAGTGCGTTGAGTGCCTCGTGCAACCGCGACAAGGAGTCCAGTCCAACGCGGGCATCCACGCCCACCGCCAGCTTGCGAAAGCGATCCGGATCATCAACGATCTGTTCAGCCAGCGCAGGCAGCAGACTGGCCGGCAGATTATCGACGCAATAATAGCCCTGATCCTCAAGCGCGTTCAATGCCACGGACTTGCCGCTGCCCGACAACCCGCTGATGACCAGGATCCGTTGCTTAGTGGCCATGTCGACAATACACGTGGGGCACGCCGCCATTGAGGCCACGTTGCACTGATGACCACGCGCCACAGGCGATCCTGTTGCGCTCCGTAAGGCGATTGCTGAGGCCGGACAGCCCGGGATTGAACAGCCGATGCATATTGGACCGTGGCAACGATTGCCGCATGGCGACTGCGACACCGCAAGCCGTGCGACTGTTGCTCATGAGTCGGCTTGCAGTCAAACCCATGGCCTTCGACCCGGGTATGCGGAGTGAATTGAAAAGACGTTTAATCATTCGACGATAACAGTTGCGCGTGGCGCTGAAGAAATTCAGCAGTGGAATCGAACCCTTTCAGCTGTAGCATGAAATTACGTACAGCCGCTTCGGCAATAACCGCCAGGTTTCGACCGGGCAATACCGGTAGCAGCAGTCGTGGCACGTCCAGGTCCAGCACGCGCTGGGTTTCGGCACGTCGATTCAGTCGATCCAGACTGGACTCATCTTCCTGGGTCGGGTGATACAGATGCAGGATCAGGCGCAGAAACTTGCTGGTTTTGACGGCGCTGTCGCCAAACATTTTGCGCACATTCAACACGCCCAGGCCGCGCACCTCAAGACAATCCTGCAGGACCTTGGGACAGCGACCCTCAATAGCATCCGGCGTCATCTGGATGAACTCGGGGCTGTCGTCGGCGATCAAGCGATGGCCACGATTCAGCAGCTCCAGCGCCAGTTCGCTTTTGCCGGCACCAGACGTACCGGTAATCAACACGCCCTGAGTAAACACTTCCAGGAATACGCCGTGCAGGATGGTGCGGTGCGCGACTACACGGGCAACCTGATATTCAAGTACCGACAGCAATTCCCAGCCCGGTTTGCTGGAACTCAACAATGGCGTCGAGGTTTCACGGGCCTGCTCTTCCAGATCGCTGCCGGCGCTCAGGCCTGAGGCCACAATCAGCGCCCGTGGTTTGGCCGCAAAAATCTCGGCCAGCGCCTGCCAGCGCAAGCGTGAATCCAGCTTGTCGAGCCAGCGCTGCTCTTCTTCCCCCAGAATCTGTATCTGGCTGGGGTGTATCAAGTTCAAGAATCCGACCAGCGACGGTCGTTCCTGCAAGCTGTCCGCACTCAGACTGTGGCTATCAGCCTGGTTGCGTCCACAAATCCAGTTCAAATCCAGACGATCGGCAAACCGCTCGACCAGTTCAGACACCAGCAGCGCCTGGTTGGATGACTGGCTCATTGTTCTGCTTCCGTCGACCCCTCGTTCATCAAATCGATCAGATCCGAATCCTGCTGCGCCGCTCGCAGCTGCTCTCGACGATCCGAATCGCCAAAATACTCCGCAATCGAAGCCAAAAGCCGTAAATGGGTTTCGCTGCACTGCGCCGGCACAGCCAGCGCAAAAAACAGATCGACCGGTTCAGAATCGGGGCTGTCGAAATCGATTGCCCGGCGCAGGCGGATCAAAGCACCCGAAACCCCGGCCTGGTCAACCCTGCAGTGAGGAATTGCGACACCATGACCCAGGCCGGTCGAACCCAGCCGCTCACGTTGGCACAAGCCATCAAAAATAGACCGGCTATCCGTGGCCTCCGGTGAATGTGACAGCAGTTCAGCAGCCTGTTCAAGCAGGGATTTCTTGCTGCTGATACTGACGTCCAGCGCAATCCGGTCGCTGTTCAGGATATCAACGAGTTGCATGTAGTGTAGTTGCCCGGCGGGCTATCTCGGTGGTCGTAATGAGGATGTTCAGCTTACTCGATCAGACCATCGGGCGGCGGAATTTCTTCCGCAGCGCGGTGATGGTCTGTCACTTTTTCCTTGTGTCGCCGAACCTGGCGTGCCAACTTGTCGATCAACTTGTCGATGGCAGCATACATGTCCGGTTCAGTCGCATCGGCGTGCAGGTGGTTGGTGCGACCACCGACGCTGACAGTGGCCTCGGCCGTATGGTCATTCTTTTCAATACGCAGCACGACATGTGCGCTGATCAGATTCCCGAACAGGCGATCCAGCCGCTCCAGCTTTTCCGTCACGTAGGCTCTCAGTGCCTGAGTCAATTCGACATTCTGTCCGCTGATTTCGAGTTGCATAGTGATCTACCTCCTGTTCCTCTTCAACATGGCGTCAAGCACAATGCCTCGACGCAACTAGCATGGTATACCAGACGTTACCCCCTGTTGCAGCAGCCGAAACGACAGTGCGAACAGCGCGTTCAGCTCACGGCCTGTTTACGCCGCTTCGACGAGCCCGGAATACCGAGCTGCTCCCGATATTTGGCCACCGTGCGCCGCGAGAGCATCAGGCCATCGGCGCCGAGCGCATCGGTCAACGCCTGGTCCGAGTAGGGTTTGGTTGCTGATTCTTCGCGGATCAATGCTTCGAGACGGGCCTTGACCGCAGTCGCAGCGATCGGGGTACCGCTGACGGTTGGCAGCGCGACGGAAAAGAAATGCTTCAGTTCGAACGTGCCTCTTGGTGTATGGATGTATTTACCGGTCGTTGCCCGAGAGATTGTCGATTCATGCACGTCGACTATTTCGGCCAGGTCTTTTTGCAGCAGCGGCTGCATGGCAACCTCGCCGTGCTGCAAAAACCCCGTTTGAATCCGCACGATCGACTCGGCCACGGAGCGCAGCGTATTATTGCGTAAATCCAGGCTGCTGATCAGCCACTGCGCCTCCTGCAGACAGTTTTTCAGATAGTCCCGGTCCTTGCCCGTGGTCTTTTTCATCAGCTTGGCATAGGCTTCGTTAATTCTCAGACCGGGCTCATGATCGCGATTCAGCGTCACTCGCCAGCCGTCCTCGTCCTTGTGGACATAGGCATCAGGCACAATATAATCCCGGTCATGTCGACTGTGGCGCATGCCGGGCCGGGGGTCGAGTTTGCGTATGACCAGCAGTGCGGCTTCGATCTGCTGCTTGTCGAATCCGGTCGCCTTGGCCAGGCCCGCCGTATCGGTCTGACCAAGATCCTCCAGGTGGTGCTTGATCAAATGCTCAGCCAATCCTTTCGAGGCCACATCGGAGGACAGCGCACGGACTTGAATCAGCAGGCACTGGCCGAGATTCTGTGCCGCAACACCCATCGGCTCAAAGTGTTGAATACGCTCGAGCACGGCCCTGATTTCCTCGATGCTGACCAGGTACTCCGGCGCCATCGAGGCACGCAAATCAGCGAGATCATCATGCAGATAGCCGTCTTCGTCCAGGGCATAGATGATGGCCTTGGCAATGGCATCGTCTTCCTCATTGAAGCCGCACAGGTTGGCCTGCCAAAGCAGATGCGAATACAGTGAATCGGCATCAGGATCGCTGATAAAACGATCGTAGTCCGGTGTGTCTCCCACCTCGGAGAAACCTTCTGGCAGGTCATCCCAGTCGGCCACATCCGGCTCATGTTCGTCGAAGTCATCATTGCCGGAATCAGCCTCATCGGCGTAGTCCGATTCAGGATCCTGATCGTATTCGTCTTGCAGATCGCCGTCGAGTTCAAGCAGCGGATTGGTTTCAAGCGCTTGCTCGATATGCTCGCGCAGCTCAATCCGGTTGTATTGGAGCAATTCAATGGCTTGACGCAGCTGCGGCGCCAATTTCAGCTTTTGCCCTAACTTGAGCTTCAGACCTGCTGAGATTGCCATGCTCTGATTCTAAATCAATCCGGGCGCTGCATCATGATCGGAAAACAGGCCAGGGATTCACGGCCTGACGCTAGGTTGTGGCCTCGTTGATTTGGCTCATAATCGCTGTCCGAATCGGTGCAATCGGATCACGCTGGATGAAGTCGGCAATCACTGCTGAATAGTCGGGATGTCGAGCAAGCAGACGTTGCATCGAGTGTTCATCCGGCCTTAGTCCCAGTGGTCCAAAACTGGCATTCCCTTCATGCGCAACAAAAGCGTCATCACACAGGCGGTGAGTCCAACCGGCCTGTCGAGCGCGCATACACCAGTCGTTTTCCTCTCCATAGCCCCGGCCGAACGTCTCGGCATCGAACAACCCGATCCGATCCAGGCAAGCCCGCCGCAAATACATGCAGAAGCCAACCGCCGTCGGCAGCTCGGGATACTGTGGCGGTTCAACGCTTTCGCAAGCCGCTGCCCAGTGTTCAGGGTCGTCCGGAACAGGTGTGACTGCACGATGCTCGGGCAACGAGGCGATTTCCCCATTATTCGTAAACGGCGTGATGCTGGCGGCATCCGGACACTGTATTGCACAAGCAATCATCCGATCCAGCCAATGACCGGCAGGCACGGTATCGGAATTCAACAAAATCACGTCTTGCCGGCTTGCGCGCTGCATGCCTTCATTCACCGTCTGCACGAAGCCACCATTGATTTCCTTGCGAATGACGGTCCAATGCGGTTGATTCTGCTTGGCCCACTCCAGAAGCGCAGGCATCGCAGGACTGTCGGACGCATCATCGATGACCATCACGTCTGCATCGGCCTGGTTGCGCTGCAGCGTCAGACTCAGTGCTTGCAGGCACCGCTGTGTCTGGCTGACCGCATTGAACACCGGCACCACGATGCGGGTCCGAGCGGTCATTCGACAGCTTCGGGCACGATCCAGCGATAGGGCAGTTCGATCATTCCCAATGATCGTGAGCGACCCCGAACTGAAAATTCGCACTCGTGGGTATCGTGGATGCGCAAACCCTCCGGGTCCATGGCACAGACACGTACAGCGTAGCCTCCAGGCAACAACGCCAGCCTGGGAAACTCGATTGAAATCGAGTACAACCGGTTGTCCTGGCTGGTCAATAACTGGTCGCTGTGATCACTAGCCGTACCGAACACCGGCGTGCCGTCGGCCCGCGCAATGCCGACCAGCGCGACCGGTGGACGACCGTCCGGTGAACGGATCTGAAGATGAACCTGCATACGATCACCGCTTTCGAACGTGATAGCACTGTTTGATTCGAAACCCTCAATCCAGGCCTGCTGAACCTGATAGCCGGACCCGGATCGCTGTGATTGACCTTTCAACTGTTGCTCGGCGTCGTTGCGCTCATGCCAGGCCAGATAGGCCTGGGTCACATCAAACACATCGCCCCAGGCACGTGAGCGCCCTTGCTCGAGCCACAGCGCCTTACGGCACAATTTCTGTACCTGGTACATATTGTGCGACACCATCAGCAAGGTGCCACCCTGGTCAAGATACGATTCGATCCATCGAATGCATTTTTTCTGGAACGATTCATCACCCACAGCCAAGACTTCATCGGTAATGAGCAAGTCAGGTTTGACCGAGGCCACAACAGCGAACCCAAGACGAACCACCATGCCCGACGAATAATGCTTGATCGGTTCATGAATGGATTGACCAATATCGGCAAATGCCAGGATGTTGTCCAGTCGGTCGTCAATCTGCTTGCGATTCAGGCCCAGAAAGGCCGCGTTCATGCGCAAATTTTCGAGCCCGGTGTACTCAGGCTCAAAGCCTGCGCCAAGTTCCAGCAGGGCCGCGATTGTCCCATTGGTCTGTATCGCACCCTGGCTTGGCGCGAGCACCCCGGTAATCAGCTTCAACAGCGTTGATTTCCCAGCACCGTTGGCGCCAATCACGCCGACCGATTCGCCTGCTTGTACTTCGAAATTAATGTCTTCCAGAACGGATTTACCGCCGACCGTATGTCCTTTCAGCAGAATGCTCCAGAACGCTTTGAGCCGGCCCATATTGACGACACCCGGCGGATAGGATTTTCCCAGCGCATCGACCGTTAGCAAATGCTCGGACATTACAGAAAGTCCTCAAAAAAAGGACTCATCCGGCGAAAGAACATCATGCCCAGCAGGAATATCAAAGCACTGATCGCCGCGAACACCCCGGTTGCCAATGAGGGAAACGCATCGCCAACCAACAACGCGCCGCGCAGGTCCGTCAACAGCCCGGCCATCGGGTTCAAATCAAGCCACACGCCGAAGGCTTCCGGCAGCATTTCGGGCGCATAGATAATCGGCGTCAGAAAGAAGCCGAACATCAGCATGGTTGGAAGCAGCTGTTCGATATCCGGAATGTAAACGCGCAGCGCTGCAGCAAACAATCCGATCCCGCAGGACAGGATGAATAATGTAGTCAGGATACTTGCAGCATGGATCAGACCAGACCAATGGATCGTTACGCCGAGCAGGCTGATTAGAACCAGGACTACAACAAAACCCACCATCTGAAGCACGAACGAAGCAGTCGCAGTGCTCAGCGCCAGGATTTCACGCGGCACAGCGACCTTGCTGATCAGATTCTTGTACCTTGGCATGCTTTCGCTGGCGCTGACAATGCCCTCGGAAAAAGCCAGCCAGGGCCAGAGGCCCAGCGCAAGCCAAACCACGAAACTGACCTCCATATTTTCAGGTACTCGGGCCTTGAAGATTACGCCAAATACAAACGCATAGACGCCCAGCAGCAACAGGGGATTGATCAATAGCCAGAGCCAGCCTGTATAGCTGCCGATGAAACGGCTGCGCAAATCACGTGAAATTAAATCTAGAAACATCGCGCATCTATGGCTGCATCAGTCCAGTGGCCGGGCCATCCAAACGCAGGCGTTGGGTGTGACCTGATTGTACGACCAGACGAAAACACAATCAGGGCTAATGCGCTAGCCCTGATCGGTTGAGTTCTTGTTATTGATGAGAATCAGCGCTGAATTGGCGCATGGCGGTCGAGAATCTTTGCAACCGCACCGTCCTCCAATTCCAATGGCTCGGAATAGTGCTGACGCAGCAAACGCTCGGCAACTTGCGTTCGATGCTGGTTTTTGGCTTCTTCAGCCAATTCTTCCTGAACGGCGTCAAACGGCAATGTACCGGTTTCCAGCACGTCGTCTATCCGGACCACATGCCAGCCGAACCCTGATTCAACCAGTCCAACATCACCTTCGGCCATGCCTTCCACGCCCTGCTTGAAGCCGGCTTCCAGCATGTTGAGCTCAATATTATTGAAACTACCCTGGTTGTTCTCAACGCTCGGATCATCGGAGTTGGCCACAGCCAGTGCTGACAGCGTTTCGCCGGCCTGTATTCGCTCCAGCAACGACTGCGCGCGCGCTTCGGCATCGTCAGCCGCGTTGATCAGGATATGACTGAAGCTGATAGCCGATTCGGTTTGAAACCGATCCGGATTGCGCATGTAAATCTCGCGCGCCTGATCGGTGTAATCGTCCAATTCCTGCTCGGCAAATGCACGGTCACGATATTGCTCTGCCAGCCAGCTGTTCACCATCATGTTCAATTGGGCATGGACCAATTCGTCCTCTAGTATCCCAGCATCAATGGCCCGGTTGGCAAAATCAATGATTTCCAACTGGCTTTCAATCAGCTGCTCCAAACGCTTTGGGCCGCTTACAACGCCAGCGCGATCAACTTCTGGAATCACCTGTATCCTGGCATCCAACTCGAGGTGCGTGAGCTGGGCATCACCACGTGTTGCAAGCAACGGACTGCTATAGGTTAGATCCAGCTCTCTGTTCAGTTCTTCATTCGCACTGACAAATCCCGTTAACAAGACGGTGAGTAAGACCCAATGAGCCAGTTTCAGGCTACTTCTCCAACAATGCATAGTCAATTCAACCTATTCCTCGATTACCTGGATAAGATCACGACAGTTCAATGTGCTTGTCGGAGGAAAGGGAGGAACGGCACATTCCCAATCATATGGCGCATTTGCATCTGTTGTATGTAGCGCATTCAAGTAGTAGGTGGTATTGGGTTCCAGCTCGCAGGTGAACCCGGGGTTTTGACCTACAGCGAATCGAATATCACCGTTGTTGACCAGATCCTTACAATTCGGATCCGACTGATTTGTGAAATCTCCGGGACATTGGCTGATGGTCAGCAGGGTTAATCCAAAATTACCTGCTCCCTGCGGATTCCGAAGATCCAAACTACCAATTGTGCCAGTCGGCACGCCAGTTGTCGTAAATTCCAGACTGATGTATTTATCACGCTCCGACTTCCAGAAATTAGTACCGCCATCCGGGAACGGTGCATTAAACAAGTCTTCCCAGACCAGCGTTTGCCCCGGAATATCTTGGTTGAAAGCATTTGAAAGTGCATCAATATCCCGCGTCAATCCGGGCGGTGGAAGCCGGCCTTGCTGTGCACAGAATTCAGGACCGCCACCGCCGCCGTTATTATTTTCTTCAACGGTAATGGAGCGCGTCAACTGGTCATTGACCGGGCCATTACTGCAATCCAAGACGACATCATAGGTGTCTAACGGCACATCGACTGTGGAGACAAGCTGACTACCGGAGGGTTGTTTGCCAGTTCCATTCCAATTGGTATCGGCAAAACCTGACCCTGAACATGACCAGGCACCCCGACTAGACCATGTGAAATTCACGCTTTGACCTTGAGGCACTGTCAACGGTGAGTTGAATGAAAGAATATCGACTTCGACATCTTCACAACTGACGGTTGCGGAGCAAGCGGCTGGATCATCCGGCGTTGCGAACAGATTGCCGGACAGTGGATCAATCTCGACATCAGTGCCTGGCTCCAACTCGATTTCAGTTGTTGTCGGGCTGGTATTCAGTATGATGCTGGATTGCGCAAATGCGACATTTCCAGCACACAAGGCAGCGATTAACACTGCTAGATTCGATATTTTCAATGTAGTACTCACGGGCGTAGGTCATCCGACAAAGGTTGATTATTAGACTGATGCGTACCAACAAGTTCAGATTAACTTTGCCAGCACGCTTCAGCAAATCATACGCTAATTTTGCTTAAAAAAAGCTTAAAAAAAGAGGTTGCCGTTGCCGACAACCTCTTTTCTGATTTCAGTGTTTCCGGCCGGGCCGGAAACACGGGGTAAAGTCTAAACGACTTTACGAGATCGGTGCCAGCTCGACTGAACGGCTACCACGATGACGGAAGGTTCCACCATAGTTTCTCAGGACAGTTCCACCGTCCAATACACCATTACTGAAGGTATTGGTCCAGAAGCCTATTGTTGGGAAACCAACATAGACAACTCCGGCCTCAGATGGACGCGTCTGGTAGTCACTGAAGTCGAAGCGAACCCAACCTGAGGTAAAGCCCTGATCCAGAACCGGGAAGGTTGTGAAGCGTGGCTCTTTCAGGATTTCAGTCGCATCCGGCGCACTATCACCGTCAGCAAAGCGAATGACGTTGGCTTCGAAGCACAACTCGAACGGCTCAGCGCCCGGAGGTCCTGGAGGCGGTGGAGAAGGAATTGGGCCTACGATAATCGGATTCGAAGGCGCTTCTTCACGATCCCAGAACTGGAATTGCACTTCTTCACAGGCTTCACCATCAAATACCGAGGTAAATGGATCAACCGGCGGGACGTCAATGGCAAAGACTGAATCAACGTAGAAGCGTTTGGTCGGGAAGTTAACTACCCATTCAGATTGGGCGCCAATACCCGGCTCAACAACATACTCGTTCATAAGGGTGTTGTAGAGAACGGTCGCTGAAACAGCTTCAACACCATCTTCCCAAGACTGGGTGTTAACAACGCCGTTGATGAATACATTAGACGTCGAGTCACCGCTGTTCAGGTCAGGCAGAATTGAACCTGGGTTGGTGTGCAGAACATTCGATGAGAATGCATCGATTGCTTCTGCGGTGTAGCTGAACATGGTGCCTTCAGCGACGTTGATGATCGTACCGGCACCAAAGATTCCACCGCTGGGTGCTTCATGGTCAACCAGCTCATCTTCAATCCAGTAGCCGTCACCGGTAGCTGGAACAAAGCCATTGCCGCCAATGTCGGTCCAAGCATCAACCAACTGTGCACAGTTCGACGGACGTGGCACTGTAACGCCATCGATGGTCACCAAACCGTGAGTCGCTGCTGTTGCTGAGTTTTCTTCGATATCGAAAAGCGTACCCATTTCAATTACTTCGACATAGCCAGAAGCCGTACGCTCGATGTCACCGGTTGCGCCATCAGCGAGGGTGCCGGTGTATCCGAAGGCGAAGAAGTCTGCTTGACCCAAGCGATCCAGCTCAGTTTCACCATCTTCCAACACGTCATTACCGAAGAAATACGGCACTGTGCAAGAAGAATCCGGAATCAAGATCTGGCCGCCGCCGTCTTCGGTGCCGGTGATCGCAGCTACCCACACGTCGAAAGCAGACATATAGAGGTTAAAGTCAAGCACTTCTCGAGAGTTCAATGTCTCGAGGAAACGTACTTTGACGGATTTCGCATTGTCAGTGGTATTGACAATGGAGATGAATGTGTCATTACCGCCACGTGCGGTGTAGTACGGGTACAGCAGTACCTGACCAAGGCCGTCGGGGTTCAGGTTAACAGCGTTGGAAACGCTGACCATGCCCGCCATGCCTGTCAGACCTGCTAATACCGCAGTCGTCAAGGTCTTTCTTTTCATTACAACACTCCTAGGTTTTTTTTAAACAGGGCTCTGCATTGAGCAACTTCTAAACATCACAAGGCCATTTGGCCCTGAAATTTCAGACTCTGCAATCTTATAGTAACTGACCCGTCCATGTAAAGCAACATTTCGTAAAAAGTTCAGGAAACGTTAATCCGGCGCGAACCACCATTCACCGTCAATTTTGATCCATTGTTCGGTAATTGGCCGCGTATTCCCGAGATTGCTGATTTGACCGGGCGCAGAAGGTATACGATACCCCAACATGACACGGACTTCACAGGTATTTTCCTCACAGGCTGCGCTTTCGACCTCAGCCGACTCCCATCGCACCGGGCGCCGCTCCATATCGACCCGGAAATCAAATTCAGGCGTCGTTTCCTGAAACCCGGGGGTGTAGAAGGTTCGGGCAGCGATAAAATCGCGCTCGATCAGCGCAGACCAGCGCGCCTGGGCACGCTCGGTTACGACCTCAACCGGGTCGACCTGCTCGGTACAGGCAGAGGCCAGCGCAAGGGCCAAGAAAATCAATAAATATTTGAATTTACTCATAAATCAGACTCAGTAGTGAAAAAAATCTTTGGCATAGGATCAAGGCGTTTCCGGGCCTGAATCGGGAATACCGGGAAGCTGGATCGGCTCCATCGCCCTGAATTTGCGCTCGAACTGGCGCGAAACGTCTTCCAGCTGGCTGGTATTTGTAATCACCGTTGGTGTAATCAGCACCAGGGTTTCTTCACGCCGGATACTTTCATTGGTACTTCGAAATAGAGCGCCTAAACCAGGAATCCGGGACAAGAACGGCACTCCACTTCGGCCATTGTCCTGGGTTTCTCTGATCAATCCACCCAGGACAATCGTCTGTCCAGACTGAACAGCCACTTCTGTGCTGACTTGCCGATTATTGATCGGTGGATTGGGGTTGGTCGAACCCGGTGGCTGTGAGCCTGGTGTAGACACTTCTTGGCTCAGCGTCAGATACACCAGCCCTCCGGGGTTGACTCGAGGCGTAACCTGGAGAATAACGCCGGTGTTCAAAAACTGCGTCGTCCCGACGGTGTTCTGCACCCCACCAGTCACGATCTGCTGCGACTGAATTGGAATCTGGGTGCCCACGTTGATCGATGCTTCGGCATTGTTTCTGACCATCAGCGAGGGAGCAGAAATAGTGCGTACATCCGAAACGGACTCCAGGGCATCAATGGTTGCCGAAATAAATGTCCGATCCAATGCACGTCGCGTGATGGTACCCAGAAATCCATCCCGCAGCAGCACGGTGTCGTTTTCTCTCGAGTCGGAAAAATCCTCGGGAATATTATCGGTATTGTTCGCCAAAAACCAGCTTACGCCGTATTGCAGTTGGTCATTCAAGACGACCTCTAGCACCTGTGCCTCGATCAATACCTGCAGCGGCTCCTCATCCAGCTTTTCAATCGCATTCAATATGGCATCGTATTCGGTCGGGGACGACTGAATCAGCAGCGAATTGGTTTCCAGCACGGCGGTGATCCGAATCTCGCCGTTCTCGCCCAAGGTCACCGTGCCGCCACCGCCACGCTGGCCCTGGCCCTGCGATTGCTGGCGCGCATTCGGGCTGGTTTCATTCTGAAACTCGTTGACTGAACTGACCTGGGCGCGCTCCAGGCCCGGTGCCAGTCCGCCGCGATCCTGGCGATTGGTGCCGCGCTGTCCACCGCCTTCACCGCCAAACACCGTAGCCAGATAACCGGCCAGGACATCTGCATCAAGATTCTTGACGCGGTACACAAACAAACGACTGCCCGCTTCCGGGCTGGACCGGTCCAGCCGTCGGATCCAGGTCTCGATGGTTTCAAGATAGTTGGCGTTGGGCGTGATGACCATGACCGAGTTCAGGCGCTCGAACGGCAGAATTCGAAACATACCGGAAATTGGCGTTTCGCCTTCACCACCAAGCACGGCTTCCAGTTCAGCCACCAGGTCGACAACCTCGACACGCGTGATTTCGAAGAAACCGACCGACATGCCTGCAAGCCAGTCGACGTCGAACGTCTCGATGATTTGCATGTAGTTGCGCAACTCGGCCGGCGTGCCGGCCAAAAACAACATGCTGCGCGCCGCATCGGCGTTCAGGATGCCGTCTTCGCGCACGTACGGCTCGAGAATGGTGACCATGGCCGGTGCGGCAATGAACTCCAGCGGCACGGCAACCACCTGATAGCCGCGCGCCAGATCACCACCGCCCACGCGTGGCGTCAAGTTTCCGCGGATGGCGTCCGACACCGGCAACACGTGATAGCGGTCTTCGCGCCAGATCAAGGTGGCACCGTTCCAGCGCAGCAGCATTTCCAGTATCGGCATGATCTGGTCGCGAGTCACCGGCTTGGCCGTCGAAAAAGTCACCTCACCGGAAATGCCCGGCGCAATGACGTAGTTTTCCTGCAGCATATGGCCAAGTATGGCGTGAATCACTTCCTGAATGCCCTGCGCCTCGAAATTGAGCGTCACTTCACCCTCACCCTCGGGAATCGGTGCCGGACGATTGGCTGCCTCCCGGTTCAGAAAAACGCCACTGCCCGGAAACGTCTCGTTCGCCTGAAAAATCGAATCCGGATCGACCTCCTCTTCACCCAGATCAATCGAATCGCTGGAGTCGGACATCAAGGCCCCAGGGCCGGCCGGGCGCGTCGGATCGGTATCGATCGCGCGCTGCTGCTGTGTGGCGCAGGCCGTCAACAGCAGCGTCAGCGTGAATACGCCGATCAGTTTGTGAAATGAAAACTGTGATTGCATGCAATCGTCCATGGTCTGTAAATCTGAAATCGGGTCAGTGCTTGTTCTTTTCGTGGCCATGCCTAGCCGCCACCCTGCTGTTCTCGCGCCCGCCGTTCGGCTTCAGCGCGAAGCTGGGCGCGTCGTTCTGCAACACGGCGCCGCACCTCCTCGGCACGGGCCCGTGCTGCAGCCTCAGCGTCGTCGTTGTTCACCGGTTCGCTCGGTGATGGCTGCTGCTGTTGAGCGGTTTGCGGGCTGGGCCGACGCTGCGGTGTGGCCGCGGCCAGCGCTCGTGTTTCGACTTCCAATTCCAACTCGGCTTCCTCGCCGCGGTCGGTCACAAATCGCACGCCGCGACTGCGGATTTCGTCAATGCGCCAGGCCGCCTTGTCGCCTTCCATCGACATACCTTCGCGCAGCACCAGCGTTTCATTGGTGTTGCGATCATTGACCATCGCCAACTTCATTTCCGGCGTGATGATGATACCGGCGACTTTGGCATTCAAATCGGGCGTTGGTTCCTCGGTGATTTCTTCGACCACCGGCACATCGACCACTTCTTCGCCGCTGTCAATAACCGGCAGCGATCGGTCTTGAAAGAACAACGGACGGTTGGTAATTACAGCAAACTCGGACAGGTCGTCCAGCGCAATATCCGGCGTGCGTGCATCCAGGCTGGCACGCGGCGGCAGCGTGGCTGATTCGATCGCATCGACATTGACCCGGCCGAACAGCAACAACAGCAGCACCGCGAGCAAGACCAACCCAGCAATGCCAGCCAGCAGCAACACCGTCAGCAGATTCGTGCGCGTATCGAGCTGAATCATGTATTGGTCTCACCTGGCTGGTTGATATAGCCGGCCATCTGGAACTGAATATCCAGTAGACCATAGGTTGCACGGCTGCGACGATTGTCGCGCATTTCCGGTCGATAGCGCTGATTGATGCGTAAGTTGTCGATAAAGATCAGTGGTACCGAGCTTTCGAGCTCATGCAGCACGTTGATGAAATCGTCGAGCGGACAGCTCATGCGAACATCCACGCGGACGACTTCGAACAGCTCGGGCTCACGCGCGCGCTGCGGCGCCGTGTTCGAAATCTGGCAAAGATCGGGATCGGCTGTTTCATTATCAATCCATTCGCGCAGCGTACGGATCAGGCCGGCTGCGGCGATGCTGAATTGATTTTCAGGCAGGAAAAGCGCACTGTCCAGGCGTTCGGACTGCAAACGATCGAGGCGGTCTTCCAGCGCAGAACGCTGAGCAGCGGTTGCCTTGAAGCGTGCGATCTGTTGTTTCAGATCCGAAGTCTGGCTGCCCAACTCGACATGCCGCATGATGAACCAGTGGAAACCGACCAGGTAGACCACGATCAAGGCAATCAACAGCAAGCCGATGGCCAGCGGCCGGCCCTGTTCACGATCGGGAAGCAGCTGCATCAGCTGCGCTCCGGGTCGATGGTGGTCGCCGTCGTCGGCTGATTGACGCTCTCATCATCCGCTTCCGGTGATTCGACCGGTTCATCCAGCGCTATCATCGAACTGGGCCGCAGGATGGCAGTGGTTGTGAAGTTTTCCTTGCCGCTATTCGGATCCATGCGGATCGGGCCCTGGAAACTCGGTGACTCCAGCAGCGGCGACTCATTCATGATCTCGATGACTCGCTGCGAACCGTCGGCCAGGCCCTGGACAATGACTTCATCACCCTGAATCTGAAAGCGCTGCAGCCAGATATCGCGCGGCATGATGCGCGTCATTTCAGCCAGCAACTCGATCGCGGCGGGTTGCCGTGCTCGCCGATCCGACAAGAAATTGGCCGCCAGCAGCGACTGGTCAAGCTGTTCCTGCAGCTGCATGACCTGGCGGGCTTCAACGCGCTGACGATCGGCTTCCGCCTGGAGCGTTTCAATTGCATTTTCGCGCAACCAGATGGACTGGAACATGACCACACCGAGTACGGCAAACAGGCCCAGCGCCAGCATGACATTGAAGCGGGCGCGCGCATGCACGTAGTGGGCGCGCTGCGATTCTGGCAACAGATTGAAGCCTTCGGGCACGGCCTGTTCCTGGTCCTCGCCAGCTCGATCTCGAAGCGTATCAAGCCCATGAATCTGGATGCCGATCGCCTTCAGCCTTGCCAGCAGCGGTGCTAATTGTTCTTTTGGTACCAGCCGGAGCTGGACCTTGATCTGGTTGCGACGCGCCTCGGCTGGCTTTTCATCCGATCGCTGAACGCGCTGATCAACAAACACCTGATCGGCTCTGAATGGCGACAGCTGATCCAACTGGTAGGCCACGGTCTGCTGCAAATTGGCTTCGACTGCGGCCGGCAGTTCTACCGGCAGGGCCAGATAGTGTTCAGGGGGAAGACACACGCGGATCTCAGGCTGTCCATCGGTAAATTCCGCCAGCAGATCCTTCCAGCGATTGGCCAGCAGCTCAACATCCTCACCGGCGCCGAACACATCCAGCGGCAGATTACGGTCCGGTCCCGGTCGAACGATGCGCAGATCACCACCGCCGGTTTGAGCCGGAATAATCCAGAGTTCAGGCTTGGGCGGCATCATCCGTCTGGCAATGTGCGCCGGCACCAGGGCAGACAATTCACTGCCCCACCAGGACAGAAACGCCGGCAGCGGCGTGGCCTGATAGCGGGCACGAAATTGCTCGCGACTGGATTGCAGAAAGGACTGGATCATGGGTTTATCTGATTACGGATGTCCGTCAGTAGTTCAATATTGTTGTGCTTGATCAATCAAGCAATCGGGCGGCATGCATGGCTGGCATGAAGCAGCGTCAAACTCCGGACGATCTAATCCGTGACGTTTTCGATCCAGCGCACAATCCTGAATGGCCGACCGCGCTGGTCGGTACCCAATCGAATAGTGGCGAGGATTTCAGTCCAGGTACCACTGTCCAGCGTGGCCTTGACCTTGATCGTATGAGTCAAGCCTCCCCCACGCTGATTGACCGGTGTGCCATCCGGCAGCTGCAATGGCACCTCATCGGATGGATGATACTGCGAACGTTCTTCTATAAACAGGTTCGCCGATTGCATGTCCATCTCCGGCAGTGCAGCCAGTACGCTGGCCGGGGCAAATGCCGGATTGACCATGGATCGTCCAGAATGAATTGTAATCGAATCCTCGATACGTTTGAACAACGGCCAGCTCATGCCGATAACCTGCTGCAGTTCATCGATCGAGGTGAACGGCGCATTGGCCGGTCCGTAGGGATAGCCAGCACTCTCGTATTCGCGCTGTTCCGCGCCATTGATTCGGACCTGATCGTCCGGATCAACCCAGTCGGCCATCGCATCGGTCAGCTGTTCGGCCTGCTGTAGATCCAGCCCCTGAGTCACCAGCAGGTTGATCATCATCTCCGGCATTGATTGCGGCGCGGCGTTGATATCCAACAAGCCGCTTTCGTCGGTCATGCGCACTTCGACTTCGGCACCGGCAAATTCGAATTGATAGGGACGACCATCGGCGACCCAGCGCGTCATCAGATCAGGGTTGCGCAGCTCGACGACGGCGCGGTGCAGACCCGCTTCGGCCGCATAGCGTGCCGCCGTGGTATCGAACAGGAAGCGGGACTGCAGGCTCTCGGTGCGTGCCAACACGGCGAAGCTGCCAATGATGATAGTGAGCAGCGCCAGCATCCACAGCACCACGATCAGCGCGATGCCGCTGTGGTACTTCGGCGCCCGATAGCGTAACGATTGAAAGGCCACTGCCGACATGCTTATTGCTGCTCGCGCTGATTCGGTCGCTGCCTGGGCCCGATCGGCGAACTGATCAGGTTCGGATCACGCGTAACCCGCGCGCCCACCGCGGCGTTATCGACCATGATCGGGGTATTCAGCGTCGGCCAGATCAGACCGTTATCGCGCGGCAGGTCCATCTGCATCGAAATGGCCAGCGGCATGCGCTCGGAAAATTCCCAGAAATTCCCCCAGAACACGTCCTCCCCGTCCTCGGTAAAACCGAGAAATTCAAACGCGATATCGCCAACGTTTTCCAGCAGCGTAATCGGTGGCTCGGCATCCAGATTGCCGGGCTCGTAGCTATTCAGCATGGCAAAGGCAAACACCAGGTCCATGCCCTGCTCGCCGCGCTCGATGCGGAATTCCTGTACATACGGCCCGCCAAACCCCAGATAGCCCGGCAATGGCGCAACCAGCCGGATGCGATCGTCTTCACCTTCAAAACGAATCGGCGGCGACTGGCCGCCCTCGTCCTGCTCGATGATCAACGGTTGGGCCAGTGAAATTTGCCGGCGAACGAATTCATGCGCCAGACGGATGCGATTGGTTTCTTCAATGCGTTCCTCGCCGCTGGTCGACGCGCGAACGCCCGCCCGGAAGCCACCGTAGGCCATGGCCATGATGATGGCAATCAGCGCAGTGGCAAGCAGCAGTTCGATCAGCGTGAAGCCGGATTGCCGCGTAGCATTGTGATATCCCGAATTCATCATCGCCCCAACTGTCGTTCGGCAAAGAAACGATCGACCGAGCGCAGCGTTTCAAACGTCGCCGAGCGCTCGGAGTAATCGTCACCCCAATACACGGTCAGAACGACGCGATACAGGTCAACCGGCAGCTCGTCGTAGTTGGCCCCGCTGTCGCTTTGAATGAAATACGGCTCGATGTCCATCGTCCAGCGATAACGTTCGTTGACTTCGCCACCATATTGGCCCGGCTGCGGCATGCTTTCAATGCCGACCATGTCGAGCTGGGCCTGGGCAATCAAGGCCGCCTGGGTGAAATCAGCACTGCGACGGGTGTTGCTGACCGAAGTACTCAGAATCTGCAATATGATGCCGAACAACACCGCAAAGATGGCAAATGCGGCCATGACTTCGACCAGGGTAAATCCGGCCTGCGCGTGCCTGTACGCGTGAGTCAAACATGGCGGTCGCAGACCGCTCCGCATAGACTGTGGCAGCCCAGCCATCATGCATCCTCCGGCGGATCCTGGCTGATTTCACCGGTCAACCAACCGACGGTGACATACCATTTGCGCTCATCGACACTCAGCAATACGCTGCCGCCGGTCGACGCGCCGTCCGGATAGAACCGAATGCCACCGGCATTCTCCCCGGTCAGTTCCGAACGCGCGGTGCTCAAGGTGATATCCAGGCCTTCGGGCAATGCCTCGGGCTCACGACCGGCCGCCTGCCAGGTGCGCTGCTCGGCATCGACCAGAAACACCTGCTCCTGTCGTTGCACGATCGCCTGGCCGCGCGTGTGGCGCAGGCCGGCAATGACATCGCGTACTTCATTGCGAAGTTCAGCCGCAGAAATCGAACGGCTCAATGATGCCCCGACAAGTCCGAACAGCATCATCACAAGGATGATCACAACCATCAATTCAATCAGGCTGAATCCGCGCATCAAGCCCGGATGCCTGAGAAGTTTTTCCGGCTGTTTCAGCACCAGAGAGTCAATTAATTGGCGTTGGTGACATCGCTATCCCTGCCTTCGCCTCCAGCAGCGCCGTCAGCACCCAGAGAGATGATGTCGAAATCTCGCTGCTGACCAGGGAACCGGTACTGGTATGGATTGCCCCATGGGTCGTTCAGGTTCGAATTGTTGACGTAGGGCCCATTCCAGTTGGAGGCATTACCCGGCTGTTCAACCAACTCACGCAGTTCGCGCGGTGCACGTCCTGTATCCAGATAGAACTCATCCACCGCCATCGACAGGCGTTGAACTTCCGCCACGGCCGTGCGCGCTTTGGCATCCTCGCCACGCCCCATGATATTGGGCACGACCAGGCCTGCGATCAGACCGAGAATAATCAGCACTACCAACAGCTCAACCAGCGAAAAACCCTGGCTCGATTGTTTGATATTCATACCTTTACCCTGTATTCAATATTCAGTAATTGGACCGCATCAAGCCCTAAAGTTTCGTCAGTAGTTGCGTACAACTACCCCACAAGCTCATTGATGCCCAGAATTGCCATCAGAACCGACATCACGATGGTTCCGATCAATGCAGCAAGTCCCAGCGTCAGCGCTGGCACCAGCAGGGCCATGATCCGATCAATCGTGGTCTTGACCTCACGATCGTAAGTATCGGCTACCTTCAGCAGCATCTCATCCAGCTGGCCGGTCTCCTCACCAACGTTCACCATCTGCAGCGCCAAGCGCGGGAAATGACCGCTTTCATTCAGTGCGCGCGCCAGCGGCATACCGGTCTTGACTTTCTTTGCCGCTTGAGCCACGTCGTCCTGTAAAACTGTATTGCTCATCACATTTCGCGAAATTGATATGGCCGACAGTAGCGGCACGCCATTGATCAAAAGCGTGCCTGCCGTTCGCGCCAGACGCGCCATCTCGATTTTGGCAATCACATCACCGACCCATTTCATCGACAGGAAGCGCGAATCCCATACCCTGCGAGACTTCGAGTTACTCATCTGTGAACGAAACCAGAGTACCAGCAGTAAGGCAATGCCAATCAACCCCCACCAGAAATTCTGCAGCAATTCACCAACAGCCATGACAATACGCGTCAACAGCGGTAATTCGGCGCCAAAATCTTCAAACATCGGCGTAAATTGCGGGATGACATAGACCATCAGCAGCAGCAAGGAAGCGACCGCCAGAATGACCAGCAGTGCTGGATAAATCAACGCTGAAACAACACCGTCCTTGAGTTCCTTTGCGCGCTCCAGGTATTCGGCCATTCGCGCCAGGGTCTGGTCCAATGCACCCCCCAGTTCGCCGGCGCGCACCATATTGATGTAGAAGCGCGAAAACACGCCGTGCCGTTCTTCCAGGGCTTCGGACAGCGAAATCCCTTCGCGTACGCGATCGCGGATCTTGGTCAGCACGTTGCCGATCCGCTCGTTGGCGGCCAGTTCGACCAGAATGCCCAGCGAGCGATCCAGCGGCAGACCAGCGCCAAGCAGCGTGGCCAGCTGGCCGGTAATGTCGCCGATTTCTCGCTGCGATAAGCCCTGGCGACCGCGAAACAGGGTTTCCAGGCGAAAACCGCTGCCCACTTCACGGGCCTGTACCGGAATATTGCCGGTTTCCTGAATATGCGCAATGACGAGATCGGCGCTGGGTGCTTCCATTTCGCCGGTCAGTGTTTCACCGCCAGGCGTCACGGCCTTGTATTCAAATAGCGCCATACCAGCGGACCCTTATGATTCCTGCGTAACGCGCAGTACTTCTTCCTGCGAGGTAATGCCCTGCAGCGCTTTGAGCATGCCGTCCTGATACATCGTGCGCATGCCTTCCTGAATGGCCTGACGCTCCAGGTCGCCGGAAGTGGCCTGCTTCATGACCATCCGGCGGATTTCATCGGTCATCAGCAGCAGCTCGATGATACTGGCGCGGCCCTTGTAACCGGTCGGGTTTTCATCCGAGGTGCCCGGGCGATACAGCGTAATATCAGATGCATTGGTCAATTCGTCGAGTCCGAGTTCGCGGACCATTTCCGGCAGCACTTGATAGGCCTCGCGTGTGGCTGGGTCGAGTCTTCGCACCAGCCGCTGCGCCATGATGGCGTTGACGGTCGAAGTCAACAGATAATCTTCAACGCCCATATCCAGCATACGGGTCACGCCGCCTGCGGCGTCGTTGGTGTGCAGTGTCGACAGCACCAGGTGACCGGTCAGCGCCGACTGGATTGCAATTTTGGCCGTTTCAAGATCGCGCATCTCACCGATCATGATCACGTCCGGATCCTGTCGAACGATCGCGCGCAGTGCGCTGGCAAAGTTCAGGCCAATCGATGACTTGGCCTGGATCTGATTGACGCCCTCAAGCTGGTATTCGACCGGGTCCTCGACCGTGATGATCTTGCGCGAAGGTGCATTGAGCTGACTCAGCGCGGTATACAGCGTGGTGGTCTTACCTGAACCGGTCGGGCCGGTGACCAGGATAATGCCGTGCGGCATTTCCAGCGCCTTGATGAAGGCATCGCGCATGTCATCGGCAAACCCGAGCGCGGCAAAATCCAGCGTGACCGCTTCGCGATCGAGAATACGCATGACCACGCTTTCGCCATGCGAGGTCGGCACTGTCGACACACGCAAATCGAGCTCCTTGCCCTGAACCCGGTGCATGATGCGGCCATCCTGCGGCAGGCGGCGCTCTGCAATATTCAACTTGGCCATGATCTTGACGCGCGAAATCACGGCCGCGGTTGAACGCGACGGCGGCGCTTCGACTTCCTGCAGTACGCCATCAATCCTGTAGCGTACTTTCAGGCGGTTTTCGAACGGCTCGATATGAATATCGGACGCGCGCGCTTCGACCGCGCGCTGCAGAATCAGATTGACCAGGCGGATCACCGGTGCCTCGGAGGCCAGGTCGCGCAAGTGCTCGACATTTTCCTCGTCGTCGCTCTCGATATCGGAGCCCAGGCCCTCGGCAATCTGGCCCATGGCGCTGCGCCCGCCGCCAAAGTAGCGCTCGATCTGATTATCAATTTCAGACGAGATTCCTACCCGCGGCTGAATCTGGAGGCCCGTCGCCATCTTCAGCGACTTCAACAGCATCGGATCCTGGGGATCGGCCATGACCACTTCCACCGCATCGTCGGTGACCCGAATCGGCACCAGGTGCTGCTGCTTCATGAATCGAATGGCAATACTGTCGATATCCGGCGCCTGCTCTGGATAATCACTATCGGACAACAGCGGAATATCGAGCAGTTCGGATTGCGCATTGGCCAGATCGCGCTCGGAGACCAGCCCAAGCCGCACCAGCAGGGTCAGCAAGTTACCACCATGCTGGTCACGGTAGGCCCGCGCGCGGGCCAGATCCTCAGGTTTCAACCGATTCTGATCGATCATCAGCTGGCACAAGTCTGCGGCCCGGTCTTCCAGGTGGCTTCCAACCTGGGGTAGCAGGTCCGTATCCTGTACAGCAGTCAGCGGTTCAGTTTCCATGGCAATAGCGCCTATTCACACGATACAAATGGCCACAATCATTGACCATGGCCCGGTGGGGTCGGGGCCGATATCGCGCCACTCGGCGAAGCTCATTATTCATTTGAAACCACCAAACTGTCCGCCTCGCACGTGGATTGACGTTTTTTCAGTCACTACAGCAGCCTGTTTCGTCGTGTGAAGAGAGTTCAATTATAGGTCTTGTTTATCAGCATGCCGCAAGTATGGACAATGCGCTGCCGGCACGGTTCACTCGCAGGAATCCCAATCGACCAGCACGGCCTGCGCTCACCGGGTCTTTCGCGTGAACACGACATCTTCAAGAAACGGCCGATTCATCAAGATCCAGCAGGCCACTGGCACCACAGCCGGTAACATCAGGTAGCCCAGTTGATAAAACAGGGCAATCATGTTTGGTTCAAGTACGGACTCGGCCACCGTTGCAGCTGCCTCCGGCCCGAGCCGAAACGCCATGTCTTTCCAGGTTTCCCAGAACACGCCCCAGATCACGACCAGCGACACCACCAGGTAGCCGATCACCATCTGAACGATCCGGCGCTTGGCCGTCAGCGGAGTGGCCATGATCAGGCCAAACAGCAACGCCATGCCCCAGGCATAAATCATCGGATTGATGAATGCATTCAGCAATGCAATCTGGCCCTCGACCTGACGCGCCATCTGAATGGCGGTCTGGATTTCAAACTTGTACTGCAGTTGCACGATGCGCTCGAACACATCAGGTGATGTAGTGGTCATCAGCCACTCGGTAATGCGCGCCGGCAGGAACATCAGCGCATCGGCAAAAAAGAACCACAGAAAAAAGCCCATCGGCAGATACAAGGCGGCCAGCAGAAACATTTCCTTGATCGGATCGCCCTGCTTTTCCTCCGAATCAGAGTGGGGTTGACCCTGGTTGCCACTGTGCGGCTGGTTCGTCGGTTCAGGTGATCCCGACATGAGCTCATCAGAGCCGGAATCAGAGTGTGAGCCTGTTGGGTCGTGCGGATCGGATGAACTCATAGCCATACTCGCTTAGTCACAATCTACATCGGGCCGTGCTGAAACGGCGAAATCAGGAAATCATTGTAGTCAATCAGCTAACCCATTCGCGCGCGTTTTCGAACATGCGCATCCATGGAGAACGATCGCCCCATGTTGGTGGTGCCCATGAGAAATTGACGGCGCGCAGCAGGCGCTCGGGATGCGGCATCAAGATCGTCACGCGTCCATCCTGATTGCACACGCCGGTGATGCCATCCGGCGAACCGTTCGGATTGTCGGGATAGTGCCTGGCAGTCCGGCCCCTTCCATCGACATAGCGCATGGCCACCTGGTTGGCCAGATTGGCCGCCTGTTGATGCTGTGCAAACTCAGCGCGACCCTCACCATGGGCCGTGGCCACGGGTATGCGGCTGCCGACCATGCCGCGGAAAAACAGCGAGGGTGAGTCGGCAACCTCGACCAGGCTCAGGCGCGCCTCGAACTGGCGTGACCGGTTGTGCACGAAGCGCGGCCAGTGCTCGCTGCCCGGAATCAGGTCATTTAACGATGACAGCATCTGACAGCCATTGCAAACGCCCAGCGCGAATGTGGCGGTATCGTTCAGAAAGGCCTCGAACTGATCGCGCAACATCGAGTTGAACAGTATCGACCTTGCCCAACCATTGCCTGCACCGAGCACGTCGCCGAAGGAAAAACCACCGCAGGCGACCAGACCGACAAAACGCGCCAGCGCGACCCGGCCGGATTCGAGGTCGCTCATATGGACATCGACTGGCGTAAAGCCAGCGCCAAGAAAAGCCATCGCCATTTCTCGCTGGCCGTTGACGCCCTGCTCGCGCAGAATCGCTACCTCCGGCTTATGTCCGCCGATCGCCGGTGCTCCAACCGGAACATCCGGATCAAATGTCAGTCGGGGGCTCAAGCCGGGTCGAGACCAGTCAGACAGCGCCTCGAACTCCTCGTCAGCACAATCCGGATGATCGCGCAGGCGCTGGATGCGATAACTGGTTTCACTCCAGACCTGATGCAGATCGGCCATGGCTTCGTCCATCAACAGCCCGGACCGGGCATCCCGGATGGTCAAGCGATCATGCTCAGCCGGCACGGCAATCGTGTGCAAGCAGGACGCCAGACCCGCCTCAGCCAGACGTTGTGAAACCGCAGCCTGATCACGCGCATTGCATTGCATGACGAGGCCAATTTCTTCGTTGAACAAATAGGTCAACGGATCAACGTCCGGTGGCAACTGCACATCCAGTCCGGTATGCCCTGCCAATCCCATCTCCAGCAGGCTGACCAACACGCCACCATCGGAGCGGTCGTGAATGGCCAGCAACAGACCCTCTCGAATCAGGGCCTGAACTTCATGAAACATGGCCGATAGCGCGGCCGGTTCATCAACATCCGGCACAGCGCCCAGCGCTCGTTGGCAAAGCTGTGCCAGCGCCGAACCACCCATGCGCTGCTGGCCCAGGTCAATCAACAGCAGCACGGTGTCCTGTTCACCAATGTTGAGTTCGGGGCTTATCGCGTGCCGAACGTCAGGCACGGGCGCGAATGCGGATGCGATCAGCGATACCGGCGCGGTCATTCGAAATTCCTGGCCATCGGCCTGCCAGTGGGTCTGCATGGACATCGAGTCCTTACCCACTGGAATCGCCAGGTTCAACTGCCGGCAGAACACCATAGCTACGGCCTCGACGGTGTCGCGCAGCACAGCATCTTGGCCAGGCGCTCCGGCCGCGGCCATCCAGTTGGCCGACAATTTGACTCGATTCAGTCCCTCCACCGGCGTGCCAACCAGGTTGGTCAACGCTTCAGCAATGGCCATTCGGCCAGAGGCCGGACCGTCCCAGATCGCCAGCGGCGTCCGTTCACCTATCGCCATCACTGTTCCGGAATACCCACGATAGTCACTCAAGGTAACGGCACAATCGGCGACCGGTATCTGCCAGGGGCCGACCATCTGATCTCGCGCACTCAAACCGCCCACCGTGCGGTCGCCGATCGTGATCAGGAACTGTTTGCTGGCCACCGCCGGAATACGAAGTATGCCCTTGAAGGTTTCGGTCAGATCAAGCGCAGGGAGATCCCGATGTTGAATTGCAACCGGTTTGCGCTGGGCGTCACGCAGCATCCTGGGCGTCTTGCCAAGCAGCACATCCAGATCCAGATCCACAGGGTGCAAGCCCTGCGTGGTTCCATCCCGTGCAGCGCGATCCGTCAACAGCAGCCGGTGCGACTGGGTCGCAGCGCCCAGGTCGGCATAAGGGCAGCGCTCGCGACGGCAAATCTGATCAAACTCTTCCATCCGTGCAGGGCGAATCGCCAGCACGTAGCGTTCCTGTGCTTCGTTGCACCAGATCGCGACCGGCGCCAGTGAGGGGTCTGCCGTTGGAATCTCGCGCAGTTCCAGTTCGGCGCCGACGCCGCCATCATGCAGCAGCTCGGGTATGGCGTTGGACAATCCGCCTGCACCGACATCATGCATCGAGGCAATCGGATTGCGGTTGCCATTTTCGTCCATCTGGCTCCAGCAACGGTCAATGACTTCCTGACAGCGCCGCTGCATTTCCGGATTGGCGCGCTGAACCGAAGCAAAATCCAGCGCTTCACTGGACTGGCCCGAATCCAGGCTCGAAGCTGCACCACCGCCAAGCCCGATCAATAGTGCCGGCCCGCCCAGCACGATGATCCGATCACCGGGCTGTAACGACCGTTTGCTGGTCTGACCGTGCATGATCATGCCGGCACCGCCAGCCAGCATGATCGGCTTGTGATAGCCCCATAGGCGATCATCCACCTGCTGACTGAAGCTGCGGAAATAGCCAAGCAAATTCGGTCGACCGAATTCATTGTTGAATCGAGCGGCGCCAACCGGACCTTCGATCATGATGTCCAGTGCCGAAGCCTGACGCGATGGCGCAGCCGGGCTGATTTCCCAGGGCTGCTTGAATCCGGGAATATTCAAATTGGATACACTGAAGCCGGTCAGGCCGGCAATCGGGCGAGCGCCGCGGCCAGTCGCAGATTCATCGCGAATTTCTCCTCCTGCGCCCGTTGCGGCACCGGGGTCTGGCGAAATTGCAGTCGGATGGTTATGCGTTTCAACTTTGATCTGGACGTGTTGTCTCAGCGCAAGCTCGTGCCATTCCGGCCTGGCTATCGTAGTGACCAGTACAGTTGCGTTGAACCCCTCCAGTACGGCCGCATTGTCATCATAGGCAACGATCACGCCCTCGGGTGTGGCTGCATGAGTCTTGCGAACCATACCAAACAGGCTGTCCTGCAGCGGCTGACCGTCAATACGCCAATCGGCGTTGAAGATCTTGTGTCGACAGTGTTCGGAGTTGGCCTGCGCGAACATCATCAACTCCGCGTCGGTCGGATCACGATTCAATGCGGAATATGCGTCAACCAGGTAGGCCATTTCTTCCCGGTTCAGCGCCAATCCGAGTGTATCGTTGGCCTGAGCCAGGCTGGCGATTGGGTCATCACCCAACTCAATATGCTCGAGAACAGCGGGCGGCAACGGATCAAACCAATGGCTCAATTGCTCGAAATCAAGCACAACGGATTCGGTCATCCGGTCATGCAACGCCATCAATGCCGAAGCGGGTAACTCGTTCAGCGGATACTCGGCACATTCAATGACCAGGCCATGTTCGATACGGTCAATCTGAGCAAAGCCACAGCGGACCAGAATGTCACTGGCCTTGCTCGACCATCCACTCCGTGTACCGCGGCGCGGAACGACAAATAATCGATGGTGATGATTCGCAAGCCGGGAATCGATCTCGGCATCGAGCAGCTGCAGCAATCGATCCGCGCTGTCCGGCAGGTCCGACAACAGAAACATGGACCGGGTCTTGATCTGGATACTGCGACCGAGCTGGGACGACAGGCGTTCGGCCAGCGCCTGTTCCCTGAAAGCCGGCAATCCATCACGTCCGAATAGAAATTTCATGGGCGCGATGCCATTCAACGAGAAAGGTCACGATTATACGTGATGGCCTGCGCGCCATCGTTTAAGGAACCTCTGAACAACTCTGCACCGAGCGCGTTTCAGTCAGAACGCCGCAGATCGTTTGGTGCGATCTGAAAGACAGTAGACGTAGCTACGGCCGAAGATCGCAGCGTGCGAGCTGCTACTTTCCGGCCGCTTGGTATCACGCTTCTCATCAGGCCTGTTATTTCAATCGCCATGCGGAACGGGCTTCTGCGGGGCCTCCGCCTCGATTGTGATGACAGGCGGACTCGACAATTTGGAACAATCGATTGTGAACCCTATCGGTACTCACCCAAGGCAAGCCGGCGTATCCTGCAAATCCGCCGGCGCACCCGTGCAGAGGTATTCAGGGGTTATTTACGTATCCTGCGCATCAGGGTCAATGGAATGTTCAGCAAAAAAAACGGCGCCATCAGGCGCCGTTGCGGGTCAAGCATTTGGATTAATTCTGGCCAGCTGCAGCCAGTTGTTCCAGGCGGGCTCTCAAATCATCGGGTGGCACGTACCCTGGAATCAGATCTCCATTCATGGTGACTATTGCCGGTGTACCGGTTACGCCAATACTCTGCCCAAGTTGATACTGCGAATCGACCGGCGAATCACAGCTGGCTGGCTCGGGTTCATCGCCGGCTTTGGCGATATCCATGGCCGCATTGGGGTTCTCGGCGCACCAGACCGACTGCATTTTATTGAATGTGTTGGAGGCCAAACCCGCTCGTGGAAACGCCAGGTAGTGAATTTTGATTCCAGCCTCGCTGTATTGCGGTATTTCCTGGTGCAGTTTGCGACAAAAACCACAATCCACATCGGTAAATACCATGATTTCATGCGCTGCGTCTTCCGGCCCGTAGCTGACCATTTCGGATTCGTCAATATTGGCTATCAATTCGCGCCGCACTTCCGACTTGGCCTGATCGGTCAGATCCTGTCGAGTATCGAGGTCTAGCAAGCGGCCCTGCATCAGGTACCTCGCGTCCGCGGTCATGTATACGATCTCGGAACCCAGGCGGATTTGCAAAATGCCGTCAATTGGCGTTTCAGCAATCACCGGGTCAACATCCTGGCCGGTCAAGCCCGCCAAGCGGTCCAGCACGGCCTGGTAATCCTGGGCCATGGCCGGCAATGCGGCCAACATCAATAAGCCGATGCTGACTGTATGAATTCGAATACAAAGCGATTTCACTATCTTCTCCTGACTAATCGTTGTTCAGTTGTCTTGCAGCTTGCGTACTGTAAAGGAATGCACGCTGCAACTGTGTGATGTGATCTTCAATATCGAACGCAACCGAATGGATCGACGGCTATTCATGACCTTCATCCTGACCATTTGAGGCACAGCCCAGAATTAAGTTCCGAAAAATCAGCCCCTGGGGTGATGATTCTGGTGCAGGCTTTTCAATCGAGCGCTGGCCACATGGGTATAAATTTGCGTGGTGGAGAGATCGGCGTGGCCCAGCAACAGCTGCACCACACGCAGGTCGGCGCCATGGTCCAGCATATGTGTTGCAAAGGAATGCCGCAGCTTATGTGGAGAGAGTCGATCACTCAACCCCAGCGCCTTGGCATACGACCGTATCCGATACCAGATCGCCTGACGAGTCAAACCATGGCCACGTTGGCTGATAAACACCTCATTCGGCTGCCCGGCCTTGGCCCACAGCTGTCGCGTGCCAGTGCACCACTGCTGCAACCAATCGTGTGCATCATCACCCAGAGGCACCAATCGATCCTTGCCGCCCTTGCCGGTAACACGAATCAAACCCTGTCGGAAATTCACGTTATTGAGCTGCATGCCGGCCAGTTCACTGACTCTGAGCCCCGTTGCATAGAGTACCTCGAGCATGGCGCGATCTCTAAGACCCAAGGCAGTATCAACATCAGGCGATGTCATGAGCTGGCGCACCTCGGATTCGCTCAACACATTGGGGAGACGCAGCGACTGTTTGGGCGGTAACAAGGCTACGAGCGGGTCGGAGTCCAGCAAGCCCTCTCGTCGCAACCAGCTGCAAAATCGCCTGAGAGCGCTGATCTGGCGGCGCAGTGTGGATACTTTCTGGCCAGCACGCAACTGACGCGACAAATGCTGCATCAATTGGCTTTGATCGACACGAATGGATCGACCATCACCAAAAAAACCTGACCGGCCAAAGCCGATCAGGTCGTTTCGATACGCATCCAGCGTTTTGTTTGCCAAGCCGTCCTCGGCCCAGATCGAGTCGATGAACCGCTCGATCAGTGCCTCAGCAGTCATGGCTGAACGCATTCAGCTCGAGCATCCGCCTTACTTTCTTGCTAAGCGTGCAATGCCGCGTTGAGCAGCGGTTTCGAGATCATGCAGCTTATTGCGGGTTGCTTCGGCAAAATCTTTCAGCGCACGGGTGCGCTCCGCACCTTCACGTGCCGCCAGCTCCATGGCCGCTTCACGCATCAGTTCTGCAGCATCGGCCAGACGGTGCCAGGGGGAATCACTTACCCCTTTTTTTGAGGCTTTTTTTTTCCGTCTTTTTTTCTTGGTCGACTTTTTTTTGGACGATTTTTTCTTACCGCGTTTTTT
>JGI12210J13797_10005252_pt1 | contig 44438 bp, 60 predicted proteins | sample ElkSlonscriptome_3_FD_13797 | JGI IMG/M metagenome (IMG submission 13797) | reverse complement strand
CGAAGTTCGAGGCTGAGGTCTACATCCTGAGCAAGGACGAGGGTGGACGTCACACGCCGTTCTTCAAGGGGTATCGTCCGCAGTTCTATTTCCGGACCACGGACGTGACCGGTTCGGTCGAGCTTCCGGAGGGCGTGGAAATGGTCATGCCGGGCGACAACGTGCAGATGCAGGTTGAGCTGATTGCCCCGATCGCGATGGAAGAAGGCCTGCGCTTTGCCATCCGTGAAGGTGGTCGCACCGTGGGTGCAGGCGTCGTGGCTAAGATTCACGAATAAAATACTGGCAATTTGATTAGAGCCGCGGCATAATGGGCGGCTCAGGTTTCTAGGGCCCCTTCGACCTCGGTTGGCGGGGCCCTGATCTTCGGATCACGCAGAAAAGCTTCCCGAAAGGGTTGCTACAGTTTTTTGATCTTTTACAGACTAAAGGCGTACGGCAATGGCCGAGCAGAAAATCCGTATTCGTTTGAAGGGCTTTGACCATCGTTTGATCGATCGGTCAACCCAGGAAATTGTGGATACAGCGAAGAGAACCGGCGCGCAGGTGCGTGGTCCGATCCCGCTGCCCACTCGCAAGGAGCGTTACACGGTCCTGATTTCCCCGCACGTCAACAAGGACGCGCGCGACCAGTATGAAATCCGCACCCACAAAAGGCTGCTGGATATCGTTGACCCTAACGACAAGACTGTCGATGCCCTGATGAAGCTGGATCTGGCTGCCGGGGTCGATGTGCAGATCAAACTTTATTGATGACAGGCGGTTTCGGGTGATTTCTGATGAGATCACAACGAGCCGCTATCGAGAAACGAACGAAGTGAGTTCAGAACAATGACGATCGGATTGGTAGGACGCAAGCGTGGCATGACTCGCGTATTCACGGAAGCAGGGAGTTCGATCCCCGTGACCGTAGTGGAGGTCAGCCCGAATCGCATCACGCAGATTCGCAGTGTTGAAAGTGATGGCTATTCGGCCATCCAGGTCACCTGCGGGTCTCGTCGTACGTCTTTGGTCAATCGTCCCGCAGCCGGACATTTTGCCAAGGCTGGCGTTGAGGCCGGAGAAGGTCTGTGGGAATTCCGCCTTGACGACAACGATCAGGCCGACCTTGAAGTCGGCAATGAAATGACCGTTGACCGTTTCGAGGCCGGCCAGAAAGTTGATGTGACCGGCACCAGCAAAGGCAAGGGCTTTGCCGGAGTCATCAAGCGCTACAACTTCCGTATGCAGGACGCCACCCACGGCAACTCGTTGTCTCATCGCGCGCCGGGTTCGATTGGCCAGTGCCAGACGCCGGGCCGGGTCTTCAAGGGTAAGAAGATGGCGGGTCACATGGGTGATGAGCGCGTCACCACACTGAACCTCGAGGTGGTTCGGGTCGATGCCGAACGCAATGTGATTCTGATCCGAGGTGCAGTACCCGGCGCCCCTGGTGGTCACGTTTTCGTCCGTCCGTCGATCAAAGCCTGAAGGAGCGAATCATGGAACTCTCTATTCAAGGCGGCAGCAGCGTTGAAGTGTCCGATGCGGTTTTCGGGCGCGATTTTTCGGAAAGCCTCGTCCACCAGGTCGTAACGGCTTATCTTGCTGGCGGTCGCTCTGGTACCAAGGCACAGAAAAACCGGTCTGCAGTGTCCGGCGGCGGCCGCAAGCCGTGGCGTCAGAAGGGCACGGGTAATGCTCGCGCCGGCACCATTCGCAGCCCCTTGTGGCGCAGCGGTGGGGTGACTTTCGCTGCACAGCCGCGTGATCACAGCCACAAGGTCAACCGCAAGCAGTATCGCGCTGCCATGAAGTCGATCCTGTCCGAGCTGCTGCGACAGGACCGCCTGATCGTGGTCGAGTCGCTGAATATCGGCGAGCCGAAGACAAGTTTCGTCAAAGCGATGCTTTCGGATCTGGGTGTCGAACGTGGGCTGATCGTGGATGTCGAGCTCGACAACCACATCTATCTCGGCAGCCGGAATATTTCGAACGTTCATGCTCTGGCCGCTGATCGGATCGATCCAGTCAGCCTGGTGGGAGCGGAAAAGGTGGTCATGACCAAAGCCGCCGTTGAAAGAATTCAGGAGTGGTTGGCATGAACAGCGAACGCATGTACCAGATTGTGCGTTTCCCGCACGTCTCAGAAAAGACGGCTCGCTTGCAGGCAGATTCGAATCAATACGTGTTCGAAGTTGCGCGCGACGCTAATAAGAATGAGATTCGCCAAGCCATCGAGGGGCTGTTCAAGGTCCAGGTCGAGGGCGTCCAGGTGTTGAACCAGAAGGGTAAGCGCAAGACCTTTCGGTTCCGTTCGGGTGTGCAGAAGGGCTGGAAGAAAGCCTATGTTCGTGTGGCCAATGGCCAGACGATTGAAGATCTACAAGCAGACTGATTCAGGTTCAGGAAACGGTTATGGCAATTGTCAAAGCAAAACCGACTTCACCGGGGCGTCGTGGCGTTGTTCGCGTCAAGCACGATCACCTGTGGAAAGGCAAGCCCTTTTCGCCGTTGTTGGAGTCTCAGAGCTCGAGCGGTGGGCGCAATAATAATGGTCGCATTACGACGCGCCACAAGGGTGGTGGCCACAAGCATCACTACCGCGTCGTCGACTTCAAACGCGACAAGGATGGCATCCGCGGTGTCGTCGAGAGGATCGAATACGATCCAAATCGCAGTGCGCACATTGCACTGATCAAGTACAGCGACGGTGAGTGGCGCTACATCCTTGCGCCGCGCAATGTTGTGGCGGGTGATCAGGTCCTGAGCGGTTCGGAAGCGCCGATCAAGCCAGGCAATTCGATGGCCCTGCGTTCGATTCCGGTCGGTACGCAGATCCACAACGTCGAGCTGAAGGCCGGCAAGGGCGGCCAGGTCGCACGGACTGCCGGCGCGGTGGCTCAGCTTGTTGCCCGAGAAGGGCAGTACGCCACGATTCTGCTGCGCTCTGGTGAGATGCGAAAGGTTCACACCCAGTGCCGGGCGACGATTGGCCAGGTGTCCAACACCGAGCACAATCTGGAAAAGCTTGGCAAGGCCGGTGCGAAACGCTGGCGGGGTGTCCGACCCACCGTTCGCGGTGTCGCTATGAACCCGGTCGATCACCCGCATGGTGGTGGTGAAGGCCGGACATCCGGCGGTCGTCATCCTGTTACCCCTTGGGGTCAGCAGACCAAGGGCAAGCGGACTCGCAGCAACAAGCGGACAAACAAGTTCATAACCCGTTCGCGCAAGCGCAAATAATCGTAGGGAATCGCAATGCCACGTTCGATCAAGAAAGGGCCGTTTATCGATCATCACCTTGAATCCAAGGTGCAGGCGGCCGTCGACACAAACAGCAAACGTCCAATCAAGACCTGGTCACGTCGGTCCATGGTGCTGCCGGAAATGGTCGGATTGACCATTGCCGTGCATAACGGTCGCCAGCACGTACCGATTTTGATCAACGAGAACATGGTTGGTCACAAACTCGGTGAATTTGCGCCGACCCGGACCTTCAAGGGTCATGTGGCCGATCGCAGGACCAAGTAGGAAATTAGGACGAAATGGTGATGGAAGCTACTGCAAAACTTAAAGGCGCACGAATCTCGGCTCAGAAGGCGAGGTTGGTAGTCGATCAGGTCCGCGGGATGTCCGTTGATCGAGCTGACGAGCTATTGAATTTCAGCTCGAAGAAGGGTGCACATATCGTACGCAAGGTTCTGCTGTCGGCGGTTGCCAATGCGGAAAATAATCTTGGCGCGGATATCGATGAACTGAAGGTCTCCAGGGTCTTCGTTGACGAGGGTCCGACGCTCAAGCGTGGTCGCGCGAGGGCGAAGGGTCGGTATACCCGACTGTTGAAGCGAACCAGTCACATCACCATTGTCGTGGCAGAAGACTAAGGATTAAGCATGGGTCATAAGGTACATCCAACTGGAATTCGACTGGGGATTGCTAAGGACTGGCGCTCCAAGTGGTACGCCGAGGGCGAGACGTTTGCACAATATCTGCAGACCGATCTCAAGACGCGCGATTTCCTGGAAAAGGAATTGGCGCACGCGGCGGTCAGTCACATTCAGATCGAGCGTCCCGCTAAGTCGGCTGAGATCACCGTCCACACGGCGCGTCCTGGCATCGTGATTGGCAAGAAAGGCGAAGACATCGAGAAATTGAAGCACAAGGTCTCGAAGATCATGGGCGTGCCGACGCACATTCGCGTCACCGAAATTCGCAAACCCGAGCTGGATGCGCGACTCGTCGCCGAGTCGATTGCTCAGCAGCTCGAGCGGCGCGTCATGTTTCGTCGGGCCATGAAGCGAGCGGTTGGCAATGCCATGCGCCTCGGCGCGATGGGGATCAAGGTGCAAGTGGGAGGTCGTCTGAATGGTGCCGACATCGCCCGTAGTGAGACCTATCGCGAGGGTCGGGTCCCGCTGCATACACTGCGTGCGGACATCGACTACGGGACTGCCGAGGCGGCGACGACCTACGGCATTATTGGAATCAAGGTGTGGGTATACAAGGGCGATGTCTTCGACCTGTTTGCCGAAAGCGCCGGCGATAAAGCCCAGGGCAAGGGCTCACGCAAGGAGAACTGATCATGCTGCAGCCGAAGCGTACAAAGTTCAGGAAAACCCAGAAGGGCCGCAACCGCGGTCTGGCACAGGTGGGAAACAAGGTCAGTTTTGGTGAGTTTGGCCTCCAGGCCACCACTCGGGGGTTTATTACAGCCCGGCAGATCGAATCGGCCCGCCGTGCAATTACGCGTCACGTCAAGCGTGGCGGAAAGCTGTGGATTCGCGTCTTTCCCGACAAGCCGATTACCAAGAAGCCGGTTGAAGTCCGGATGGGCAAGGGTAAAGGTAACGTCGAGTATTGGGTGGCTCCAATTCAGCCTGGTCGGATGGTGTATGAAATCGAAGGCGTCAGCGAAGATGTTGCGCGCGAAGCATTCCGACGTGCCGCCGCCAAGTTGAGCGTAAAAACAGCATTTGTAGTGAGGACCTTGTAATGAAGGCCAGTGAACTGCGCGGCAAAAACGCCGGCGAACTCAAGGATCTGTTGCTCGAATTGCGCAAGGAGCAGTTCAGCCTGCGCATGCAGCATGGCAATGGCAACCTCGAGGGTCGCCATCAGTTAAAGACGGTTCGTCGTGACATTGCGCGCGTCAAGACCGTGATGAATCAGATTCAGGGTGAATCCGCATGAGTACTGAAGAAAAAGTGCAGCGCAGCCAAGTTGGTCGCGTTGTCAGCAACAAGATGGACAAGACGGTCACCGTGCGCCTGGAGCGTCTGGTTAAGCACCCTCTGTACGGCAAGTACATCCGCCGTTCGAGCAAAGTGCATGCGCACGATGAAACCAATGACTGCAATGAAGGCGATACCGTTCGTATTTCCCAGTGCCGTCCGCTCTCGAAGAACAAGAGCTGGCAGGTTGTGGAAGTCGTCGAGCGCGCCCAGTAAGTAATAGCGGAGCGAAGCAGCATGATTCAGATGCAATCACGACTGGCGGCGGCCGATAACAGTGGCGCTCGCGAGCTCATGTGTATCAAGGTCTTGGGTGGGTCCAAGCGCCGGTACGCAAATATTGGCGATGTCATCAAAGTCACCGTCAAGGACGCGATTCCTCGCGGCAAGGTCAAGAAAGGCGAGGTTTATAACGCGGTGGTCGTGCGGACACGCAAGGGCGTGCGTCGTCACGATGGGTCATTGATCCGTTTCGATGGAAACGCAGCGGTTCTGCTGAATCAAAAGCTGGAGCCGATCGGCACCCGCATCTTTGGTCCAGTGACTCGCGAACTGCGTTCGGAGCGGTTCATGAAGATTGTTTCCCTGGCCCCGGAAGTTTTGTAAGGAGCACATGATGGAACGTATTCGCAAGGGTGATGAAGTGATCGTGATTGCCGGCCGGAGCCGCGGTCAGCGTGGACACGTGCTCAAGGTCCTCGGTGAAAATCGTTTTCTTGTTGAAAACGTGAACATGATCAAGAAGCACCAAAAGCCGGACCCGCAGAATCAGAAGCCGGGCGGCATTATCGAGCGCGAGGCGCCGATTCAGGCATCAAATGTGATGCTGTACAACCCTGCGACCGACAAAGGCGATCGCGTGGGATTCAAGTTTCTCGAAGACGGCCGGAAAGTGCGTTTTTTTCGCTCTACCGGTGAAGTCGTAGATATCTGAGGCGAAGGAAATGGCTAGGTTGCACGATTACTATCGCGACACTGTCGTTGGTCAGCTCACCGAAAAGTTCGGGTATGACAACGTCATGCAGGTGCCGCGTCTGGAAAAGATCACGATCAACATGGGTCTGGGCGAAGCCGTCGGTGACAAGAAGGTCATCGAGAAGGCCGTGGGCGACATGGCGAAGATTGCCGGTCAGCAGCCGGTGGTCACGAAGGCGCGCAAGTCAGTGGCCAGCTTCAAGATTCGCGATGACTATCCGATCGGGGCCAAAGTGACGCTTCGCCGTGAGCGCATGTATGAGTTTCTCGATCGCCTGGTGGCGATTGCTTTGCCTCGCGTTCGCGATTTCCGCGGCATCTCACGGAAGGCCTTTGATGGGTCGGGTAACTACAACCTGGGTGTGAAAGAACAGATCATCTTCCCTGAGATCAATTACGACCAGATTGATGCAATTCGCGGAATGGATATTGCGTTTACGACCAGCGCCAAGACGGATGAAGAAAGTTTAGCCCTGCTGGAAGCCTTCGGCTTTCCCTTCCGGGCTCGATAAGGAGAATTAGAGATGGCAAAGGTTTCAATGATTCAGCGCGATGTTCGACGCACCAAGCTGACGGCCAAATACGCCGAGAAGCGCATCGAGCTGAAAAAGATCATCGCCGATCCCGAGGCAGACTACGAGTCCAAGCATGCTGCCATGCATGCGTTGAGCAAGCTGCCTCGCGATTCCAGCCCAGTGCGTAAGCGGAATCGCTGTCAAATCTCGGGTCGGCCGCGCGGTTACTACCGTAAATTCGGTCTGGCCCGCAACAAACTGCGGGAAGCTGCCATGCGTGGTGATGTTCCGGGTCTGCGTAAAGCGAGCTGGTGAGGAGTTTTAGATTATGAGTATGAACGACCCGATTTCCGACATGCTGGCTCGCATAAAGAATGCGCAGGCTGTCAACAAGCGCACGGTCAGCATGCCCTCGTCGACTGCAAAAATCGCAGTCGTCGAAGTGCTCAAGGACGAAGGATATGTTCGCGGGTACGATGTTGCGACGGAAGGCAGTAAGCATACGCTGACGATCGAACTCAAGTACGTCGATGGACGTGGCGTGATTGATCGGTTGGATCGCTACAGCAAGCCGGGCCGTCGTCGCTATTTCAACAAAGACGATCTGCCCCGGGTTCTGAACGGTCTCGGTGTTGCGATCGTCAGCACCTCAAAGGGTGTTATGACGGATTCGCGTGCTCGAAGCGAAGGGCATGGCGGTGAAGTGATCTGCCTGGTGGCTTGATCCTATAAAGGTTTGAATCATGTCAAGAATTGCAAAAAACCCAATTGAGCTGCCCAAGGGCGTTGAGTTCAACGAATCCGGCGGTGCCGTTTCAGTCAAGGGACCAAAAGGAAGCCTGTCGCTTGAGGTGCATCCCAGCGTGGAAATCACTTTTGAGGACGGAGTGGTGTCGGTTGCTCCTCACAATGAGGCCGATATGGCAATGGCTGGAACCATGCGAGCGCTGGTCGCCAATATGGTCGAGGGCGTCACCAACGGCTTTGAGCGGAAGCTTTCACTTGTCGGCGTTGGTTATCGCGCGGCGATTCAGGGCAAGTCGCTCAATTTGCAGTTGGGTTTCAGTCACCCGGTGGATTACGAGATTCCGGAGGGAGTCACGATCGAGACGCCGAGCCAGACGGAAATCGTCATTCGTGGAAGCGACAAGCAATTGGTCGGTCAGGTGGCCGCTAAGATTCGCGCTTATCGTCCGCCAGAACCCTACAAGGGTAAAGGCGTGCGCTACGTAGATGAGCGCGTGATCATGAAAGAAGCCAAGAAGGCTTAAGGAACAAAAATGAGCGAGAAGAATCTTTCAAGATTGAGACGGGCGCGGAAAACACGCGCTCGCATTCAACGCCAGGGAGTTGCCCGATTGAGCGTCCATCGAACGGGTCGGCATTTGTACGCGCAGGTGATCGGACCGGGTGGTGATCACACGGTCGCTGCTGCATCGACTCTGCAGAAAGATGTGCGCGGCGATTTGAAGGCGGCGGCGAACGTTGAAGCAGCCAGGGCCGTTGGCAAGGCAATCGCTGAACGTTCGTTGGAAGCTGGCATCAGCGACGTCGCGTTCGACCGCTCAGGATTCAAGTATCACGGTCGCATCAAGGCCCTCGCCGACGCCGCGCGTGAAGCCGGCCTGAAGTTTTAAGGAATACGGAATTCATCATGGCTAGAGATAACAGCTCAGACGATCTGATCGAAAAACTGGTCGCAGTCAACCGCGTTGTAAAGGTTGTCAAAGGCGGACGCCAGTTCAGCTTCACCGCACTATCGGTTGTTGGTGACGGCGAAGGCAAGGTTGGGTTCGGATATGGCAAGGCGCGAGAAGTTCCGCTGGCGATCCAGAAGGCCATGGAACGCGCTCGTCGCGACATGGTGCGCATCAGCCTCAACGAGGGCACGCTCTGGCACGCGGTCAAATCCCGCCACAGTGGCTCCCGCGTCTACATGCAGCCCGCTTCCGAGGGTACGGGCGTCATCGCGGGCGGCGCGATGCGCGCTGTGTTCGAAGCCGTTGGCGTCCAAAATGTACTGGCCAAAAGCGTCGGTTCGAACAATCCGATCAATCTCGTGCGCGCGACCATGAAAGGTCTGCAGTCGATGGCCTCTCCGGAATCGGTGGCTATCAAGCGCGGCAAGCCTATCGAGGAGATTCTTGAACATCATGGCTAAGAAATCGTCTTCAAATATTCGAGTAACGCTCGTGCGCAGCATGAACGGCACCATTGGCAAGCATCGCGAGACGGTCCGTGGACTGGGCTTGCGCCGCATGCACCATACCGTCGAGCTTGAAGACACGCCGGCGATTCGCGGCATGATCAGCAAGGTGCACTATCTGGTTCAGGTCGAGAAGGCCTGAACGTCACTGATTGGCAAGGATTCTGACGATGAAACTCAATTCCATTCAACCTGCTGAAGGCAGTCGCAAAGCGCGCAAGCGCGTGGGACGCGGTATCGGCTCTGGACTGGGCAAGACCGGAGGCCGAGGCCATAAGGGTCAGAAGTCGCGTTCCGGTGGTTTCCACAAGGTCGGATTCGAAGGCGGCCAGATGCCTCTGCAACGACGCCTTCCCAAAGTTGGTTTTCACTCAGCGGTGAACGTCAAGACACGGGAGCTTCGTCTCTATCAGCTCAACGGGTTCAAGGGCGACACTGTCGATCTGATTTCGCTGAAGGAAGCCGGGCTGGTCCCTGGTGACACTCAGCGAGTTCGGGTTATCGCCACCGGCGAGATCGATCGGGCGCTGACCATCCGCGGGATCCACGTGACAGCGGGTGCGGTCAAGGCGATCGAAGCGGCCGGAGGAAAGGTCGAATAATGGCTCGTAGCGCCTCAGACATGGCCGGTGCCCTGGGTGGAATCGGGCGATTGAAGGAACTCCGTCAGCGCTTGCTGTTGGTGGTCATCGCCTTGATGGTCTTCCGTTTCGGGACGTTTATTCCCGTGCCCGGCATCAACCCGATTACTCTGGTCTCATTAATGGACCAGACCAGCGGGACGATCGTGGACATGTTCAACATGTTCTCGGGCGGCGCGCTGGGACGTTTTTCTATTTTCGCACTGGGAGTGATGCCCTATATTTCGGCTGCCATCATCATGCAGTTGATGAGCCACGCGGTCCCACAGCTGCAGGCGCTGCGAAAGGAAGGGGAGTCAGGTCGGCGCAAGATTACTCAGTACACTCGCTACTTCACCGTTGTACTGGCGGCATTCCAGTCCTTTGGAGTAGCGATCGCGTTGCAGTCGCAGAGCGCTGGTGCCGACTTGCCGGTGGTGATCAACCCCGGCCCTGGATTCCTGCTATCTGCCGTCGTAACACTGACCGCCGGCACGGTCTTTTTGATGTGGTTGGGTGAGCAGATCACCGAGCGCGGCATTGGTAACGGGATATCAATTCTAATCTTTGCCGGCATCGTGGCAGAGCTTCCCCGTGCCATCGGCTCAACGCTGGAGCTGGTCAACACTGGTCAGCTCGGCATTCCTACCGCGCTGTTACTGCTGATCATGGCCCTGGCCGTGACCACCTTTGTGGTGTTCGTGGAACGCGGCCAGCGTCGTATTACCGTCAACTATGCTCAGAGGCAGGGCCGGAAAGCCTACCAGGCGCAGTCCAGTCATCTTCCGCTCAAGGTCAACATGGCGGGCGTGATTCCGGCCATCTTTGCTTCGAGCCTGGTGCTGTTCCCGGCCACCATTTCGTCGTGGTTCGGTGCCTCAGCGGAAGGTGGGGTGACCTGGCTACAGACCATATCTGAGCAGCTTCGACCCGGTCAGCCGCTCTACATCACGATCTTCGGGTCGATGATTGTGTTTTTCTGCTTTTTCTACACCGCGATCGTATTCAATTCGCGGGAGACGGCAGATAATCTCAAGAAGTCAGGGGCGTTTATTCCGGGGATTCGGCCGGGTCGCCAGACTTCCGAATACATCGATTATGTATTGACCCGCTTGACCACCGTTGGCGCGATTTATTTGCTGGCGGTTTGTCTGATGCCGGAGTTTCTGATCATGCACTGGAATGTCCCCTTCTACCTCGGGGGCACATCACTGTTGATCATCGTGGTCGTGACAATGGATTTCATGGCCCAGCTGCAGGCGCATTTGATGTCTCATCAGTACGACAGCTTGCTTAAGAAATCGAATTTGAAGAACTACGGTCGCTCTGGCGTTGTCCGGCGCTAGCGATCAGCCTTATCAGCGAACGAACGGACACGGAGAAGCATTATGAAAGTTCAGGCATCAGTCAAAAAGATCTGCCGCAATTGCAAGGTGGTTCGTCGCCAGGGCGTCGTGTTCGTGATTTGCACGGATCCGAAGCACAAGCAGCGGCAAGGGTAAGGCTGAAAGAACAGCCTTGATCAATAGCGCGTAACTCGATACACTAGCGGGTTTGCGCTGATTAGACGTTTGAAGGTTTACGGAGAGAACACATGGCTCGTATTGCAGGCGTTAACCTGCCCGTTCAGAAGCACACTTGGGTGGCTCTGACTCAAATTTACGGTATCGGGCGGACTCGCTCGTATCAAATCTGCGAATCTGCGGGCGTGGCTCCGGAGACCAAGGTTCGTGATCTGACCGAAGGCGAGCAGGAAAAGCTGCGCCAAGAAGTCGGCAAGTTCAGCGTTGAAGGCGATCTGCGTCGAGAAGTCGGAATGAACATCAAACGCTTGATGGATCTCGGCTGCTTCCGTGGGCTGCGTCATCGCAGAGGTTTGCCCGTTCGCGGACAGCGCACCCGCACTAACGCACGCACCCGAAAGGGTCCGCGTCGCCCGATTCGTTGAGGTTTTAGGTCATGGCTAAGCAGACCGCTAAAGGTAAGAAAAAAGCAAAGAAGGTCGTGGTTGACGGGATCGCTCACGTGCATGCGTCCTTCAACAACACGATTATCACGATCACTGACCGCCAGGGCAATGCGTTGTCTTGGGCCACCAGCGGTGGCTCCGGCTTTCGCGGATCGCGCAAATCGACTCCCTTTGCTGCGCAGGTCGCAGCGGAGAACGCAGGGCGTGCAGCGCAGGAGCATGGGTTGAAAAACCTGGAAGTTCGAGTCAATGGACCTGGGCCCGGTCGTGAATCGTCGGTCCGGTCGCTAAACGCGGTCGGCTTCAAGATCACGAACATCATTGACGTGACACCGATCCCGCACAACGGATGTCGGCCACCCAAAAAGCGTCGCGTCTGACAAATCAGTGGAATAGCAAACGATTATGGCTAGATATACCGGACCAACTTGTAAGCTCGCTCGTCGCGAAGGCATGGATCTCAATCTCAAGAGCCCGGCTCGCGGACTGGATTCGAAGTGCAAGCTGAACCAACCACCCGGCCAGCATGGTGACAGCCGTCGCCAGCGCTTGTCTGATTATGCTTTGCAGCTGCGCGAAAAACAGAAAGTTCGCCGCATGTACGGTGTGTTGGAAAAGCAGTTCCGTAATTACTACAAGACTGCTGCGCGCCAGAAGGGTGCGACCGGCGAGAACCTGTTGAAGTTGCTGGAAGGCCGTCTCGACAACGTCGTTTTCCGCATGGGATTTGCCGTGACCCGCGCGCAGGCGCGTCAACTTGTCAGCCATCGCGCGATCGAAGTCAACGGCAAGATTCTGAACATCCCGTCGGCTCAGATTAGTGCAGACGACAAAGTGTCGGTGCGCGAGAAGTCCAGGAAGCAGCTGCGCATCCAGGAGGCAGTCAACCTGTCGCGTGAGCTGGATCTCATTCCGGACTGGGTCGATGTGGATCTCGAAAAGATGGAAGGCATTTTCAAGGGCGCGCCTGATCGTGACGATCTGCCGCCAGACATCAACGAGAATCTGATCGTCGAGCTTTACTCCAAGTAATCGATTGAAGCCGGCAGCCGCCGGCTTCTTGAATCAAGCGAAATTTCCTAAGAGGTACACCATGACAGGCCAGATAAACGAACTTGTCGGCAACATGCTCAAGCCGAAAGGCCTTTTGGTTGACGAAATCACCCCCCGTCGTGCTCGTATCACGCTTGAGCCGCTGGAGCGGGGTTTCGGCCACACCTTGGGCAACGCCCTGCGTCGGGTGCTGTTGTCCTCCATTCCCGGAAGTGCCATTACCGAAGTGGAAATGGACGGTGTGCTGCACGAATACACGGCCGTCGACGGTCTTCAGGAAGACATTGTCGAGGTTCTTTTGAATCTCAAAGACGTTGCCGTGCGCATGCATTCTCGCGAGGAAGCGGTGCTGACGCTGTCCAAGGACAGCGCAGGTCCGGTCACGGCCGGCGATATTCAGCTGGATCATGACGTTGAAATTGTCAACCCGGAACACATCATCTGCACTTTGACTAAGAATTCAAAGCTGAACATGCAGTTGAAGGTGACTCGCGGTGTGGGTTATCAGCCTGCCTCGGTCCACAAGTTCAACGAGGAAGAAACTCGTTCCATCGGTCGGCTGCAGCTGGATGCTTCCTATTGCCCCGTGCATCGGGTGGCCTATAGTGTTGAGAGTGCTCGAGTGGCTCAGAGGACAGACTTGGATAAGCTGGTTCTCGATATCGACACCAACGGTACGATGAGCTGCGAAGACGCAGTCAAGCTCGCAGCTGGCATCCTGGTTGATCAGATGTCAGTGTTTGTTGACTTCGTGGCACGTGAAAAGGACCAGGCCGAGGTCTCGACCGAGACCTTTGATCCGGTGCTCATGCGTCCGATTGATGACCTCGAACTCACCGTGCGATCAGCCAATTGTTTGAAAGCTGAGCATATTCAATACGTCGGAGACTTGGTTCAGCGGACTGAGACCGAGCTGTTGAAGACGCCTAATCTGGGCAAGAAATCACTGACTGAAATCAAGACGGTGCTGGCTTCGCACGACCTGACTCTGGGCACCCGCCTGGAAAACTGGCCGCCTGCTAGCCTGGCACGTACAGAGCGCTAAGGAGAACCACCATGCGTCATCGCAAAGCCGGGCGTAAGCTCAATCGCAACTCGTCGCATCGACGCGCCATGTTCAAGAACATGACCGTCAGTCTGATTCAACACGAGTTGATCAAGACGACTCTGCCCAAGGCGAAAGAACTGCGGCGCGTTGCCGAGCCCCTGATTACCCTTGCCAAGGAAGATACTGTGGCAAAGCGTCGTCTTGCATTCAATCGCTTACGCGACAAGGAAGCTGTCGGCAAGCTGTTCACCGAACTAGCGCCGCGCTACGCGCAGCGTCCCGGCGGTTACCTGCGTATTTTGAAATGCGGGTTCCGCGCCGGTGACAACGCTCCGATGGCCTTTGTCGAGCTGGTTGATCGTCCGGATGCCCCCGGTTCAGAGATGACTGACTGAGCGCAATCCAGCTCGTCTGCTCAATGTGAAAAGCCCGGCCATCGCGCCGGGTTTTTCTTTTTCTGCCAGCTGATACAGGGGGCGTTCGAGGCTTAGAATAGCGACGACGTTGGCGTTTTTAGGACGAGCATATCGATGCGCAACTGGATCATGATTTTCGCGGCTTTGATGATCATTGCCATTGGGCTGTATGGGAGCATCGTGCTGGTCTTGAACGAGGATCGTCTCAAGGGTCTTCTTGCACTTCATGTCGAGCGCGATACGGGACGTCGCATCGATATTCGAGGCGACCTGAGGGTCCGACTCTTTCCGGGTCTAAGGCTGGAGGCTGAACGGATCGAAATTTCTGGTCCTGCCGAGTATTCCGGTCCCTCGCTTCTGAAGGCTGAGTTTCTGGAGATGAATCTCCGTCTGGTGCCAATGATTCGCGGCGAATTGCAGGCCAGTCAGGTCCGTCTGCGCGGGGCCAGCATCAATCTTCATTCGGATGCAGACGGAATGAGCAGTCTGCAGGGCCTGCTGGTGTCCGAGGAGGACTCCGATTCGGCACCCTCCTGGCTGGATGGTCCAGTGCAGGTTGACGATGTGTTGATCAACTTGAGTGACGGTATCGACTTTCACCAAGAGCAATTTTCCGTGGATCAGATCGAGCTTGAGGGTTTCGCTACGGGCGAAGCTCTTCAGTTCAGGTTCATCGGCAATGTAGGAGATCCGGCGCTGTTCGACTGGTTGGAGATCAATGCCCTGATGATTCCTCAGGCCGAGGACGATTTCCGTCTGACAAATATGCAGATGACCGGAAGCATGGAAGATGGGCACTTCGCCATCGAGCTTCTCGGGAATTTGGATGTGCGTCCCGGGCCACCGCTGATGGTTGCCCTCGACTCTGGCCGCCTTCGAATCAATGACCATCATTTCCAGGCTCAGCTGAGCTATTCCGCCTTCGATCGGCCCTATGTCAACATGGGTCTATCGTCGGATCTGATCGATCTGGATGTGGCTGCACTGCCGACCCTCCTCGCCGAGCACCTCGGAGCAGACAGCTCCTCGCGCGTGGTGTCCGGTTTGCAGGCCATGGACTTCGATCTTGACCTGGTCATCGACCAGGTGGCGCAGGCAGGCCTGATCCTGAATGACGTGGAACTTCAGGCACAATCAAGGCAGCGGAGATTGAGCGTGGATCGCTTGGTTGCAGAGGTGCCAGGCGGTCATCTCAGTGCGCTCGGAGTGCTCGATATGGCCAGGGCCGGCTGGTCCTCAGAAGTGGGCCTGCGAATCGATGCTGATGATTTTTCGCTCCTTGGCCGAGCCATCCCCTGGGCCTGGATGCCAGGAGGGGCGGGGGCTTTTTCACTGGCTCTCGTGCTGGGTCCGGGCGAGGCGGGCATGTCCATCGATGGAGAGGGTGCGGTTGAAATCTGGAACGGTCAGTGGCCGGTACTTCAGGGTCTGGTCCCCGAGGTCTGGCCGTCCATTGGCTCTGAACCCTTCGAATATCTCAGCTCGCCGATTCAGGTCCGCTCGGATCAGATCGAATTGACCGGGCTCCAGGTCGTCAATGAACAGCTCGTCGCTCAAGGACGACTGGCTTTAGACTGGCCGCTCGGGCCGGTCGAGGGTGTGCTGGATATGACCTTCGAGGATGACTACCTCAACGTTCTGGTGGGCGGTAGCCTGTCTGAACCGCTGATTGAATGGACCCGGCCGCATCCACAGCTGCAGGCTGGAGCGGATCCTTGAGCGCGGACGTCGAAACGCGTATCGGTCTGGTTTCAGCGCTCACCGCTTTTCTTTTTTGGGGTCTGGCGCCGATTTACTTCAAGTGGCTGGGTCATGTCCGCGCTGATGAGATCATCGCTCATCGGATACTCTGGTCAGTGGTTTTTCTCGGACTCGTCCTACTGCTTCGACATCGCTCTCGGGTCATTGAACGATTGCGCGTGTCCAGACGCGTACTGGCAACCCTGGCGATCTCCAGTATTCTGATCCTGACTAACTGGCTGATCTTCGTCTATGCCGTCAATTCCGATCGCGTCCTCTCGACGAGCTTGGGTTATTTCATCAATCCGCTGGTCAACGTGATCCTTGGCCTGCTCGTGTTTCGCGAGCGCCTATCCGGTCTTCAGGGGATCGCGGTATGTATTGCAGCGGTCGGCACGCTGTACATGGCGATTCGGATCGGTGTGGTTCCCTGGGTGGCCCTGGGGCTGGCTTTTTCGTTTGGTCTCTACTCCGTGGCCCGCAAGGTAACCGATGTGGGGCCGATGGTCGGTCTGTTCTGGGAAACGCTACTGGCAGTACCCCTGGCCTTGATCTGGCTGATGACCTTGCGTTCGGCCGGTGTGATGGCGTTCGATCCAGTCCAGGTGCCATCTGCCCTGCTGCTCATTGGTACCGGTCTGGTCACGGTCATTCCCCTGCTGCTGTTTGCAGCCGCAGTGCGTCGACTCCCATTGAGTACCATGGGCCTCTTCCAGTATCTGGCACCAAGCATGACCTTCATTCTGGCAGTGTTCGTCTACGGTGAGCCATTTACTCGTGATCACGCGATCACTTTTGGCTGCATCTGGCTGGCGCTGATCCTGTACAGCTTCTCCAGTCTGGAACAACGTCGCCGGTCCCGACTCCCTGTTTAAGAATTCTTGCAATGAATACAGAACTTCAAAAACGCCCACCAAGCGCGCAAGTGTCCTCCCTCCTTGCGCTCAAACCATTCATTCTCCGCTACCGCCTTCAGATTTCGCTGGCGGTGATTTTCCTTCTTATCTCCGCGGCAGGCGCATTGGCCATTCCAGCAGCGGTGGGGCAGGTCATTGATCGCGGTTTCGTGGCCGACGATATCAGCCGAATCAACCGCTGGTTCTGGCTTCTTTTCGGTGCGGCTGTCGTCATGGCTGTCGGTGGTGGACTCCGTTTTTACTGGGTCAGCTGGCTCGGTCAGCGTGTGGTTTCCGATGTTCGGTCCGCCGTCTTTGCGCGCGTGCTCGTGATGGACCCGGGCTTCTTTGCCCGCACTCGAACCGGTGAGGTCCTGTCGCGAATCAATACGGACACCACCTTGATCGAGACCCTTGTCGGTTCCACGGTTTCTCTGGGTTTGAGGAATCTGCTCATGCTCGTGGCGAGTTCAATCGCGCTGGCTCTGACGGCTCCGTCGCTGGCCGGCATTATCGGCGCTCTCATCGTGTTGATCATCGTTCCGGTGCTCTTGCTCGGCCGCTGGGTTCGCCGACTCTCACGCGACTCCCAGGATCGGATCGCCGACATCAGCGCCCGTGGTGACGAAGCCATCAATGCCATACAAACCGTTCAGGCCTTTGCTCGAGAGCCCAATGAGATCGACCGTTTCACATCAACGGTCGAGAGCGCTTTTTCAGCCAATCAGAAACGGATCGCAGCCAGCACGCTTCTGATCGTGACCGTGATTCTGCTGACGTTTTCATCGATCACTTTTGTCCTCTGGCTCGGTGCCAGAGCAGTCGTGGGGGAAGCGATGACTCCAGGACAGCTGGGACAATTTGTTCTCTACGCCGCGATCGCGGCCGGCTCCACAGCCAGCCTTTCCGAGATTTGGGGCCAAGTCCAGCGCGCCGCCGGCGCCATGGAACGGCTGGCGGAGCTGCTCGAGCTCGAACCAACCATCAGCAGTCCTCCTGATCCGACCCGTCTGCCCGACCCTCCTCTCGGGCTCTCGGTCGAGCAACTGGCGTTCTCCTACGCGGATCGGTCCGACAATCAGGTCCTTTCGGGCTTGAGCTTTGAGGTGCCCGCCGGTGAGACCGTGGCTCTCGTCGGGCCGTCTGGTGCCGGAAAATCGACCCTGTTTCAGCTTCTCCTGAGGTTTCATGATCCCCAGGCGGGTCGGATCTTGATCAACGGCATCGACCTTCGGCACCTCGACCTGGCAGAAATGCGCAAGGCGATCGGGCTGGTCCCGCAGGATGTGGTTCTGTTTTCCGGTACGGCTGCCGACAACATTGCCTACGGTGTTGACCAATCCAGCACGGAATTGCTCGAACGCGTGGCAAAAGCTGCCCATGTCAGCGAGTTTGTTGATCGGCTCCCGGATCGCTATGACACCTTCCTGGGCGAGCGGGGTTTGAGCCTGTCCGGCGGCCAGCGTCAGCGTCTCGCAATTGCCAGGGCCCTGGCTAAGGATCCGCCGATTCTTTTGCTTGATGAAGCCACGGCGAGCCTGGATGCCGAAAGTGAACGTTGGGTTCAGGACGCGCTCGACGCAATCAGCCGCGACCGAACCGTGCTAGTGATCGCGCACCGTCTGGCGACCGTGCGCCGCGCCGACCGTATTCTGGTCCTCGAGGAGGGGCAGCTCGTGGCCCAGGGCCAGCACGATGAGCTGATGAAAAGCAGTGAGCTCTACGCTCGCCTGGCTCGCTTGCAGTTTCTCGAGTAAGGCAGGCGGCGGGGCTTCGGCAGAGCCGCTTAGCCCTGCAATCGCCCGCTTGTCCCCGCCTGCCCGGGCAATGGGGTGCTCGGCGCGGCGACGAGAGTTGCGGCTTGGGATCGCGCGGGCGTTTTCAGCTTTTGGTGCCCGCATTACAGCGGTTCGTAGCGAAACTGCTGCCCGCCCACCGTTGCTTCGGCCATCAGACCGCCACGCACCAGAATAAAGACGGCAACGCCTCGCTCATAGCTCGTTGTGGCGGCGGCACCTGACGTGGCGGCGACTGCAGTGGCCTGCGCTGAAAACTCGAAATTTTCCTGCTTGAAGGCGCTGATGGCCGCCTCATTTTCAAAAAAGATGACCTGCGAATAGGCCTGCGCACCGATCTGAGCACCGATCGTGGCCTGAGAGACGGATGTTCGGCCGATCGGCCGGCCCTGCTCGAAGACAATGCCCCGCCCGAAGCCGCCACCGACCCACAGCCCGGCCTTGCCGATGTCGGGGAACACGGCATAAGCCTGCGCATGGTCGATCCAGCGCTGCAGCTGGGGGTCGCGATCAATGAATGTTTCCAGGGTGGTCCTGGATTCCCGGATCAGACCGCTGTCTGATGGGGTGGAAGCGCAGCCGGAGAGCGTGAGTAGCGAGCAAAGAAAGAAAGCAAACAGGAGACGATTGATCATTCTGGTCCTTGAGCAAAAGCGCTTGGAGTCAGTCGAGGTAGACAGCCACTTGCTGGTAAAGGTTCAGGAAGCCCCGCCCATCACCTGGGCCGTTACGGCTGCAAAGTGAGAGATGCTGCCGGCCAGCACGAAAAGGTGCCAGATCGTATGGCTGAACGGGATCCGTTCGAAGTGATAAAACAGCGCGCCAATTGTGAAGAACAAACCTCCAATGACCAGCAGCGCGAGCGCCGCGGGCGTCAGCGCTTGGCTCAACGGCGCGAAGGCGATGACAACAAGCCAGCCCATTCCGATGTAAGTCATCGTCGACAGGGCCTTGAATCGGCCGGTGAAGAAGATCTTGAACACCATACCGAACATGGCCAGACCCCAGATGGTCCCAAACAGCGCCCAACCCCAGCCGCCGCCCATTGCCGCGATGGTGAAAGGCGTGTAGGTCGCGGCGATCATGAGGAAGATGGCGCAGTGGTCGAGGACTTTCAGTCGCGATTTCAGTTCCGGGTGGCGCGCCGCGTGGTAGAGGGTCGAGGCCGTGTAGAGGAAAACAAGTGCGAGCGAAAAGACCGTTACGCTGATGATCTCGCGGGCCCCCGAGAACACGCAGGTCAGGGTGATCAGAACCGCACCGCCACCAATCGAAAGGATCACGCCGATCCCGTGCGTGACCGCATTGGCGATTTCTTCGCGATGGGACTGGGGTCGCGTCATGGATGCGAATATAGCACCCGGAAGCTGACTGTCCATGAATGCAGCTGAAGTGCCGATTTCGAGTAGCATGGCAAGCGTCATGCATTTTCAATGGAACCCACCTCATGCCTCGCCTCGCTCTGCTCGTCTCTGTTTTGTTTGGATTGGTCGCTTGCTCGGATACCCCGCCGTCCTCCGACCTGGAGTCCGATTCTGCATCCCGAACATCCACGCCCGCCGAGACCACGGCGCCAGCCCTGCCAGCATTTTCCGAATTCAGCTTAAGACTAGTCGAGAGGATGCTTGCCCACAGTCCGGAATGGGCGGTCTACCAGGGACGCTATGAGCAGGCCGATGAAGTCACCATCCCCGATGCGCAACAGCGGGCGCGGACGCTGGACATGATCGATGGCGCACTGGCTGAACTGCAGCGCTATCAAGACGTCGAGCTGACATCCTCCGAGCAGGCTGACTACGCGCTTCTGGACAATCGCCTGCGCTCACTGCGCTGGTATCAGACCGAACTGAAGCGCTGGCAGTGGAATCCGGCCACCTACAACGTGGCCGGAGTGATCAACGTGATCCTAAACACCAATTTTGCTCCGCTGGCCGAACGGGTCGAGATCGTTCGTTCGCGCCTTGCGCAGGTGCCTCGCTATTACGACGCGGCTCGGGCGAACGTCGACCGGCCGACTCTGGAGCACCTGGAGCTCGCGATTCTCCAGAATCAAGGCGGTTTGCGCAGCCTTGGTGACGACCTGGAGGTGCTCCTCGATGAGGCCGGACTCGATGAGGAGGAGCGTGCGGACTTCATGGAGGCACTGATGCCGGCGCGAGAGGCGATCAAGGGCTGGATTACCCATCTGGAAGGCCTGCAGGCCGAGCTGGCCGAGTCCGGAGAGGTCCGACCGTTCCGACTGGGTGGTGAGATGTACGAAAAGAAATTCGCCTTCGACATCCAGGCGGGGTTCACGGCCCGTCAGCTCTACGAGCGCGCGCTAGACGAAAAGGAGCGGCTGCTCGCAGATATGGATGATATTGCGGTCTCCCTATGGCCCGCCTATTTCCCCGATCGCGAGATGCCAGATGATCGCCTGATTCGCATCGGCGAGTTGATCGATCATCTTTCGGACCGGCACGTCAACGTTGAAGAATTCATCCCGGAGATCCGCCGCCAGATTCCCGAGCTCGAGGCCTTCGTTCGCGCCAATAATCTCCTCGAGCAGGACCCCGACAAGCCTTTGATCGTGCGCGAAACCCCGGAATACATGCGGGGCGGTGGTGCGATCGCCTCAGTCAGCGCTCCTGGACCCTTCAACCCGGACGCCGAAACTTACTACAACGTCACACCACTCGAAAGCTACGGCGAGGCGCAGGCGGCCAGCTATCTGCGCGAATACAACCACTGGATCCTGCAGATTCTCAATATCCACGAAGCCGTTCCCGGCCACTACACTCAGCTGCTGCACGCCAACCTATCGCCCAGTCTGGTCAAGAGCCTGTTCGGCAACGGGGCGATGATCGAGGGTTGGGCCGTCTATGCCGAACGCATGATGCTCGAGGCCGGTTGGGGTGACAATGAGCCTGAGATGTGGCTGATGTACGGCAAGTGGGCGCTGCGCGTGGTCCACAACGCCATTCTCGACTACGCCGTGCACGTCGAGGGCATGGAGCGCGACGAGGCGATCCGACTGCTGCGCGAAGAAGCGTTCCAGGAAGCGAGCGAAGCGACTCAAAAATGGCGCCGGCTGACCCTGTCTCAGGTCCAGCTGACCTCCTATTTTTCAGGCTATGCCGAAATCTATGATTACCGCGAACGGGTCAAGGCCGACCTGGGCGATGAGTTCGATCTAGAGGCATTCCACAACGAGTTCCTGAGCCACGGTTCGGCACCCGTCGCCGTGATCACCGACCTCATGGACCAGGCCCGCTCTGCTCAGGCAGCAGGCCAGGTTCGCTAACGGACATCAGCGTCTCCGGATCTCAGTCCGCTTCAATAAGGAGCTCTGGGAAAGTCCGTCCAGGCTGCGTTCAAAGCGACCGCCTTCGCGCAGTCCAAAACGTGTCCGGCTGACAAACGCGCAGTGGAGAAAAGCAGCTTGATGGGAGTGGAGGGAATGAGTCAGGTCGCAGGATTCCGACCCTTCATCCACCATCGCCTTTGGCTGGCGCTGAAGGTGCCCAAAGTCAATCCAGCTCCGGCCCGGTGCCGGGGTGCCCGCTAGCCAAACAGGCGCCGCCACCATTGATTGCGCGGCGGGGGAAGAGCTTCCAGAAGCCGGTTAAGATTGGGCTTCTCGCCTTCGACCAGTTGGTGAGGAATCTCGATGCAGATCAGGCGGGCCAGCGTCGGATTGGTCCATCGTTCGATCTGTGCCTGCGCCCCCGACAGCTTTGGTATCCGGCGGCGGTCCCGGTGCGCGTCGGAAGCGGCGATGTGGATCAGGCCCCGATGAATCATGTCACGGGCCGTTTCCTGCACCTGAGGCCCGAACTGGCCCGTGCAGGATTGCGCCGTAATCTGTCCCAGGCAGCCCATTCCGACCCACTCCTCGAGGATCTCCGGATCTGACCTGAGCTGACTGTTGCGCTCCGGATGGGCAATAATCGGCTGCAAGCCCTGCGCCAGGAGCTGTTCCAGCAGGTGCTCTGAACCGTATGGAACGGTGTGAACGGGGAGCTCGACCAGCACCGCCTTTTTCTGATTGGCGACCGTCAGGGCGCGCCCGGCGCTGAGTTCTTCCGGAAGTTCTGGGACGAGGTGCAGTTCAGTGCCCGGCAGGATCTTCAGCGGAATGCCTTCGGCCAGAAGGGACTCGCGTAATTCCGCGACAGCGCGAATGACCTCGCTGGCCGGATTCGAATAGACGCCGTTGAGATGATGCGGTGTGACGACGACGGTTCGAATGCCGTCATCGACGGCAATTTTTGCCATGGCAAGCGACTGCTCCAGATCCTTGGAGCCGTCGTCGATGCCGGGAAGCAGGTGGCAATGCAGATCTGCGTACATGATCAGAACCGGAGACTGATATTCTTAGAGCTTATCAGATGCACCTAAAGGCGACCATCGATCCATTCACGGTCCAAGGTTGATCGCACGTCGTAGAGCACACCATCTTCGATCAGGTGCTCTCGCAAGCGGTCCTGCATCCCACGGAACGCCCGGTGCGACACCGCATGGACAACGGCAGCATACACCCCGTGGTCCGGTTCATCGGTCAGATCAAGGGCATAGGTGCTGAGGGCTTCCTTGGAGTCGGCCCAGGGGTCATGGACATCCACCTCAAGCTGAAAATCCTCGAGTGCCCTGACCAGATCAATCACCCGCGTATTGCGCAGATCCGGGCAATTTTCCTTGAATGTCAGCCCGAGGACGAGCACCCTAGCGCCGGGCTGGTAGACGCGCTTGCGTGCCATCAGCTACAGGATCTCGCCTGCGACGAATTCGCCCATGCCGTCATTGACGCGTCGACCAGCCAGGATGACTTCCGGGTGGTGGCCAACGCTCTGGGCTTTGTGGGTCAGGTAATAGGGGTCAACACCGATACAGTGCCCACCCACCAGGCCCGGACGGAAAGGGAGAAAATTCCATTTGCTCCCGGCAGCTGCCAAAACGCTGGCCGTGTCCAGTCCCAGGCGCGAGAAGAGGATGGCGAGCTCGTTCACCAGGGCGATGTTCAGATCTCGCTGGGTGTTTTCAATCACCTTCGCGGCTTCTGCAACGCGAATGCTTTCAGCCGGAAAGGTGCCTGCGCGGATGATTTTCTTATACAGCGTATCGACGATTCGGGCCGCGTCCGGTGTTGAGCCGGAGGTCACCTTCACGATGTCGGGCAGGCGATGGGACTGATCGCCGGGGTTGATGCGCTCCGGGCTGTAGCCGCAGTAAAAGCCTGGTTCTGTGCCCGGTTCATCACGGTCCAGACACATCAGGCCGGAGCACTGCTCGAGAATGGGAACACAATCCTCCTCGGTGGCACCTGGGTAGACGGTCGATTCATAAATCACCAGATCACCGGCTTTGAGCACGCTGCCAACGAGCTTGCTGGCCGACTGCAAGGGCGCCAGGTCCGGTCGCTTGAAAGCGTCGATCGGCGTTGGGACGGTAATGATATAGACCCGCGCTTCAGCAATGGCGGCGACTTGATCGGTGTACGCCAGATTTTCAGTGGTCTTGAGCTCATCGAGCGAGACCTCGCGGCTGTGATCGACTCCGGCGCGCAACTGATCGACCCTCTCCGTTTTGATGTCGAATCCGATGGTCCGGAATTGCTGGCCGAAGTGGACCGCCAGGGGCAGCCCGACGTATCCCAGCCCAATCACGGCAATGGCGGCTTCGCCCTTTTCGAGATCTTGAATCAATGCATCGAGCATGGAAGGGGGTCCTCAAGTCGAGCCGCCGATCGGCCTAGCGCCTTGGCGGTGGTCAGGCGATCCATTCAGCGGTAGTAGTCAAGATACCATTCAACGAAACGCGCTACCCCGGTCTCGACGGCCACCGACGGGCGATAGTCCACGGCCTGGATCAATTCCTCGATGTCAGCCGCGGTGTCGGGCACATCGCCTGGCTGCAGCGGTCGCATGTCCATCGTCGCCTGCTTGCCCAGGCAGTCCTCCAGGACCTTGATATAGCGCAGCAGTTCGACTGGCTGCTCGTTTCCGATATTGAATAGTCGATAGGGGGCACTGCTGCGGGCCGGATCCGGCCGTTGAGCCGACCAATCCGGATCGGCAACAGCCGTCTGATCCAGAACCCGAACGACCCCCTCCACGATATCGTCGATGTAGGTGAAACTGCGCTGGTGCCGGCCATGATTGAACACCTGGATGGGCTTGCCGTTGAGGATGGCGCTCGTGAAGAGGAACAGGGCCATATCAGGTCGTCCCCAGGGACCGTACACAGTGAAAAACCGAAGGCCCGTGCAGGGAATGCCATAGAGATGGGCATAGCTGTGCGCCATCATCTCATTCGCTTTCTTGGTCGCGGCATAGAGCGTGAGGGGGTGCTCGGTCGAATGGTGCTCCGAAAACGGCATTGTTGTATTGGCGCCATAAACCGAGCTGGTCGAGGCAAACACCAGGTGCTCGACGTGCTGGTGGCGGCAGCCCTCGAGGATGTGCAGGAATCCGGTCACGTTGCTGTCGGTGTAGGCGTGCGGGTTCCGGGCGGCGTAGCGCACACCGGCCTGAGCGGCGAGGTGAACAACGCGGCGCGGGCGGTGATCGGAGAACACCCGCTCAATCGCCCCTCGATCCACCAGATCCGCGTGCACATGGTGATAGTTCGGATGATCTGTCAGACGCTCGAGTCGGGCTTTCTTGAGGTTGACGTCGTAGTACTCGTTCATGTTGTCCAGGCCAACCACACGCTCGCCACGCGAGAGCAGGACCTGCGCCACATGAGAGCCGATGAACCCGGCAGAACCGGTGACCAGAATCGGCCGAGGGTCGTGGGTTTCAGACATGCTGCACCCCTTTTATTTCGCGCTGCGGCCGAAGGCCACGTACTCGAACCCGATACGCTTCATCTGCTGTGGGCTGAACAGATTGCGGCCATCAAAAATCAACGGTGTGTTCAAACGCGTTCGCATGTCCTCGAAATCGGGGCTTCGGAACTCATTCCATTCGGTCACGATAACCAGGGCATCGGCGCCATTGAGTGCGTCCTGGGCGTTGTCCGCGTAGCGCAATTCCGGACGGTCGCCGATTTCCCGCCGTGCGCTGTTCATCGCTTCGGGGTCAAAGGCCGTCAGCGTCGCGCCCAGTGAAATGAGTTCGTTGATCAGCACGAGACTGGAAGCTTCGCGCATGTCGTCGGTGCGTGGTTTGAAGGCCAAGCCCCAGATGGCGAAATGGCGACCGTTCAAAGTGCCTCCAAAATGGGCTCGGATCTTTTCCGAGAGGCGGCGCTTCTGCACGTGGTTGACGGCCTCGACGGCTTCAAGAAGCTTCAGGCCGCCGCTGGGCGTTGTGCGTGCGGTGTGGATGAGGGCCTTGACGTCTTTCGGGAAACAGGAACCGCCGTAGCCACAGCCCGGGTAGAGAAAGTCGAAGCCGATTCGCGGATCCGAGCCGATACCTTGCCGAACCTGCTCGATGTCGGCATTGAGGTGCTCGGCCAGATTGGCCAGTTCGTTCATGAAACTGATGCGCGTTGCCAGCATGGCATTGGCGGCGTACTTGGTCAATTCGGCCGAGCGTACGTCCATGCAGAGGATTCGATCATGATTCCGATTGAAGGGCGCATAGAGCCGTCGCATGATATCCAGCGCACGCTCGTCATCCCCGCCAATGATGACCCGGTCGGGTTTCTGGAAATCGGCGATCGCTGCGCCTTCTTTCAGAAACTCGGGATTGGAGATCACGGCGAAGTCAAGATCCACGCTGCGCGATGCCAGTGCTTCGCGAACGGCCTCCTGCACTCGGTCGGCGGTGCCCACCGGCACCGTGGACTTGTCCACGATCACCTTGTACTCGTTCATGTGTTGGGCAATGTTGCGCGCGGCAGCCAGCGCGTAGGTGAGATCGGCCGATCCATCCTCCCCTGGCGGCGTTCCGACCGCGATGAACTGCACCTGTCCGTGCGCCGTGGCCTGCTCAATGTCGGTCGTGAAACGCAGACGGCCAGCTTCGCGATTTTCTTTGACCAGAGCTTCGAGGCCCGGTTCGTGGATCGGAATGCCGCCATTATTGAGGGTGTCGATCTTGCTCTGGTCCGTATCCAGGCAGACCACGTCATTACCGACCTGGGCCAGGCAGGTGCCCGTAACCAGGCCAACGTATCCGGTGCCAATGATTGTTATGCGCATGATTGAATCGTTAAAGTCCTTGAATCCTTGGGTTCAGGAATCGGTCCGACGGTCTACAGGAAGGGTTCCAGAAAGGCCGAAATGCGAGTTCAATCCTGATCGATGAGTTGGCTTAGCTCGCCGACGCGATCCTCGAGCAACTGTGGATTGGCTCGGGTTTCGACGTTGAGGCGGATGACCGGCTCGGTATTTGACGCGCGCAGATTGAATCGCCAGTCGTTGAACTCGAGACTGATGCCGTCTGTGCGGTCGATCGACGGCGCTTTGCTTTGGAAATGGTTCAGCACCCGATCGATGGTCTGATCGGTATCGGCCACTGAAAAATTGAGCTCTCCGCTGCAGGGGTAGGCCCGGATTCGCTGATCGAGTAGCTCGCCCAGTGTCTGGTCTTGGCGCGATAGCGTTTGGGCCAGGAGCAGCCAAGGCAGCATGCCGCTGTCGCAGAACGCAAAGTCCCGGAAATAGTGATGTGCCGACATTTCGCCACCGTACAGGGCGTTCTCCTTGCGCATTCGCTCCTTGATGAATGCGTGACCGCTTTTGTTGATCAGGGGAACCCCGCCGGCCTGTCTCACCTGATCGAGCGTGTTCCAGATCAGGCGCGGATCCAGCACAATCTTCTCGCCGGAATGCTCTTGCAGAAGCGTCGAAGCAAACAGCCCGACCAGATAGTAGCCCTCGATGAAGCGACCGTCCTCATCAAAAAAGAAACATCGATCGTAGTCACCGTCCCAGGCGACGCCGAAATCTGCACCCTGCTCACGAACTGCCCTGGCGGTTTCGGATCGATTTTCCGGCAGCAAGGGATTGGGAACGCCATTGGGAAAATGCCCGTCGGGCTCGTGGTGCAGGCGAAGGACGTCGATGGGCAGGGGGCTCGCTAGCGCGTCGAAGGCCGGGCCTGCGCAGCCGTTGCCGGCGTTGACCACCAGCTTCAGCGGTTTGATCGAGTCCGAATCCAACTGGTCCAGCAGACGCTGCACGTACTCGTCCAACACGTCTTCCTGCCGGCCGAAATGGTCGCCCGGTTCGAATGATGGCTCGCCGCTGCGAGCAACCGCGGCTTCGATGTCTTTCAGACCGGTGTCGCCGCTGATCGGAATCGCCTGCTCGCGAACCAGTTTCATGCCGTTGTAGTCGGCCGGATTGTGGCTGGCCGTGACCATGATGCCGCCCCCCATCCAGTCGCGTGAGGCCGCGTGATAGACCATTTCCGTGCCAACCAGGCCGATGTCGACGGTTTTTGCATCAGCCGACTGCAGGCCGCCGATCAACGCCTCGGCGAGGGCGGGGCTGGACAGGCGCATGTCACGGCCCACCGCGATCGGACCGCGGGGTTGGATGATCTCGACGAAGGCGCGACCGATGGCAAAAGCACGTGCTTCATTGAGCGCATCAGGCACACGGCCCCGGAGGTCGTAGGCCTTGAATGGGGAATTATCGAGGATGGTCATGGGCATCGGTCCTAAAAGTCGTTCGAGGGCAGTCAGGCGCGGCGAATGCTGTTTTCGTCCAGCTCGATGGCGCGTTCCTGGGAGAGCAGCTCGAGTAGGACGATCACGCGTTCCGCACCCGATCGCGCCTTGAAAAGAGCCTGGTATCCGGCGCAGGGACCCTCGATGATTTCGACGGCATCGTTGGCTTTGTAGTCGATCGCGCCGGTCAGATTGACCACGTCTTCACTGCTGCAGCGAAGTCGCAGTGTCTCGATGACCGCCTCGGGCACGATCGGCGTGTCCGAGCCGGATCGGACCAGGCCAACGGCTCCTCGGGTCGACCGGATCGTACTCCAGTCGTCGACCCCGCGACCTAGGCGGACGAAAAGATAGCGTGGAAACATCGACTCAGTGAGCATCTGGTAGCGACCCGCACGACGCTGCCGGCTGCGAACCTTCGGTCGAAAGACCTCGAAATCCTGATTTCTCAAGTGGTGCTCAGCGCGGCTGTCCTGGCGCGGTTTACAAAATACGGCGTGCCAATGACGAACCGCTTCATTGATGTCGGAATTCATACGGCCAAGGGTGTCCAGAAAAATTTAGACGTTCAAGTAGTGAACATTGTGCCGATGATCACCCCGAAAGGGCAAGCCTCAATCGTGAGTCGACGCCTGACGATGGCGATGCAGAGGCATGAAGATCATCGACAGTCAGCGATCGCGCACGGGCCGAACGCGGTAGCTGGAGTCGCGCGAATAATCGAAGGCCAATCCCCCGTAAAAACCGACAAACCAGGCGGTCTCAGGATCCCCCGTATCGAGACTGCGAGTCCAGAATCCCGCCCAGGGCGTATTCGGGAAGATATTTTCGTTGATCGCGGGCGCCTCCCGGCAGGTCTCAACGATCGATTCAAGCTCAGTTCGGCTCGGCAGGCGCCAGTCGGTGTAGCCGGCGAGTTCACCGCTTCGGTTCAGGGCCACGACCGCCTCGTTGGCCTGATCCCAGTCCATCGAAGTTGCCTGCCCAGTGCAGAAGTCTCGGCTCCAGCTCTGCCCAAGCGCACACTGCGCCCACTGAAGCTGGGTAGGAGAATGTATAACGGTGCCGTCTCGCGGCAGCTCGAACGCATCGGCCGGCGTTGCTGGATCGCTTTCACCGACCCCCTCCTGGCAGTGTCGATCAACGGCAAGGGAAGCCGTCGCGTTCAACGTCAGTAGCGCGAGAAAAATCGCCGCTCTAGCCAAAAATGCATTCATCAATTCACCCTCCTTGGTGAGATCTTCAAGCGGTCTTCAAAGGGAGCTGGATAAAGGATTCGCTAGTGCGCTCGATTGGATCCATGCGTTTAGGTGACTGAATCCACCTTGCTGGTCTGACCCCTTGAAAAAGCCCTCAGTGGCAGGCGCTGTAAGCGTTTCTAGCCTAGTAAGCGACCACACCAATGGGAAATTCAATTATGGAATGATGTCTTCGGACATGCAAGCTCCAGACCGGGTCAAGGCGATCGGTTGTCGCCAGGACGGCAAGTTTGCCGAAACTCCCCAGGGCTGCGTCCTGACCAGCGCCGGAAGGCGCGATTGAAGTTTGCCGGATCGCCGTAGCCCAGTCGCTCAGCAATTTCGGCGATCGGAATGCCTGAATAGCGCAATAGTTCACTGGCCAATCGATAGCGGGTCCGGTCGAGCAGCTGCCGATAGGAGGTCTGTTCGCCAGCCAGAAATCGGCTCAGACTGCGTTCGGAGTAGCCCAGTTGATGGGCGACCCGGGACAGGCCCGGATTCCGGCCGCCGTGCTCGGCCAGGCAGGCCATGACACGGGCCGTGATGCCACCAACGGCAGGGTGGCGAAGGAGGCGCTGACAGCGGTGCGCCATCAGTTCGTGCAATTCCGGGTCGGCCAGGAGACACCGATCCGACAAATGCCCGATTGGCAGGCGCAAGGCTGAGCGGCTGCCCTCACTCTTTACCCTGCAGCCGAGTCGATGGCGGATAAGCTCGTGCCATGGCTGTTCGGGGTCGGGCAGCTCCAGGCACAGGTCGGAACGGAAGCGACCAAGCAGAGAAGCGATCAGGCCGGCGAGTGCCAGGGCGTTCATTTCCATCAATAGCTCGGCCCCTTGTGGGAGCTCTTGGCGCTTGTGGATTTCAAGCACCTGATCCGCCCCGTCGCGGTAAAGGCGTGCCCGGGCCCACGGGGCTCGCAGCCGCTCGAATCGCTGAAGCGTGATCAGCGCATCGCCGATCGTCTCGGCACTGATGGCGGCCAGGCCGACCGGCCCGTGTTGAGCCGGCTCGAGCTGAAGGCAGGGGTCGATATGCCAGCCGGTCGGCAGCGCCCGATCGAGTGCACGAATCAGTGCAATGACGCGATCAAGCGGCAGGTTGCGCTGGTCAAGTTCGGCCGCGTCGACGCCAGCCAAGGTCAACAGGGTATCGCGGGCCACGGGCTCGGGTACGAGCTTTTCCAGAAACAGGCTCAGGTAGCTGCTGGGCAGGGAGATTTCCTGCATCGCGCCGGACGACGGGTCGTTGGATTGGCGAGAAATGACCATCAGCCGTCCTGTTTTAACCTATCCAACGCCGTTCGGCAAGCGCATGCTTGATGACCTTGGCCTGTCGACCGGAAGAAACCCAATGAACTCAAGCGCAATGCCGTGGCGCTCTTCGTCCGACCCGGGAGCTCCAGTGAAGGATCGAAAGCGCCTTGCCTGGATGTTGTCCGTTGTTTATCCTCTGTTCCCGGTCTATGCCATCGCCCTGCATGCCTGGACGGGGGAAGAAGCCTGGCTGCTGGTGCCGATTCTCTTTACTTACGTCCTCGTCCCGCTGCTCGATGCGGTTCTTGGTGAGGATGGCAGCAACCCCCCGGAATCCGAGGTGCCGCGACTTCAGAACGATGGCTACTACCGCAAGCTCACCTGGGCCACGGTGCCACTGCATGTCATTGCCCTGATAGTGGCCTGCAGCTATTTTGTCCTGGCCGATCTGAGTCTGTTCGGCGCCACGGTGCTCGCCGTCACCACCGGATTGTTCTCTGGCCTTTCGGTCAACACGGCGCACGAGATGGGCCATCATCGCCATCCGATCGACCAGGCTCTGACCCGCGTGGCGCTGGCGATTCCGTTCTACGGTCACTTCACGGTCGAGCATAATTTCGGTCATCACAAGGCTGTCGCCACGCCCGAGGACCATGCCAGCGCCCGTTTCAACGAATCGATCTATCGCTTCGCCCTGCGCGAGATTTCAGGGGGTCTGGTCCGCTCCTGGCGGATTGAGACCGAGCGCCTGGCTCGCCGAGGACGGCCTTGGAGCAGCTGGCACAACAGCATTCTGCAGAGCCATGCGATCGCACTCTTTCTCCAAGGCGGCCTGGTTCTGGTGCTGGGCTGGCCAGCGTTGCTGTTCCTGGTCTTCCACAACGCCATCGCCTGGTTCCAGCTGACCAGCGCCAATTACGTCGAGCACTATGGTCTGTTGCGTCAGCGCCGATCCGATGGAACCTATGAGCGCTGCCAGCCGCACCACTCCTGGAACAGCAATCATCTGATGTCCAATTTGCTTCTTTTTCACCTTGAGCGCCATTCCGACCACCATGCCCACCCGGGCCGGCGCTACCAGTGCCTGCGTGATTTCGCTGACGTGCCGCGTCTGCCGAGCGGGTACTTCGGCATGTTTCTGTTGGCCTATGTTCCACCGCTGTGGTTTCGGGTGATGAATCCGCTTCTGCAAAGCCTTCCGCATGTTCAAGGCGACCTGACACGGCTCAACCGGTAGTTGCCACTCGGGGAAAATACACCTTCGAAGCGCTTTTCTGCGGTGAGGCTTGGGTCTGCTTTCTGAAGGCCTCGCCGGATTCTCGAAGATGATCGCGACACGGTTCGCGCGTTGATCGGAACGATGGCCTGGCAGTGATAGAATTGAGTTCGGTTTTTTTGACCCGCAAATGTCCATGTTTGATCGCAAATTCACGATCGCCGGCTACGACGACGAGCTGGCCCGGGCCATTCAGGCAGAACAGGTCCGCCAAGAAGAACACATCGAGTTGATTGCTTCTGAAAACTATGCCAGCCCGCGCGTGCTTGAAGCGCAGGGCTCGGTGCTGACCAATAAGTATGCAGAGGGCTATCCCGGCCGGCGCTATTACGGCGGCTGCGAGTTTGTCGACCTCGCCGAAAACCTGGCGATCGAGCGGGCCAAAGCGCTCTTTGGGGCCGGGTACGCCAACGTGCAGCCGCATTCGGGCTCGCAGGCCAACCAGGCCGTGTTCCTGGCGCTGCTCAAGCCGGGGGACACGATCCTGGGCATGGATCTGTCCGAGGGCGGGCACCTGACCCACGGTGCCAAGGTCAATTTCTCCGGTAAGATTTTCAATGCCGTTCACTACGGGCTGGATCGCTCGACCGGAGAGATCGACTATGAGCGCATGGCCGAATTGGCTGAAGCCCATCGGCCGCAGATGCTCATCGGAGGCTTTTCGGCCTATTCCAGAGTGGTCGACTGGGCCCGTATGCGGGAAATTGCTGACTCCGTTGGTGCCCATTTTCTCGTCGACATGGCGCATGTCTCCGGACTGATTGCCGCCGGCGTTTACCCAAACCCTGTGCCGCACGCCCACGTCGTGACCTCGACCACCCACAAGACCCTGCGAGGGCCACGTGGCGGCATCATCGTGGCCAAAGGCGACGACGAGGCGCTCAACAAGAAATTCAATTCGCTGGTCTTTCCTGGCTGCCAGGGTGGCCCCCTGATGCACGTTATCGCCGCTAAGGCGGTCGCTTTCAAGGAAGCCCTCGAGCCCGAATTTAAGGGCTACCAGGAGCGCGTGATCGCCAATGCACGCGCCATGGCGAAGGTTGTCATGGAACGTGGCTACCGGGTGGTCTCTGGCGGCACCGACAATCACCTGTTTCTGATTGATCTCATCGAAGCCGACATCACTGGCAAGGACGCCGAGGAGGCGCTGGGGAGGGCCAACATCACGGTCAACAAGAACACCGTGCCGGGCGAGCCTCGTTCGCCCTTTGTCACCTCTGGACTGCGCATCGGCACCCCGGCTGTGACCACTCGTGGTTTCCTCCCTGAGGACTGCATCGAGCTGGCCGGGTTGATCTGCGACGTTCTCGATCACATGGGTGATGAGTCCGTCGTCGATCGCAGCAAGGCGGCAGGTGCCAAGCTGTGCAATAGGTATCCGGTGTATCAACAAAAAAGCGACGAGGCGGCGTGAATCGGAATCCACCCGGGCTGGTGAGCGGGGGCCGGTGCGACCGCCGTCCAACCGCTGGTCTCTCTGCCCTGGACTGACCTCATGTGGTGTCCCCTATGCAATCACACCGACACGCGCGTGGTCGACTCGCGTCTGACCTCCGACGGGTTTCAGATTCGTCGACGACGTGAGTGTGCCGAATGTGGAGCGCGTTTCAACACTTACGAAACACCCGCCCTGAAGGCGCCAAATCTGATCAAGTCCGACGGTTCGCGTGAGCTCTTCAGTGAAGAAAAGCTCAGAGGCGGCATGCTCAAGGCGCTGGAGAAGCGGCCAGTCGAGACCCAAGAAGTCGAGCGATCGATCCGCAAGCTGGTCCGCCAGATCCGCACCCTGGAAGAGCCCGAGATTTCCAGCCAGCAGATCGGCGACTGGGTCGCCAATGAACTGGCGATGCTGGATCAGGTGGCCTACGTTCGATTTGCTTCGGTTTATCGCCGATTCGAGGATGTGCAGGCATTCCGGGAAGAGATCGAGCGGCTGGAACGTGAACACCCCGGGACCATTGATCGCCGCCAGATTTCCCTATTGGAATCCGAAACGGAGTCGAAGCAATGACGTCGAGTCCGGGTCTGGGGCGAGCTGATTTCGCCCTGTGAGTTTTTCCGCCGACGCCCATCGCCACATGGCCGACGCGTTGCGGCTGGCCGAAAAGGGCCGATTCACAACCGATCCCAATCCGGTGGTGGGATGTGTCCTAGTTCAGGACGGTGAGACTGTCGGGCGGGGTTTCCATCGGGCCGCCGGAGAGGCGCATGCCGAGGTTCACGCGCTGCGCGAGGCCGGAGCGCGCGCCCGGGGCGCGTGTGCGTATATCACGCTTGAGCCCTGCGCCCATTACGGGCGCACGCCACCCTGCGCGCAGGCCTTAATTGATGCGGGCGTGTCGGAAGTCATCGCCGCCATGGTGGATCCGTTTCCAGCGAATGCGGGGCAGGGTCTTGAGGCGCTGGCCAAGGCCGGAATTCGCGCTCGGTCCGGCCTGATGGAGGCAGCGGCGCGAGCGCTCAATCCGGGTTTCATCAGCCGTTTCGAACGCGGACGACCCTGGGTCCGGGTGAAAATCGCAACCAGTCTTGATGGACGCAGCGCCGGCCCCGATGGACGGTCGCAGTGGATCACGAGCGCGGCGGCCCGGGAAGACGGCCAACGCTGGCGGGCCCGAGCATCCTGCATCCTGACCGGCATCGAGACCGTGCTGGACGATGACCCGCAGATGACGCTGCGATTACCGGGCGTGGATCGGATGCCCCTGCGCGTGGTGCTGGATTCGCGTTCGAGAATGCCAGAACACGCGCGCATGCTGTCCTTGAAAGGCCCCGTGCTCATCGCGAGCACGCAAGGCGCGGCTTGGCAGCGCGAGGGCACAGAATGGTTGACCCTGCCAGCAGAAGCCAACAGAAGAGTCGAGCTCGGGACCCTGTTCGATACGCTGGTTGACCGAGCGATTAATGAAGTGCACGTCGAAGCCGGACCGACCCTGTCGGGAGCCCTTATCGAAGCCGGCTGGGTCGACGAGCTGCTGGTCTACCAGGCGCCCGTGTTGTTGGGGCAGGGGGCTCCGATGCTCCGCCTGCCAGGGATGGAAAAATTCGAACAGCGTCATCATCTAGAATGCATCGAGTCTCGGCAGGTCGGCAGCGACTGGCGTCACCGATTCATTCGCCTTTCATAGACGCAGCCATCGCGCACCGCATTCAGGATTCGAGCATGTTCACCGGAATCATACAGGCCCTCGGGACGGTCAGTGCCTTCGAATTAGGCAACGATGGGGCGCGCCTGCGCATCGACTGCCCTGGCCTTGAGCCTGACGGCTGGAAGGCGGGTGACAGCATCGCCGTGGCCGGCTGCTGCCTGACTGCGCTCGATATCAACACGCAGGGCTTCAGCGCTGATCTGTCCGGGGAGACGCTGGATTGCACCAGTCTGGGTGCTCTGAAGCAGGGCAGTGAGGTCAATCTCGAGCCTGCCCTGGCCATGGGTGACCGGCTCGGCGGGCACTGGGTCACCGGGCACGTGGACGGCCTGGCAGAGCTGACGACGCTCACGAATCTGGGCGACAATACCTTGCTCGAGTTTCAGGTGCCGGACGACCTGGCCCGATACATTGCGCCGAAGGGCTCGGTCACGCTGGACGGTGTCAGCCTCACGGTCAATCGAGTCAACGGCTCGTGTTTCGGGGTCAATATCATTCCGCACACCTGGGACGTCACCACCCTGGGCAGAATGGTGATCGGTGATCGCGTCAATCTTGAAGTGGATCTACTTGCCCGCTACATGGGCAGACTGCTGGAGCAACGACAGGCATGAAATTTGATTCCATTCCCGACATCCTCGACGATATTCGACAGGGCAAGATGGTCGTCATGCTTGACGATGAAGATCGCGAGAACGAAGGTGATCTGATCATGGCGGCCAGCCTGACCCGGCCCGAAGATGTCAACTTCATGGCCCGCTACGGACGGGGGTTGATCTGCCTGTCCCTGACGCGTGAGCGCTGCAGTCAGCTCGGCCTGCAGCTAATGGTGCGCGATACGGATCGGCATCATCAGACCAATTTCACGGTCTCGATCGAAGCGGCCGAGGGGGTCACGACAGGCATTTCTGCCTATGATCGCGCGCACACGATTCGCACCGCGGTCGCCCCGGATGCGCGCCCGCAAAACCTCAACCAGCCCGGCCACGTGTTTCCCCTGATGTCTCAGCCCGGCGGCGTTCTGGCGCGCGCCGGTCATACGGAAGCCAGCCTCGATCTGGCCCTGCTGGCTGGTCTGGAACCTGCCGGCGTACTGGTCGAGATTCTCAACGAGGATGGCACCATGGCGCGCCGGCCGGAGCTCGAATCCTTCATCGCCGAACACGACCTGAAGATGGGTACCGTTGCCGATCTGATCCGTTATCGCCTCGGAACGGAGCAGAACGTGGAATGCGTTCACGCCCAGCAAGTCGGGACAGCGCATGGTGCATTCGATCTGAAAGTATTCCGCGATCGCATTACTCGTCGATTGCACTGGGCCCTCATTCGAGGCGATATCCGTCCTGACCAGCCGTTTCCGGTGCGGGTGCACGTTCCGGAGCTGTTGGGCGATGTCATCGGTCTGACCAATCCTGGTTTCGGGATGCCGCTGGATGCGGCGCTGGCTGACATCGATCGACGCGGCGAAGGCCTGGCGCTGGTGCTGGGCTATGATGAAAGTGACGATAGTCGCCTTCAGGGTCTTGTGCAGCTCGCTCAGCCATCGGTGAGATCGAGTCCGCAGGACGATCGCTCCAACGAGTTGCGCAGCTACGGAATTGCCGCCCAGATCATTGCCGAGCTGGGCGTCCGGAGAATGCAGGTCTTCGGTGCGCCGAAGCGTTTGCACGCGCTCGATGGGTTCGGCCTGGAAATTACCGACTACGTGGTGCCGGAAGGAGAGGGGCAATGAAGACGATCGAACATTGCGTCAGTCTGCCGCCAGGGACGCGCGTGGCCGTGGTGGTGGCCCAGTTCAACCTCGAGATCACCGGCATGATGGCCGAAGGCTGTCTGGTGACGCTGGACGAGCATGGTCTGAGCATGGACTCGGTGGACGAATTCAAGGTTCCCGGGGCCTGGGAGCTGCCTCTGGCCTGTGCTCAGCTGGTCGAGAGCGGCAAATACGCTGCCGTGATCGCCCTGGGTGCCGTGATTCGCGGTGAAACGCCGCACTTCGATTTCATCAGCGCCGAGTGCGCGCGCGGTCTGATGCAGATCAACCTGGACAGCCGTATTCCCGTGGCCTTTGGTGTACTGACCACCGAGAATGGCGAGCAGGCGCTGGAGCGCGCCGACCCGAAGCGCAAGAACAAGGGTCGGGAAGCGGCGCTAGCCGCGCTCGAAATGATCGCATACGGTGAGGGGTTGGCGCATGCCGACTAAACGGTCAAAGCGGGACAAGAATCCTTTCGAGCGGCGCTCCCGCGCACGTCGACGCGCCTTGCAGGCGCTTTACCAGTGGCAGCTCAACGACGACTCGGCGGCATCGATCATCCGCCAGTTTAATGAAGAGCAGAATTTCGCCGGGGTCGACCAGGCGTATTTCGAAACCCTGGTCGGCGAAGTGGTAAACCATCGAGACTCCCTCGATGAGGCCCTGGCGCCTTTCATTACTCGGGCCGACGCCGGCATCGACCACATGGAGCGCGCGGTCCTGAGGATCGGGGCATGTGAGCTGATCCATCATCTTGAAACGCCCTACCGCGTCGTGATCGATGAGGCCGTGGAGCTGGCCCATCGCTTTGGCGCCGAGCAGGCGCATACCTTCGTCAACGGGGTGCTCGACAAGCTGGCCGGCAAGGTGCGCACGCTCGAACGCCAGATTGATCGGGACGAGTCCTCTCGCAACGATAGTGACGACGACGGAATTTGATCTAATCGAGCGCATTCGCGCGCGCGCGCCCGGAGGCACTGATGTGCCTGTTGGGATTGGCGATGATGCCGCCGTCCTCGTACCCGCCCCCGGGCGTTTCCTGGTCACCAGCACCGACACACTGCTTCCCGGCCGCCATTTCCTCCCGGATTGGCCCCCGGCCGCGATCGGTCATCTGGCCCTGGCCGTCAATCTGAGCGATCTGGCCGCAATGGGTGCCAGGCCAAGGTGGGCACTTCTGGCACTGACCCTGAGCGAATCGGATTCTGGCTGGCTTGACGCTTTTCTCGACGGCTTTCTTTCTCTGGGAGCCGAGCATGGGGTCATCCTCGTTGGCGGCAATCTGGCCCGCGGGCCTCTTAACATCGGGGTTCAGGTGATTGGCGATGTCGAACCCAATGCCGTGCCGCTGCGCTCGGCGGCCCGCATCGGCGACCTGATTGCGGTCACCGGCAGCCTCGGCGACGCCGCGTGGGCATGGCGGCAGGGTCCTGATGCCGATCCTGCCCTGCTTGAGCGCTGGCAGCGACCCGCGCCGCGCATTCAGGCCGGCCGGATTCTTGCACCGAAGGTGCACGCGATGATGGACATTTCCGATGGACTGCTGGCTGATCTTAGCAAGCTGGTCGCAGCGTCAGGCTGTTCCGCGCGAATCGAATTGCAGCGCCTTCCCGCCAGTCAGGCGCTTTTGAAGTCGCTAGAACGAGACGAGGAACGGCAGCGAATCCAGGCCGAGGGCGGCAGCGATTATGAACTGCTGGTCACGCTGGACCGTAAGCAGCTTGAACTCCTGCGTTCTGACCTGGCCGCAGCGGGCCAGACACTCACCGTGATCGGTGAGATCATGGCTGGCGATGGCATTGAGATCCTTGACGAAAATGAACAGCGGGTGGAGATGAGAATCGATGGCTGGGACCATTTCAAGAGCTGAACGTGCGCGGCGCGTGGCGCTCGCCACGCCGTCAGGATTTCTGGCCTTCGGCTTCGGCAGCGGTCTGAGCCCCCTCGCGCCCGGCACCGTGGGAACGATCGCTGCGGTTTTTCCGGCGCTCTTTCTGGTCCAGATTCCAACCGGGTTGGCACTGCTGATCGTCCTGGTCGCTTTCGCCGTGGGCATCCATCTGTGCAGCGTCGCCGGGAAGGCGTTGGGCGAACACGATCACGGCGGCATGGTCTGGGACGAATTCGTGGGTTTCTGGCTGGTGCTTTTGTACGTGCCCTTCGACTGGGCGTGGTGGCTGGCCGCGTTCGTGGTTTTCCGGATCTTCGATATCCTCAAGCCCTGGCCCATCCGCTGGCTGGATCGCCGGGTCCAAGGCGGTTTCGGGGTCATGCTGGACGACCTGATCGCCGGCCTCTATGCCCTGATCATTATGGGCTTGGCGGAGTGGTTGCTTACGGGGTCAGTTCAAGCGTTTGGGATCTGATCTCCCGCCGCGGGGCATCCTTAGTCCTCTGGATGGGCAGGTCGTCTTCCGACGCTGAGCTCATTCGACGACCTCGGCCTCCGGTAGCTCATCGATGTACTGAAAGATTGACACCACACGCTCCACACCGCGCACTCGCCGGGCTTGGTCGACCGCGGCGCTACCTTCTTCACGGCTGACCAAACCCATCAGATAAACCACCCCGCGGGTGGTCAGGACTTTGACCCGGGTCACATCGAAGCCGGGCAAATCGACGCCGCCTAGGCTGGTTTTGACTCGGGTCGACATCCAGCGATCGGAATTGCGCCGCCCGAGGCCAGCCTTCTGCTCTGCGCTGAGTTCATTGAACAGTCGGATCACGCCGTCCACGTCACGGACCAGTTCAGTGGCGAGTTCGACATCCTGCGGGTCCTGCACTTCGCCGGCCAGCAACACCCAGCCGTTGTAGGCCACCACGCGTATCCGGCTGGATCGGTCAAACAGTCCGTCTCCGAAGATTGCATCGCTGACCCGGATTTCCAGGACGTTGTCGTCGATAACGGTCCCGAAACTGCGTCGATCATGAACGGCCAGGCCAGTCGCTGCCACCGAGCCGACAAGGACCGTGGCACAGCCACTCAGACTTATCAGGATCAGCCCGATCAGGCCTGTTCGGATCATGATCTGGATCAGCATTTCAGAATTCTCCTTGAGGGTGAAGGGGTCGGCCCACTCGCAGCTTAGCAACCGCTACAGCGGCTGTTCATTCTGACGTATTCAAGTCTCAAAAGCCGCAGGCACCCAGACCAGTCGATCCTGGGTTGGATCAAGGGCCACAACATCAAATCGGCATGGATGTTCCGCCCACTGAGGATTGTCCATCAGGAAATGGCGAGCCGCAGTGATCAGTTTGCGCTGTTTGGTTCTATCGACGCTATCCAGCGCACTGACGTGCGCGCCATCGCCGCGCAGGCGAACCTCGACGAAGACCAGCAGCTTGAGCGGCTCGTCTGCGGTGTGCATGACCAGATCGATTTCCCCGGCGCGGCAGCGATAATTTCGCTTCACCACACTCAGGCCATTTTTCCGCAAAAAGGATTCAGCTTCGCGTTCGCCCGATTCGCCGAGGCGCGCACGCAGGGTGCTCATCGCAGCGGTGTCGCCTCGCCATCAATGATCCTGACGAAGGGCAGATCACGCTCGACAAGGCGACCGCCAGGCAGCCGAAGGCGACCAGTCCGCCCGGCCAGGTACAGCGACTCGTCCTGCTGCATCCGGCTCGACCACCGGGCCAGCTCGAAGGCATCGGCACCGAGCGCATGGAGGCCGGAAAGGAAGGGACTTGAAAGACTATTGAATCGGCGTTCGGCCGTCCGACGTTCAGCAGTGAAATCCGACGCCTCAAAAAACCAGGGCAGCAGTGGCAGCGTGATGCCGCTCAGATCGCCGTCGCGTTCTGGCATCGGCGTGCCTTCGACGACGGAAGAGGTTGCGAAAACCGGCAGCTCACCGACTCGCTGAAAGCGCAGCTGTGGCCTGATTGCCCTCGCATCGGCCGGCCGGGCGGCGAGGAAGATCAGGTCGATGTCCGTGCGCGGTTGGGGCTCGAATCCGAGGTCCTGGCCGACGATCCGCCGGAGGTCACCGGCGCGTTGCTCCGATCGATCAAGATTCAAGAAAACTTCCAGCAGGGCACTGTGATCGGGTTGGACCGCCGAGTAGTCGGCCCGATCCATGATTCGGCCGCCGCCCAGTTCAAAGGTGGACTGAAAAGCATCGGCGACTCGCCGCCCCCAATCGCTCGACTGGGCCAGAATCAGGGCACGTCGATGGCCGAGCACCAGGGCCTGGACAGCGGCCAGTTCTGCCTCCTCTTCCGGAATCAGTCCGACCGCGTGGATATCACCTGACATGGCTCTCAAGCGCTGCGGGTCGCTGGGGTGGTTAAGCAGTAGGATGGGCAGGCCGGCATCGGGAAGAGCAACCAGGCTGTCGACCTGATCGCGCTCGAGTGGTCCGATCAGATAATCAACGCCAATCTCTCTGGCCTCGAACCACAGGCTGAGAATCGCGTCGTCTTCTGCATCGACTTCGCGAAAAATCAGCTCCGGTCGGTCCTCGGGTCGGAGGGCCAGCCAGGCACTCATCATCCCGTTGCGAAGGGCCTGGCTTGCAGACTGCATCCGAGACCGGCCGGGCAGAGCCACCATGATCGTGCCTGCCATCGACCGGGTTTGACGCCAGGCGGCCAGCCAGGCCGAAGCCGCCTCGGCAGGATATCCAACCGTGGGATGGCGACGCTGCCACGCGCGTAGCGCCTCCTCGAGGCGCGGCGGGTCTAGCAGAACCTCGCGCGCGCTCACCACAAGATCCAGCCAGGGGGCCAGCTCCGGTCGATGCTGATTCTGAACCAGCAGCGTCTGCAGGTTTGCCAATGGATGATCGATGAGGAGGGCCATGGCCAGATCAGGCGTGAAGTTGCCCGCGTAGATCGCCGACTCCAACACTTCGAATGCTTCGCGCGCCGGATTGGATTCGGCGCGCTCTATCAGGTCGTCCAGAAACTGAAAACGCTCGAGATGGCCGGCTGGAAGATCTTCGGCAGCCTGGGCCAGACGCAAGCGGGCCTCGACGAGGTCACCGTCCATGAAAGCCATTTCAGCCCAAGCCAGTTCGAAGCGTGATCGGGCCGAACCAGTCAACTGGCCGGCGTCGAGAGAAATAAACAGCGCCCGGGCCGTCTCGGCCTCACCGGCCCTCAGCCAGGCCTCGACAGCGCGCAGGCGCAGCGCCGTGGCGCGTCGTGGCGACTCGGAATCGAGGGCCTCGGCCAGTTTGATCCAGGCGGTTGCGGCGTCGGCGTGCGCACCGGATCTCTCCAGGCGCTCGGCCTGCTCGGGATCAAGATCGAGGCGTTCGGCATCGCGCGTGACAGGCGACGACGGCGCGCAGGCACTGATCAGAGTTGCCGTAATCAGCACGGCCAGAATGCGGGTCATCGGTATCGCTGCCATAAGCACGGATGATAAACGATGACCCGCGTACAATCTCGGCGTTATGAATACTGAATTCCGAGTTGAGCCCGCTCCCGATCCATCCTGCCGTCCTGAGCCCGGAGTGCTGTACGTGGTGGCCACGCCGATCGGCCACCGCGCCGATCTGTCCTCACGCGCACTCAGCATCCTGACCCAGGTTGATCTGATTGCTGCTGAAGACACTCGCGTGACCCAACGATTGCTGCCTGTCAATGGAATCAAGGGCCGACTGATCAGCCTCAATGAGCACAACGAGATGGATCGGGTTGCCTCGCTGCTCCATTCGCTGTCCGAGAGACAGACAGTGGCCCTGGTCAGTGATGCAGGCACACCGCTGATCTCGGACCCGGGCTTCCGTCTGGTTGACGCGGCGCACGCCGAGGGGATCAGGGTGTCGATCGTGCCCGGCCCCTGTGCGGCCGTGGCTGCGCTATCGGCTTCCGGTCTGCCGACGGACCGATTCTGGTTCGAGGGTTTTCTCCCGGCACGATCCGCTGCACGCAAGAAGCGACTGGCCGGCTTGGCGGGGCTGGCTGCGACGCTGATCTTCTACGTGCCCGCACGGGATCTGGGTGAGGTCGTGGGCGAGATGGCTGAGACCCTGGGACCCGAACGGCTGGCCTGCCTGAATCGCGAATTGACCAAACGTCATGAGACTATTCAACGCGCCCCTCTGGAGCAACTCGAGGGCTTCATCAGAGCCAATTCGGATCAGCAGCGCGGCGAAGCGGTGGTGGTGGTTGCCGGCACCGACGCGCCGGACAAGCCTGTCAGTATCGACTCGCTGGTCCGGGAACTGGCAGAGTCGCTTCCTCCGTCCAAAGCGGCTGCCATGCTCGCTCGTCTGAGCGGAATCAAGCGCCAAGAGGCCTGGACCCGCATCGAAGCGGCGCGCGGTCGCTCCAGCGGTGCGGCGAGCAATGTTGGAGACGAGCGTTGATACTGGTGGTGCTGCTGCTTGCTGCGGCCCTGATTTTTGGGCCCCAATGGTGGGTCAAACGGGTCATGCGTCGCTATGCCGAACCGAAGGATCGCTATCCAGGAACCGGCGGTGAGCTGGCTCGGCACTTGCTCGACAAGCTCGGACTTGATGAGGTTCGCGTCGAGCGAACTGAGGACATGGGTGACCATTACGATCCGCGTGATCGCGTTGTCCGGCTCAGCCCTGACAACTTCGACCAGCGATCCTTGACGGCGATTACAGTGTCTGCTCACGAGGTCGGGCATGCCATTCAGCACGCCGATGCCTACGAACCACTGATCTGGCGCACGCGGCTGGTGGAGATGATGACCCGCTGGCAGCGCATCGGGGTGATTCTGATCGGATTGGTCCCGGTGGTCCTGTTGCTGTTGCGTCTGCCTGCGGCCGGACTGGGTCTGGCGCTAATCGGGCTGGCAACCCTGGCTTCGGGCATTCTGATTCATTTCGTCACCTTGCCGACCGAATTCAACGCCAGCTTCAAACGCGCCCTGCCGATCCTGGTCAAGGGCGGGTACTTGAAGCGGGAAGACCGCTGGCCGGCGCGTCGTATTCTGACTGCCGCCGCGCTGACCTACGTCTCTGCTTCATTGATGGGTCTGGTCAACTTCTGGTGGTGGCTGCGTATTCTGCGCCCGGGTTGACGCACATCACATTGGTAGTGCTTGCTGGCCTACGCAGGCAAGATTAGACTGAGACGTTGATGTTTCAGTCGATTTAACTGTGCCGTCGTTAAGGAGGCCTGATCTTGTCATTCAATACTGAAGCCATTCAAGGCAGCTACGGCCGCTGCCTGCGCAGCAAGGGATTCATTCCTCGTTTTTACGAGCTGCTCCAGAGCCGTGACTATCGAATCTCGAACCTGTTTTCGGAAACCGATTGGACGAAACAGAACAAGGCGTTGAGAAGAGGAATCAGCATCGCGCTGACCTTCGCCGGTGGCTCGAACATCGTCCAGGGTTCGATGGATCAGATGGCCGATGTCCACAGTCGATCCGGACGGGCGCCGGTCGATCCGGTGCTCTACAAGCACTGGCGGGAAAGTCTGCTTCAGGCCGTTGAAGAAAACGATCCCCGCGCGACGCCAGAGCTGATGGCGGAGTGGGGGAAAGCGCTGAAGGTCACCACCGACTATTTCACGCAGCGATTCTGATAGGCGCTTGACCCAAATTTTGCGCGCGGATTCGGCCATCTTGCCCGAATCGCGCCGACTTTCGTGCCCAAGGCGGGCATAATGACCTCTGAGAGTCGGCTAGACAGTCGCTGCGCGAGCGATCGCGTGGAGGAAAGTCCGGGCTTCACAGGGCAGGGTGCCAGGTAACGCCTGGGAGGTCTTTTCGTGAGAGAG
>JGI12210J13797_10747976_pt1 | contig 44445 bp, 48 predicted proteins | sample ElkSlonscriptome_3_FD_13797 | JGI IMG/M metagenome (IMG submission 13797) | reverse complement strand
GGATACACATACTTCATCTCAGCAGGTAAAAATTCCTCACGGATATGGATAAATTTCCTGTTAGCACCCATGCTTGTTGATAACAAATATGGGTTATAAAAAGCACCGTATATATTTTTCGAAGGGACAATGCAGCCGTATCGCTTCATCCGCCTGACCGTCATTGAAGACGTTGATGACCTTAAAACGATTCTTCAACTCGCCTAAAGTTGTTAGGACGGCAGGTCATCATGACAGATGCGACCCGAGGATGGCTGAAAGTTGTTCAGGAAAAATTGCCTAATGTCATCCTCCTCTCACTTAGCAGTTCACAAGCGATTTAATATCGCTATAAGAGCGAACACACCACGCGAAATATTCCCGTGGTGTGTTTGATATCGCGCGATCGCCTAACGAATCAATTGCAGGTTCGAGCCGTAGGAGCTGTTTCTACGGTCGCCAAACCATTTGATCCAAGCACCCTAATCGAGACCATCTCAGGCATCGTTGAACCAGCATCTTGCAATTAGCTTTGTTTACAGAAAAGGGCTTCTTCATAACATCCTCATACTCTCTCGATAACGTCATAGTTGAAGGGAGTTTTCAACAGGACTCAGTTGGAAATCAATTGCTGTTTCCTTTAATAATGAGCTGCCCTGATATCAAAGAAGTTCGAATCATCTGAATGACTCTGAGGAAATAAAACATGTCTACTCAGGAAAAAGCTCGTCAGTACGTCACCGAAACAAGGCAACAGCAACAACACCTTGAGCAATCGATGCTAGAGCGAAGCGAAGCAGAAGCTGCTGAAATTAATGATGCTGAAATCCAAGAAGAAACTCGTGAGTTAGTAGCAAAGCAGCGTCAAAAACAGCAACATAGAACACTTTCTATGAAACACCGCTTGGCAGAGGAAGTGGAATGAGAAAAAGTGCTGGATAGTTCTAGTGCTGAAATTAGTCGGATGTCTATCTCCTCCCATCTGGGAGCAAGGGGTTTAGGAGACTTTGAGATGAAGGAAAATAAATATAAAACTAACTTTCAAATCATCACTGAGGCTTATTTAAAGCAGCCTATTTTTGATCGGAAAGTATTCATTTGCTTAAATCCACTCAAGTTTAGAAAAGACTACAGGCTCAAACTGCTAGAGCGCTGCTGGCAGCTTGACTATGAGACAGAAACGTATCGCTTACGATTGGAAAACTGCTGGCAAAAAGCTGGTTTTGAATCTGCCACTGCTACGGTTCTACAATCTCAGCGTTGTCGTCGATAAACGTAAAACAAAGTTGGGAGTTTCACCATGCCTGCGACGAAAAGAAATTTATCTACAAAAGTCAGAGAAATGATACGAGCTTTTTTGGAGCTGTTTGAAGACATCTTAAAGGTTGCAAGTCGTCTATTTAGTCCGAATGATGATGATTATCCGGAAACAGGTGTTCAACCATTTTTGGGCGATATTCCTGATCACCAGCATCGGCATTCGTCATGGTAGCGGGAACGGTCACTGCCGTGCGAGGCAGTGTAGTTGATCTGCATTTTCCAGAGGTGCTGCCTACCTTGCATACCCAAGTAAATGTGGGGGAAAGTGCCACTATTGAGGTGGTGAACTATCTCAGTGCCCACGATGTGAGAGGTATCGCCCTCACCTCTACCGATGGGATTGCGAGGGGTATGACGGTAGAAGATACGCATTTGCCTCTCCAAGTACCAGTTGGTGACGGTTTGCTAGGGAGAGTCTTCAATGTGTTTGGGGAACCGATTGATGGACTGGGAGCTGTGACAGGCTCTTGGCGATCGCTCCATGGCTTTCCCCTACCGCTAAATCGGCGCGTGACTCAAACCAAAATTTTAGCTACCGGCATCAAGGCGATTGATGTCTTAGCTCCCATTGAGCGCGGCGGCAAAGCGGGTCTCTTTGGCGGTGCGGGGGTCGGCAAAACAGTTTTGATTACTGAGATGATTCACAACGTGGTGAAGCAATACCAGGGGGTGAGCATCTTTTGTGGTGTGGGTGAGCGATCGCGCGAAGGTGAAGAACTGTATCGCGAGATGCAGGCAGCAGGCGTGCTAGACAAAACTGTGATGGTATTTGGTCAGATGAACGAACCACCGGGGGCACGCTTCCGGGTCGGCCACGCGGCTTTGACTATGGCTGAATACTTCCGCGACGAGGCTCACCAAGATGTTCTGCTGATGATCGATAACGTGTTTCGATTCATCCAGGCGGGTTCGGAAGTATCTGGACTCATGGGGCAGCTGCCTTCACGCGTTGGCTATCAGCCCACTCTGGCAACAGAACTCGCCGCTCTAGAAGAGCGAATTTGCAGTACCGATACTGGAGCCATTACTTCAGTACAAGCTGTGTATGTACCCGCTGACGATCTTACGGATCCCGCCGTGGTCCATATCTTTTCGCACCTGTCTGCCTCCATCGTGTTGTCCCGCAAACGAGCCAGTGAAGGTCTTTACCCTGCGATCGATCCGCTGCAGTCCGGTTCCAAAATCCTTACCCCCACAGTGGTGGGTAAACGCCATTACCAGATTGCCCAGGCTGTGCGCAAAACCCTGGCCGACTACGAAGATCTCAAAGACATTATGGCCATGCTAGGCATCGAAGAATTAGCCCAAACCGAACGACAAACCGTTTACCGTGCCCGCCGCCTCGAACGCTTCCTCACCCAACCCTTTTACACCACAGAACGTTTCAGCGGTATTTCAGGTCAATTTGTAGCACTGGAGGAGGCTCTAGATGGGTGCGATCGCATCCTCAACGACGAATTTGCCGATATCCCAGAGAAAACGCTCTACATGATTGGAAAAGCTCCAGAGGGAACAAAGAGAATGAATTAGAGAACGGGGAAGAGATTGCAGAATGTGAAATGCAAAAACGTAGCCCTGAATCCAAAATTACCCACTTCCCTATCATTTTTACTCCCTTACCCATGCACCTCAAACTTCTCCTCTCTAACCATGTTCTGATCGACCAACCCGCGACAAAAGTCATCGCTGAGGCGGAAAACGGGGCGTTTTGCCTGCTACCGCATCACATTGATTTTCTTGCAGCGTTGGTTCCGGGTATTTTGACGTTCTTGACACCAGAAGCAGAAGAAATTTTCGTCGCGGTAGACGGGGGCATTTTGGTGAAATGTGGATCAGAGGTCTTAGTTTCGACCCGCAATGCTTTTCGAGGCAGTCAACTGAATGAGTTGAAGCAGGAAGTTATCCAGCAGTTTCGCACCCTGAATGAGCAGGAGCGTCGGGCTCGCACCGCGATCGCTCGGATGGAAGCAAGTTTAGCCCGTCAGTTCACGGCGCTTACAATGGAGGGCCGATAAATGTCTAAGCCCAGCTCGACAAACTCCTCTGACCACCACTCGTTTGTGGACAACATTGGTGGCAAAGCTCGCCGCAAACTTAAAGCCCGCCAAACCCGGAAACAAGTGTGGTTTGCGGTGGGGATGTTTGGCATGGTGGGCTGGGCCGTGACGTTGCCAACGCTGATGGGCGTCGCCCTGGGAGTTTGGATTGATCGGCAGGTGGATAGCCCCTATTCCTGGACCCTGATGCTACTCGCTGTTGGGGTTGGACTAGGGTGTTGGAATGCCTGGTATTGGGTAACCAAGGAGAGTCAACATGATTGAGTCTGAATCAATGCTGTTGATATTGACTCTGCTTGTTGGTATCACCATTGTGATCGCGATGGTGTTGAAAGGACTGGCGGCGCAAATCGGCATGCCCACAATCGCAGCCTACCTGCTGTTGGGGCTAGGGATGCAGATGATAGATGTGGGGGGCTATTTTCAGACTGAGGGCGTGCAGGCTGTGTTTAGTTTCCTGGCTGAATTTGGCCTGATCTCGCTACTGTTTCGTGTCGGTTTAGAAAGCAATCTGGCGGGTCTGCGCCGTCAGTTACCGAGAGCCAGCCTGATTCTTGTGGGTGACTTGCTGTGTAGCGGTCTGCTGGGGTTTGGTGTTGCCTTTTATGGCTTGCAGTGGCCGCTCATAACCAGTTTATTTGTCGGTGCAGCTCTAACTGCGACCAGCGTCGGTATCTCAATCAGTGTCTGGCAAGAGGTCAAAGCGCTCCGGTCGCGAACGGGTGAGCTGTTGCTAGACATTGCTGAGATGGATGATATTGCGGCGATCGCCCTAATGTCTTTACTGTTAGCCTTGCTGCCCCTGTTTCAAGGCACAACGACAGCGGCAGTGGGACCGATTGCCGTTCACACCCTCGTCCTATTTGGTCTGAGGATGAGTCTGTTTGCCGCAGCCTGCCTGCTATTCAGTTTTTACCTTGAGCGGCCACTAACCCAATTTTTTGAAACCATCGAACCATCTCCTGACCCGATGGTTACCGTCGCCGGTATTGGTTTTATTACGGCGGCTTTAGCAGGATTTCTAGGATTTTCAGTGGCGATCGGAGCTTTCTTTGCTGGACTTGCCTTTAGCCGCGACCCCGAAGCTGTGACTTTCGATGCGTCTTTTGGCATCTTATCCGAATTTTTCGTGCCTTTCTTTTTTATCCATATTGGCCTGAGCTTGTCGTTAGAAGCACTGCCCAGCGCTGTTGCCTTAGGGCTAGGACTGACTATCGTGGCGGTAATCGGCAAACTGGTCGGGATCTGGTTGCCAACACGGTTAACCACAGGAGTAGCTAGTGCAACACTTATCAGCATTAGCATGCTGCCTCGAGCCGAAATCACGATGGTGATTTTACAGAAAGCCCAAGCACTGGGCAACGACGTGATGCCGCCTAGAGTTTTTGGCGGCATGGTCATGATGTCGTTGCTTACCTGTGTGGTAACGCCGCTCTGCTTGCGTCCGCTGCTTCAGCGCTGGAAAGTGCAAGGAAGGTTTGTCTAATGGTTGCTTATTCACAGTGGTTTATATTTCTGTTTGTTTCAGGTCTGTGTCTAGGGAGTGCCTACTTTTTAGGACTGTGGCTGACCTTGCAAAGGCTACCGCGATCGCGTCACCCGTTTCTGTTGATGACGCTGAGCCTGTTGATTCGGTTAACGGTGTTGCTGGGGATGGGGATCTGGCTGTGGCGATCGGCTCCTCTTCCTCCATTGGTGATGATATTGCTGCTCAGCGCTGGGGGGTGGCTTAGCCGAATGATATTGATAGCTCGATTGTCAACAGCCGTCAAACCGGCATCCGTTCATTTTGCTGTTCGTAGGTGAGGGGCGATCGCCAATGAATCTCACACCAGATCAAATCTTGATTCCCCTGGGGCCGATAACGCTCAACGCGACTCTCCTTTACACCTGGTTTGTAATCGGGCTGTTGACTTTGACTGCTTGGTGGATAACGCGCCAACTGTCTGCTTCAACGCAGATTTCGCCAGGACAAAACCTGCTGGAAGTTCTCGTGCTGAGTATTGAGAAGCAAATTCGCGATATCAGTGGGCAAGAACCTAAACCTTATTTACCTTTTGTCGGCACCTTATTTATTTTTATCGCCACCTCAAATTTACTCAGCATTTTGCCGGGATACCAGCCGCCGACAGGGTCTCTATCGACGACAGCCGCACTCGCCATTTGCGTATTTGTGGCAGTGCCCCTATTTGGCATTCGTCAACGGGGCTGGCGCTCTTACCTCAAGCAATATATTGAGCCGACACCGATTATGCTGCCGTTTAACCTGATCAGCGATGTGTCACGGATCATTTCCCTGGCCGTGCGGCTATTTGGCAACGTTATGAGCGGCACCATGATTGTGGCAATTCTACTCTCGATTGCCCCCTTACTCTTTCCAGTAGTGATGCAGATGATGGGCTTACTGACAGGGCTGATTCAAGCCTACATTTTTGCCGTGCTGGCGATGGTTTTCATTGCGGCGGCTACTGAGACACAGACTGCGGAAGTGTCGGACAGGGAATAGGAAGGAAGGGAGGGAATAGGGAACAGGGAACAGGGAGTCAGATAACAAAAACGGAGGTTTCTCATGGATAATGTAGCGCTGGTTGGCGTGGTCTCGATCGCGATTGCAGGGTTAACCATTGCCATTGGCTCGATTGCCCCCGCATTAGGGGAAGGTCGAGCATTATCGCAGGCACTCATGGCACTCGCTCAGCAACCAGATGAGGCCAATACGATTACCCGCACTTTGTTTGTGGGGATGGCATTGGTGGAATCGACGGCGATTTATTGCTTTGTCATCACCCTGATTTTAATTTTTGCCAATCCGTTTTGGGCCTATGTGATTGCCCAAGCAGGAGGGTAGTTGAATGCTGATTGATCCGTTCACTACCCTGGCTCAGATCGTTAACTTTCTGATTTTGGTGCTGCTGCTGAAGCGTTTTCTATATGGGCCTATTACCCGAGCCATGACTCAACGCGAGCAGACGATCGCGAATCGACTGGAACAGGCAGCTCAGCAGGAAACAGCAGCCCAGCAAGAAAGCGAGCGCTGGCGGCAGATGCAGCAGGATTTTGCGATGCATCGTGACCAACGGATGGCTCAGATGCGATCGCAGCTCAAAGAACAGCGCTTAACACTGCTACAGCAAGCCAAAACCGAGGTGGATGATGCCAAAATTCGCTGGTATCAAGCCTTGGAGCAAGAAAAATCCGGAGTGCTCAGAGCATTTCGCCAGCGAGTTACCTATCAACTAACTCAGACCGTACGCCAAGTGCTCACAGATCTCGCAGATGCTGACTTAGAGCAGCAGGTGGTGACAACTTTCTTAAAGCGTCTGCGCCAATTATCAGAAGCCGAGCAGCAGGTACTCAACGATGCCCTCATCCAGGCTGATGGTAGCCCGGTGGTCATTCGCAGCAGCTTACCCCTCGCGGTGTCCACCCAGCAGGCGTTGTCAGAAGCATTGCAAGCAGCCACAGACCACCAAATCCTTACCCCTCACTTTGAATGCGATCCGGCTCTTGGTTGCGGTATTGAGCTTCGCGCCTCTGGCTACAAACTAAATTGGAACCTGACCGCTTACCTCGATAACCTAGAGCACACGCTCGCTACCACCCTTGACCAAACGACCCATGCTCAGCCCGCCGCTCTCCCCCTGTCATGACATCCAATATGCTCACGCCTCTACTCACCGACACCCTCGATCACTTCGCCGCAGCGGTGAATCGCAGCGCCCCAACGCTCACTTGTCAGGAAGTTGGTACAGTCACCTTCGTTGGCAATGGGATTGCGCGGGCAACGGGACTACCTAACGTGCGATCGCAGGAGCAAGTCCGCTTTGCCGACGGTTCCTCTGGATTAGCATTCAACTTGGATGTGGATGAAGTCGGTCTAGTTTTGCTGGACAGTCATGCCGAGCTAAAAGCAGATGGCGAAGTCCAACGCACGGGGCGAGTGCTAGATGTGCCTGTCGGAGAGGATCTGCTCGGGCGGGTGATTGATGCTACTGGGCATGTCCTAGACGGGGGTGAGCCACTACGGGTGTTGGAACGGCGATCGATAGAACGTCCATCTCCCGCGATTATGGATCGGCTACCAGTGACAGTTCCCTTGCAAACAGGCATTAAGGTGATCGATGCGCTGGTGCCGATTGGTCGTGGACAACGACAATTAATTCTCGGCGATCGCCAGACGGGCAAAACGGCGATCGCCTTCGACACCATCCTCAACCAAAAAGACAAGGATGTGATTTGTATCTACTGCGCGATCGGTCAGCGCAGCGACGCAGTGGCAAAACTCATTGCCGATTTGCGTCGTCAAAAAGCGATGGCCTATTGCGTGGTTGTGGTTGCTAGCGGCGAAGATACCCCCGGCTTGCAGTACATTACCCCCTACGCAGCGACCACCGTGGCCGAATATTTCATGGTGCAAGGTCGTGATGTGCTCATTGTTTACGATGACCTAATTCACCACGCCCGCGCCTACCGAGAGCTGTCGTTGCTGCTACGTCGTCCCCCCGGTCGTGAAGCTTTTCCTGGCGATATTTTCTACATCCATGCCCGGTTGCTAGAGCGCGCCACTTGCCTGCGCCCCGAACTTGGTGGCGGCTCTCTCACCGCCGTACCCATTGTGGAGACTGAAGCCGGTAATCTTTCGGCCTACATTCCCACTAACCTGGTATCGATTACCGACGGACAAATCTACCTCACGCCGACTCTCTTTCAAAAAGGCATTCTGCCTGCGGTGGATGTAGGACGTTCTGTTTCCCGTGTTGGTGGCAACGCCCAGTTCCCTGCTTATCGAGCTGTTTCGGGTGACTTGCGGCTAGCCTACTCCCAATTCCAAGAGCTTGAATCCTTTGCCCGCTTTAGCACTCGCCTAGATGAATCCACCCAGCAAAGACTGACTCGCGGTCGCCGCATTCGGGCCATCCTCAGCCAAGCTCAATATCATCCCTTCACCGTTAGCCAGCAAATTGCTCTCCTCCTCGCTGCCAACGAAGGTCTGCTAGATGAGCTTCCTGTCGAGGCGATTTCCTCATTCGAATCTGCTCTCGCCCAAGCCGTCGAAACCCAACTCCCCGACATCTGCCAGCGCATTCTGCTTGGGGAGAAATTATCGGAGGGCGATCGCAAAGCGTTGTTGGACTTGGCAGCGATCGTTTTAACGAAAGAGAATCGTGAATAGTGAACAGAACCCTTCCCCATCTCCTCATACGTCATGCCTACTCCCCAAATCCTCCAGCGCAAAATCAGAACCGCCGAAGAGCTCCAATCCATCGTTAAGACGATGAAGGCATTGGCAGCGGTCAGCATTCGTCAGTACGAAAGTGCGGTGGCATCGCTGGCAGAACACAAGCGCATTTTAGAGATGGGAATTCAGGTTTTAATGATCCACAATCCTGAGATTTTGGCTACGCAGCGTCCGAGCCGTCCTCGGCGATTGGGCATCGTAGTGTTTGGCACTGATCAGGGGATGTGCGGTCGGTTTAACCAGCAACTCGTAGAGTTTGCCGGAGTGCGGCTAGAGAAGCTACGCAGAGACAGCACCTCTCACGGAGTTGCGGCCGCAACTCCAATACTATTGGCTGTGGGTTCTCGTATTGCTGATGGACTGCTTGCGATCGGTCAACCTGTGGAGCATTGTCTGTCTGTCCCTGGGTCTGTCGGTGGCATCACGCCGCTGGTGCAGCGCATCGTGCTGCAATTAGAAACCTGGCGACATGCTGGCCGAGTTGACCACATTTTGGTATTTCACAACCGCCCGGCGGGTCGAGCTGTCTCGGTTTCAACGCTGCTGCCGCTGTTCCCGCTGAGCTATCTCTACTTGCACAAGTTGCAACAACAGCCCTGGCCTTCTCGCTGCCGTCCCCACATTACGATGGAACAAGAGCGCCTATTTTCAGCCCTGTTTCAGCAGCATTTTTTTCTGGGTCTTTACCGTGCCTGTGCCGAGTCTCTTGCCAGTGAAAATGCGAGTCGTTTGGCCTCAATGCGAATTGCTGAGAAAAATATTGAAGAACGTCTGTTTGATCTCAAGGCTGTTTTCCAACAGCAGCGCCAGCAAACAATTACCGAAGAGCTACTCGATATTGTCTCCGGCTTTGAAGCGCTAGCCCAAAATTCTCATGTCATGTGAATACCAAATGCATCGTAGGGTCGATGCATTTGGTAAAAACTCACGACTCGCTTCTTATTTTTCTTATCTTTCTCATTGTCCCATTGCTCTCTACTCTTTGGCTTCGAGTCCTTCCTCATAAGTTCCTCAAACTGTTGATCTACAACGCTAGTGGGATCGAAGAAGACCTCCATCATCTGTTTGGGATAACGACTTATGACTCAAGCGACCTACTCTCAAGCGATCGCCGTTGAAAATGCCGCCAACTTCGTTCGTTGGTTTGATGAGATTAGTATTCACGACATTCCTCAAGTCGGGGGTAAGAATGCTTCTTTGGGGGAAATGATTCAGCAATTGGCTGACAGAGGAGTGCAGGTACCCACAGGCTTTGCAACAACGGCTCATGCCTATCGCCACTTTATTCAGCAGGCTGGTCTTGAAGAAAAACTGAGAATTCTGTTTGCCGATCTTGATGTGGATGACGTTAATGCTTTGTGCTGTTGCGGACGTCAGGCGCGATCGCTGATTTTAGGAACACCCTTTCCCAAAGAATTAAAAGCAGCCATTATTGCAGCTTATTTGCAGCTCTGCGAGCATGGTTCCGAACAGGTTATCGACGTAGCGGTACGCTCCAGCGCCACCGCTGAAGATTTACCCGATGCCAGCTTCGCGGGTCAGCAAGAAACCTATCTCAACGTTCACGGCATCAAAGGTGTTCTAGAAGCCTGCCACAAATGTTTTGCTTCTCTGTTTACCGATCGCGCAATTTCCTATCGCACCCTCAAGGGCTTCGATCACTTCACCATTGCCCTGTCGGTAGGGATACAGCGGATGGTGCGCTCCGATTTGGCCACTTCTGGCGTCATGTTTTCAATTGACACCGAAACTGGCTTTAGGAATGCGGCTCTGATCACTGCTGCTTACGGCCTGGGTGAAAATGTTGTGCAAGGAGCAGTCAACCCTGACGAATATCTAGTTTTCAAACCGACTCTGCAACAGGGCTATCGCCCCATTCTAAAGAAGCGGTTGGGCAGTAAAGAACTCAAAATGGTGTACGACATTGGTGGTAGCAAGCTGACTAAAAACGTGCCGGTTTCCGACGTTGATCGCCAGCGCTATGCTCTCAACGACGATGAAATCCTTACCCTAGCCCACTGGGCCTGCATCATCGAAGAGCACTACTCGCAAGTGCGCGGAACCGATAGCCCAATGGATATTGAATGGGCCAAAGATGGCCTGACGGGAGAATTGTTTATCGTCCAGGCACGTCCCGAAACAGTGCAGTCCCAAAAGTCAGAATCGGTACTGCAAACCTATCGCTTGCAAGCCGATGTTCAAGACCTGACACCCATTGTTACAGGGCAGGCCGTGGGCGAAATGATAGGTCAAGGTGAGTCCCGCGTCATCCAATCTGTGCAGAATATTGCTGACTTTCAACCTGGCGAAGTGCTGATTACTCAACGCACTGACCCCGATTGGGAGCCGATTATGAAGCGAGCCAGCGCCATTGTCACTGACCAAGGTGGACGCACCTGTCATGCAGCCATTATTGCTAGAGAGTTGGGCATACCTGCGATTGTGGGTTGTGGTAACGCGACTGAGGCAGTGCCAATGGGGATTCCGGTTACGGTTACCTGTGCCACTGGAGAAGTAGGCAAAGTTTACGATGGCTTGCTGCCCTTTGAAGTCGAAAAGACAGCGATCGATCGGGTGCCGCGTACCCATACGCAAATCATGATGAATGTCGGCAATCCAGAAGAGGCGTTTCGTCTCGCTGGGATTCCCTGTGATGGGGTGGGGCTGGCCCGGATGGAATTTATCATTGCCAATCACATCAAAGTGCATCCTCTAGCTCTACTCCACTTTGACAGGCTTGCTGAGGGGCGTGTCAAACGCGAGATTGCAGCGCTGACAGCCCTTTATCCCCATAAGCCCAACTACTTCGTTGTAACGCTGGCGCATGGTATCGGTACTATTGCTGCTGCTTTCTATCCCAAACCTGTGGTGATTCGTCTCTCGGATTTTAAGAGTAACGAGTACGCTAATCTGCTGGGCGGCGGGGATTTTGAGCCTACCGAAGAGAACCCTATGATCGGCTGGCGCGGAGCATCTCGCTATACCGATCCTCGCTATCGAGATGCCTTTGCTCTAGAGTGTCAAGCTCTGAAGCGTGTACGCAATGAGATGGGCTTGACCAATGTTATTCCGATGGTGCCCTTCTGCCGTACTCCTGAAGAGGGGGGGCGGGTGCTTGAGGAAATGGCAAACCACGGTTTAGTTCGTGGCGAAGACGGTTTAGACGTTTACGTCATGTGCGAAATTCCTAACAATGTGATTTTAGTTAAGGAATTTAGTAAGGTCTTTGATGGTTTCTCTATTGGGTCTAATGACCTGACGCAGCTAATATTGGGTCTTGATCGCGACTCGGCATTGGTGGCTCACCTGTTTGATGAACGTAATCCGGGTGTGATGGAAACCATTCGTACTGTGATCGGGCGGGCGAAAGAATGTCAACGCAAGATAGGCATCTGTGGTCAGGCTCCTAGCGACTACCCCGAATTTGCTCAGTTTCTAGTCGAGCAAGGTATCGATTCCATTAGCCTCAACCCTGATTCGGTGCTCAAGACTACTCTCGCAGTGGCGGCGATGGAGCAAAGGCTTGATGACGTTTTAGGAGGTTCTCATGATTAGCCGCATTTTAGTTGCGATCGACCAATCCGCTACTAGCCACCGAGCATTTGAAACTACTTTGGGTATGGCTAAAACTTTCGGAGCTGAACTCATCTTAGTTCATGCTCTGGATGTATCTGACCGGGTGAGTCCCCAGCGACCTGAGATAATGGTCAATAGCTACTCGATGGAGCTTGATCGCCTCTTGCGCGAAAACTACGAGCGCGAGTGGACTGAGTTTGTTGAGCATTACGAATCATTACTCAAGCAGCAGCAGGAAGAGGCGATCGCCATCAATGTTTCGGCCAGGTACCTACAGCCCTATGGGCGACCTGGTCCCGCTATCTGCCAAGCTGCCGAAGAAGTTTGCGCTGACTTGATCGTGGGTGGCGGCCACGGTGTCCAAGGCTTGAGCGAGATAATTTTGGGCAGCGTCATCAACTCCATCCTGCATCACGCCCCTTGTTCGGTGATGGTGAGCAAAGCACGGGCAGCGACTGAAGAACCGGTTGAAACCGATAGCCTCGCTATGGTCGCAAAGTAATGGTTCATCCTGCGACCGTAACTGAGACGGGTAGCCGCACTGTCACCAACAAGCGGCAATTGCTGCTAGAAGCCGCACTGAAGCGCCACCAGTATCGTCCTGACGCTTTGATCGAAGTGCTGCATACGGCTCAGGAACTATTTGGGTATTTGGCACCTGACTTACTTTTGCACATTGCTCGCAGCTTGAGACTGCCGCCTAGCCATGTTTACGGTGTAGCTACCTTCTATCACTTTTTCTCGCTGGAACCGAAGGGCGCTCACACCTGCACCGTTTGTATGGGAACCGCTTGCTATGTCAAAGGTGCATCTCAACTGCTCAGCACACTGGAGCACGAGACCAGCATCAAAGCGGGAGAAACCGCTCCCGATGGCCAACTTTCTTTGATGACTGCACGCTGCTTGGGGGCCTGCGGCATTGCCCCTGTCGTGGTGTTCGATGACCAACTCGAAGGCCACCAGACCTCTGATATCGTGTGCGATCGCCTCCATACCTGCCTGTCGGCCAATCAGCCATGACTGTAGAAGATCTTCACCAACTTGCCATGACAGCTCGAAAAGCCTGTCGCCTCCGCTGCTGTACTGTTGGTGGGTGTCTTTCTGCCAACAGTCTCGTGGTCAAACAACGGCTCGAAGCCGCTGTGACCAACGCCGGATTGAGCGATCGCATCGCTGTCTCCGGCGTCGGCTGCATGGGTCTTTGTAGCCAAGGTCCCCTTGTCCAGATTGATCCTTCCGGCGACCTATTTGCTAAGGTGACCCCCGATCAAGCGGATCAGATTGTCGCTGAGATAGAAGGAGTAAAGAACAGGGAAAAGGGAACAGGAAAACCTCAAAACTTCTCCCCTTCCCCCTCGCCCCTCTCTCCAGCTCTTCCCTTCTTCACCCGTCAATACCGCATTGTCTTAGAAAACAGTGGCCTGATTGATCCAGAGCAAATTGAAGATTACATCGCGGTGAAGGGCTATGAGGCGCTACATCAGAGTCTGCGAGAAATGCAGCCGGAAGTGGTGGTAGACACAATTACTCGCAGTGGTCTACGGGGACGAGGGGGTGCGGGCTATCCGACGGGATTAAAATGGGCGACTGTCGCTAAAATGCCGCTGGGTCAAAAGTATGTGGTGTGCAATGCCGATGAGGGTGATCCAGGAGCCTACATGGATCGCAGCGTATTGGAGAGTGATCCTCATCGAGTGTTAGAAGGGATGGCGATCGCGGCTTATGCGATCGGAGCTAACCAAGGTTTTATCTATGTGCGGGGTGAATACCCGCTAGCCATCAGTCATCTGCAAACAGCAATTCGTCAGGCAAAACGTCATGGTCTATTAGGCAGTCAGATTTTTGACTCGCCTTTCAACTTTCGGGTTGATCTCCGTATTGGGGCCGGAGCGTTTGTCTGTGGTGAGGAAACAGCGTTGATGGCGTCGATTGAAGGTAAACGGGGAATTCCTCGCCCTCGCCCCCCTTACCCTGCTGAGTCTGGCTTGTGGGGCTGTCCGACGCTGATTAATAATGTGGAAACCTTTGCCAATATTGCTCCTATTATGCGAAATGGCGCTGATTGGTTTGCGGCGATCGGCACCGAGCACAGCAAAGGTACCAAGGTGTTCTCGCTGACAGGTAAAGTGAAAAATGCGGGGCTTATCGAAGTGCCGATGGGCATTTCATTGCGGGAAATTGTCGCAGACATGGGTGAGGGCACCCCGGATGGCAAACAGATAAAGGCGGTACAAACGGGCGGCCCCTCTGGCGGCTGCGTTCCAGCAGCGGCGTTTGATACTCCCGTAGATTACGAATCCCTCAAAGATCTCGGCTCGACGATGGGCTCAGGCGGCATGATTGTCATGGATGAAGACACCCGCATGGTTGATGTGGCTCAGTTCTTTATGGAGTTTTGCATGGATGAGTCTTGTGGCAAGTGTATTCCCTGCCGAGCCGGTACGGTTCAGCTCTATCAGCTCCTGACTAAGTTTAAAACCAACCAGGCTACCTCTGCCGATCTGGAGCAGCTTGAAATGCTATGCGATGTGGTCAAGCACACAAGTCTCTGTGGTTTAGGCCAGACCGCTCCCAACCCGGTCTTGAGTACGCTGCGCTATTTTCGCAGTGAATACTTAGCGGCGATCGCGCTATCTACACCAAGTCCAGCTCGAAAATAGTAGTTTGCCTTTAGGCAAAACTCTACTTCTGGGCTTGGATAAGGTTTGGGTTGACATCCTCATAGTTTCTTCAACTTGTTGTCCTAGTGTGATAGCAGATGTATTTGAACAGCGCACATTGAGCGCTAAGCGCTAGGCATCAGTATCATTTGAGATTGCTATATGGTCGCGATCGCAACCTCGACGTTTTACACCAGTTCCTTTTCATAAAATGGCCGTTAAAACCCTCACCATCAATGGTCAATTAATCAGTGCTCGGGCGGACGAAACATTGCTCGAAGCAGCCGCTAGCAACGGGATTTCGATCCCGACGCTGTGTTACTTAGAGGGCATGTCGGCGGTAGGAGCCTGTCGGCTTTGTTTGGTAGAAGTAGAGGGGAGCCACAAGCTCCTACCAGCCTGCATCACCACGGTTGCAGAAGGCATGGTGTTACAGACGCAAACGGAACGTTTACATAGCTATCGCCGCATGATTGTGGAACTGCTGTTGGCAGAAGGCAACCACGTTTGCGCCGTCTGCGTCTCAAACGGCAACTGTGAACTGCAAGATTTGGCGGTGCAAATGGGCGTTGATCATATAGGGCTGACTTATCAGTTTCCCGATCGCTCGGTGGATATTTCCCATGATCGCTTTGGCCTTGACCATAACCGCTGTGTGCTCTGTACTCGCTGCGTCCGGGCATGTGATGAATTAGAAGGGGCTCACACCTGGGATATGGCTGGTCGGGGACGTAACTCCCACATCATTAGCGACCTCAATCAGCCTTGGGGCACAGCACCGAGCTGCACGTCTTGTGGCAAGTGCGTCAATGCTTGTCCAACCGGAGCCCTATTCCATCGCGGCTCAACAGTAGGGGAAATGCAGCACGATCGCGAACAACTCAGCTTTATTGCCACGGCGCGGCAGCAACATCAGTGGTTACGAAAATCTCAGGAGGCTCCATGACGCGCATCAAGCTTGCAACCGTTTGGCTGGGGGGCTGTTCGGGTTGCCACATGTCGTTTCTCGATTTGGACGAGTGGCTATTTGAGCTAGCCAGTCAGGTAGACCTGGTTTACAGTCCCTTAGCTGATATCAAAATTTATCCGTCAGGTGTCGATGTCGCTTTGGTGGAAGGGGCGATCGCCAATCAAGAACATCTGGACATGATTCGTGAGGTGCGCGATCGCAGCCAGTTTCTCGTTTCCTTTGGCGACTGTGCGGTCACGGGCAACGTCACCGCCATTCGCAATATTTCTGACACTGCCGAGTCTGTGCTCACCCGCGCCTACATCGCCGCCGCCGACACCCATGCTCAACTGCCCCACGCCGTTGTCCCGCCCCTGTTGGAAACCGTCATTCCCGTGCATCAGGTCGTACCTGTGGACTGCTATCTTCCTGGCTGCCCTCCTGACGCCGATCGTATCCGCGCTGTACTGGAGCCGCTGATGAGGGGCGATCGGCCTACCTTGTCGGGTTCTGAATACATCCGTTTTGGCTAATCTCTATGGGAGGAACGATGAGCCGCAAGACCCAATTTGGCACCATTATTTGGCATGACCTCCTGACCCATACTGCTGCTCAAGTCAAGGACTTCTATGCCGAGCTGCTGGGCTGGGACTATCAGATCGAGCACGCTACTGACTGCGCTTGGACATCTGGTGAAGCAGACTATCTGTTGATCATGGCGCAGGAAGAAGCCCACGGAGGTATTGTTAGCGTTGCGCAAGCCCAACCTGCTTACTGGCTAGGCTACGTCTGCGTCGAGCAGGTTGATACGGTTATGCAAAAAGCTATACATCTGGGTGCTAGTATTCATCGCGAGCCTTTCGACGTGCCGGGAGTGGGACGCAACGCCGTTATCCGAGATCCGCTAGGTGCCCTCATTGGTCTGACCACGCCGACTCATCTCTACCCACCCCCCAAAGGAACGTTTTTGATGGATGTGCTTGTCACCTTAGACATCGATTTTGCCAAGCAATTCTATACCAAGCTGTTTGGCTGGCAGGCTAAGGATATTGAGTCTGACAGACGGGGACAATACAGCTTATTCAAAACGGCTGATGCGACTCGTCCGGTGGGAACTGTCCTGCGATCGCCTGCCCATTTCAGCCCTGCCGTTTGGGTGCCAATGATGGCAACGACCGATCGCCAAGCCGCCCTGACTCGAGCCCTGTCGCTGGGTGCCAATACTATTGACGACATACCGGATACGGCTCCCGATATTATTCTCACCGATCCAACCGGTGCTCGGTTTGGCCTCTCCGCCATCGGTTCCTAACACAAAACCCATTAGGCAATCATGAACCCCTTCATTCGCCGTCGTCCCTTTCTCTCATTTGCGATCGCCGCCTATGCCTTCTCTTGGACCGTGTGGTTCATCGCGTTTTGGATGCCCATCCCATCTGCTTCTCTGGTCTTGTATCACCTAGCGGGATTTGGCCCCTTGATTGCAGCGCTGTTTGTGTTGAGGATGCAAGGGCGATCGCTGCGTCGCTGGCTACGCAGTCTCTTTAAGTGGCGATTACATCCTGGTTGGTATCTCTTCGCCTTGGGCTGGCCGATTTTGTTGGTTGCAACCGTATCACTGCTCTATACATTGTTTGGAAATTCCCTCGATTTCACCCTTCTGCCTGATCGTGTCGTTAGCTATCTTCCCTATCTGTTGTTTCTCGCTCTGGTGGGCGGCGGTAATGAAGAACCAGGCTGGCGTGGATTGGGCTTGCCTACATTGCAGCAGTTTCACAGTCCCGTTGTTGCTACTAGCATCCTGGGATTGGTTTGGGCGTTATGGCATTTGCCCTTGCTGGCGACTAATCCTGATGTAGTGAGTGGTGCGATCGGAATGGGACAAATCCTGCTCATTGCTGGAGTCACGCTGGTCAGCATCACCACCCATGCCTTTTGGTACACCTGGCTGATGAACCGGACTGGCAGCGTATTGCTCTGCATCCTACTGCACGCTAGCTATAACGCCGCCAACCGTCTTTTCATGGTTGTGCCTGAAACTGCTCTGCAAGGCAGCTCATACCAATTGCTGTTGATCTTGATGACAATGACTTTGATCGCATCAGTAGTCGGCCTGTTGATTGCGACCAAGGGTCAGCTTGGAGCACGACCCCATTCACGCCGCTATGCTGATGGTTTAAATCATCAGGAGTAATAGTTTAAGACTGGCCCTGAGGGGCGATCGCGCCAACTGGACATTTCAGCTTAGAAAATTTGGTCTGCTGATAATTGAGGCTGCTAGAGCATTTGTCTCGTGATCGCGTTTCTCACAAGTTTCTCAAGTGGTCGTTCTACAAGTAGGCAGCAATTGTTGCAAGGTGCTTGTCAATATGACTAAACATAATCAAAATCGCCTATGGCTGGGTTTCTTAGGATTTATTGGGTTTCTAGGATTCCTAGCTTTTACCGAGAACGCTCCATCGTTCCTATTCTTTTTCACGTTCTTTTCTTTTTTCAGTGCTTTTCGCTATTTGAGAGAAGAACTCAAGTATTTAGGGTTGCTTGGCGCGATCGGATTAATTGTCGCTATTTTAGGCATTTTGGGCGTGTTCTCCGTTTGAGTAAATCCTCATAGCTTCCTCATAGGTGAACGGTACTGTCTATTTAGAACTGCGTGATTTAGCAGCTATGGCAAACAGAATCGTCATTGATCCGGTTACGCGGATTGAGGGCCACGCCAAAATTTCTATCTATCTTGACGACCAGGGTGGAGTCAGCGATGCTCGCTTCCATGTCACTGAGTTTCGTGGCTTTGAAAAATTCTGCGAGGGGCGACCCTTCTGGGAAATGCCAGCGATCACAGCGCGAGTCTGCGGCATTTGTCCTGTCAGTCATTTGCTGGCGTCGGCTAAGGCGGGCGATCGCCTCCTAGCCATCCAAATCCCTCCCGCTGCCGAAAAGCTACGGCGGTTGATGAATTTGGGGCAAATTATTCAGTCCCATGCCCTGAGTGTCTTTCACCTCAGCGGCCCCGATCTGCTACTGGGCTGGGAGAGCGATCCGGCTCAGCGCCACGTTTTCGGGTTGATGGCAGCAGAACCTGAGTTAGCCCGAGGGGGGATTCGCCTGCGTCAATTTGGCCAAAAGGTGATCGAGCTGTTAGGCGGACGCAAAGTTCATCCATCTTGGGCAGTGCCAGGAGGGGTGCGCTCAAACCTCACGGAAGCCGGAAAAGTCGCTATTCGAGAGCAGTTGCCAGAGGCAAAGCAAACCATTCTGACGACCTTGAAGCGGTTCCAGCGACTGCTAGATAACTTAACCCAAGAAGCCCAGATCTTCGGTAACTTTCCCAGTTTATTTATGGGATTGGTTGCCCCAGACGGCACTTGGGAGCACTATGACGGTACGCTGCGTTTTGTCGATAGCGGCGGCAATATCATTCGCGATCGCCTCGACCCCAGCCGCTACCGCGACTTTATTGGCGAAGCCGTACAGCCAGACTCCTACCTCAAATCACCTTACTATAAGCCCCTCGGCTATCCTGACCAAAGCCAGCTCTGCCATTTGGAAAACGGGCTGTACCGAGTCGGGCCACTAGCGCGGTTGAATGTGTGCGATCGCATCGGTACACCTCTAGCCGAGCAAGAACTACAGGCGTTTCGGCAGCACGGCACTGTCAACAGCTCCTTCATGTATCACTATGCCCGCCTGATCGAAATCTTGACCTGCATTGAGCGGATTGAAGCGGCTTTGGATGACCCCGATCTACAGAGCGGGCATCTAAGAGCAAGAGCCGATGTGAATCAGTTGGAGGCGATCGGTGTCGGCGAAGCGCCGCGTGGCACTCTCTTTCACCACTACAAAATCGACGAGACAGGGTTGCTTACTCAAGTCAACCTCATCATTGCTACAGGGCAAAACAACCTCGCGATGAACCGTACCGTCGCCCAAATCGCCCGCCACTATATCCACGGCACCGAAATTCCCGAACCCATGCTGAATCGAGTAGAAGCGGGTATTCGCGCCTTTGATCCGTGCTTGAGCTGCTCTACTCACGCTGCCGGACAGATGCCGTTGCAGGTGCAGTTGATTGGAGCGGAGGGGGAGATTTTGCAGGAGAAATTTCGAGGATAGAGGAGGGGGAACAGAGGATATCCTCATGAGTTCCTCACATCTGTTTTCTATTTTTAGGGTGAGCGTTTCTTTGATGCGGGAGACTTGTGCAGTGACTTTTGAGAATACTTCTACCAAGTGGGCGACTCAGTGCTCTTTTCTCATCATTGGCTATGGCAACGAATTGCGGGGGGATGATGGGGTGGGTCCGATGGTAGCGATGACGGTGGCCGATTGGCAACTACCGTCGGTTAAATCTCTGGGGGTGCAGCAACTCACGCCAGAACTTGCGGCTGAGATTGTTCAAGCTGACTATGTAATTTTTGTGGATGCCTGTGGTCAAAGCTGTGCGCCAACGATTCAGCTCAATCCAATCGTGATCCGCCAAGAGTCTTTGCAGTCATCCACAGCAGCATTACTCAGCCATACCTGCGAACCGGCAACACTCGTGAGTTTGACCCAAAGGCTCTACGGTCGCCATCCTCAGGCTTGGCTGCTGCAGATTCCGACTGAGCAGCACGATTTGGGAATGCACTTCTCAAAAACGGCACAGCGGGGAGTTGACAAGGCTTTGAGAAAGATTGAGCAGTTTTTTATCACCTATCTGCGGCCTACGCTGACTCGCTCTGAATCATGCATGAACTCAGTTTGATGGAGGCGACTTTGGCGATCGCACTAACACAGACCCAAGCTGCTGGTGCAAGCACCATCCACTCATTAGAACTGCAGGTGGGAACTCTGTCGGGAATTGTGCCCGAAGCGCTGGCCTTTGCCTTTGATGTGGCCAGTGCGGGGACGGCAGCAGAGGGAGCAGAACTGCGGCTCAAAACAGTTCCAACTCGGTGTTACTGCGGGGATTGTCAACAGGAGTTTCAGCCCCGAGACTGGATTTATGAATGTCCCCATTGTCATCGCCTCAGCACCGATATTTGTCAAGGTCAAGACTTAATACTCGCATCATTGGAGGTATCGTGACATGTGCGGACAGTGTGGCTGTGAAACTGAGTCTCAGAGCGCAGAAAAGAATGTCTCGACACCCCGAAGAGTAGAACTGCGTCAAAATGTGCTGGACAAGAACGATCGCCTTGCTGAGCATAATCGTGCATTGTTCCGTCACTTGCTAGTGCTCAACTTCTTGTCTTCACCAGGGGCAGGTAAGACAACGCTGGTGAAGCGACTGCTGCGCGATCGCGATTTGACAACCAGTGTCGGCCCGCTCCATCAGTATGTAGATCCGTTGCGGGCTGGGGTAATTGTAGGAGATTTGGCGAGCGATCGCGACGCTGAACGATTGCGTCAAACTGGTGTTCCCGTTGTGCAAATCAATACGGGTAATCTCTGCCATTTAGAAGCAGAAATGGTGGCTAAAGCCGCTCAACAGCTCGATTTAGCTTCCTTTGATCTATTGATTATTGAAAACGTGGGGAATCTGGTTTGTCCTGCCGCTTTTGACCTGGGTGAAGACTTGCGGCTAGTGCTGATGTCTGTCACTGAGGGCGAAGATAAGCCGCTGAAATATCCCACCATGTTCAAATCAGCCCACGCGGTCATCATCAGCAAAATTGATTTGGCAACGATGGTGGGTTTTAACCGGGAGGCAGCGCTGCACCATCTGCATTTGATTGCGCCTCAAGCCTTGATATTCGAGCTATCCGCCATTACCGGCGAAGGACTTGCCAGCTATTACACCTACCTGAGCGAGCATATTTTTCAGTGCTGCGACAAGGGCATCATAACTTCCTCATAGTTTTGCTCTACGGTCAAATGTGAGCGTCTTACTTGACCAAAAAGAGGAGCTGTGGAAGGCGTAATTCTATCTCTTCCTTTTCTTTTCGGCGGTCGCATGTTCTGTAAGAACAGTTTCGCTACAGGTATTCTCTTTCAAGTTGGCAATGCGCTAGTTGCTATTCATCAAGCAGGCTGAAATGGAACTTGACCTTGTTAGGCTAAAACAATTGCCCGATAGCAATCTCATCCTCGGGCAGAGTCACTTCATTAAGACCGTGGAAGACTTGTATGAGGCAATCGCCACCGCGTCGAGCCAGATTCAGTTTGGCTTGGCGTTTTGTGAGGCGTCGGGTCCTTGTCTAATTCGCGCGACGGGCAATAGCGAGGCGCTGGAAAGAGTGGCTATTGAAAACGCTCAAGCGATCGCGTCGGGGCATAGCTTCATCATTTTGATGCAGCAAGGTTTTCCGATTAACGTACTGAACGCCATCAAGCAGTGTCCTGAAGTCTGCCGCATCTATTGTGCGACGGCGAATCCGGTGCAGGTGGTCATTGCAACGAGTGAGCAAGGACGCGGCATTTTGGGCGTCATTGACGGTTCATCGCCTCAGGGAGTTGAGGGGTCGGATGATGTGCGCGATCGCCAACAGTTTCTCCGACAAATCGGTTATAAGCTCTGAATCATGACGCTTTTCAGCCTGTACTCACAACGCCGCCGATTGACTGTGCAGGGCACTGTGCAGGGGGTAGGATTCCGTCCATTAGTGTACCAACTGGCAACGACATTGAATCTGATGGGCGGCGTTAAGAATACTCCTCAAGGCGTCGTGATTGATATTGAAGGCAAACCAGCTTTACTAGAACTCTTCTTGCAGCAGCTACAGCGAGAATTACCGCCTCATGCAGCCATTCAATCACTGATGCAGGAGGTACTACCGACGCGGGGCTTATCGCAGTTTCAGATCTGGCCATCGGAGAGCAATGGAAAGGCGATGGCAATCCAGATCTTGCCAGATTTGGCAACCTGTCCCATTTGCTTGGGGGAAGTTCTTGATATGCGCGATCGCCGTTACCAGTATCCCTTTACCAACTGTACCCACTGCGGGCCGCGCTTCAGCATTATGATGGGGCTGCCCTACGATCGCCCCCGCACCACAATGGCAGGCTTTGCAATGTGTCCAGATTGTGATGCTGAGTATGGCAATCCAGGCGATCGCCGCTTTCACGCCCAGCCGATTGCCTGTCCCCGCTGTGGGCCGCATTTGGAGTATTGGATGGGTGGGCAAAGGCAATTAGGGAATCCTTTACAGCAGGCGATCGCCGTCCTGCGGCAGGGTGAGATTGTCGCGATTAAGGGACTCGGCGGTTTCCAGTTGTTCGTGGATGCCCAGAATTCCGATGCCGTAGAGCGACTGCGGCACCGGAAACAGCGACCTGATAAGCCCTTGGCTTTGATGTACCCAACGCTGGCAAAGATGCGGCGCGACTGTGAAATCTCAGCGGCGGCGACAACCCTGTTGACCTCGCCCCAAGCTCCAATTGTGCTGCTGCCAAAACGACCGCATTGTTCAGAATTAGCCCCCAATCTCGCCCTGCATAACCCTTACTTGGGAGCGATGTTGCCTACGACCCCGCTGCATCACCTACTGCTGTGCCAATATGGCGGGCCTTTAGTGGCCACGAGCGGCAATCGCTCTGGTGAACCGATCTGTATCGATGAACAGGTAGCTCAACAGACATTGGGAGCGATCGCTGACGGATTTTTGGTTCATAACCGCCCGATTCAGCGCCCTGTTGATGACTCAGTGGGGCAAATTGTGCGGGGGCAGGCACAAATTCTGCGTCAGGCTCGAGGTTACTCACCACAGGCAATACAACTCACCGACAGCGGCGATTCAGAGTGCTGTGTGTTGGCCCTTGGGGCGCAGTTCAAAAACGCCATCGCTCTAGCGTTGGGAAATCAGGTAGTGCTCAGCCAACATATTGGTGATCTCGATACGCCTCAGGCAGTGGAGCGGTTGCAGCAGACCGTAGCTGATTTTATTAATCTCTACCAATGCCAGCCGACAGCCGTTGCTTGTGATCGGCACCCCGATTACAGCTCTACTTGGCTTGCCCAAACCATCGCTCACCAGTGGGAAGTGCCCCTAATTTCAGTACAGCATCACTATGCTCATGTGCTGTCAGCGATGACAGAGCACCAGCTCCACCCTCCAGTGCTCGGCATCGCTTGGGACGGCACTGGCTATGGTTCAGATCAGACGATTTGGGGTGGCGAATTTCTGCGAATCACAGAGGTTGGGTTTGAGCGCGTGGCTCATTTTCGACCGTTTCCGCTACCAGGAGGAGATATCTGTAGTCGAGAGCCGCAGCGATCGGCTCTGGGACTGCTCTATGCTTGCTACGGCAAAGCGGCCTTTGCGATGACTGAGTTAGCTCCACTACAGGCATTTTCAGAAACTCAGCGCCTGATCTTACAGCGCCTCCTAGCTAACAGTATCAATACACCCATGACCTCCAGCGTGGGCCGACTGTTTGATGGTGTTGCTGCACTTTTGAATTTGCATCAATCGGTCAGCTTTGAGGGCCAAGCGGCGATGGCTCTGGAGTTTGCCGCCCAAGACGTGTCGGTTGTGGGAGCCTATCCGTTCACGCTCTCGACGACGCAGCCCTATGAGATCGACTGGGAACCAATGGTGCGATCGCTGATTCAAGAGCAGCTTCAGAAGGTGCCATCCCAAGCGATCGCCGCCAAGTTTCATCGCACGTTAGGAGATATTGCGATCGCGATATCCCAGCGCGTCGCGATTACTCAAGTCGTTCTAACAGGTGGCTGCTTCCAAAATCGTCATTTGAGCGAGCAGACGATTCAGCTTTTAAGCAACCGAGGTTTTATGTCCTACTGGCATCAGCGGATTCCCCCCAATGACGGCGGCATTGCTGTGGGCCAAGCGATCGCCGCCCGACGCTATCTTGCTCACCCAGGGGTTGAACCATGTGCTTAGCCGTACCCGGAAAAATCCTTTCTATTGAAAGGGAAGATCTGGATCGCATAGGGCGAGTCAGCTTCGGCGGCATCGTCAAAGTCGTCAGTCTGGCTTATGTCCCGGAAGCTGAAGTCGGCGACTACGTCGTTGTTCATGTCGGCTTCGCCATCAGCAAGCTCGATTTGCATGAAGCCGAGCAGACCCTACACTTCCTCGAACAAATAGAACATCACTCCTAAACTCAGCTATAGCGACGTATAAATGCAACTAGCACAACTTGTCTCCTGTCCCCTGTCCTCTCTTCAATAGAATTGCCGTCAAATCGTCATAACTTCCTCAGATGTTTTCAGTACTGTCGAAATATGGCTTAGCCATATTTGCTGTCTCTCTATGCCCGTGTAGGCTGCCGCTGCGATGGAATCTTCTTATTCAAAATCTCAATGGCTCATCTTGAAAGCAGGCTTGCTGTATTTTGCGATCGTCTTTGCCGTCGGCCTCATCCTTGGCTCCATTCGTCTTCTTTGGGCCGTTCCGCGCTTTGGTTCCCGAGCCGCCGAACTGATGGAAATGCCCTTTATGCTCATCGCGATTGTCCTGGCTGCCTTCTGGGTTGTGCGACATCTATCCGTGCCGCCTGGAGTGTGGACGAGGCTCTGTATGGGCTGCGTAGCACTAGGTTTTCTCCTCTTGGCTGAGTTTTGGGCTGTGCTCCAGCTTCGTGGACTTACGATTGCTGAGTATTTGGCTCATCGCGATCCCGTATCTGGGACTGTCTACGTACTGATGCTAGGTCTGTTTGCGGCGATACCGTGGCTGATTTCACGTTGCTCAGAGCATCTTTACTCCTCAGACTAAATTTCTGAGTTATCTATGGCGGCTGAGAAATGCTGGTTTTGGTTCAACTCTTCCATTTAGCAGTCACGCTCTACATGTTTATCTGCCTGTTTTACATCACCTATTGCCATGTTTACGGCAAGCGGACTCGCTTGTGGCGATCGCCTATCTGTCGGTGTTGACCCGAGTTTACCTCTTCAGGTCGCGCCCAGTCCGCTAGGAGAGCAGGATAACTGACTTACCACTTTTGTCCAAGAAGGCGATCGTTTCGTACAAGAAAGCGTCCATCGATTCGGAGTGCTAGCGGATCACCTGAGATGGGCGGCTGACCCTCCAGCGGGGGGCGTTGAGCGTGAATATGCAGGTGCGGCTCTGTGCTAGCGCCTGAATTGCCAACCTCACCCATCAGATCGCCGGTCGTCAAGATGGCACTCGGCGCAACGCTCACGCTGCTCTGCCGCATATGCGCGAGCACAATATAGGCTCCGTCACAACGCAGAATGACATGGTTACCGAGGCGGTTGACTAAATCCTCTTCTGGCACGCGGAAGTCTGGCATACTGCCCTCGGCTGCGATCACCTCGCCGTTGCATGGTGCGTGTAGCTGAGCACCGAAAATTGCATACGCGCTCGGATTCGCTGGACGCCAACCGCTTGCCCGCAATCCCCAGGATCCGATTCCAGAGAAATCTACGGCATAGGATTGTCCGCGCCACGGTCGGAAGCGAGCGACGGTCTTGTCCAACGTGCGCATGTGCCCATTTACCAGTGGATTAGACCCGCCATGACCAACGATATACTGGCCTGGGCCGAAGGGATTGGCAATGTCAATGACCGGAACCGACGGTAGAGATTGTCCGTCCAGCGCCAGCGCCCCGTACCAGCTACCGATCGCAAGCAGGCAGATCGACACAAGCGTAGTAACCCACCCTCTGTCCCGCCGAGGAATCAGCGATCGCGCTGACGACTCATTGCGCACTGCAAATACAACAACAGCAGCCACCCAAAGCGCCCCGTAAAGCCCCGGCAGCCACCAAGCTGGTAAGGCCCATTGCGCCACCCGTGCCAGGGAAAAGAGAAATGCGCCAATCCCGAATGCCTGGAAAAGGAATCCAAGCGGGTTCCTAGTAGGCAGCAGAGCAAGCCAAAGGAGTAGGGCCAACGGTAGCGCGATCTGGACGGCAACAATAAGAATCATCATTATCGTGCTCAATCCCCAAAGACTGAATTTAATTCAACAATAGTTTGGCGTAGCAGTACAAGATAACGAAAGCTACCTCAGAGCACGAGGCTAGCCTGCAACCATGCAGCAGCCTTGGTTGAGACAACGTAGCGGAATTACCAGCACCTTGTTAGGCGTGTCCGCTGACAAAATGTAAGCCGCTGCTGCCTCTGGAAAGCTGTCTTGATGGTGAGCATCCTCCAGGACAGTCTGGAAAATTTGCGTTGGATTGATGATGGCAATGGTGCGGGGCTGTGGAGCTATCAAGAACAGACTCACCGATTAGTCTCCCCAGTGAGATCCTTCGGCAGCCCTCCTTTTACAGCAGAAGGAACAACCTGCGTTACCGCTCTGGCTTTACGGAACATGGCTTTGCGATTGAGCACGACCACGCTCAGCGCCACCGCCACGACAAAGATCATGTCGTAGGGCTGGGCGTCAGGCCAGATCGGGTTAATCAGCTGCAGGTGAAATAGGTAGGGAAGCAGGAGACTCCCCCTTGATGCATTGAATAGAGGGGTCACCATCAGACTCAGGGCCACAGACCCGATCAAAAAGGGCGTAAACGACCAGGCACTTTGCGGCGTCCCACTCAGCAGAAAGGCGGGTAGGTGCCAAGTCCCCCAGATGACTCCCAATAGGAGAGCAGCCCAAATAGGGGCAAACCGACGCTGCAGCAGCGGCAACGCCAACCCCCGCCAACCAAATTCTTCCACTGGGCCGAGGATGAAGGTCATAGCGAGAGCTGACAGTAGCCCCGTCCCGGAAGTAAACGGGAACGGATCAGTGAACAGATTGCCCTTGACCGCTGCCCCAGCATAGAACATCAGCGGTAAGCCTACTAAAAAGCCATACCAGGCTGGATGGCAACGCCAGAGAAACATCCGCGATAGGAACCGCCGTAATCCCACCCGCCCACCGGAGCTAGGGACGAGGATAAACGCCGCAACCGCCGGAGCCCACACGGCTAGGATAAAGAGCGGATGATGCCCGCTTATTTCGCCAAATAACGTCTCCATCGGTTCCGGTAAAAAAATATACAGTGCCAAAATGCCCCAGGCTAAGCCAAAGGTGATCAACAAGAAAGGGACTAGGGCAATCCAGGGAACCGGGTATCGATGGGCACCTGCTGAGTCAATGTCCATGAGTTCGTTCCAATTTTCAGAAATACTAGCTACAAAAACTTGCAAAAATTTCCCTTAGACAACAATTCTTATTTCGAAGTAGAAACTATCGTCTTTAAGTTAATGTTCCAGTCTGCTCCAACCGGATTGTTAAGTAGTATTTTCTAGCTTTAAACAGAAAAATTGTCTAGGACGAGCCTATCAGCGCTTTGCTCTGCAGGCTACGGCATTAGGAATTCGCACTTTTATGAACCAACCGGTTGAGGTTGTCGCCCTGCGGTCTCAGGTTGCTGACTTTCTTGGCATTGGCGATCGCCGTCCTGATCTGGTGGTGCGCTTTGGTCGCGGCATCTCGGGGCCGCGATCGCTCAGACGCCCCCTAACGGCAGTCATGACCCAAAACGATTGACTAACGACTGTGAGCCTTCATAACTTCCTCAGACTCTCTCTCTAAGCTGAGACACAAAGGTTAGCGCCAGCTAGTTGAGGACTACAGCTATGACGATCACTGCCTTACACCAGCCTACCGCTGTCACCCTAGACGGTAATGAAGCCGTAGCGCGAGTAGCCTATGCCCTCAACGAAGTGATTGCTATTTACCCCATCACTCCGGCTTCGCCAATGGGGGAGTGGGCCGACGCGTGGGTCGCAGTGGGTAAGCCCAACCTCTGGGGCACGGTGCCTGCGATTGTAGAGATGCAGAGTGAAGGCGGGGTGGCCGGAGCGGTGCATGGCGCGCTACAAACGGGGGCGCTGACCACAACGTTTACGGCGTCCCAAGGGCTGTTGTTGATGCTGCCCAATCTCTATAAGATCGCTGGTGAACTGACTCCTTGTGTGATTCACGTTGCAGCGCGATCAGTCGCGGCGCAGGCACTCTCCATTTTTGGCGATCACAGCGACGTGATGGCAGCGAGGAGTACCGGCTTTAGCATGTTGTGTGCGGCTTCGGTGCAGGAGGCTCAAGACATGGCGGCGATCGCCACGGCTACCTCGCTGGCCAGCCGCATCCCCTTCATTCATTTCTTTGATGGCTTCCGAACCTCTCACGAAATCCAAAAAATTGACCTGCTGTCTAGGAATGATTTGCGATCGCTCATAGACGACGAACAAATTGTCCAGCATCGTCAGCGTGCGCTGAGTCCGGATCACCCCGTCATTCGCGGTACGGCTCAAAACCCTGATGTGTTCTTCCAGGCAAGGGAAACCGTGAATCCCTATTACCAAAACTGCGCCGCAATTTTAGAGCAGGTGATGGACACTTTTGCCCAGTTCACTGGACGCCAATACCAGCCCTTTGAGTATCACGGTAGTCCTAATGCTGAGCGGGTTATCGTGCTGATGGGCTCGGGCTGTGAAACTGGGCAAGCGACGGTAGATGCCCTCAACGCTGAAGGCGAAAATGTGGGAATCGTCAAAGTCCGGCTCTATCGACCCTTTGACGCCCAGCGATTTGTAGCGGCTCTGCCACAACCGGTTAAGGCGATCAGCACGCTCGATCGCACCAAGGAACCCGGTAGTGCGGGCGAACCCCTGTATCTGGATGTCCTCTGCGCCTTATTAGAACAGCGGTTCACCACCCTAGGCAACGGCTTCCCGATTATTGTTGGGGGCCGCTACGGACTGTCGTCCAAAGAATTTACGCCCGCGATGGTGAAGGCGGTTTTCGACAATCTATTACTGGATGGATTTCAGCACAATCAGCCAGGGCCAAAAAATCACTTCACCATCGGCATCCACGACGATGTAACCAACACCAGCTTGCCTTACGACCCAGCCTTTTCTATTGAATCGGTGCAAACCGTTCGGGCAGTTTTCTATGGTTTAGGGTCAGACGGCACCGTGGGGGCCAACAAAAACACTATCAAAATTATTGGCGAAACGATCGAAAACCACACCCAGGCATACTTTGTCTATGACTCAAAAAAGTCTGGTTCTGTCACGACTTCGCATCTGCGCTTTGGCCCTGACCCGATTCGCGCGCCTTATCTAATTGACAAGGCCAATTTTATCGCCTGCCACCAGTGGATGCTGCTCGATCAGCTCGATATTCTGGGGCCAGCTATGACCGGCGCGACGTTTTTGCTCAACTCGCCCTATCCTGCCGAAGAAACCTGGAATCGGCTTCCGGAGAGGATTCGGGCTCAGATTTTGCAAAAGCAACTGAAAGTCTATGCGATCAACGCCTACCAGGTCGCTCGTAAAGCGGGTATGGGCGGACGCATCAATACGGTGATGCAGACCTGTTTCTTTGCCCTATCAGAGATTTTGCCTCAATCAGAGGCGATCGCCGCCATCAAGACCTCCATCCACAAGTCCTATTCAAAGAAAGGGGAGGCGATCGTTGCCATGAACCTACAGGCTGTCGATCAAACCCTGCAGCACCTGTACAAAGTTCCTCTTGCTTCTACCATTCAGGTTCAAGATGTGACGGTACCACCTCTTAAGTCACCCGTGTCTGATGCGGCTCCCACCTTCGTGCAGCAGGTATTGGCTCCGATGATGCAGCGCCAGGGTGATACGCTCCCGGTCAGCGCTCTGCCCTGTGATGGAACCTACCCAACGGGTACTGCCCGATGGGAAAAGCGCAATATTGCTCAAGAAATTCCAGTTTGGGACCCGGATGTATGTGTGCAGTGTGGCAAGTGCGTCATGGTCTGTCCCCACAGCGTCATTCGCAGCAAGGTGTATAAGCCGCAGCAGTTAACTAATGCCCCAGAGACCTTTAAGCATACAGCAGCCCGCGAGTGGGCTGGACAGAAATTTACGATTCAAGTGGCTGCGGAAGACTGCACTGGCTGCGGCATCTGCGTCGATGTGTGCCCCGCTAAAAATAAGGCCATTCCCCGCTTAAAGGCCATTAACATGGTGCCGGTTTATCAGACGGTTTCGGCGATCGCCTCGTCTGAGATCAAGACAGGTCAACTCCTCGATACAAAGACCTCCGATACTAGCCCTGCTGAGGAAATCATTGATCTACGGCAACAAGAAAAACCCAATTGGAAATTTTTCCGCTCCTTGCCGAACCCGAATCGCGAATCGCTCAATCTCCACAAGGTCAGTCAACAGCAGATGCAGGAGCCGCTGTTTGAATTTTCAGGAGCCTGTGCAGGCTGTGGGGAAACGCCTTATTTGAAATTGCTCACGCAGCTCTTTGGCGATCGCCTCCTCATCGCCAACGCCACTGGTTGCTCTTCCATCTATGGTGGCAACCTACCCACCATCCCCTGGAGCCACAATGCCGATGGACGCGGCCCTGCCTGGTCTAATTCTCTGTTTGAAGATAATGCCGAGTTTGGTTTAGGCTTTCGGGTCTCTATTGACAAGCAAGCGGAATATGCAACTGAGCTATTGCAACAAATAGCGGTAGAGAAAAGATCCCGAGAGTCTGTGCTGTCCGCATTGGCTCTACAGATTCTCCAGGCGCAGCAGATCGATGAGGCCGATATTGTGGTGCAGCGGGAACGGGTAGACAAAATGAAAACCCTGTTAGCAGAAACCTTGCAGACCGTCATATCGGAGGAACTGAAGGCTAGAATTCACCGATTCTTATCCCTTGCAGATTACCTAGTGAAAAAGAGCGTGTGGATTGTCGGCGGAGATGGCTGGGCCTACGACATTGGCTATGGTGGGCTCGACCATGTGCTGAGCAGCGATCGCAACGTCAACATCTTGGTTCTCGATACCGAGGTCTACTCCAACACAGGCGGGCAACAGTCGAAGGCAACTCCAAAAGCCGCCGTTGCCAAATTTGCCGCCGCTGGCAAAACCACCGCCAAAAAAGATTTGGGTCTCATGGCCATGACTTACGGATCCGTCTACGTTGCCAGCGTTGCGATGGGAGCCCGTGACGAACACACGCTCAAAGCCTTTCTCGAAGCAGAAGCCTACGACGGCCCTTCTCTAATCATTGCCTATGCTCACTGCATTGCCCACGGCATCAATATGGCGACCGCCATGCACCATCAACGAGCGATCGTCAATTCGGGTCGTTGGCTGCTTTACCGCTACGATCCACGTCGTCGCCAAACGGGACAGAACCCGCTGATTGTAGACAGCCGTGCCCCAAAACTCCCCGTCGAAGCCTCAATGTATGCCGAGAATCGCTTCAAAATGCTAGCCCATAGCCATCCCGAAGCGGCGAAGATACTGCTTCAGGAGGTGCAGCAAGATGTATCCATTCGATGGCAGTTATATCAGGCTTTAGCCGAGCTGAATAGTCAGCAAAGCGATGCAGAGATGGGGTGATGGAGTGTGCGGGGAGTTGGGTGATGAAATCGGCAATTGACTTCCCTTTCTCACTACCAAAAACAAAAAGCTCAAAATTCAATATCCAGAATTCAAAACTTTCCGGACTCCGCATTCCGCATTCTCTTCCCATAGCAGTTCAATTTTTAAATTCTGATTTTAAGGAGACAAACCGATGAAATTGAAACCGATGAAATGGTGGCTAGTTGGTCTTTTGGCCTTATTTTGGGCGCTTTGGGTAGGTGGCAGTTACGTACCTGCACAAGCTGGAGCCACCTCTCAAGATGCCTTCAAGATTGGCGGTGATCTAGTCGTCGCCGAATCACAGGTCGTAAATGATGCCTTTGTCATTGGCGGTGATCTCACGGTGCAGTCGGGGGCGATCGTGCAAGGAGATGTTTTTACGATTGGGGGAAACGTTCAGCTTAGAGATGACGCTCAAATTTCTGGTGATGCCTTTGCCATTGGGGGCAAGCTCATTCGAGCTGAGAGTGCTATTGTCAGTGGCAGCGAATTTACTTTGCTAGAAAACTATGCTGGCTTGTTTGAGCGATTCGGCGTCCTGGGCACGCTCTACCTCAGCAATGTGGCGATCTGGGGAGTGACCTTTGTGGTGGCAGCGATCGCGGGTTGCCTATTGCTTCTACTGCTGCCAGGACATATCGAGGCGATCGCCACCGCTGTCCATGCCCGCCCCTTTATGAGTCTGGTTTACGGCATTGGTGGATTTATTGCTCTGATCGTTCTCACCGTTTTGACTGCGGGCAGCGTCGTCGGAGCAATTGTGATTCCCTTGGCCAATATCGCTGTCCTTCTCACCTGGCTCTTAGGCGGCATCTCTATTTGCGTTTGGCTTGGCCAACGACTGCGCTCCAAAAAACCGGAAGCGCGCTTTCAACATTTTTGGCTGGGGCTGGTTTTGCTGTTTGTCATTAGCCTGATTCCTATCGCTGGCGGGCTCCTCGTCAGCCTCATTACCCTATTTGGCTTTGGGGCTACCCTACTCTCTCGCTACGGAGTGCAAACCGCAAACAGCCTGCCGATTGGCCTCGATCGCCTAGAACATCAACACGAATAGCTGTAAACCGTGGGGAGTGAGGCTTCCTCCTCCTCACGTCTCCTTCTTTTACAACTCATGCTTGCCACTCACTATCTTGGCCTCACGTTATCTTCTCCTCTAGTCGTCGGAGCTTGCGGCCCGCTAACCGAAAATCTTCATCACCTGCGTCATATCGAAGACGCGGGGGCAGGGGCGGTCGTCCTACATTCTCTATTTGAAGAGCAGTTGCAGCGCGATCGCTTCGAGCTAGATTATTACCTCAATCAAGGGACTGAGAGCTACGCCGAAGCCCTCACCTACTTCCCTCATCAGCCGCTTTTCCACGTTAGTGCGGAAACTTATCTCGACCATATTCAGCGGGCTAAGGCGATGGTGGATATACCCATCATTGTGAGTCTCAACGGTGATGCCCCCGGCGGTTGGACTGACTATGCCAAACAACTCGAAGCGGCTGGTGCCGATGCTCTAGAGTTAAACATCTATGCAGTACCGACTGACCCTAGTCAAACAGCCGCCGAGCTTGAACAGGCACATCTCGACATCGTGCGATCGGTCATTCATCACGTCAATATTCCGATCGCGGTTAAGCTCAGTCCCTACTTCACCAATCTCGCTAACTTTACCCACCAGATCTCAATGGCCGGTGTCAACGGTCTAGTTCTGTTCAATCGATTCTATCAGCCTGATATTGATTTAGAAGCTCTTGAGGTCTTGCCCCGTGTTTTGCTCAGCACCTCCCAGGATTTGCGCCTCCCGCTGCGATGGGTTGCCATTCTGTACGGCACACTGCCCTTAGACTTTGCCGCCACCGGGGGCATCCACCAAGCGCAAGACGCTATCAAACTGCTGATGGCCGGAGCCAGTGTCACCCAGATGGTGAGCGCTTTGTTGCGCCATGGCATTGACCACCTACACACCGTTAACCAGGGTATTCAAGAATGGTTGAAAAGCCATGAATATGAATCGATTCAGCAGCTTCAAGGCAGCATGAGTCAGATTAACTGTCCCAATCCAAGTGCCTTCGAGCGTGCGCAATATATCAAATCCATCCAGACCTACTCTCTCGGAGAAGAACAGGTTCATGAACCGTCGTACTCCTTTGGGGAATAAGGAATAGGGAGTTGAGAAGTTGGGAAAGAGTACGAAATGCAGGAAAGAGGATTGGATAACGAGTAATGGCTAAACGGTCATCTACTGACTTCATCGATCTCAGCAACGTTACTTACCTATTCACACGATCCACTCACCCATTAAAACTCCTATGCAGAAGCCCCCAAAAATCGGTATTCTCACCAGTGGCGGTGACTGCCCTGGCCTCAACGCAGTAATTCGGGCGGTTGTCAAATGTGCCACGCAGCGCGGCTGGGCAGTCTACGGCATTCCCTACGGTACTCATGGCTTGATTAGCTTAGAGCAAGGAAGTTGTAGTCCAAAAGACTTGCGACTGCACGATCATGGTTTTGATATTCCCGGTATGCTTCACGGGGTCGATATTCTTCAGTTCCTCAGCGGCAGCATTCTAGGTGCTTTAAACAAGGGCGACCCCGGAAATCCCACAATTGCCCAAGAAATTTTGGCTGGCTATCGACTCCTGAACCTGGATGCGCTGATTGCACTTGGAGGGGACGGTAGTCTTGACATCATCGATAACTTAGCACAGCAGGGCGGCTGGAACTGGGTCGCCATTCCAAAAACGATTGACAACGACGTGCCGTTTACGGAGCGATGTCTTGGCTTTGACACGGCTGTTGATACAGTCACTCAGGCGCTGTATGACCTAACCTTCACTGCTGCTAGCCATAGCCGCATCATTGTGGTGCAGGTGATGGGTCGCGATGCGGGACATCTCGCGTTACAGTCTGGCATTGCGGGCGGGGCAGACGTGATTTTGATTCCTGAGTTGACGCCACAGCTTGATGATCGCGTGCTCGAAAATATCTGTCAGCAGATTGTGCAGTTGCGGCAGTGCGATCGCCAATTTGCCCTGGTCGTCGTTGCTGAGGGGGTGCGCAACCCAGCAGGGGAGAAGGAAAAATATATTGGCGATGTCTTGGCGCAACAGATTCAGGCTTCTGGCCGCCGCCTGTGCGCTACCGGACGACCAGAGTATTGCTGCCTAAAGGATTTGGAAACGCGGGCGACCACGCTAGGACATATCCAGCGCAGCGGCATCCCATCGTCGTGCGATCGCAGGCTGGCAGCGGTCTTTGGTCATAAGGCAATCGAGCTGATCGACGCCGAGCAGTATCAGCAACTCGTGGTGTGGTCTCAGGGACAGGTAGCCAGCCAGCCGCTAGAGCGGGTGATGCCAATCATTAAAGAACGCCATCGCATTCACCGCTGTCCCAGTCCGGTAGAGCCTGATAGTCCGTGGGTGCGAACTGCTCAAGATCTCGGAATTTACGTGGGCGATCGCAGACGGAAAGCCGATTCCACCCTTTCTCCACCAGCGCTCTTGTCGGAAAAGTCATGAAATATGTTAGCGAATATCGCGATGCCAAACTCGTACAGGATTACGTGGGTGCGATCGCGTCCCTCATTACCCAGCCCTGGAATCTGATGGAGATCTGCGGTGGCCAAACCCACACAATTGTGAAATATGGTCTCGACCAACTGTTGCCTCCCGAAATCACCCTGATTCACGGGCCGGGTTGTCCAGTCTGTGTCACCGATGCAGCGCTGATTGACCAAGCTTTGGAACTGGCTGCTCAACCAGAGATAATCCTTTGCTCTTACGGCGATATGCTCCGGGTACCGGGGAGTTCTCTAGACTTGCTTAGCGTCAAGGCTGAGGGGGGCGATGTGCGGATCGTGTATTCCCCGTTGGACGCCCTAGTGCTGGCCCGTAATCATCCAGACCGGCAGGTAGTATTCTTTGCCGTTGGGTTTGAGACGACCGCTCCGGCAACGGCCATGGCAGTCTACCAAGCTTATCAACAGCACCTGGAGAATTTTTCGGTACTCGTGGCTCATGTATTAGTGCCTCCGGCGATGGCAGCAATTTTGGCCTCGCCAGACTGCCTGGTGCAGGGCTTTTTGGCTGCTGGTCATGTATGCACGGTGACGGGATATGAAGAATATTACGCGATCGCCCAGCAATACCACGTCCCCATTGTGATTACGGGCTTTGAACCGATCGATATTTTGCAAGGTACCTATCTCTGTTTGCTGCAGCTCGAAGCGGGGCAAGCCGAGGTCAACAACCAATATGCACGCTCGGTTTCCGCAAGGGGCAATCAACCAGCTCAACACCTGATGGCACAGATATTTCAGGTCAAACCAATGGTGTGGCGGGGACTCGGTAGCTTGGTAAAAAGTGGACTGGGCCTACGAGAGCCGTATCACTATCTAGATGCTCAAGTACGATTTTGCGATCGCCTATCCTCTTTACTCACTCCCCCTCAGGCCGACACGGAATGCATTAGCGGCCTCGTGCTGCAAGGACTGAAAAAGCCCCATGAATGTCCAGCGTTTGGCGATCGCTGCTGTCCAGACCATCCCCTAGGAGCGCCGATGGTCTCCTCAGAAGGAGCCTGCTCCGCCTACTATCGCTATCGCTCCGCTTCATAAGTTCCCCAACTTTATTTCCTATCCTAAAATCAGAGCCGAATTCTGTGGTTTGTTTATCCATCACGCATCATGAATAAGCCTGCAACCAAAGATTTTGCTGTTGAAATCACTGCATTGTGGACCGTCTTTCTGCTCGGCACTCTGTTCCACACGCAGCTCGCTTTGATGCCCTTATTTCATGGTCTGAGTGTAGTCGAATCTCACGCCCATGATTATGTCAGCATAAGTGCTGTGATGTGGTTTATGCTAATTTTCTTCTCGCTGCCATTGCTGGCAATTTTAGGGTGTGCGTTTTATCCCTCTCGGCAATTTCGCAGATTCCATTTTGGCATGACGCTGGTTTATACGGTGCTCAATCTTCTGCATTTCGTATTGGACAGCATCATTGCCGTTTCCAGTTATCAGTTGGTGCTAATGGCGCTCCTTTTTGGCGTAGGACTGCTACTCAATTTCGTGGCTTACCAATGGATGAAAGCTGCTAGTAGAGCGACAAATCGGTTTAATTCGCCCGTCTGAACAAGGCATTGGCTTGGCGTCTCCAAGCGTCCTAGTCATCACTTTCGCTATGGATAAATGCGATCGCGCTAATTCAAATCTGCCAAAATTGAGCTTCACACGCCTAAATCGCTGCGAATTTGGCTCTAGGAAAAATAGTTAGCAACGGAGACCAAATCATGATGTTTCAAAAACTTTTTGATTCGGCTACTTGGCTGTACATCGGAGAAAGGGAAAAAGATATGCTGTTTCGCCAACTTTTTGATCAAGAGACCTGGACATACACTTATTTAGTGGCTGATCCTGACACCCAAGAAGCGGCTCTAATCGATCCGGTTCTGGAGCAGGTCGAGCGCGACTTAAAGTTGCTCAATGAGATGGGCTTGACGTTGAAGTTTTGCCTAGAAACCCATATCCACGCTGACCATGTGACAGGCACTGGCAAGCTTCGAGAGCTTACTGGGTGTGCCGGAATTGTGCCCGAAAATGCTAATGCAGATTGTGCCAATCGTTATGTCAGCCACGACGAAATTTTGAGGGTTGGAAACATTGAAGTTAGGGCGATCGCAACGCCTGGTCATACCGACAGCCACATGGCCTATCTTGTGAACGATACCCATATTCTAACGGGGGATGCACTGTTCATTCGAGGCTGTGGTCGCACCGATTTTCAAAGCGGTGATGCCGGAACGCTGTACGACCGTGTCACTCAGCGTCTATTTACATTGCCCGATGACACATTAGTCTATCCGGCTCATGACTATCGAGGGCACACCGTCTCGACCATCGGCGAAGAAAAACAGTGGAATCCTCGCTTTGTGGGTAGAGACCGCAAAGCGTTTATTCAATTTATGGACACCCTCGACCTGCCCGATCCTAAGAGAATCATGGAGGCGGTTCCTGCAAACGAACACTGTGGTCGGGTAAATGCAATTGTATAGGCGTTTGCTAAGGACTGTCAGCAGCTAGTTTTATGCGGTGGTGTTCCTCTAATTCTCACTGGGCAGATTCTCACTGGGCATCAGGCTTGGTCAGTGCCTAAGCGTTGGACGAAGCCAACTCACTTTAGACGATCCATACGGGGCCTTTGATTTCGTTCATATAAGAACCGACACCCGCTTCCTTCAAATCCGTAATCAGCCCCTCCAAGCTTTCTAGGGTGCTAGCCTCAATAAAATTGATTCCGCTGCCTATTAGGAGTAGATCCGCAATCTCAGGGTGAGTGGCGATCGCGGATCTCAGCTGATCAGCACAACCAGCAGTGAACTACTGTAAGTCAGGGGCACCCGCAATCGCGCCTGCCAACATATCCCCCAATAAATCTTGGCGTTGATAATGCAGCAACCACCCAAGAAAGGGAAAATACACATGAGCTGTCCTCTGAGAGTGGGGATGTACGAACAGATCAGCCGATTCAGATTTCTTAGAGGGCATAGCCACTTTCCTCTACAAGATCATGTCGCCCTTGTGCACTGCTGGTTGGTTGTAAGGGAGCTTCGCTAGCAGCAGGGCCATGGCGCAGGTATTCGTGACGCCAGCAAACACTAAACCAGCACCGACAAATCCGGACAGCAACAAGAACCAAGGGGATGCCCAGACTCCTAGAATAGTCCCAAAAAACACAAGTGAGCCGGCGACAATTTGCACCTGCCGAAACATGCTGATTGGGGCATTTTTATTTACTTCGGTGACGTATCCAGCGGCTTTCCATGTGGGGAGCCCCCCTTGCAGATGGGCTACTTGGTCAAAGCCAGCGGCAACCATTTTTTGGGCTGCCTGAGCCGATCGCTTACCAGACTGACACTGTAAAACAATCTGTTGGTCAGATAAATGTTGCAGTTTACTCGCGTCAAAAGCTGATAACGGCATCAGCCGTGCTCCTGGAATATGTTCGGAGGCATATTCTGCGGGTTCTCGCACGTCGATTAGCAATGTTTCGCCATTGTCTAACCAGCGCTTGAGTGTCAGGACATCAATTTCTTGAAGTTTAGATTCAGTAATCTGAGACATAGTTGGATTTTAAGTTCTAGATGATGTTCAGTTTTTCGGGGCTGGCTAGCGATGCAAGAACCACTATTTCATAAACAGAATGGAGGTTAACATCACTAGCTTGAGTATAAGAGGGACAGATTGATGTGGCTGGTCTGCCATCTTCAGGCTAGAGCACTATGCTGGGGAACTTGTGAGGGAACAGATTCTTCATAAGTTCCCCAATTTTGCTCGCTAGAGTTCAATCACGTCCTTACGTGATTGAACTCTAGCGAGCGAATCGAAGACGGTCGCAAGGTCGCCCCTCGATAAGCCAACTCCCCATCACTCTATTCTCTGTTCCCTACTCACTACTCTCTTCATCTCTATGCCCCTTTCGACCTGCCCCATTCCACTACAACGCTACCCTCACGTCCTCTTGGCTCATGGTGGTGGCGGTCGCCTGATGCACCAACTCATTGAAGAAATGTTCATCGCGACTTTCCAGCCGGATGCCGCTTGGCAGCATGACGCAGCGAATTTAGATTCGCCGAGCGATCGCCTCGCCTTCACTACCGATTCCTATGTAGTAACACCGTTATTCTTTCCTGGTGGCGATATCGGCTCCTTAGCGATTCACGGCACGGTCAATGACCTAGCCATGGCTGGAGCCCGACCGCTCTATCTCAGCCTCAGCTTTATCCTCGAAGAAGGCTTGCCGATGGAGGTGCTGTGGCGGGTGGTGCAGTCGATTCAGGCAGCAGCAAAGCAGTCCCACGTCCGTATCGTCACTGGCGACACTAAAGTAGTTGATCGCGGCAAAGGCGATGGACTATTCATTAATACTGCAGGAATTGGCATACGTGAGCACGACAGCCTCATTGGCCCCAGCGCTGTGCAACCCGGTGATACGATACTTCTGAGTGGCGATCTTGGGCGTCACGGTATAGCAATTTTGTCGGCTCGCGAGGGACTAGCCTTTGAAACCGCTATCAAGAGCGACTCTATGCCGTTGGTGGCTCCGGTGCTCGATTTGCTTCAGCACGTTCCGGTTCATTGCCTACGCGACCTGACTCGCGGAGGACTGGCAAGTGCCTTGAATGAAATTGCCATGTCAGCAAACCTGAGCATCCAGCTCGAAGCAAGCAAAATTGCCGTATCAGCAGAAGTGCAGGGAGCGTGTGAACTGATCGGGCTTGATCCGCTGTATGTTGCTAATGAGGGCCGCTTTGTCGCAATCATTCCCGCTTCAGCCACGGCAACTGCACTCGATTGCTTACAGCGATACGATCCTGCAGCTCAAGTCATTGGCCTGGTCACTGAGACACAGGCGACTCGCGTTATTTTGCAGAGTCCTCTGGGGTCGCAGCGGATGCTTGATTTACTAAGCGGTGAGCAACTCCCTCGAATTTGTTAGTGCTAGCATCAACAACTGAGCCACATTTTCTAATCGTCCTAGCCGTAACTATCATGACTGGCTGTCGCTATATTTAATTTCCTTAATCAGTTAATCGATAGGGGCTGGACAGTCACAACACTGAGAACGCCTTGTACAGGCATTCCACAGAATATTCCGTCCGTCGGCAGCCTGTCTCAGGAACCTGACGAATAAAGGCTTTTGGCAACATCGACAATGTTCTTTCCTTTTGGGAATGACAATGATGATCGATGGCGATCGATGGCGGGCAGAGCCGCGCGATCGATCGCTTCTAATACGGCTCACTCGTATACTCCATACAGGCAAGGTTAATTCTTCATCAGAAAGAACACAGAGCAGACGTGTTGTGCATCAGTATGTGTCATGGAAAAAGATATCATCACTGAGCAGTTGAAGACGATTTAAACGGACTGAGACGTATTTGCGAAGTCGTCACCCTACTTCCAATCGGCTTATCATTCCTGGCTCGTAGTTGATTGCCGGGTCTTTAGGCTAAGGCACATCAGAGTAGCGCCATCGTATTGGATGGAGTCATCAAAACGAGGCATCACTCAGGAGGTGTCCTGTTCTGGCTATTTCTTCTTCCGTTTGGGCCATTTTTTAACGATTAGGCAGATCGGTTTTCTTGTTCTACTATTACCATTGGGTCACAGTCTGCCGAAAGTGTAAGGTTCTCCAACAGTGCACCCTGACTCTTCTGGAATCCAGGCCGAGGTACTATAGCCTTGGTCTACAGTGACCATGCCCCCGAGGCTTTCTCCATTGGCCTGATGTTCATAGGTTCGTTCGGCTAATCGGTTTTAGGTTAAGCGGCTCTTCAAAAAAGTCGGTCATATGACCGACTTTTTTGAAGAGCTAAGTCGTTGCGGTAGCACTAATCTGAATCTTGTATGCGCTCTAATGTCTCAACAATCTCGGGCAATTGCTTAGAGAATGCCCTCTCTCTCTTCGTCTTAGGAGTTTCTTTCTCAAGCTTCTTAAGGATAGTCAAAACCTGCTGCAAAAGTCGGACATATGTCCGACTTTTTTTCGAGTCCTGTTTTTCATCTTCCAGGTCGCTATGCAAATGCCGCCGTGCCGTGCGAATGCTTTTACCAATCACTACAGAAAGTGCTGGCATTAGAGGTTTTTGGCCTTGCTTAGGACGACCTTTGACATCTTCATAGCCAGCAGCCTTGAGCCGTTCAGCAATAGCTTTGATTTCGGTAGGAGTGTAGTCTCGACGTTTTTCGTTCTCAGCCGTTTCAACGGCTAGAGCTAGATCCTGATCTTTTGCCGAGTTAAACTGCAAGATGTGAACCGGGACAGTTTCACCTGAAAAATGCGTTTGAAAAGCCTTTGGATTCGTTTGCTGGATGACCTCGATGGCCGCTTTGCGGTGGCCTCCAGCCAGCAGTCGATTTTGATTGTCAACCACAAGCGGTTCAATTAATCCAAGAGCTTCAATACTTTCAGCCAGCTCTTGGACATGGTTTTCGTCGAGGGGGCGCGTGTCCCCAAGATGGCGATCTTTAATCTCCGAGAGCTTGACTCCACCACTTTTAGGTTTTGCTGTCGAGCTGCCCTTCTGTTTTTGTGCTGCTGCAATGATGTCTTCGATACTCATGCCAAGATTTCCTTGCCGACCTCGACGTAGTCTCCCCAAGCAATGCCTGCGTAGCGATCGCTCTTCTCTTCTTTGACGATGCACCCTTCCGCTTCCGCCTTGCCATAGACGCTATAGCGCCGGATGCGGTGCTTAAACACAGACAGCCCTGCTTCTTTGAGAGCCTTTTGTACTTTTTCCCCTTCCTTTGATGGTGGCGGTGGCACAATCGTCAGCAGAATCTTGTAGCTGTCTTGCGGTAGCTCTGACAAGATGCCGATAGTTTGAACGACGGCCTCGACCGCAAATGCCGAAGTCGCACTTGGAATCACCAGCAGATCGCTGGTTTCAGTTAACCGAACTAGATCTTCGTCGGCAGGCCGAGCCGCAGTATCGATGATCATGTGAGTAAACTCTCTAGCCTCACCAACACTCTTCTCGTCGTAGATCTCAAAACGAGCTGAGCCGCGATTTCCCCAGCGCGAAGCACTGCGATTGAGATCGCTATCGACCAAAATCGTCTTATCTCGCTCAGCAAAGAATGCCGCTAGGTGAAGTGCGGTTGTTGTTTTTCCGACCCCGCCCTTAAACGACGCAACGGTGATGATCATGCTGTCACTACTGCATTACAGCCATGAGAATAACGCTTTTAGGGCTAGCCTGCCCAATAGTGAACTGAATTTTTACAGTCATGAGAATAGGCGTGAAGAGCACCTCTATGCTTTGTGTTGTTTACTCAGTGACCTAATCCACTTCTGCGTCGAGTTCTTCAGCATTCGCAACAACAGTATTAATCTCTGTCTCTAATTGCTCAACGGAAGGTAAGCTGTCTTTTAGTGTATCCGGCAGGTCACCCCCTATCCGATGAGTCGAAACCCCTATCGGCTTATTGACATCCTGGAGTGAGTATTCGGCAATGGTCTTGTTCTTGGTCTTGCACAGAATGATGCCAATCGTCGGGTTGTCGCTTGAATGCCGCATCAGGTTATCGATGGCTGATACGTAGAAATTCATCTTGCCCGAAAATTCGGGTCTGAAGTCGCCCATCTTCAGATCAATCACCACAAAACAGCGGAGCTGCAAATGGTAGAACAACAAATCGATGTAAAAGTCCTCTCCGCCCACGTCAAGATGATATTGACTTCCCACGAATGAAAAGCCTGTGCCTAGCTCCAGTAAAAAATCTCGAATGTGAGCTACCAATGCCTTTTCTAGATCACGCTCCTGAGCATTTTCAGCTAGATTGAGAAAATCAAAGTGGTAGGGGTCTTTGATAATGTTCTGAGCCAGATCAGACTGAGGGTTAGGCAACGTTCGAGCAAAATTGGTAATCGCTCCTCCTTGGCGCTGATAGAGGCTACTTTCAATCTGCATCGATAGAACGTTACGACTCCAGCCATTCTCAACCGTTTTTTGGATATACCAGAGGCGTTCCTCTCGGTCTTTGACCCTCTCAATCAAGACACAGTTATGGAACCACGGAATTTGTGCAGCAGCTTGCTGCACAATTGGTTCATCAGGCCACGCCTCGGCAAAAGCTCGCATATATTTGAGATTGCGTTGAGAGAACCCCTTCATGTCAGGGAATTCTCGTTTCAAATCTTTTGCTAGCCGAGAGATGATTTTGCTGCCCCAACCTTCTTGCTGCTGCCTAAAAAGTATTTCTCTGCCTATTTGCCAATACAGCAAGATTAGCTCCTGGTTGATGGCGATCGCGGCTTTGATTTGTGCTGAACGAATCCGTTGCTTTAGTTCGTTCAGCAGTGAGGAGTAGTTTTCGTCGCTTGGGAACAGGGGCGGTGTTTTGGGCATGTGGAGAGTCTATCAAAAGCGTGAGAGTCTGTAGAAATGTTTCTCCTAATACTGTTCTTATCGCTTACTGAACTTCAGCAGCGCTTCATTTTCTTCGATAAACAATATATTCGATAAACAATATAAAAGTAGAGAGCCTGACAAATATCAGCAAAACTGGCAAAATCACCTAATCTCTGTTTCTCTGGTTCTTGAGCTTTATCCAGTTCTGTAGAGCCATCTTTGATTACATACGTCATGAATTGCGCGCTCCAACTAACCTCATGTCAGATTAGCGTAATTTTAATTTGTACCTACAGTCTCACCTCTGTCTCGCTCGTCTTATTTTGGTGGTGGCGATCGCCCTATTTTCTCAATAAGATGGGGGCTGTTCTCAATAAGACTCCTCCGGCTCCAATGACCAGCCTCAACTCTATATTCGTCGTTCGTTTTTTCTGTAAGAATACGAAATATGATGGGGGAGTCACGACATGAGGCGGTCTCATGCCCAGAGAAGGAAAAC